>Ga0228535_1000244_pt1 | contig 177123 bp, 154 predicted proteins | sample SJ1metagenome_FD_168457 | JGI IMG/M metagenome (GOLD analysis project Ga0228535, IMG submission 168457) | Enriched culture of PCE-dechlorinating microbial communities from Ithaca, New York, USA - SJ1 | ecosystem: Engineered > Modeled > Simulated communities (microbial... > Unclassified... | reverse complement strand
CTCTACCTCAGCGAGGCGGTGGGCAGCTTCGCGATGTACGCGGTGCTGGTGGCGCTGTGCACGAGCCCGGTGGCCGAGGCGATCAAGAACCTGATGTAAGCAGGGTACAGGGGCCGGGGTACAGGGTCCAGGAACAGAAAAAGCAAAGAGACGGAACGGACCGAATAGACCCGACAAGACCAGAGAGTCCTCCTGGAACAAGAAAACCCGCCCGGTTTCAATCCCGGCGGGTTTCTTATTTTGCATCCTGAAGCGTGTAACGTGAATTTACTTTTGGTATGTAGTGTCTCTCCCTGTACCCTTTTCAAAGGATTTCCATGATCACCTTGCCGACGCCATTTTCCACCATGGAGAGTTTCTTGGCGATGCCGTAGGACAGGTCCACGTCACGCCCGTCGACGAAGGGCCCCCGGTCCGTGACAACGGCCTGTACGATCTGGCCTGTCTCGGGGTTGGTCAATTCCACCCGGGTGCCGAACGGGAGGGTCCTGTGGGCGATCGTGTTGGCATACATGTTATAGGTTTTCCCGTTGGCCATGGGCCTGCCGTGGTATTCCTTCCCGTACCAGCTCGCAACCACTTCCGAACGTTCCCCCGTCTCGGGGTTCACCGTCTGCTCGGCCTCGGTCGTCTTTAACCGGATCTTCTGCCCCGGGTGAATCCTGCCGGGGTTTGAAATACCGTTTTCCCGCGCGATCTGCTCGGCCGTCGCACCGGAGAAGTTCCTCGCAAGTCCCCAGAGGGTGTCGCCTTTCTTGACGGTGTATTCCCGGTAACCGCCCTGTTGTCCGGAATCCCCCGAGCGGTCCGCGGCCCCTGCATCGGACGCCCGCTTATCCTCGAGCATCGACTGGAAGGACGCCTGTCCCCTAACCACGGTCCCGGCCTTGACGATCCATTGCCCCGTCTTCCGGGAACGCCCGACCGCGTCGGGGTTCATGTTTCGGAACTCATCCCAGGTCAACCCGAGAGCCTTGGTGACCCGGTCGATCGTATCCCCTCTCTGGATCCTGTAAGTATTCAAGCTTGCCTCCCCGGGTGATCATAGTACGGAAAAGAGATGAAAGGAATGCCCGTAGCCGAGCAGGATTCGTGCCACAGTGATTCCCGTTGAAAGGCATGGTACGGGATTTTCCGATGCCGTCAGATCGGGCTTGACGGAATGAGCCGCGTTTGTAAAATAGAAGCTGTTGCGTCAGACCACAGCGAGCGGACGGCGCGACAATTTCATTTTTTTATGCAAAACAAACGGTTATGCGATTTCTCTCGCGCTTCGCGTGCGTTGAGGGAAAGGAGGGATCTGCCGTGCCGACCTATGAGTTTCGATGCGAGGATTGCAAGAAAGATTTCACTGTCGTCATGAGCATGGCGGAGCGCGACAAGGGAAAAGTCAGCTGCCCCGTCTGCAAGAAGAGACACGTGAAACAGCAGATTTCCACATTCCAGACGAAGACGAGCAAGAAAAGCTGACACCCTCTCCCGCGCGACACGCCGGATGATCGCTCAGAGGGCATCTTTCGCTTCGCGGAAATAGTCCGCAGCCAGCAGCAGGGCGAGGGCCGTCTTGCTGTCGACGATCCTGCCGTCGCGTATCATGGTCAGGGCATCCCCAAGAGGGCAGGCCATGGTCTCGATGTCTTCGTCCTCGTCGGGCGGAAGCGGCGACCGGAACAGATCGAAGGCCAGGTAAAAATGCATGAACTCGTCCGCGTACCCCGGGACGAGATAACCCCCGAAGAGCTTCACCAGTTTTCCTGCCCGATAACCCGTCTCCTCGGCCAGTTCACGCTGCACGCAAGCTTCCGGGGATGCGTCCTCCTCGTCCATGGTGCCTGCCGGGATCTCGATCAGCGAGGCGCCCACCGCATGCCGGTGTTGGCGGATCAGCAGGATCTCCCCATCGCTGATGACAGGCACCACGCCGATGGTGGGACGGTGCTCGATTCGGCTTTTCCTGCGCATCCTGCCGCCGGGCAGTTCGAGTTCATCCTCGTAGAGCTTGAAGACGGGCCCCTCGTAGACGAGGGTTGACCGCCCGTTGTGCGCGTTTCTGCCGCTCATCGCCGCGCCCTCACTTCCTGACGATGAGAACCGGCACCCTCGAGTCGCTCTGCAGGACTCCGAAGGCCACGCTCCCCATCGCCGACCCGATCCCGCTCTTGCCGTGGGACCCCATCACCAGCAGGTCCGCCTTCGAACGGCGGGCTTCCTTGAGGATCTCCTCGACGGGATGCCCCATCCGGATGACCATTTCGGGCTTCAGGCCGCTCTGCTTGCACCGCCTGGCATCGGTCGCGAGGTACGCGCCGGCAACCTGCATCAGGTAGTCTTCGACGGGCTCCGCGATCCGTGTCGGGGTCGCCTCGGCGGGCATGGTCCGCCCCACGTAGAGGCGGTTGTCGATCACGCCGACGAGGGTGAGAGTCGCCCCCATCTTTTTCGCCATTTCAATGGCTGCCTTGAGTGCCCGGCCCGACGTCCGGGATCCGTCCGATGCCATGAGGATCTTCTTGATCATCGTTTCACCTTCCCGTTGTAAATTGCTCTTGTCCCCGTTCGCAGGACAGGGGGATTTCTCTGTACCCTGCACCTTACTTCGTCAGCTCTGCGTATAGTCTCCTCCCTATCTCCATCCCCCGGTCGATGAAATCCGGGCCGTAACGGCGCCCCGTGTCGCTTCGGAAGGTCTCCCGGATACGGCCCACGCCTTCCATCCCTTTCACAAACCGGCCGAGGAGCGCGGACAAAGGCACGTCCCGCCTCGAGAGCATTTCCCAGAGCATCTCGGAGAAGTTGTCGGGGCCCCAGCGGAACTTGTCGGCGTCGTAGAGGGCATCGGAGAGGAGCTGCCCGTCCTCGTCGGCCATGGGCAGCGAGGGCCGGAAGGCTTCGTGGTTCGCGATGGCCCCCACGATCGCTTCCCGCTCCGCCTCCCGGAGATCGTAATCCGCGAGAATCCTCCTCGCCTCTTCGGCCCCCAGGCGGGCGTGTTCCTTTTCCTCCCGCCGGATGTCGTGCAGGACGCCGGCCACGTGCGCAAGGGTGACAAGCCTGCGGACCTTCTCCGGGGCTCGCGACGCATCGCGCTCGACGAGAATGATGGCGCCCGCGTCCACGGCCACCTTGGTTGCATGGCTCAGCCCGTGGCCGATGCGGTCGGGCCGCCGTTCCATCACGGCGATGGCCCTCCCGACCAGGGGGTCCGCCTTGAACAGGGAGGCGGATGTTTCCACGCACGCCTCCTGCATTTCGTAAAAGAAAGGCTCTCCGACCTCGCGGGCTATCCTCCGGGCGATTTCCTGTGCCTGCCGGTACTCCTCTCTCACGCCATTCCCCTGCCCTGTCCCGCGGCGAAGACCGCCGCTCTGTGATGGAAGCAGATTATCATGGAAGAAGGGGGAAGGGTAGCGGATTCCCTCGCGCCGTCGATCAGGGTATTCTGACAAGGACCCCGACGAGCCGCTCCAAGTGGCGCAGGGTGTTGCACTCCATGGCCAGATCGCAGTGGCGCATGTACCGTCTCATCTCCGAGTCCCCCGTTCCCCACATGGGGGTCGTTTCCGGGTTGAGCCAGATGAGCCGCCGGCTGCGCTCGGCGATCTTCTGCAGGAGCTCGTCGGCCGGGTCGCCGTAGTTGCTGCGGGCATCGCCCAGGATGATCACGGTCGTCTTTCCCGTGACCGCCTCGAGATGGCGGTGTGTGAAGTCCCAGAAGGCGCTCCCGTAGTCGGTGCGCCCCATGTGGATGTCGAGGTCCTCTCCGGTGCGAAGCCTCTCGACGGCTTGCGCGACGGGTGTGCTGTCGAAAACGTGGCTGACCTCGACGAGGCTCGAGCAGAAGACGAACGAGCGGATGCGAGCCACCACCTCGTTGATCCCGTAGAGCATGAGCAGGCAGAAACGGACCACCGTGGACATGGAGCGGCTCACGTCGCAGAGGATGACCACGTCGGGCCGGTTCACCCGCTTTTTCTTCCAGTGCGTCTCGAACAGCAGGCCGCCGTGGGGCATCCCGGCTCGCAGGGTTCGCTTGAAATCCAGGGCCCCGCGTTTCGCCCTCCGGCGCCGGCGCGAGAAGCGCTCGTTCATCCGCTTGACGAGCTTGCGGATGAGAAAGTGCATGCGCTCGTAATGCCGCTCCTCCAGCTCCGTGAGCCGGACGTCCTGCAGGTAGCGCTCGATGATCCGTTCGGTGCTTTCCCGGGCAAAGATGGCGTATTGCTCCTCGACGAACCGCCGCACCATGTCGATCAGGGCGTCCCTGCCCTGTTCCAGCTGGCGGGCCGTGCCCTCGGCGCCTGCGCTCCCTTCCCGGTACAGGTCCGCCACATACCGGTCGAGCCGATCCAGTTCGAGGGACTGGAGGATCCGTGCCGTGAACATGCCTCTCTGGGTGAAGAAGCGGATGGACTGCAGGTCGGAGGCCAGCGCCGCATCGCGCACGGCAAGGGCGACCCCGCCCATGTCCCCCTCCATGATCATGCCCCCGATGGGCGGCATGTCCGACGGCAGCTCGTCCTCCCCGGGAGCCCGGCCCTGCGGCATGGGGGACTTCAGGCTCTCGAAGGAAAAGAATCGCTCGAAACAGTCATCGAAGATCTCCTTCTCGGCCACGGACTTCGCGAGGGTGGCCCCGAGGCTGCTCTTGACGACCCGGCGGTCCCCGTACCCCGAAATGGCGAGGGCCTGCGCGGCGTCGATGCTCTCCGACACGGACACGGGCACCCCTGCGCCCCGCAGGGAAACGATGAAGTCGTTCAGGACGCGATCCATCAGGCCGTTTCCTTCAGGGTCTTGTCGACGAGCAGCATGAGCTTCTCGTCGACGGACCGGATGTCCTCCTCGAACTTCAGGAACGTGTTGAGCGTCTTGCGCGTCAGGTTGCGATCGAGCCCCTCGGCGTGCAGCAGGATGAGGGCCCGCGCCCAGTCGATCGTCTCGCTGATGGAGGGCATTTTCTTGAGCTCGAGCTTTCGGATCTCGTGGATGAACGCCACGAGCTGCCTCTCGAGACGCTCCGGGATGCCGGGCACGTGGTACCGGACGATCTCCCGCTCGAGATCGGGCTGCGGGAAGGGGATGAAGAGGTGCAGGCATCTCCGCTTGAGCGCCTCGCTGAGCTCGCGGGTGCTGTTGCTGGTGAGGAAGACGTAGGGACGGGTCTGCGAGCGCACCGTCCCGATCTCGGGAATCGACACCTGGAAGTCCGACAGGATCTCGAGGAGGAAGGCCTCGAACTCCTCGTCGGCCTTGTCCACCTCGTCGATGAGCAGGACGGCGCCCTGCTCCTCCTGGAGGGCCTTGAGCAGCGGCCGGGGCTCGAGGAACTGGGGCGAGTAGAAGATGTCCTCGTACTGGTGAAGCGTCCGGATCGACTCGCCCAGGTCGCTGTCCTTGCTCACGATCCGGTCGAGCTTGTCCCGCAGCAGCTGCGTGTAGAGCAGCTGCTTGCCGTACTTCCACTCGTAGAGCGCCTTGGACTCGTCCAGTCCCTCGTAGCACTGCAGGCGGATCAGCGGCACATCCATGAATGCGGCCGCCTTCTTCGCCAGCTCCGTTTTGCCGACGCCGGCCGGCCCCTCGATGAGTACGGGCTTTTCGAGGTGAAACGCCAGGTAGACCGTCGTTGCGATCTCCGTGTTGCAGATGTAGCCGGCGCCCTTGAGCCCTTCCCGTACCTGGTCGACCGACTTGAATGTTCCGTCTCGATCCGTCATGACCTCTCCTTCCCGATGAGAATGGCTTCTCCCCACTTTTTCCTGCGTGCGCGGGCGGCCTGTCCGCCGAGACCAAAGAGCCTGTTCATGTCGTCCCCCAAGGTGCCCGGGCCGCAGGCCCGCTCGAGCCCGATTCCCGCGTAGGCGGCGCCGAGCGCCGCCAGCATGGCCTCCAGGACCGGGTGAACGGCGGCAAGCCGTCGCTCCACGACGGTCCCCGCGCCGCTATCGTCGATAGCCTTCGCGGCCTCCAGCGACAATCCCCTGGCAGCCGACAGCAGGGCTGCCACCGCGCCGATGCGCTCCTTCGCTTCGGCTCCGGCCCCCATGCCGCCCGCCCGGACCCGATCGGCCAGCAAAGCGAGTTCCCGCGCCGTGCCCCCCAGCAGGACCCCTGCCAGCAGGGCGTCTTCGGCCATCCGGAACGGCTTCGAAAGATCCTCCCAAGCGTGTCCCCTGCGCCCCAGAACGGCGCTTTCCGGCACCGCGCATGACTCGAGCCGCATCGAACAGTGAGGGGCCGGCCTCAGGAACCCGAGAGGGGGTGTCTCCACGAGGGTCAGACCCGGGGTTTCCCTCGGAACGATTAACGCGGTGAAACGCTTCCTGCCCTCGCGTTCGCCCTCCACGGCAAAGACGACGAAGCGGTCGGCCATCGGGCCGTTGGTGAGCCAGGCCTTCTGCCCGTCGACCACGTAGACCCCTGCGCGCTTCACGGCCTTCGTGGCGATCCGCCGGGGGTCGCTTCCCGCACCCGGTTCGGACAGGGCGATGGACACCGTCAAGCGGCCGGCCGCCATCTCCGGGAGGAGTTCCTTTTTCCGGCGGCCGTCCGCGGCTCCTTCGATCAGGATCTTCCCCGCAACCAGCTGAACGAACCACGAGAGGGCAAGGCCGGGACTCGCGCCCGCTCCGACGAAGGCTTCGAGGGCTGGGAGGAGCTCCGAAAAGCTTGCCCCGCCTCCGCCGTAGAGGGTCGGGATGCCGCATCCCAGAAGGCCGCGCTTCCCCATCCTCTCCCAGATATCCCGGGGAATTGTCTCTCCAGCCAGATCCGTCCGGGCGACGAGCTCGCGATCTGCAAAGCGGGCCGCCTGTTTTGCCAGTTTCCCTGGCGGCATTTTTCCTATTCCTGCGGCTGCCATCGACATCCTCCCTTACGACGCGGCCCCGAAGCGGACAAAGAACGATTTGAGGATTTTCTTGAACGACTCCACCTCCTCGTCCGTGAAATCCTCCCGGATCCGGTCGTTGACACGCCGAATCACGGCTTTCGCTCGCTCGATCTCGTCGTTTCCGCTGTTCGTGATGGTGACGTGGGACGCGCGACGGTCCGCCGTGCTCGCGTTGCGCTTCACGAAGCCCGATCGCTCGAGCCGATCCACCAGCCCCGTCAGCGTCGAATTGTCTATGGAGAGTTCCTGGGAGAGTCCCGACATGGTCTGACCGTCCCTGCGCTTCAACAGGAACAGGATGGCCGACTGTGCCGGCGTGATGGAGACGCCCGCGTCGGCCATGGCGTTTTTCAGATGGGTGCGCAGCTTCTGCTGCGCCGTGAAGACGAGATAGATCAGCCGATCGTCTTTCGACATGGAAACCTTCACCCTCCCGTTTCTTCCGCTCTTCCCGATTTCCTTCTTTGTTTGGCACGCCAAACAATTGCTGTCAAGGTTTATTTTGCATGCCAAACAACAGGGCTCGGCCGACCGGCGTTCGCCTCACTCCCCTAGAGCGACTCCTTCCCCGTCATGGTCTCGATCTCGATCTCGATCACGCAGGTCCTCTCGAGGGATTTTCCGTCGTAGGGGCCCTCGGGCCCGCCGTAGTGCGCCATGATGGCGTCGAGGCCCGCCCTCTTCTCCGCGTCGTCTTCGAGGAGGCGCGCCGTCCCGAACCCGACGACGCTGCGGTATTTCATGGACCATCGGCAGGCCGAGTCCCCCCGCGCGACCCGCGCATCCACGTCGACCTCGAAACAGACGCGGTTGTTCTTCCGCAGCAGATCGATTTTCCTTCCTTCCCCGGCGCCGTGAAGGTACAGCCGCCTGTCCCGGACACCGTAACTCATCGGCACGATGTAGGGGTATCGGCCGTCGCACAGCCCCACCCTGCAAACGATCCCCCGCTCCAGGATCCCCAGGATGCTCCGCTCGTCTCGGATCTCCCGTTCCTTTCTTCGCATCGATTTACCCCTCCGCGCAAAAGAAAAGCCCACCGGTCAGTGGGCTTTCGGTTCGATCTGCCGGTTCTCTTACTTCAGCCCCTCGAGCACGCCCTGGAAGAAGTCGTGGTGCTCCTCCTCGTCGGCGAGGATCTTCTTGAAGAGCTGAGCCGTCGTGACGTCCCCTTCCTTCTCGGCGACCTTGATCGTCTCCTTGTAGAGCTTGATGGCCCCTTCCTCGTCCTTCATGTCCTTTTTCAGCATCTCCTTGAGGGTCTTTCCGACGAAGATCGGCTCCGGTTTCGTCGTCGGCACGCCGCCCAGGTAGAAAAGCCTCTCGGCGATCTCTTCCGCGTGCTTCATCTCCGCGATGGCGACCTTTTTCAATTCATCCTTGACGGCGTAATGGGGAATCCCCGACCACTGGACGTGTTGCCACATGTACTGGACCGACACCTGGATCTCCCGGGCGATCCCCTTGTTCAAGAGCTCCAACAGTTTCTTGCTTGCCATGGCTGATCTCCTTTTCTCGTTTTGGTGGGCTCAGCGACAAAATAGAAGAGTTTCGTGTTTTCGTCAACGACTTTGGCCGCCGGGAAGACGCCGCGGGACGGGAACAGACAAAAAACCCCGCTCCTCGGGGAGCGGGGTTTTTCGCCTGCGCTTGATCGGGAAGCCGCCCGGAACCGGCCCTGCAGGGCGATCGGCGCCGGCTGGCTCGGTCGTTCCGTCGCTGCAATCGTTCTACTTCTTGGCTTTCGCCTTTGCCTTGGGTTTGGCCTTTGCCTTGGGTTTCGCTTTCACCTTGGGTTTCGCAACCTTCTTGACGGGTTTCGCTTTCTTCTTCGGTGCAGCCTTCGCCTTCGTCGCCTTTGCGGGTTTCGTCGCCTTCTTGGCGGGCTTTGCAGCCTTCTTCATCTTTGCCTTTCCTTTCTCCATAGGAATGTCACAGCAGATCAGTTCACCGACGGCACAATCGCAGCTCTCGTCGACAGCAACGACCAGGCCGCACACTTCGCAAGCGAACAGATCACCCTTCTTCGCCTTTGCCATCTTGATCTCCTCCTTGGTTGTTGTGTTTCGTCGTTCTCGCGGTTCCCGCATCAGGAGTGAATTTTATCTACCTGTTTTTTTTCCGCATTTCAAGCATTTTCTGTGCCTCGCGATTCTCGTGCACCACTCGCTCATCTTCCCCATCGCGCGGAAGTCCTGTTTCGACTGTCCGCAAACCCTCTTCCCTGGCTTGTTTGCGGACGTCCCGCACCGCTGCGCCCGTTCTCCGCCGCGGAGCAGCCGAGGCTCTGCAGGTCGTTCTCTTTCCGCGGTGCCGCCGGAACGACCGCCTCGCCCGTTTTGTCTGTTGAAAATTCGTTGCGCCTGTGAGAAATTGTTCCTGCCGGGTCGTCGTTCCCGGCACCCGCCGTTTTCGGTGTCCGTTCCACACAACCGCAGCAGCATGACGCCAACGGAGAGCACCATGGGACGATTCAAGAAATGGATCCTCGGGGCCGTCGTCTTTCTCGTCTTCTTCACGATCATCGGCTTTTTCGTCATCCCGCCCGTCGTGAAGCCGTACCTTCTGGAGACGGTGTCGAAAACCATCAACCGCCAGGTGAGCCTGTCGGAACTCGGGTTCAACCCCTACACGCTGACCGCCACGCTGCGGGGCTTCGAGATCAAGGAACCGCGGAGCGAGACGACCTTCCTGTCCTTCGACGAGCTGGTGGTCAACCTCGACATCCGCTCTCTCTTCCGGCGAGCCCCCGTCATCGAGGAGTTCATCCTCCGCAAGCCTTACGTGCGCCTCGTCCGCAACAAGGACAAGAGCTACAACGTCTCCGATCTGCTCGCGCTGAAGAAGGACGAGCCGGAAGAGGAAAAGAAGGAGCCGCCGAAATTCTCGGTGAACAACATCACCCTGGAGAACGGCGGTGTCGATTTCGTCGACGGGCCGTTCGACACCACGCACACCGTCCGAGACATGAACCTTGCGATTCCCTTCCTCTCCAATATCCCTGAATACGTCGACACGTACGTCCAGCCGCGCTTCGCGGCGACGATCAACGGCGACCCCTATTCGCTCGAGGGGAAGACGAAGATCTTCAAGGACAGCCGCGAGACGATCTTCAACCTCCTCATCGAGGACCTCGACCTTCCCTTCTACCTGGCCTACGTCCCGCACGAGCTGAACATCACGATCCCCTCCGGGAAGCTCGACGTGCAGTCGACGCTCACCTTCTCCATGACGCCGGAGAAGACGCCCGCCGTGGTCGTCGCCGGCAACGTGGCGCTGAGGGACTTCGTGCTGCAGGACAGGGGGAAAAGCCCCGTGGCAGGCCTCAAGCGACTCGACGTGGTCATGACGGCCCTGGAACCGCTCCAGTCGAAATTTCACTTCGCGAAGATCGCCCTGGACGCGCCCGAGCTGAATGTCCGCAGGGACAAGGACGGCGTGATCAACCTGACGACCCTGATGGAGAGGAAGAAGGAGGAAGGCAAGACGGCGGCTTCGCCCGAGAAGAAGCCGGAAGCCGGGGAGAAGCCGTTTCCGACCCTGATCCTGGACGAGTTCGACCTCAAGGGCGGCAAGATCGCCTACCGCGACGACGTGCCGGCCGAACCGATCCGCTCCCTCATCCAGGACCTGTCGATCCAGGGGGAAAACATTTCCACGCTGAAGGACAGCCAGGGCAGGCTGTCGCTCTCGATGGATCTCAACAAGGGAATGGGAGCCGCTGCCGTCAGCGGCCCCGTCGGTCTCAACCCAATCTTCGCCAAGTTGGACATCGACCTGAAGAGGGTCCGGATCCGGCCCTTCCAGGAGTACTTCACCGACAAATTCCGCGTCAACTTCACTGACGGCGACATCTCCGCCAAGGGAACCGTATCGGCAAGCAAGCCTCCCGAAAAAGACGTGACCGTCCAGTACGACGGCAACATGCTGCTGGGCCGCGTCGCGACGGTGGACAAGGTCAACGGGGACGATTTCGTCAAATTCAAGTCTCTGTTCGTCAACAGCATCTCCGCCGGCTACAACCCCCTGTTCGTGCGGATCAAGGACATCGCGCTCGCCGATTTCTTCGCCCGGATCATCGTCAACGAGGACGGCACCCTGAACGTGAAGAACGTGGCCAAGCCGGAAGCTGCCGAGGGGGAGGAAGCGGACGAGGAAGAACCGGCGAAGCCGGAGAAAAAGGAAGAGGCCGAGCCCGGCGAAAAGAAGGAGTTCGTGGGCGACATCCTCGCCAAAAACATCGAGATCAACCGCATCACGCTGCAGAACGGAACCCTCGTGTTCGACGACCGCAAGATCAAGCCCGGCTTCTCGTCGACGCTCACGGAGCTCACGGGCCGGGTGACGGGAGTGACGTCGATCACGAAAAAGCCGGCCGACGTGGACGTACGCGGCAAGATCGGCCGGTACATCCCCGTGGAGATCGCCGGGAAGGTCCACCCGTTTAAGGAAAACCTCTTCGTGGACCTCAAGGCCTCGCTGCGGGATTTCAACCTGAGCCCCCTCACCCCCTATTCGGGGACCTACGCCGGGTACAAGATCGAGAAGGGGTCCCTCTCCTTCGACCTCAAGTACCTGATCTCCGACATGAAGCTCGACGCCGAGAACAAGGTCGTCATCGACCAGCTCACGCTGGGGGACCGGGTGGAGAGCCCCCAGGCCACCAAGCTGCCCGTTGGGCTGGCCGTCACGCTCCTGCGCGATGCCGACGGCAAGATCAATCTCGACATCCCCGTGACGGGCCGCCTCGACGACCCCGAGTTCAGCGTCTGGAGGATCGTCCTGCAGGTCATCGTCAACCTCCTGACCAAGGTGGCCACGGCACCCTTCGCCCTGCTGGGCTCCCTGTTCGGGGGCGGCGAGGAGCTGAGCTACATCGAGTTCGAACCGGGCATGTCGGCACTTTCCGAGCCGAACATGAAGAAGATCGAAACGCTCACGAAGGCCCTGAAGGCAAAACCGGCCCTCAAGCTGGACATCGTGGGCGGCGTGGACCTCGAGCGGGACCGCGAAGGGCTCATCCGGTACCAGTTCGAGAAAAAGCTCAAGGCCCAGAAACTCAACGACCTGGTGCGGAAGGGTGAGAAGGTGGAGTCCGTCGACGCCGTCACGATAGACAAGCAGGAATACGACCGCTACCTCAAGAGGGCGTACGGCGCCGAAAAGTTCCCCAAGCCGCGAAACCTCATCGGGATGGAAAAGAGCCTGCCCAACGAGGAGATGGAGAAGCTCATGATGACCCACATCACGGTCAGGGAGGGCGACCTGCGCCTCCTCGCCATGAAGCGGGCCGAAACGGTCTCGGAGGCCCTGCGGGAAAAAGGGGAGTTCGAGCCGGGCAGGATTTTCGTCCTCGAGCCCAAGGCGCTGGAGCCCGAGGCGAAAAAGGACGTGAAGAAGAGCCGGGTCGACTTCCGGCTGAAATGAGGGGTGCCGTCGGGAACGCCGGTTACGTTTCCTCGGCGGTTTTCCGCTGCGCCCGCCTGGCCCGGACGTAGATGACTACGCCGAACAGGAGGAACAGGCCGCCCATGATGAGCTGTTTGATCTCGTCCCCCTCCATCTGGCCCTGGAGGATCTTCATCACGGCGGTGACGATGGAAACCAGGCCGTAGAAAAGAAAGAGAAGCGCCGTGAAGGACCCCACCCCGCCGAGTTTCCCCACGGGAAGGCTCACGCGGGGTTTTTCTTCCGTCTTGCCCGGCGCGGGCTTTCCCGTACCCGTCGGCTCGGCCCGCTGGGCCTTTCCCCGGGCCGCCTTGTCCTGTCCCGCCAGGTACCACAGGATCTGGTCCCGCTCCTCGGACGTTTTTACCGTCTTGAGCCTGTTGACGAGTTTCAGCCGTTCTTTTTCGTCCATCGTAACTTCCCGGTTATCTTGCCTCTGCGTTGTCTGTCTTCAATTTTCTTTCTACACCATTATGCGCCGTAAGGCAATCCTGCGGTCAGGCATGAAGGGTCTCGGGGATCGGAAAAAGATGGAAGTTAAGAAGATAGGAAGTTAGGAAACGCGGAATGTCCCACAGCACTCCATCACGTGAAGAATTTACCGAACTTCTCAGCTTCCCAACTTCACAGCTTCATGTTCTCCCGGACCCTATACCCCTTACTTTCTCTTGTACCCGTAGCGCGCCTCGAAGATCGGCGCCGTCAGGTTGTCCACGGGGACGTAGTCGTCGGTGAGGATCACCGAGGGACGATCCTTGAGGATTTCCTGCAGCTTCTCCTGGGGGACGATGTGGGCGGTCATCCTGCGGCCTGCCCTCCCGGCGGTTGCACGCGCGAAGTCTTCCATGTCCCACTTCCGGGGACTCGCCACGATCACGCAGGTGGCGATCCCCACCCTCCGCAGCTCCGGCGCCAGGACGAGCAGGTTGACGTTCCCCTTCCCGAACACGTCCTCGAGGGTGCGGATGTAGGACGGCAGAAAGAGCCCCTCGGTGACGCTGTCGATCAGGTTCGCGATGAGAAACCCGTCGGGCTTGAGGAGCGCCTTCATCTGCTGCGCGAATTCCCGGGTCGTCAGGTGGTAGGGGATGGAGAGGTCGTTGAAGGCATCGCCGAAGATAAAGTCGTAGCGGCCCCTGTCTTTCGAGTTCATGACGAACCAGCGGCCGTCCTCGTTGAAGGAGCGGATGGAGGTGGTGCGGGGCAGGCCCAGGTATTCGTGGACCACGCGGGTCACCTCCGGGTCGATCTCGACCACGTCGATCCGCGCGCCGGGGTATGCCGCCTCCATGTATCGCGGGTACGTGTAGCCGCCCCCGCCGATGAAGAGCGCGTCGACGGAGGTGCGCGTCTTCATCTGCCAGCTGACCAGTTCCTCGTAGATCCGGATGTAGTCGTAGTCGAGAAAAGTCGGGTCGTCGACGTCGTTGATGGAGTGGATCAGGTTGTCCAGAATGAGGGCATCCCCTTCGACCGTCCCGTCCTTGATGGGGTACTTCATCAGCTTGATGGTGAAGTAGTCGCTTTCCTTGTAGTAGTGGATCTTCTCGTCGAGCAGCGGCCTGTAGGCATAGCCGAACACCGTGAAGAGGAAAATGCTGACGGCGACGACGGCCGCCGCGGAAATGACCGCGGCCTTCCTCTTCATAAACAGCCCCCCGAAGACGAAGGCCGACACGATCAGGATGGCCCCCATCGTGAGCAGGAGGCTGCGGGTCCCCATCCAGGAGATCAGGAAGAACCCCGTGGCGAAGGTCCCGATGATGGATCCCAGGGTGGAGAAGGCGTAGATCTTTCCCACGATGTTCCCCGTGCGGCTCAGGTTGTCCAGCGTGAGCTTCACCACGACGGGCGAGATCATCCCCAGCAGCGTGGAGGGGACGAAGAAGATGGCCGTGGTGAGCAGCAGGATCCTCAGCATCAGGGTCGTCTGCAGGGGCGCCGCGCCGATCAGGTCCGTCAGCGGCGCAATGGTCAGGGCGCCGAGCCCCGAGAGGAAAAGCAGCCAGCCCAGCGTGGCCGGGCGGGGATATCGATCCGCGAGTATGCCCCCGACCCAGGCCCCGATGCTGATGCCCGCGAGGACGACGCCGATGATGCTCGTCCACGTGTACAGGGACACGCCCACGTAAGGTGCCATGATGCGCCCCGCCACGAGTTCGATGACGAGCGTGCAGAAGCTCGCGATGAACACGACGACGTTCGCCTTGACGACAAGGGGATTCATGGAAATGCCTTTCAGGGTACCGGGTACAGGGTTCAGGGTCAGAAAATAACTATGCTTTTAATGAGTACGATAACTTCCAGATGTTTGGCAACCTCTTCTCTGGATTCATAAAGACGTTCAAACTCTTCTTCAGAAAGATAGTTCAAATCTTTAGCCAGTGACAATAGCGTGTCCAACTCTCCGCAGGATCCGAGTGAGATATTCAGAAACTGAAGGTACTCTTTGCGATGATTGCGAGAGTATCCCTCGGCTATGTTACAAGGGATAGAGAGCCCGCATCTTCTTAACTGTGAAACAATACCGAATATTTCCTACTCAGGAAAGGCACGGGTTACTTTGTAAATTTCCAGAGAGAGCCGGTAGGCTTTCTGGTAGGCGATTAGCTCGCGAAAGCTTTGAATACTCTTCTTCTCCACCCTGTCCCCTGTACCCTGAACCCCGTACCCTTTTATTTTTCCGTCTTCGACGTGACGTCCGCCTTGATGCGGTTCACCGCCGCGACGATCGCGGCGAACACGTTTTCGCGAAAATCCCCGGCCACGACGACGTACATCACGTCCTCGCCCACCTTCAGGGTCCCCTCGTTGACGTGGGCCAGGACCTCGATGATGCCCGGCATGGCCTTGATCTCCGCGAGGACGGCTTCGAGCCGTTTGCGGTCGGCCCGGACGGTGACTTCCGTGACGGGCCTGCCGTCCCGCGACGTGCCCCGCACGACCCCGTTGTGGCAGAGGATCATCCCTACCTTGTGAAAGTCGGGGTGATTCTTGACCCGTTCAACCAGCGTGCTCAGATTCATTCTCGCTCCTCTTTTTCGTCTAATGTTTGATTGCTTTTGCCTAAATCCCCTCTTTGCCCTTTAATGAAAGGAAGATAACGGGGGATTTCCTGTACCCTGTACCCTGTACCCTGTACCCTGTACCCTGCCCTCCCGCGCCTTGACTCTCAACCCGGCCTGTGACATGTTTCCCGTATGAGACGGCGCAAGGGGTCATCGACACCCAGGCTTCTCGGGGACATCCTCCCCGAAACCCTTCGGAAGAAATCCATTCACCTTCCCATGAAGGACCGTACCCTGATCGACGCCTGGAATCGGGCCGTGGGGCCCCAGATCGGCGCCAAGGCCCAGCCCGACAGGCTGCGGGACGACGTGCTGTACGTGCGCGTGTGCACATCCGTCTGGATGCACGAACTGCAGTTCATGAAGCAGGACATCATGGCCAGACTCAACGAGGTCCTGGGGTCGCCGGCGGTCTCGCAGATTCGGTTCTTCATCGGCGAGGTCGATGCCCCGCCTGCAAAGCCCGTCGCGCAGAACCTGTCACTCGACGCCGCAGCCCTGAAGGCGGACGAAAAGGCCTACATCGACAACACCCTCGCAGGCGTGTCGGACCCCGAGTTGAAAGAAGTCCTGAAGAAGACGATGTCCCGGTCTATCCTGCGGGGGCGGAACTCTCCCTGAACAAGCGTTCCAGTTCGTCCGAGTAGCCCCCCTCTTCCTTATAAATGAACAGCGGGGCGAGGACGCTCATTTCCTCGCCGCCCCCCTTCACACCGTCGATGAGGATGAAATCCCCCCTCGATCCCGGCCTGGAATGGACCATGCGGAGCCGCTTCGGCTCCAGTTTCAAGGATCGCATGCCGTGCACGGCTTCCACCATGCGCGAGCAGGGGTAGATCAGGCAGGCCCTGCCCCCCGGCTTCAGGGCCCGGCGGGCGGCCTCGAGGAACTCCACGACGGACCCCGCGACCTCGTGCCGTGCCAGGGCCTTTTCCTCGAGGGGGTTGACCCGTCCCGAGCCCACCTTCCGGTAGGGCGGGTTGAAGACCGCAATGTCCCAACCCTGCGGCTCGAGGAAGCCCGATGCCTTCCGGAGGTCCCCCTGCAGGACTCTCACCCGGTCATCGAGACGATTGAGGGAAACGCTGCGCCTCGCCATGTCGGCAAGTCCCTGCTGAAGCTCCACCGCCGTCACCCGGACTCCGCGATGGCGACAGGCCAGGAGGAGGCTGATCACGGCGCTCCCGGCGCCGAGCTCGAGAATCCGGTCCGCGGCCTTCGGTTCGACGAAACTGGCCAACAGGACGGAATCGATCGTGTACCTGTATCCCTTCTTCTTCTGGATGATCTTCAGGTTGCCGCCGCAGAGGCTCTCGAGAGTCTCGCCGTCCCTGATCAGCGGTGTTTCCGCCATAGTCTGCATTCCCACCTTCGCAGGCAGTCAGCAATTTCGGATTAAAGGTAGGCTCTCTTCCACACCCTGGACCCTAATCTATCAGGTGGACAAACAGCCCGCTGCGGAGTTTCGGCTCGAACCAGGTCGACTTCGGGGGCATGATCATCCCCGCATCGGCAATACCGATGAGCTCCGTGATCCCCGGAGGGCACAGGGAAAATGCGACGGCATAGCCCCTCTCGTTGACCATCCTCTCCAGCTCGTCCATCCCTCGGATGCCCCCGATGAACTTGATCCGCTCGTCCGTGCGCGGATCCCGGATCCCCAGGATCGGCCCCAGGAGATGATCCTGGAGGATCGAGACGTCCAGCCTCCCGATGAGATCGGCCTTCTCGTAGAGTTCAGGCCTCGCTTCGAGGCGGTACCACGCGCCGCCGATGTACATCCCGAACCGGTGGGGCCTGGACGGCGACCGCTCGGGGAAGCCCCTGGAGAGAGTGAACTTCTCCCCGACCTTCTCGAGGAACGCCGCGGCGCTCATCCCCTGCAGGTCCTTCACGGCCCGGTTGTAGTCCATGATCCGGAGCTGTTCGTGGGGGAACAGGGTGGCCACGAAATAGTTGTACTCCTCCGCGCCGGCGTGCGCCGGGTTCTTCCCTCGCCTCATCCTGGCCACCGTGGAGGCCGAGGCCGCCCTGTGGTGGCCGTCTGCAATGTAGAGGCACTCCACCTTAGAGAATTCCCGCTCCAGCGCCTCGATGGTCCCACCGTCGCCGACGACCCACGCAGTGTGGGAGACGCCGTCCGACGTCGTGAAATCGTACTCGGGCACTTCCCGGGTGATGGCGGACACGATCAGGTCGATCTCCGCCCTCGAGCGGTAAAGAAGAAAGACCAGCCCCGTCTGGGCGCCTGTCGCGTCGATGTGGTTCACCCGCTCGTTTTCCTTGTCCACCCGCGTGAGCTCGTGCTTCTTGATGAGCGCCGACTCGTACTCTGCGACGCTCACGCAGCCCACCAGACCGTACTGTTCCCTTCGGGCATCCTTTTGCCTGTATATGTAAAAGCAGGGGCGGTCCTCCTGGAACAGGATGCCGTCCTTCATGAAGTTTCGCAGGTTCTCGCGGGCCCGGGCAAAGACACGGGGGTCGTCGTCGCGGATCTCGTCCGGGACATCGATCTCGGACTTTTCCACGCGCAGGAAGTTGAGGGGATTGTCCCGGATGATCGCCCGCCCTTCCTCCCTGTCGAGCACGTCATAGGGAAACGAAGCGACCTCCCGCGCAAATTCCTTTTTCGGCCTCACGGCCCTGAACGGCCTCACAAGCGCCATAGACACCTCCGGAAAGCACGGTTTTTAGCATATCGGGTTGGACAAAGCAACAATACGGAGGGTGTCCCCCACTCGATTCCTGTCCGTTGCTAAATTCCCGCAGCTCGGCTATAAGACGTTAGCCAACGCAAGGGGGTTGAACATGACGCGCGTGTTCATTCACGGTCTCGAGAGCAGCAGCCAGGGGACGAAGGGGGTCTTTTTCCGCGAACGCTACCCCGACATGATCATCGAGGACTTCGGCGGCCCGCTGGAGGAACGGATGGGAAAGCTCAACGGCCTGCTCGAGCGTCGGAAGGATCTCGTCCTGGTGGGTTCGAGCTTCGGCGGCCTCATGGCGGCCATCTATGCCTGCGAAAATGAGTCCCGCGTGCGGAAGGTCATCCTGCTCGCGCCGGCCCTTCACGTCCCGGACTTTTCACGATACCTCGACAGGAGGGTGAAGATCCCCGTTTTGCTCGTTCACGGGAAGAAAGACGACGTCGTGCCGCCGGCCGTCGTCAAGGCCATCGCCGAAAAGGTCTTCGAAAACCTCGAATACCGGCTGGTCGACGACGATCACTCGCTGCACGAGTCGTTTTCCCGGATGGACTGGAAGGTGCTTCTCTAATCCCCGACGCCCCGGCCGGGGAGAAGCTCCTTGACAAACCCCCGGGGATCACTTAGGTTTGGTGAAACGGGCAGGGACAGGATTATGCCAGCAACGGTCACGAAAAAAGTCATCATCCGATACAGCGCCGACAATGTCGATCAGCCGATCGCGTGCCACCTTGCCAAGAAGTACGACCTGGATTTCAACATCCTGAAGGCGAGGATTTTCCCCCGTCGCGAGGGGGTCATGGTCCTCGAGCTGAGCGGGACGAAGGAAAACTTCGATGCCGGGGTGCGATTCATGAAAGAAAAGGGGCTCCGGGTGGAACCCCTCTCGAAAAGCGTGACCCAGAATACGGACAAGTGCGTTCACTGCGGGGCCTGCATCGCCTTCTGCCCCACCGAGGCCCTCCACATGGACCCCGCCACCTCGAAAATCATCTTCGACCCCGAGCGCTGCAACGGATGCGAGTTCTGCGTCACCGCCTGCCCCGCGCGGGCGATGTCCATCGACCTGTTCTGAACGGTCCTCGAACCGCAAAACGCACGCCGCAGGCGAAAAGGCAGGAACACCCCCCTCGTGAGAGCGGGCGATGGGGGGTCGAGGTTTTTCACCGGCTACTTCTTCTTCCCGGCGCCGGCATCCTTCTTCTCGCCGTTTTCACGGGCTTCGTTCATGTGTTTCTGCATCTTGTCCTTCTGGTCCGAGAAGAAATCCTTCATGCCCTCCTTCATATCGCCCGCCTTGGCCGTGATCTGATCGACGACCCCCCTGAATTTCGTCTTCAGGTCCCCCGACGGGCTGAAATGCTGGAAGGCCAGTATGGCCAGAACGACGACGGCGATGACGAGCGTGAGCTTGAAGAAACGGGTGAGAAGCCAGAACAGGCCGACGGCGGCAAGGATGATGAGAAGGACGATCACCCCATTCTCGGACATGAACCCGGCAATGGCATCCATCGCGATCCCCCCTTGTGCAATATGAATCTTTTTAACACGATTCCGCTGTGATATCCAATAATTATTGCGTCTTGACAAACCTCGGGCCGCGGTCTAGATTGCATTTTCAAGAAACGTGCCTATACGGGGGATCCCCCGCGATGCGGCACTGCGCGAAAGGCCGCCGGCATCGGCCTGCACGGGACGGTTCATGAGCAACAAGCAGGGGAAAAAGGTCCCGGGCGCAAGAGGCCCGGCCACGGGGCACAGAAGGGTCGCCCTGGTGACGCTGGGCTGCAAGGTCAACCAGTGCGACTCGGCGGGCATGGCCCAGCGGCTCGAACAGCTGGGGCACACCCTGGTGAGCTTCGACGCCGAGGCCGATGTCTGCATCATCAATACCTGCACGGTCACCGCGCGGACGGATTTCCAATCCCGGCAGCTCATCCGCCGGGCCGCCCGCCGGAACCCGTCGGCGCCGGTCATCGTGACGGGCTGCTACGCCCAGGTGGCGCCGGAGATCCTCAAGGCGCTCCCCAATGTCCGCCTCGTTGCGGGCAACGTCGAAAAAGAGCTCATCCCGGAACTTGCTGGGCAGCTCAACGGAGGCCCCCCCGAGGTGAGGGTGCGGGACATCGGGCGAGCCAGGCGCTTCTCAGGCCTCGGCGCCGACCGATTCCCCGGCAGGACGAGGGCCTTTCTCAAGATCCAGGACGGATGCAATGCCCGCTGCAGTTACTGCATCGTCCCGTCCGCCCGGGGGCCCAGCCGCAGCATGCCGCCCGGGGATGTTCTCGAGCGGGTGGCGGCCCTAGCCGGTTCGGGCTGCCGCGAGATCGTGCTGACGGGGGTGCACCTGGGCGCATGGGGCGCGGACCTGGCACCGGCCCCGGGCCTTCCGCACCTGCTCCGGCGCATCGAGGAAGCCGGAACGGTCGGCAGGCTCCGTCTCAGTTCGATCGAGCCTCTCGAGGTGACGGGGGAGCTGATCGCCTGCCTGCGGGAATCCAAGGTCCTGTGCCCTCATTTGCACATCCCGCTCCAGAGCGGCGACGACCGGGTCCTCTGCGCCATGGGGAGGCATTACGACGGGCGGTTTTTCAGGGACCTCGTTCACAGGCTCATAGACGAGATCCCGGGCGTTGCCGTCGGTGTGGATGTGATGGCCGGGTTCCCCGGCGAGGGGGAGAGAGAGTTCGAAAACACGCTCGCGCTGCTGCGCGGCCTGCCCGTCGCCTACCTCCACGTCTTCCCCTACTCGGAGCGGCCGGGCACGAAGGCCGCGGCGATGCCGGGGAAGGTCGAAGAGCCCCTGCGCGCCCGGCGCGCGGCGGCACTCAGGGCCCTGGGCCTCGCCAAGCGGGAGGACTTCGCGAAACGGGCCGTCGGATCGAGACAGACCGTTCTCGTCGAGGGAAGCCGCGACAGAAAGACGGGACGCCTGAAGGGGTTCACCGGCAATTACGTCCCGGTGCTCCTTTCGGGGGGAAGCAGAAACTCGATGAACCGCCTGATCGATGTCGTCATCGAATCCGCCGAGGCCGGGACGGCAAGCGCCCGGGTCTGCCATGAACAGTGACCGCCGGACGCGTCTCGAAGCCCTCGAGGAGGCCCTGGGGTACCGGTTCAACGACCCCTCCCTGCTGGACTGCGCCCTCACGCACCGTTCCTACGCGAACGAGAACCCGGACCTGCTCAAGCAGGACAACGAGCGCCTCGAGTTCCTCGGCGATGCCGTGCTGACCCTGTGCATCAGCGACATACTGATGAAGAAATTCCCGGAGTGCTCGGAGGGGGATCTCTCCAAGATCCGCTCCTCCATCGTCAACGAAAAGCCCCTGGCCAGGCTCGCGAGGGAACTGCGCCTCGGGGACTACCTGCTCCTCGGCAGGGGCGAGGAAATCTCCGGCGGAAGGCTTAAAAGCTCGCTTCTCGCCAACGCGCTGGAGGCCATGATCGCCGCCATTTACTGCGACACGGGCTTTGACGGGGTGTGCGGCTTTGTCGGCAGGCGTTTCCTTCCCCTGCTGGACACGGGCGACATCAAGATCCTCTACCGGGACTACAAGACCAGCCTGCAGGAGATCACCCAGAACCGTTTCCGGGTCATCCCGAGGTACAGCGTGCTGCGGGAGTTCGGGCCCGACCACGACAAGGTCTTCCAGATCCGGGTGAGCGTCGGCGACATCGTGAGCACCGCGGGGTTCGGCCGAAACAAGAAGGAAGCCGAACAGAGGGCCGCCAGGAAGGCGCTCGAGGCCATCGAAAACCTCCAGCCGTCGGACAACGGCGAGGACGTGCAGGAGTGAGTGCGGCACTGAGGAAGCGGCGAACTCCCTTCCACAACTCAAAACTCAACATTCATAACTCAAAACTCATAACTCAAAATATTTTGTCACTGGACCGGACAGACTGAACGGACCGAATAGACCGGAGAGACCGATATTGCGCCCCCTGATCGTGCCCTTCTTTCTCAGAAACCGCGGCTGCCGCCACCGGTGCGTGTTCTGCAACGAGAGGGTCATCGCCGGCAACGCTGAAGAGGTAACGGAAGCGGTCGTGCGCGGGACGGTGGGCGCGTACCTCGCAGGAAGCGGCCGGCGCTACGCTCGCGCGGAGATCGCCTTTTACGGGGGGAGCTTCACGGGGATGCCCCGCGAGGAGCAGGCGGCCCTCCTGGAGTCGGCGGCGCGACTCATCGCGGAAGGAGCCGTGCAGGGCATCCGCGTCTCCACGCGCCCCGACGATATCGACGAGGAGAAACTCGACACCCTGGCATCGATGGGTGTGAGCGCCGTGGAGATCGGGGCCCAATCCATGGACGACGAGGTGCTCCGGATGTCGGGACGGGGCCACAGCGCCGGCGATGTCCGAAGGGCCGCGGCACTCTGTATGGGCAAGGGGTTCGAGACGGGCCTTCACCTCATGGCGGGGCTGCCCGGGCAGAGCCGGGAGTCGTTCGAGGCCACCGTCGCGGACGTGATCCGGATCGCCCCGGACACTGTCCGCATCCACCCTGTGCTTGTCTTCCGCGACACGGAACTGGCCCGCCTTTATGCGCAGGGGACGTACAGGCCCCTTCTCCTGGACGAGGCGGTCGTCTGGTGCAAGACGGCCCTCGTGAGCTTCGCAAGAGCCCGCATCCCCGTCATCCGCCTCGGGCTGCAGGCGACGGCAGAGATGGGCAAGGAAGGGTGCATCCTCGCCGGCCCCTGGCACCCCGCCTTCCGGAGTCTCGTGGAGGGGGAGATCTTCCGGGACATGGCGCTGGAGTTGATGGCCAGGGCCGCCCCGGACCCTCGCGAGCCGGTCTTCCGCGTGGCGCCGGCAGACCTGTCCAGCTTCCACGGCCCCGGGGGCAGGAACCGCCTGCTGCTGGAGTCGCAATACGGCGTGCCCGTTGCGGCCCGACCGGACCCGGCCGTCCCGAGGGGCGCCTTGCGTCTGCAGGACGGGCAGCGGGAATACGGGACATCGATCACGGAGGTCGCGGCGTTTGTCTAAGTCCGGATTCATTGCCATCGTCGGGCGCCCCAACGTGGGCAAGTCCACGCTGCTGAACGCCATCGTGGGCGAGAAGCTTGCCATCACGAGCAGCAAGCCCCAGACGACGAGAAACCGGATCACGGGGATCCGGAACACCGAGGACGGGCAGTTCATCTTCCTCGACACCCCGGGGATCCATCAGGCCAAGACGCCCCTGAACCGCTACATGGTGAAGGCGGCCACGAGCGCCTTCGGCGAGGTCGACCTGATCCTGCTTATCGTCGAGGCCGACCGGGGCTTCGACCCCGACGACGGCCTCATCCTCGACACCCTGGAGACGGCGGGAGTGCCGGTCTTCCTGGTCGTCAACAAGATCGACCTCGTGGCGAAACCGATGCTGCTGCCCCTGATCGACCGCTTTCGCGGCCTGTACGATTTCCGCGAGATCGTCCCCCTGTCGGCAGCCACCGGCGACGGCGTGGACCGCCTGCTCGACCTGATCCGGGATGCGATGCCCGAAGGCCCGAAGCTCTTTCCCGACGAGATGTTCACGGACAACTCCGAACGGTTCATCGCGGCCGAGATCGTGCGGGAGAAGATCCTCGAGCTGACCCACCGGGAGATCCCGTACGCGACGGCCGTCACGGTGGATTCCTTCAAGGAGGACGAGGAGAAAAACCGGATCCGCATTGCCGCAACGATCACCGTGGAGAAGGATTCCCAGAAGGGCATCCTGATCGGCAAAGGCGGCAGGATGCTTAAGGAGATCGGGACCCAGTCCCGCCTGGAGATGGAGAAGTTCTTCGCCGCGAAGATCTTCCTGGAACTCTTCGTCCGCGTGCGGAAAGACTGGACGAAAGACCCCAGGTGGCTGAAAGAGTTCGGCTACGGAGACTAGTAAGGGTTCAGGGGCCAAGGTACAGGGGTCAGGGTAAGAGATGAAAATGGATAGAACACCCATGCGGAGTTATCGAGATTTAATCGTGTATCAAAAAGCATATGCGCTGTCCCTCAATATCTATCATTGCACGAAGACATTTCCGAAAGAGGAACTGTTTGGGATCGTATCACAAATCTGAACATAGCGATCGGATCATGCGCAGAGCTGGAGACGCTGCTATCCCTTTCGAAGGATCTGGCCTATCTCCCCCACAAGGACTTTGAAACTCTCTATGAAGCGCGAGAAGAAGTATCCAAGCTACTATGGAAATTGGCGGCATCCTTGCGAAAGCCGGATACTGTGTGATTTTCCCTGGACCCTGTACCCTGAACCCTGTACCCTGATTCCATGAAACCCTTAATTGCCATCATCGGCCGGCCCAACGTCGGCAAGTCGACCCTCTTCAACCGGCTCTCGGAGCGGAAGAAGGCCATCGCCATCGACCAGCCGGGAGCCACGCGAGACCGCAATTACGCAGACGCGTCCTGGAACGGCAGGGCCTTCACCGTCGTCGACACGGGCGGCTTCGAGCCCATCTCGACGGAAAAGATCCTCATGCAGATGCGCGAGCAGACCCGGCTCGCCATGGAGCAGGCCGACATCATCATCTTCCTCATGGACGGGAGGGACGGCCTCACCCCCTCCGACGAGGAGATCGTGCGGCAGCTCCGCTCGTTCAAGCAGCCCGTCTACTACGCCGTCAACAAGCTCGATGGGCCCCGCCACGATGAGAACGTCTACGATTTCTACCGCCTTGGCGTCGAGCCCATCTACACGATCTCCGCCGAGCACGGCCGCGGCGTCGACGAGCTGATGGATGCCGTGACGGCAGCCATCCCGGTGACGGAACCTGCGGGCGACGAGGCTCGAACCGAGGAAGAGGAGCCGATCCGGATCGCCGTGGTGGGGCGCCCCAACGTGGGGAAATCCTCCCTGGTCAACAAGATCCTCGGCTACGAGCGGACCATCGTAAACCCCCTGCCGGGCACGACGCGGGACTCGATCGACACCCCCTTCGAACGCGGGGGGCGCAAGTACGTCCTCGTCGACACGGCAGGGATCCGCAGAAAGAGCCGCATCAGCCAGAACCTCGAAAAGTACAGCGTCATCGAGGCCCTCAGGACGCTCGATCGGTGCGACGTGGCCCTCGTCCTCATCGATGCCGAGGAAGGGGTCACGGAACAGGACGCCAAGATCGCGGGTCTCGCCCTCGAGAAGGGGGTCGCCTGCATCCTGGTCGTGAACAAGTGGGACCTCGTCGAGAAAGACAACAGCACGGTGGGAATCTACGTCGGCAAGCTGAGGGACGAGCTGAAGTTCCTCCAGTTCGCCCCCATTGCGTTCGTGTCGGCCCTGACGGGGCAGCGGGTGGGAAGAATCTTCGAGCTGATCGATGCGGTCTGGGCCGAGTTTACCAGGCGCATTCCCACGGCGGAGCTCAACGCGCAGGTCGAGAGTTACGTCGCCGAGAACCCGGCCCCCATGTACCGCAACCGTCCCAACAAGATCGTCTATGCCACCCAGCCCCGGGTGAAGCCGCCGACTTTCGTCTTTTTCGTCCGGGAACCCAAGGCGATCCATTTCTCCTACGAACGGTACCTGGCGAATCGAATTCGCGAAGGCCTCGGCTTCGAAAGCGTGCCCATCCGCCTCATTTTCCGCAAGCGCCACCGGGACAGAGAGAAGAAGTGAGGGTGACGGGTTTCCGGTCCAAGGAACGTAAAAGAGGGGTTCCGGGTTTCGGGTCTGGGGAATATAAAGAAGGGATTCGGGTTTAGGGTATCGGGGACCCTAGACCCCTGATTCGGCCCCTGTCCACTGTCCCCTGTCCCCTTGCTTTTCATAATTTCCTGTGCTAGAGAAGCCCTCTATCGGGGCCTCTGTGCCTGCTGATCACGTTGCCTTGTCTTTCATCCTGTCAAGGGATACAAAAAAAGGAGGAGAGTTATGAAGATGAGACACCTGGTGGTCGCGTTACTGGTCCTGGGCCTGGCCGTCTCGATGCCTGCGCCCGCATGTTCCCAGGCAAAATCGGACACGATCAAGATCGGCGCGTTCCTGCCCATGACGGGCGGCGTGGCTGCCTACGGCCAGGGTTCCTGGCAGGGCGTCCAGGTTGCCAGGGACATGAAACCGACCATCCTCGGCAAGAAGGTCGAACTGGTCCTCGTCGACGACAAGAGCGACAAGATCGAGGCCGCCAACGCCGTTACCCGGCTCGTGGAAAAGGAAAAGGTCGTCGCCATCATCGGCTCCTCCATCAGCGGCAACACGATGGCCGGCGGGCCGATCGCCGAGAAGGCCGGCGTGCCCATCGTCTCCCCCACGGCCACCAACCCGCTCGTGACCCAGGGCAAGAAGTACATCTTCCGCGTGTGCTTCATCGACCCCTTCCAGGGCGAGATGGCCGCCAAGTACGCCTACGAGACGCTGAAGAAGCGCAAGGCCGCCCTCATCATCGACAAGGCGCAGGACTACTGCGTGGGCCTGGCCGATTTCTTCGAAAAGAGCTTCACGAAGCTCGGCGGCCAGATCGTCGCGAAGACCTACTGCCAGACCGGCGACAAGGACTTCACGGCCCAGATGTCGGCCATCAAGGCGAAGAACCCCGACGTGCTCTACATGCCCAACTACTACACCGAGGTCGCCCTGGCCATGAAGCAGGCCAAAGATCTCGGCCTGAACATCCCCGTGCTCTCCGGGGACGGCGCGCAGGACAAGGCCCTCATCGACATCGGCAAGCAGTATGTCGAGGGGCTCATGTTCACGGGCCACTTCGAAAAAGAAGCGGCCACCACGCCCCTGGCCAAGAAGTTCATCCCCATCTACGAGAAGAAATTCGGCAAGGTCGGGACCTTCGACGTCATGGGAGCGGACGCCTACTTCGTGCTGGCCGACGCGATCGAGCGTGCGAAGTCGACGGAGGGCGCCAAGATCCGGTCGGCCCTGGCGAGCACGAAGAACTTCAAGGGCATCTCCGGAACGATCAACATCGGCGAGGACGGAAACGCCGTGAAGAGCCTGGTCATCGTGCAGGTGCGCGGCGGCGATTTCCGGTACGTGGCCACCGTCGATCCCCCCGGGGCGAAGCCCGAACCGAAGAAGGCGGCTCCGAAGAAGAAATAAACAGGTGTGCGATAACTCGATGACAAAGAGGGGCGATTGAACGATCGCCCCTCTTTTGTGAATTGTTTGCTGAGATCATACAACATGCAGGTCATGGCGAACGGAGCGAAGCGATCTACGACATCAAATTCCTGATCGCAGATTACGACGCCGAAGAAATGGCGTGAATCGTTCGATGAAAATCCCCCTCGATCCCCCTTTTTCAAAGGGGGAGGTCTGGGAGAATCCCCTTTTTCCAAAGGGGGAAGCTTATGAACTCCCTCCTTTGACCGGGGGCGCATCCCGTCAGGGTGCGCAACCATGTCCGGTTCGTTCCTTGCCGGGAAGCCCCGCGAAGCGGAATGAGGCTTCCAAAAGGAGGGTTGGTGAGGATTTTACAGAGCCTGTTTCTTCCATCGATAACCCCGAACTCGTTCGGGGTCTGTTGCTAAGCATGACCAGCAGTTGAAAAACCCGTTTTTTACCGGCCGGACAGGATAGCAGCCACTTGGAACTGACGTTCTTCCTCCAGCAGATGATCAACGGCGTGGCCCTGGGGAGCCTCTACGGGCTCATCGCCATCGGCTACACCATGGTCTACGGGATCATCCGGCTCATCAACTTCGCCCACGGCGACGTCATGATGATGGGGTGCTACTTCGCCTACTTCGGCATCCTCATGTTCAGCCTGCCCTGGTGGGCCTCGTTCTTCGTCGCACTGGTCCTCACGGCGGTCCTGGGCGTGCTGATGGACAAGGGCGCCTACGTGCCGGTGCGGAACGCCCCCCGCATCTCGGCCCTCATCACGGCCATCGGCGTCTCGTTTCTGCTCGAGAACCTCGGGCTGGTGGTCTTCGGGGGGCGCCCCAAGGGGTTCGAGACACCCGAGATGTTCAGCGAGGTCTACGAGGTCGCCGGTCTCATGTTTCCCGCCCTCGTCCTCTGGACGCCGCTGCTGACCCTGGCCATCCTCGGCGCCGTCCTTTTCATCATCTACCGGACCAAGACGGGGCGGGCGATGCGATGCATCAGCCACGACATGGAGACGACGCGGCTGATGGGCGTCGACGTCAACCGGATCATCTCGATCACCTTCGCCGTGGGCTCCGCCGCGGCGGCGGCCGGCGGGATCATGTGGGCTATGCGCTACCCGGAGATCAACCCTCTGATGGGCATCATCCCCGGCTTCAAGGCCTTCGTGGCGGCCGTCCTGGGCGGCATCGGCAACATCACGGGCGCAATGCTCGGGGGGCTCTTGCTGGGGGTTGCGGAGATCCTGCTCGTGGCCCTGATGCCGGAGCTGGCGGGCTATCGCGACGCCGTGGCCTTCGGACTGCTGATTTTGATCCTGCTCTTCCGCCCGACGGGGCTGATGGGAACGAAACTTCCAGATTAGGGTCCAGGGGTCAGGGTCGAGTATCGAAGCATGGTTTGTAGCCGGTTAAAAAGACAGTGCCTGCGTGACGAAGCGACTGAGCGGCAGAGTGCAGACAATAAATAGTCATTGCGAGCGAGCCTCGCGAAGCGTGGCAATCATCGTTTGAGACAAGATTCCACGACCTGATAAGAAAGAGGAAAATCGCAGACCGCCACGGGCTTCGCCCTCGCGATGACCCGTTGAATTTGGACCCTGGACGCCTTGACTGATGGACGTGAATCATGGACGAAACGTTCTCCTCTCCGTCCTCGGCACGATGCTCGTGCTGGCGATGGTGCATCTTGCCGGCAGCCACGGCACGGAGTACCAGATCCGCATCCTGAACAACATCGCCATCTTCATCGTCATGGCCGTGAGCTACAACCTCATCAACGGCGTGACGGGGCAGTTCTCGCTCGCGCCCAACGCCTTCGTGGCCCTCGGGGCCTACACATCGGCCCTGCTCACCCTGACGCCGGCGGAGAAGGAGATCTCCTTCATCATCGAGCCCTGCATCTGGCCCCTGAGCGTGATCACGACCCCCTTCATCGTGTCGCTGCTGGCGGCGGGCCTGGTGTCGGCCCTCCTGGCGTTCGTCATGGGCTTCCCCGTATTCCGCACCCGCGGGGACTACCTCGCCATTGTCACCCTGGGATTCGGAGAGGTGGTCCGCGTGATCGCCAACAACACCCAGAGCATCACCAACGGCCCCCTGGGCCTGAAGGGCATCGCCGAGCACACGACTCTCTGGTGGTCCTGGGGCGCGGCCGTCTTCACGGTCTTCCTCGTTGCGCGGATGATCCGCAGCAGCTACGGCATGGCCATGAAGGCCATCAAGTACGACGAGGCCGCGGCGGAGGCCGTGGGCATCAACACCTACTGGCACAAAATGCTCGCATTCACGACGAGCGGCTTCTTCCAGGGGATCGGCGGGGGCCTGCTGGCCCACCTGATCACCACGATCTCGCCCACGCTGTTCACCTTCTTCCTGACCTTCAACCTCCTGATCATCATCGTGATGGGCGGTCTCGGCAGCACCACCGGGGCGATCCTCGGGGCCATCCTCTTCACCTGGGGCGGCGAGTGGCTTCGCTTCGTGGACGAGCCCATGAACCTCGGCTTCGTCGAGATCCCCGGCATCCCCGGCATGCGCATGGTCATCTTCTCGTGCATCCTGATCTTCATCATGATCTTCGCCCGCCACGGGATCATGGGGACGCGGGAGTTCAACTGGAACTGGCTGTGCCGGATACTCGGAATCGGAGGTCGCTCCCGATGAGCGTGCTCTCGGTCGAACATCTCACGATGAAGTTCGGCGGCCTCGTGGCCGTGAACGACTTCAACCTCGAGCTGGCCAAGGGCGAGATCGTCGGGCTCATCGGCCCCAACGGAGCGGGCAAGACGACCGTCTTCAACATGATCGCCGGCTACTACGTGCCCACGGAAGGTTCGATCCGATTCCAGGGCAAGCCGATTCAGGGCCTGAAGGCCAACCAGATCACCAAGGCCGGCATCGCCCGTACCTTCCAGAACATCCGTCTGTTCTCCGAGCTGTCGGTCATCGAGAACGTCATGATCGGATATCACTGCCGCATCCGCTCCACGTTCCTCGGCGCGACCCTGAAGCTTCCCCTCTACCGCCGGGAGGAGAAGATGATGCACGAGGGGGCCCTGAAGCTTCTCGCCGAAGTGGGACTGACGGATGTGGCGCACGAGGTGTCCACGTCTCTTCCGTACGGCAAGCAGCGCCGCCTGGAGATCGCCCGGGCGCTGGCCACCGGCCCGCAGCTCCTGCTGCTGGACGAACCGGCCGCCGGCATGAACCCCAACGAGACGCAGGACCTGCTGCAGCTCATCCTGAAACTCCGGAAGGACTACGACCTCACGGTGTTCCTCATCGAGCACGACATGAAGTTCGTCATGGAGATCTGCGAGCGCATCAAGGTGCTCGACTACGGGACCACGATTGCCGAGGGCACGCCCCACGAGATCCAGAACAATCCCAGGGTCATCGAGGCCTACCTGGGGGAGGTGCAGTGTGCTTAAGGTCGAGGGCTTGAATGTGCACTACGGCGGCATCCACGCGCTGAAAAACGTGTCGATCCACGTGCCCGAGGAGAAGGTCGTCACCCTGGTGGGGGCCAACGGCGCGGGCAAAAGCACCCTCCTGCGCGCCGTCAGCGGCCTCGTGCCGGCCTCGAGCGGCAAAATCCGCTACGCGGGCCGCGAAATCCTCGGGACCGCCTCCCACCGCATCGCCCGCGAGGGGATCGCCATGTCCCCCGAGGGGCGAAGGGTTTTCGTCAACCTGAGCGTCTACGAGAACCTGCTGATGGGCGCCTACTGCCGCGACGACAGGAAGGAGATCGACCGGGACATTGAGTGGATCTTCGAGACCTTCCCCCGCCTGCTCGAGCGCCGCGACCAGCCTGCCGCCACCCTTTCGGGCGGCGAGCAGCAGATGCTCGCCCTCGGGCGCGCCCTCATGTCGAGGCCCAAGCTGCTGCTCCTGGACGAGCCTTCCCTGGGGCTTGCCCCGCTGCTGATCCGCGAGGTATTCCGGGTAATCACGAAAATCCACCAGGAGGGCACGACCATCCTGCTCATCGAGCAGAACGCCATGGCGGCCCTGAATGTCGCCGACTACGGCTACGTGCTGGAGACGGGCGAGATCGTTCTCGAGGGAACGGGAAAGGACCTGCTCTGCGACGATCGGGTGAAGAAGGCCTACCTGGGCGAGACGTAGTTACACCAAGGGGCCAGGGTTCAGGGTCCAGTGAAAGGAATAAAGGCAGAACGCGAGACCCTGCCTTTTCTTGATTCATCGTCTCTCCGACTCACTTCGGACTAGCGCCCTCAGCGCTTCGACGTCCGCCCCCTCGATCCAGTGAATCGTGATCCCCCTGCGCTCCATCCCCCTGAACCAAGTATCCTGGCGTTTGGCAAACTGGTGGATGCGGATGTTGAGCGTCCGGACCATCTCCTCGAACGCCAGCTCCCCGCGCAGGTACAGGCTCACGTAGCGGTACTCCAGGCCCATCTCGTCGAGCCGCTCCCAGGAAACGCCCTCGTCCCGTAGCCTTTGCACCTCCGCGATCATCCCCTGCCCCAGGCGCTCCTCGAGCCGCCGCGTGATCCGCTCGCGCAGGACGGACCGGTCCCACCGGATGCCGATGACCAGGGGCACGATGTCGGGGCGCTCGATTGCTTCCTGCGAGCCGTTCCTGGCCGTGTGCAGGGCGATCTCGATGGCCCGCACGAGACGCTCCCTGCCCGTCAGGTCCGTCGTGTTGTGAATCGCGGGGTTGAGGTGCAGGAGCATCGCGGCCAGTTCTTCCATGCTCTTGCCGGCCAACTCCCCCCTCAGCAAAGCGTCCTCCGGAACGGGGAGCATCCGGTATTCCCTGAGGACCGACTCGATGTAGAGGCCCGTCCCGCCGACGAGGATCGGCATCCTGCCCCGGCCGGATATTTCGCGGAAGCAGCAGTAGAAGCGCTGCTGGAACTCGAAGACGCTGAAAAGGTGTCCGGGCTCGGCCACGTCGATGAGGTGGCAGGGCACGGGCACCCTGTCGACGACGTACTCCGAGAGGTCTTTGCCCGTACCGATGTCCATGCCCCGGTACACCTGGCGGGAGTCGGCGGAGATCAGCTCCGCTCCGAACTCCGCCGCCAGCCGCGCCGCGAGCCGTGTCTTGCCCGATGCCGTCGGCCCGAGGAGAACGATGAGGTTGTGCTTCATCTGCTTTTCCATCAATTTCAATCACGCTCGCGCAATTCGCTTCGGCGTTCGGCCTTCAGCAGCTGCATGCAGCAAGGGTTTAAATCCCCCCTTCCCCCCTTTACGAAAGGGGAGCCAACTTTCCCTTCTTTGCGTGGCAGGGTTCCGCCTGCATCGTTTGCTTTTTGCCCGATGCCGTGTTAGCTTTTCCATGGCCTTTATATCCGCTTCGGCCCGAACCGTCAAACACCCGATGAAGAAATCACAGCTCGACCTTCGCAACGAACCCGTCGGTTCGCTTCTCTGGAAAATGAGCCTGCCCTCCATCACGGCCATGCTGGTGATGGCGTTCTACAATTTTATCGACGTCTTCTGGCTTTCGCGCCTGGGCCCCCAGACCATCGCCGCCGTGACCATCGCCTTCCCCATCCAGATGCTCTTCGGCGGTTTCGGTGTCGGCACCGGGGTGGGCGCCGGGTCCTTCGCGGCTCGCATGTTCGGGGCGGGCCAAACCGACCAGGCGAACCGGACGGCCGGGCAGATCCTCTTCCTGTCGGTGTTCATCAGCGCCCTAGTCATCGTCCCGGGGCTGATCTTCCACGACGCGATCCTGAGGCTCTTCGGCGCCACCGACGAGATCCTCCCGCTTTCGAGAGAGTACTTCATCGTCTACCTCTTCACCACCCCGTTCCTGATCTTCATGATCTCGGCGGGCAATCTCTTCCGCGCCGAGGGCAACCCGAACTACTCCATGTACGCGCTCTCGACGGCAGCCCTGCTCGGGGCCCTGCTGGACCCCTTCCTGATCTTCGGCTGGGGGCCCTTCCCCGAACTGGGCATCCGGGGGGCCGCGTGGTCGGCGGGGATCTCGCAGTTTGCGACCTGCGTGCTTTCCCTGCGGCTCTTCATGAAGCCCACGTCGTCCTACCACATCCGCAGGGAGCACTTGGCGCCCGACCTCGCCGTCATCCGCGCCATCTACCGCGTCGGGGTCCCCTCCATGGTCATGAACTTCGTCATCAGCATCGTGCTCACTTTCTACAACCACATCCTCGGCGGTTACGGGCCGGCGGCGGTGGCGACCCTGGGAATCATCTTCCGCGTGCAGGGGCTCATCGTCTGGGTGCTCGTGGGGATCGGCCACGGCGTGATGCCGCTCGTGGGGTTCAACTTCGGCGCCCGGCTGTACCCCCGGCTCATCGAAACGGTGCACGTGGCCGTGAAATACGCGGGCATCCTCACGATAGCCAGCTGCGCCTTCTTCCAGGTCTTCGCCGAGCCGCTGATCCGCATCTTCACGAAGGACCCCGACGTCATCGCCATCGCCGTGCCGGCGCTGCGCATCTTCGCCCTGTCGCTGCCCTTCGCGGGAGCGAATTTCACCTGGATCAGCATGTTCAACGGGCTGGGCAAGGGGGTTGTCTCCATGTCCATGCTCGTGATGCGGGACGTGATCCTTCTCATCCCGTTGCTGCTCCTTCTGTCCGCGCAGTTCGGCCTGGCGGGCGTCTGGGCGGCGCAGCCCGTGGCCAACGCCTGCCTCTTCCTCGGCGCCTGGTATCTGACCCGGCGGGAGTTCCGCAGTTTCCCCGCCGCAGCCCCTCCCCCGGCGGCTGACAAATAATCGTTGGGATTTCACGCGGATTTTGCTACATCATCGGAAGAAAGGGTTCAGGGTCCAGGGGACAGGGTTCAGGGACATAAGGGTAATGACGATTGCCGATAAAACCGAGTCATTGCGAGGAGGCCGGCAGGCCGACGCGGCAATCTCCAGAATCGGGCTTCAGGAATCAGGCTTCCGGACATTGGCATAGAACAGAAAAGGAAAACGCAGATCGCCACGCCCTCGACAGGCTCGGGCTCGCGATGACTTTTCTTTATCCTTCATTCAAACAATCGTAACCATAGCCACTCAGGCACTTATCATTCCCTGCCGCTTTGCGGCACAGGCCACTGAGCACTGATCACTGGCCACTTTCTTCAAAAGGAGGGGATCATGGAGCACCTCTTTTCGCCCGTCAAGGTCGGATCGCTCACCCTGAAGAACCGCATCGTCATGCCGGCCATGCACCTCGGCTACTGCAACGACCGCAGCGAGGTGACGGACCGTCTCGTGGCCTTCTACGAGGAACGCGCCCGCGGCGGGGCGGCCCTCCTCTTCGTCGGGGGCTGCACGATCGACCCCTGCGCAAGCAGCATGAAGGAGATGATCGCGATCAGCGACGACCGGTTCATCCCGGGCCTCTCGAAGCTCGTCGCGGCCGTTCACCGGCACGGCGCCCTCATGGCGGCCCAGTTGTTCCACGGCGGCCGGTACGTCCGCTCCGGTATGATCGGCCGGCAGCCCATCGCGCCCTCCCCCATCGCCTCGGGCATCACCCGCGAGGTTCCCCGCGAGATGAGCCTGGCCGACATCCAGGACACGATCGCAAACTTCGCCGACGCGGCGGCCAGGGCGAAACGCGCGGGCTTCGACGCCGTCGAAGTCCTGGCGGGAACGGGCTACCTGATATCGGAGTTCTTCTCGCCCCTGACCAACCAGCGCACCGACGAGTACGGCGGCAGCCCCGACAGGCGGATGCGCTTCGGCATCGAGGTGGCCTGGGCGATCCGCGAGGCCGTGGGCCCGGGCTACCCCGTCGTGTTCCGAATCGCAGGCCACGACTTCATGGCGGGCGGCAACACGAACAGGGAAGCCGCCCAGTTCGCCTACCTGCTGGAGCAGCACGGGGTGGACGCCTTCAGCGTCACGGGCGGGTGGCACGAGACCATGGTCCCCCAGATCACCATGGACGTGCCCCGGGGTGCCTTCGTCCACCTGGCAAGCGGAGTCAAGGCGGCCGTCACCGGGTCCGTCATCGCATGCAACCGCATCAATGACCCGGCCCTGGCGGAACAGATCCTCCGCGACGGCCGTGCCGACCTGGTCGGCCTCGCGCGGGCGCTCCTGGCGGACCCCGAGTTCCCCGTGAAGGCCATGACGGGAAGGGTGAAGGAGATCGTACCCTGCATCGGGTGCAATCAGGGCTGTCTCGACCGGATCTTCAACTTCGAGCCCGTCGAGTGCCTCGTCAACCCCCGCGCCGGCCGCGAGTTCGAAGTCCCGCCCGTGCAGAGAGCCGCGGCGCCGAAGAAGGTCATGGTGGTCGGCGGCGGCCCCGCAGGCCTTTCGGCGGCCCGGACGGCCGCGCAGGCCGGCCACAGGGTGACCCTTTACGAGAAGGAGCAGGCCCTCGGCGGTCAGATGCCCATCGCCTCGGCTACCGAGGAGCGCCGCGAGATGGGCGCCTTCCTGGAGCCCTTTGCCGAAGGGGCGAAGGCCGCGGGGGCTGTCATCCGGACGGGCGTGGAGGTCGGCGAGGATCTCGTGAAAGCGGAAAAGCCCGATGTCGTCATCCTCGCCACGGGCGGCGAGCCTCTCTGTCCGCCCATCCCGGGCATCGACGACGACAACGTGGAGTACGCCTGGGACGTGCTGGCTGGGAAAGCCGCCACGGGAAAGGCCGTCGTGGTCATCGGCGGGGGCGCCGTCGGGATCGAGACGGCCCTGTGCCTGGCGAAAGTCGGCACCATCGATGCCGACACCCTGAAGTTCCTCCTCCTGAACAAGGCGGAGGAGCCCGAGCGCCTGCGAGAATACGCAACCCGGGGAGTGAAAAAAGTGACCATCGTCGAGATGCTCGACAAGGCCGGCGCCGACATCGGGCTGACCACGCGCTGGATTGCCCTGCGGCAGCTCTCGCAGTATGGGGTGCGCGTGATGACGCACACCAGGGCCGCCGAGATCACCCCGACAGGCCTCTGGGTGGAGAAGAAGGAAGGCCGCGAACTGATCCCCTGCGACACCGTCGTGATGGCCTGCGGAACCGTCCCGGTCAACCCCCTCGAGGAGAGACTGCGCGGCCTCGAGGACAAGGTCATCGTCGTGGGGGACGCAAAGAAGGCGCGAAAGGCCTACGAGGCCATCCACGAGGCGTTCTTCGCCGCCCGGGAGCTGTGACAGAAAATCCCCCTCGATCCCCCTTTTGCAAAGGGGGGAGGTCTGGGAGGATCCCCCTTTTTCAGAGGGGGAAGATCTTAAAACACCCTCCTTTGCCGCCTTGCTCCGCTTCGCGGGGCGGCCCGGCAAGGAAAGAACCAGACATGGTTGCGCACCCTGACGGGATGCGCCCCCGGTGGAAAAGGAGGGTTGGGGAGGATTTTACAGAGCCTGTTTCTTCCATCGATAACCCCAAACGAAGTCGGGGTAGATTGCTCGCAATGACCATTTGAGTTTGTACCCTGGACCCTTTTCTTATGACCGAAGACGATTTCCTGGAAGCCCTCTTCAAGCGCATGCCCGTCCCGCCAGGCGACCTGGTCATCCCGCCCGGCGATGACTGCGCGGGGTTCCGTTCCGCCGACGGCAGCATCCAGCTGATCGCCGTGGACCAGGTGGTCGAGGGCCGGCACTTCCTCGACGACGGTCCTTTCACGGCATCGCCGCAGCAGGTGGGCCGCAAGCTGCTGGCCCGCAACCTGAGCGACATCGCCGCCATGGGGGGCACGCCCTTGTATTGCCTCAGTTCCGTGGCCCTCGGGAGCCGTCACGACACGGCCTGGCTCGATCGCTTCTTCGACGGGATGCTGGAGCTGTGCAGGCGCTGGGAGACCCACCTCATCGGAGGGGACCTGGCCCGCGGTGCGGAGAGGACGGTGGCAAGCCTGACCATCGTCGGCCGCGCCGGCGAGCGGCAGGTGTTGCGCCGCAGCGGCGCAAGGGCAGGCGACGGGTTCTGGGCCACCGGGGTCTTCGGCCGATCGTTCCCGACAGGGCACCATCTCGACTTCGCACCGAGAATCGAGGAAGGCCGTTGGCTCGCGGAACGGGGACTCGCGGGGGCGATGATCGACGTCAGCGACGGGCTTCTGATCGATGCGGGCCGCCTCTGCCGCGCCTCGGGCGTCGGGCTGTTCCTCGACGCGGGAGCCGTCCCCAGGCGCACGATCGACGCCACCCTGGAGGAAGCCCTGACGGACGGCGAGGACTACGAGTTGCTTTTCGCCGTGCCGAACGAGAAAGAGGAGCGCCTCAGGCGCGAGTGGCCCTTTCGGCAGCTCCCCTTGACCAGGCTGGGTGAATTCAAATCCGCCCCGTCACCGGGCGTCTTTGACCTCGGCGGAAACCCGCTGGTTTTCGAAGGCCGGACCGGCTGGGATCACTTCAAAAGAAACGATTAGGATGTCCGCACTTCCTTCACTTCTTCCTGCCACTCTTGCCACTTTGTCACTCTTGTCACCGCGGCGCAGCAGCCCTACCATCCCGCATTGATTTCGCCGGAGTCACCGCCGCCGCTGTCGAGGTTTCTCCGGTCCTTGTAGTCGAGCTTCAGCACGATTGACGGCCCCTGCCCGGCCGGGTTAATGTCCCAGAGGTCCACGTCCAGTTTGATGTCCGTCATTGTGTAGCCTGCGACTGAACCTCCCCTGAGGATTTCGCGGGTCACGAGCGCCCTTGGATTCGACATTGCGCGCCTGACGAGCCGCGCGTAATCGTCATAGACCTCCCCCGGGGTCATCCTCCCCAGCCTGTCGACCGATGCGCCGCCGCCGGTTATCACCTCTATGCCATCCCTGTAAAGGAAATAGCCGAAAATCTGTTCTGCATGGGGTCCAAAGGTCGCGACACGGATCGCGTGGAATTTCTCGCTCCCCGTCGGGCTTCTCATCAATGCGGCGTTGTCCACCTGGTTCCATTTCAGGATGGTTCCCGCCGCGCACGCGCAGAGGACCATGAACAGGCCCAGAAGGATCGGCACGGCGTTTCTCATCACCCCGGTTCGCTCTGTTTTCTTCATCAGCATTATCTCCTGTGCGGCCGCGCCGGGTCCGGACTGTCATAGTCCCTCCGCAGATCCTTGTACACGAGGCGAAGCACCGGGGGGCCGTCACCCTGTGTGATGTCCCAGAGCTGAACATCCATGTTGAGATCGCTTGCCGAATAGCCCACCACCGATCCCCCGCGCAGGACCTCCCTGACGAGCAGGTTGCTCCCGCTCGTGTACATCTTTGACTTTTTCACCTCCTCATAATCGACCATGACCTCCCGCAGGGTCTTCTTTCCCAGCTTCGCAAGGGGAATCCCCTCCCCCGTTACGACCTCGATGCCGTCCCTGTACAGGAAATAACCGAAGATCTGCTCGGCCCTTGGACCGAAGGTCGCGAAGCGGATCGCGTTCATTTTTTGATCCCCCTGGGGGCCGCTCATCAACGCGGCGGCGTCGACCTGGTTCCACTTCAGCATGGGCCCCGACGCGCAGGCCGCGACGGCCAGGGCCAGGACAACTATCAGCACGATTCCCGTCGTGCCGGTTCCATTCTTTCCCGTCACGAGATTCATACCCGTCCTCCTTTTTTCGCGTAATACGGGGCCGGTTTGCTCATCGGCACGGGGCAAAGACCGACCGCGACTTCTTGGCGCTCTCCGCCGGTTCGAACATCAACTCGAGCATGGTCTTCGATGCCCCGGAGCTTCCCGTGCGATCCCAAACATCGGCCCCCATGTTCATGTCCGCGACCGAATAGCCGACCCCCTTGCCGTCCCTCCGGGCCTCCCGAATGATGGGGGGGCTGATCCGCTTATTTCCCAATTTCTGAGACAGGGCGAAATAGTCGTCCACGGCTTCCCGCAGGGACATCTTCCTGTCCATCCTCTCCAGGGGTGCGCCGGGCATCAGGGTGACCTCCACATCGTCGTCGTGGAGGAAATACCCGATGTTCTGGCTGGTGGATGGGCCGACCGTGACGAAGCGCACGGCGTTGAACGTTTTTGCTCCCAGATCGCTCTGAAGGGTTTCCCCGGTGGGAAGAGGGTTCAGCTGCAGGTAGACGGCGGATGACCCGCACCCTGCAAGGAGGAGGATCGACGCGGCCGCTGCGGAGAGGATCGCTTTCGTGCGAGCCATGGTGTGGCCCCCCTTCGGTCATCGGCTTCAGTTCTTATATTTTGATAAGGTTTTCACGAAAAGCAAGCGCAAAAGTCAATCGAGGAGGTGACAGGCTACGAAATGCCCCTTCTCCCGCTCGACCAGGGCGGGAACGGCATCCCGGCATGCATCCGTCGAGCGGCTGCAGCGGGGGTGGAAGGCGCACCCGGCGGGCGGGTCGATGGGGCTCGGGACGTCGCCCCCCGTCTGGAGGCGCATCGATTTCCGGCCCGGGTCCGGGACGGGGATGGCCGAGATGAGGACCTGCGTGTAGGGGTGAAGCGGGCGGTTGTACAGGTCTGCGCTCGGGGCAAGCTCGACGATCTTTCCCAGGTACATCACGGCCACGCGGTCGCTCATGTGCTCCACCACGCTCAGGTCGTGGGAGATGAACAGGTAGGTGAGGTCGAATTCCCGCTGCAGGCTCCGCAGCAGGTTCAGGATCTGCGCCTGGATGGACACGTCCAGCGCGGAGACGGGCTCGTCGGCGATGATCAGCTTGGGCCGCAGGGCCAGGGCCCGCGCGATGCCGATCCGCTGACGCTGGCCGCCGCTGAACTCGTGGGGGTAACGGCCCATCTGCTCCCGCGTGAGCCCCACTTTCTCCATGAGCCTTGCCACTTCCTCGTCGCGCTTCCGCCCGGACGAAACGCCGTGCACCAGCAGGGGCTCGCCGATGGTGCTCCCCGCGCTTCGCCGCGGGTTGAGCGACGAGTAGGGGTCCTGGAAGATCATCTGGACCTCGCGGCGGAATGCCTTGAGCTTCTCCCTGCCGTAGCCCAGGATGTTTTCGCCTTCGAACAGGATCTCCCCTTCCGTGGGGTTCTCGAGCCTGACGACGAGCCTGCCCAGGGTGGTCTTGCCGCACCCGCTCTCGCCCACGAGGCCGAGAGTCTCCCCGCGATAGACGGCAAGGTCCACGCCGTCGACGGCCTTCACGACGGCCTTTCGACCGCCTAGTGGGCCTCCCTTTACGGGAAAATGCTTCCGAATGCCCCTGATATCGACGAGAATGTCAGCCATAGATCGATAGTGTTGAATTATGAGTTATGAGTTCCGAGTTTCGAGTCAAGAGAGAATCACGCTCAGCGGCATTTCATTGCGAGCAGGGCGTGAGCCCGACGTAGCATTCTCCTTCAACAACTCAAAACTCAACACTCGTAACTCAAAACTCTGTTCTCCTCCATGTTCACTTCTTTCACTTCCCTCACTTCTTCATTGTCACTCTTGCCACTTTGTCACTTTTGCCACTGCGGCGCAGCCGCCTTGCCACTTCTTCGACTCTACGCATGCAGCCAGCAGCGCACCGTGTGCCCCGGTGCCTTCTCGAGCAGTTCAGGTTCCTTCTCCGCACAGACAGGCATGGCGTGCGGGCAGCGGTCCCGGAACTTGCAGCCCGAGGGCAGCTCGAGCAGATCGGGGATCGTCCCGGGGATGACGTTGAGGTACCCGTCTTTCGCATGACCCTTCCCGATCCGCGGGATCGAGTTCATGAGCCCCACGGTGTAGGGGTGAAGCGGCGCGGAAAAGATCGAACCGACAGGCCCCTGCTCGACCACCCAGCCCGCATACATGACGGCCGCATACTGCGCCGCCTCGGCGATGACCCCGAGATCGTGCGTGATCAGGATCACCGAGGTGCCCACTTCCCGCTTCAGATCCTGGATCAGCTCCAGGATCTGCGCCTGGATCGTCACGTCCAGGGCTGTCGTGGGCTCGTCGGCCAGCATGAGCCGCGGCCTGCAGGACAGGGCCATGGCGATCATCACGCGCTGGCGCATCCCGCCGCTCATCTGGTGGGGATAGTCCCTGGCCCGTGCCTCCGGGGCCGGGATCCCGACCATCCTGAGCATCTCCACGGCCCTTTCGTGGGCGTCCGCGGCGGAGAGCCCTTCGTGCAGCCGGAGGGTTTCCGCGACCTGGTCGCCGATGCGGAACACGGGGTTGAGCGAGGTCATGGGCTCCTGGAAGATCATGGAGATCCGCTTGCCCCGCACGCGGCGCATCTCCTCTTCCGGAAGTCCCAGGAGATCCTGCCCCTCGAACAGGATCCGCCCCGACACGATGCGCCCGGGAGGCCTCGGGATGAGGCGCATGACGGACAGTGCAAGGACGGTCTTGCCGCAGCCGGACTCGCCGGCGATCCCGAGCGTGTCCCCTTCATTAAGATGGAGATCCACACCGTCGACGGCCTTCACGGTGCCGCGCGCCGTCTCGAAATGGGTGCGCAGGTTTTCAATCCGAAGAATATTCGACATAAAGGCAGTTTGTGTGCGTCTCTTAGCCCGACGTAACAGTCTCCTTCAACAACTCAACACTCATAACTCAAAACTCTACTCTTCTCCACGTTCACTTCTCCCACTTCCCTCACTTCTTCCCCGCCTGGTCCCGCAGGAACCGAAGCAGCAGGCGCACGCCCACGGCCGAGGCGCCGCGGGGGATGTAGGGCTTCTCCTTGTTGAGCCAGGCCGGCCCGGCGATGTCCAGGTGCACCCAGGGGGTGTCGCCCACGAACTTGCCCAGGAAGACGGCCGCCGTGATCGCCCCGCCGGCTCGCCCCCCCGTGTTCTTCAAGTCGGCCACGTCGCTCTTGATGAGCTCGGCGTAATCGTCCCAGATCGGAAGCTCCCAGAGCTTCTCGCCCGTTTCGTCGGCCGCTTTCCGCAGGCTGTCCTTCAGGGACGCGTCGGTGCCCATCATGCCGATCACGTCGTCGCCCAGCGCGATGATGCAGGCCCCCGTCAGGGTCGCCATGTCGATGATGGCCTTCGGCTTGAAGCGACCCGCATAGGTCAGCGCATCGGCCAGGATGAGCCGTCCCTCGGCATCGGTGCTGATCACCTCGATCGTCTGGCCCGACATGGATCTCAACACGTCGCCGGGCTTGTAGGCGCGCCCGCCCGGCAGGTTCTCCGTGGCCGGGACGAGCCCCACCAGGTTCAGGGGCAGCCCCAGTTCGGCCGCTGCCCTGATCACGGCGAGCACGGCGGCCCCGCCCGACATGTCGGACTTCATCTCCTCCATCTTGTCCGGGGGCTTCAGCGAGATCCCGCCGCTGTCGAAGGTGATGCCCTTGCCGACGATCACATGGGGCTTATCGCCCCGGCTCCCGCCTGAGTACTCGAGAATGATGAAGCGGGCCGGCTCCATGCTGCCCCTGGCAACGGAGAGCAGCGCGCGCATCCCCAGCTTCTCCATCTCGCGGTTGCCGAGAACGGTCAGCCGGACCTTCTTCGACACGACCGCCTCCCGGGCCCGGCGCGCCATGTCGGTGGGCGTCATCTCGTTGGAGGGCGTCGAGACAAGGTCCCGCGCAAAGCAGACGGCCCTCGAGACGACTTCGGCCGCCCCGGCCGCGGCTTTCATCCCTCGCGCCTCCTGGTCGCTTGCGGCGAGGAGATGCACCTTGCGGATATCCTTGTTCCCGTCCTTGTCGGAGGTCTTGAACTGCGTGAACCGGTAGAGCCCGAGGAGCACGCCCTCGACGACTGCCTCTGTCAGATCCTCCGGGCTCTGTGCCCCGCCGACCGGGTCGAGCCGGATGGCGAACTCCGCGACGCCCAACTCGCGAACCGCACGGGCCGCCTTCGAGAACCCCCTGCGCAGCTTTTCGAGGTCGCACTCCTTCTTCTTCCCGAGACCCAGCAGAAGAACCCTGTGCACGGGCAAGGCGCCCCGGGTGTAGACGACGGACACCTGTGCGTGCTTGCCGGTGAAATCTCCGTGTTTGAGCAGATCCCCCAGGATGCCTCCCGACACCCTGTCGATCTCCAGCGCCGCCCCCTCGAGCTTTTTGGAGCCCTCGAAGTGGCAGACCACGATCAACTCCCCTCGAAACGCGGTGGCGCTTGCCTTCCTTACCTCAACGTTTGTCATGCCGATCTTCCGCCTCCGTCAATGAGATTCCACACCCTGTAACATCGGTCACAATGGTGACAATAGTCGCTGCTGTCTATAACTTACGGCGCCGCAAGAGTAGCACAAGACCGCGAAAATTGGAATCATTTCTCGCTTTGCCTTTCTTCCGTCTAATGCTTGATGGATTACTTTACCTGATTTTTCTCATGCTATTTTCTTAGGCAAATTCATACTTTTTTAGGTCTTGCTTTTGCCCCCCCACGCGATAGACTGCATCCATAAAAGCACGCCGGAGCGATGCCGGATGGTTGAACGAAGGAAATTCGAGCGCTACGATCTCGCCGTGCCTGTGAAAATCGAGACCCTGGCGAGAACGGCAAAGAAAAAGAAGATCTCTCTCAAGACAGCCAACGTCTGCGCCGGCGGCGCCTACTTCCACACCGATACGGCCCTGACGGAGGGCACAAAGGTGCAGCTCGATCTCCTGCTGTCCTACGACAGTCTCCGTGCATTCCGCAGCCCCCGAAACGCCCGGATCCGCATCCTGGGCACCGTCACCCGCTCCCGGCAGGACGGCATGGCCATCCGGTTCAGCGAGGAATACGTGATCGCCCCGATTGCCTCCCGGATTTCGAACATCGGCTGAGAATTTCCTTCTTTCTCTTCTTTCTCTTCTTTCTCTTCCCTCACTTCCCTATTGCCACTTCTCTCACTTCTCCCACTTCTTCACTGTCTTCCTGCCCCTGCCGCGCAGCGGCATTGCAGCATTCTCCTTCAACAACTCAAAACTCAACACTCATAACTCAAAACTCTCCTCTTCTCCTCGTTCACTTCCCCCACGCCCCCTGTCAAATAACGCGACAGGTCTGGACGAAGAACAGTCCAGATGCTCTACGCGCAAATATTTGTATTCACGAAACTTTTAAGATATTTGGCGCCAATTCACTGCGTGGAACGGAAAATGCTTGTCTAATACCAGAGTATTAGACCGGTCTAATCCGTTTCTAATCGGTTGCAGGAACCATGAAAAACAAAACGGCAAAAGCGGACTCGCTCGGCAAGAAGACCATCCAGATCATCAGCGCACGCAAGCTGCAGTGCGACCTGATGGCGCACTACATGACCTCCACCACCGGGGTATCCTGCAAGATCGCCGCCGACCCGGCCGCGATCACCGTGAACCCGAAGGAGGCCGACCACAGCACGCTCGTCCTGCTGGATTGCCCCGAGCGGGACCCCGTGAAATACTTCATGGCCCTCGCCGTGTCGGGAAAGCGTGTCCTGTCGAATTGCCTCGTGGCCCTCTTCAATGTCCGCCCCGGGCTGGGCATCGAGGAAAGGGCCGTCACGTGGGGCATCCGGGGGTTCTTCTACGAAACGGACTCCGTCGAGCAGATGATGAAGGGCATCCAGTCGCTCTTCAAGGGCGAGATGTGGCTCTCCCGCGATATCATGGCCAAGTGCATCATGTCGCAGCGCCCCGCCGGCGAATCGTCCAGCAAGGACATGATCTTCCTGACGCAGCGCGAGTTGGAGATCCTCAGCATGGTCGTCTCGGGGGCCACCAACGAGGAGATCGCCGCGCGGATCTGCATCAGCCCCCACACCGTGAAGACGCACATCTACAACATCTTCAAGAAGATCAACGTCCCCAACCGCCTCCAGGCCGCCCTCTGGGCCGCTAAGAATCTGTAGTCCCTGTTCAACCTCCTTTTCAGTGTGCCCTCTCCCGCCAAGGGAGAGGCTTGCCCGTTGAGTCGTCTGCCGTTCTTTTCGTCATCGCGAGCAACGGACCACGACTTCGTTCGAGGTTATCAATCTAATATACAGCACCGATCCGTCATTGCGAGAAGCGTCAGCGACGAAGCAATCCCTGGTATTCATTGAGATTGCTTCGCTTCGCTCCTAAGGAACATCTCGAATCAATCGAAGAAAATCCCCCTCGATCCCCCTTTGTCAAAGGGGGAAGTTCTTAGACTCCCGCGACAGCCCATTCCCCCAACTCATCATTCACAACTCACAACTCAAATTTCTTCTCCCTGGCCCCTAGCCCCTGTTTTCTATTGACTTTCCCCCCCGAAATGTCGTTGATTACGGCAGCTTCAGAAGGCAGGAGGGGTGATGGCGCCGATCACGTTCAAGAGCTGCCCGAAGGTCTACATTCACGAAACGCACCGGTCGAAGCCGCCGAGCGACACCCTGCGCTTCGTCGAGGGCATGCGCGAGCTGCTCGGCATGCAGGACTTCCGCGAAGCGACCGCCCTGGACCGCATCGGCATCCCCGTGTTCATCTGCTGGCGCGTAAGGCCCGACGACTCCAAGACCTTCCACACCGGCAAGGGGGTCTCGGCCATCCAGGCCCAGGTCTCCCTCACCCTCGAGTCGATCGAGCGATTCTCCTCGGAGTTCCGCGAGGAGTGGGCCGACCGCCTCGTCGTCGGCAGCTACAACGCCCTTCGCGCGACGCGCAACACCCTCGACCCCACGACGCTCATCCTCTCCCAGTTCAGCGACTACACCCCGGACGCCGAGCTGCACTGGGTGGCGGGCTACGACATCGCCCGAAGCGAGGAGATCCTCGTCCCCGCGAAGGAGGTCTACCACCCCTTCCACCGCGATGAAGGCCTCCTGTACGGCTCGCACACCAACGGCCTCGCCTCGGGGAACACCCTCGAGGAGGCCGTCTTCCACGCCCTTACGGAGATCGTCGAGCGCGACGCCTGGAGCATCGCCAAGTACAACCGCGACTACGGCGAGCCGGTTCTCATCGAGGAGAAGCCCGAGAACCGGTTCCTGCTCGACATCGCCCGCAAGTTCGAGGAGGCCGGGATCGAGATCATCGCCCGGGACATCACCTCCGACGTCGGGATCCCCGTCGTGGCGGCATTCTCGAAGGACCTGCGCCACGGCGACACGCTGCCCGTCGAGGGCTTCGGCGCCCACGCAGACCCGAAAGTCGCCATGGGCCGGGCGCTCATGGAGATGGCGACGACACGGGCCCTGTTCCTCGTCAAGAACGGGCCCGACGGGCTGCGGGACACGAGCCCCCTATACCTGACCCACGACGAGGCGATCGACGACCCGCGCTTCGCCGTCCGCAGCGTGAAGCGGCTCTCGGAGATGGAAATCGGCTACAGCAGCGACATCACCGAGGACCTGAAGGCCTGCGTCGCCAGGCTGCGGGAGCGCGGCCTGGAACGCGTCATCACCGTGGATCTGACGAGGCCCGAGACGGGAGTCCCCGCCGTGAGGGTTATCGTCCCCGGCATGGATGCCTACTGCTACGACCGGACCCGCAAGGGCGACCGCCTGTACGGCGGGATGTGAGGGGGTGCACGGATGCTGAGCGAAAAAGAGGTTTGCGACCGGGCCGAGTACTGCTACCTGATCTGCCTGCAGCTCAACTGGATGCTCGCCAACGAGTCGATCCCGCCCGAGAAGTACCTCGAGCGTATTGGCAAGTCCTCCCTCGGGCTTGCCGATGACGAGTTCATCGTGATGAGCATCGAGGAGGGCCTCAAGGCCGGCCTCGAGGACGCCGGCGTCAACGACCTCATCCTCATGTACGAGTCCTTCGTGCACGCCTTCTGTGAGGTCATGGAAACCGACATCCAGGACCTCCGGGACAGCCTCCCCCGCGAAACCCTCGCGAAGCTCGCCTCCGAGATGGGCGTGGAACTGTCCACCGACGCCTGATCACTCTTCCTGTTATTGCGAGGTGTTCTATTTCCTCCGTCATTGCGAGGAGCATTTTACTCTTCTGTCATTGCGAGGAGCGCCAGCGACGAAGCAATCCCAGGCACAGAATCCTGATTGCTTCTCCTCTCCCCCGATGTCACAATACCCCTATGACCGGCCCCGTTGCCCCCAAAGACGTCATCCGCATTCTCGAAGAGATCGGCGTGCTCCTCGAGCTCAAGGGAGAGTCGCCCTTCAAATCGAGCGCCTACGCCAACGCGGCAAGGCGCCTGGCGACCCTCGACGAGGACTTCGAAGATCTGGTGAGGCGCGGCGATCTCAGATCCGTCAAGGGCATCGGCGACGCCCTCAGCAAAAAGATCACAGAGCTTATCACCACGGGCCGCCTCGAGTACTACGAGACGCTCAAGGCCTCCGTCCCGCCGGGCCATCTGGAGATGCTGCGCATCCCCGGCCTGGGCCCCCGGAAGATCCGCGCCCTCCACGAGAAGCTCGCCATCGAGACCCTGGGCGAACTGGAATACGCCTGCCTGGAGAACCGCCTCGTCGAGCTGCCCGGCTTCGGGGCACGCACCCAGCAGAAGATCCTCACGGGCATCGAGCACCTGAAGCGCTACAAGGAGCGCCACCTCTGCAGCGAGGCCCTCGAGGCTGCCGAACCACTGCTGGCACAGCTCCAGGGCCGCCCCGGCGTCGCCGCGGCAAGCCTGGCAGGCTCCCTGAGGCGCGGAAACGAGACCGTCAAGGACATCGACCTGGTTGCCTCCTCGGACGATCCGGAGGCCCTCTCGCAGTGGTTTGCTTCTCTTGGCGACGTGGAGAGCGTCATCGGACGGGGCGACACGAAGGTGAGCGTGTTCCTCAAGGCCGGGATCAACGCCGATCTGCGGATCGTATCCCCGCGGGAATACCCCTTCGCCCTTCACCACTTCACAGGCAGTAAGGAGCACAACGTGGCCATGCGGGGCCGCGCAAAGCAGCAGGGCATCAAGATGAACGAGTACGGCCTGTTCCGGGACGAGGCGCTTCTGCCATGCAGAAGCGAAGAGGAGGTCTTCGCGGCCCTGGGGCTTGCCTGGGTGCCGCCCGAGCTGCGCGAGAACACGGGCGAGATCGAGGCCGCCGAGACGGGGGTGATGCCTTCGTTTGTGCAGATGAAGGACATCCGCGGGATCTTCCACATCCACACGACGGCAAGCGACGGCGCCAGCACACTCGAGGCGATCGCGGAAACGGCAAAAAAGATGGGACTGGAGTACATCGGCATCACTGACCACAGCCAATCCGCCTTCTACGCCGGCGGCCTGACCCCTGAGGACGTGCGGAAGCAGCACCGAGCCATCGACGAGATGAACCGCAGGGACCCCGCCTTCCGCATCTTCAAGGGCATCGAGGCCGACATCCTGCCCGACGGGCGCCTGGATTACGACGACGCGACGCTCGAATCCTTCGACTTCGTGATTGCCGCCGTGCACTCGCACTTCGGGATGAGCGAGGACGAGATGACCGGGCGCCTCATCCGGGCCCTGGCTAACCGGCGCACCACGATCCTCGCCCACCCCACGGGCCGCCTCCTGCTTGCCCGCGAGCCCTACGCGCTGGACCTCGAGCGCGTCATCGACGCGGCGGCGGAGCACGGTAAGGTCATCGAGCTAAACGCCAACCCCCACCGCCTCGACCTGGACTGGCGGCACTGCAAGTACGCCAAGCGCCAGGGCGTGCGGATTGCCGTCAACCCCGACGCGCATCACACCGATGGTTTGAAGGACATGAGATACGGGCTGAACATCGCCCGCAAGGGCTGGCTCGAGGCACAGGACATCATCAACTGCCTGGGACTGGAGGATATGAAGGCGTTTCTTGTAAAAGGAAGATGACAAGCGAATAGCGTATCGAACCTAAACTCGACCCGACACGTACGATTGATCGGATACTGACGCCTTCACACAGGATTCGCGACGTTAAATTTTTTAAAAGTAGATGACTGCTACCGCTAATGCAGGACAAAAAAAGGCAGTGCCACGAAGCACTGCCTTTTTCACATTGAATCCGGTTTTCAAGTCTATTTTCTGAACCTTCTCACACCCGCCATCCCCAACAGCCCAAGGCCAAGAAGAAGAACGGTGGTGGGTTCTGGAACAGCCTGCGCAAACGCACTGTCCACATAGACTTTGGTATACTCCGTATCGTAATTCTGGACATTTATATTGATTTGGGCACTCGTCGGCAGACTCGTGATAGGGACGGTGCTTGCTATGGTGAACCAGTTGCTGAGATAACCACCATAAAGAGGATTATATTCAAATTGATTAATATAATTGCTTACGCTTCCTCCTATCGTAGTCCATCCCAAGCTATCGATCTGAAGACTGATCTGGACCTGATCCCAGTTCGACGCAATTGAATCAGTTGTAATCCGGAACATCGCCCCGTAATAGAGAAATTCACCAGAGGTAATTGCGAAGCTCTGGAAAAGATACCCGTCATATTTCAAAGCTGCGGAAGCATTACCGTCGCGGACGAATTCTGGCAGGAAATTAACCTGAATATTGCCTCCTTCGGTCCAGGATGAAAAATTCCCCGGATCTACTGCCGTATAGGATTCGAAGCCTGGATTATTGATAAAATTAGCGGCTGATATCCCGGTTAAGGAGAAATTAAGCAGTAAAACCAGAAAGAATATGCTGCATTTCTTCATCATCACCCCTCCTTATGAATCAACAAGCTCAACATTTCACCGTTATTGCCCATGATAAGATGCAGCGAGCTCTTGGGCTTTCTTGATCAAGTAGGTTGCAAAAAAGCTGCCACACGTACATGCTATTGACATTATTATTGTTATTTGTTGTTGTGGTTTTTAGCACCGTGGAGTTTGTAAATTTGTTTTACAGATTTTGTGGATAGCCTCTAACCCTTATCACAGAAAATATCTTATTATTCGATGATTAGAAAATATTGGTTGCATTTGTAAAGAAACGTGACAGATCTGCGGATGAGGTTAATATCAAATCAATAATTATTCTTCATATTTCGTATTAGATTTAGATCGACTTGTTTCTTTTGTGGGTTTCTTTACTGAGGGTAGGGACAATTTCCCCTTTTTCACTCTCAAGTGAAACGGGATCAGATATGATACTTATTTCATTGATCTCGCAAACACGATCCCGAGGATCAGCCAGAGGGGGATGGAGATGATCAGGGCCCAAGTGATGCCCTGGAGGTGACGAAGCCTCATCTTGAGACTCTTCTCGAGGATGGCCTTGTCGATCTTGTGCTTGATTTCTTCGATCTTGAAGGGCTTGGTGATGTAATCTTGGGCGCCCCGCCGGATGGCCTCCACGGCCGAATCGATGGAGGGGTAGCCCGTGATCATGATGAAGGCCGCGTCCGGGTCGGCGTGCCGCACCTCCTGCAGAAACTCCAGCCCGTTCATCTCGGGCATCATGAGATCGGACAGGATGATGTCGAAGCGCTTGGTCTTGCACAGCTCGATCGCCGTGCGCGGGTTGTCCGTCGTCTCCACGTCGAAATTGAAGGCGTTCATGTAGCCGCCGAGAACCTGCAGCACGCTCGGGTCGTCGTCGAGGACGAGGGCTTTTCTCTTTCTTTTTCCGTTCCAGCCCATGACACTGGACATATATGCAAAAAGCATACGCAACGACATCGACAAGAAGCAGGGTAATAATGAATTAATATCGATAGGTTAGAAGCGTTGCAAGCTTTCGCCGCGACTGAATGCAGGCTGGAATCTTGGCGGGATGACGCTTGACCGACTCTCGGCCTTCAAGGCAGCCGTTCTCCTTTCTCTTCCATACTTCTCAGTCTTCTTCCACTTCTTTCACTTCTTCCACCAGATATTCCTGACTTCCCTCACGAGCCTTCTCTGCTGAAGGTACAGCACGCAGGTCAGGCCCATCAGCAGCGCCAGCACGCCCACGTACAGGCCCAGCCGGTGCTGAATGCTGAAGATCAGGGGCTTCAGGGAAAGGCGCGTCGCCCGCCTGAGAGAATCGTCGCGGCTGATGAAAGCGGCAATCGGAGGCGACACCCTGTAGTAGAACTCGACAAACAGCCTGCCCGGTTCACTGGCAAGCAGAATACGGTCCCGGAACTTCTGCAGCAGGATGACCTCGGGCGCATGGTAGCTGCCGAAGGCGGCCGTGGCGATGAAGCAGCCGCCGCCCCCGCTTGCGGGTGCGGCGGCGGTCGGCTCCGGGACTGGCGCCGGCGCCTGGGGCACCGTGTAATTTACCGCCGTGGAGTAGTCGCTCTCGTTGCCGTCGCTGTCGTAGGCCGTGGCGGAAAAATAGTACGTCACTCCATCCGTAAGCCCGGAGACGACACAACTGGTTACGTTCCCCACATCGACATGCGATGTGTAATTTCCCGGCACCGTCCCGTAGTGTACGCGGTAGCCCGTAACGCCAGGGTCCGTGCTCGCGTCCCAGGCGACGGTCACCTGCGCCGCGTGGGCGCTAGTCATGAGGAGGCTCAATACGGCGACCAGCACGAGGAGAAGGCCCGAGAACGCAACGAGGAATGAGGACAGCTTTCGGGAAACTGCAGGATAAGGTTGTGCAGGCGACACGGCATCACCTCCGCATGCAGATTGTCCCTGGATGGGCGAATCGGGGCACGGGAAGTGCTTGTTCGCCCTGGCAGCCCTGCCGCCCTATCCTGCACAATTACGGGGACTTAGGCCAGCGGCTTTGCGCCCCACCCTTTCGGTGTGGGTTGCCTTTTTCAGGGTTCTATCCGTTCATACTATCGGCCCCGGCGGTTTTTTCTTTAATTGTCCCCTCGTTTCCGTCATAATCCTCCCTCGATCGAAAGGATTCATCCATGTACTTGCTTACGCCAGAGGGCCCTGATGAGCAACGGACCCCGAAGTAGCTCGAGGTGATCGATGAAAGAAACAGGCTCTGTAAAATCCTCTCCAGCCCTCCTTTTCCAAAGGAAGGGGTTTAAGACCTCCCCCTTTGTAAAAGGGGGATCGAGGGGGATTTTCTTCGATCGATTCGAACTATTTCTGACAAGCCGAGCCCCGCGAGGCGTCACATTCCGAGATACATTCTTGCGTTACTGTCAATTCGCGCAACCGAGCAGTGGGCTGCGATATCCGACACTTCTCCTCGTCCTGATTTTGTCATCCCTCTTCCTGATCCTCGGCCCCGTACCGGTCGCCCATGCCTACACGGAGTCCGAGCGCAACGTAAAGCTCGACGCCCCCTTCGTGCCCACACCCAACTACGTCATCACGGAGATCCTGTCGAAAGCCCGCGTGGGGAAGGACGACATCCTCTACGATCTCGGCTCCGGCGACGGCCGCATCGTCATCGAGGCCTCCAGGCAGACAGGCTGCCGCGCCGTGGGCATCGAAATCGACCCCGATCTGGTCGAAGACAGCCTCAGGGCAGCGGAGCGGGCTGGTGTGCAGGACCGCGTCCGATTCCTCGTGGCTGACATCTTCACCGCCGATTTCAGGGAGGCCACCGTGCTGACCCTCTACATGGGGGGCCACGTCAATCTCAAACTCCGCCCGAGGCTGCTTCGGGAACTCCAGCCGGGCACACGGCTGGTGTCCTACTGTTTCGACATGGGGGAATGGAAGCCGGATGCCGTATCGTCATTCGGCAAGGAGGATGTCTATTTCTGGATCGTCCCTGTCAACGCCTCGGGGACGTGGCGCTGGACGGAAGGCAAAGGGAAAACGATGACCGAATGGCAACTCGAGCTGAGACAGGCATTCCAGGAGGTCTCGGGAACGGTCGTCTACATGGGGAAGCGATACGCGCTGCAGGGTGGTAAGATCACAGGCGAGGAGATCCGGTTCCAGCTCGACGGGGCGCCACTCGGGAAGGATACACCTGTCGGGTTTATCGGGCGGATTCAGGGAAATTCAATCGAAGGATCAATCAGCGATGCTACCACGCGACGGTCATGGCGGGCTGCGCGCAACCCCGCAACGATTCGATCAATAGCCCGGTGATAGATTCCTGAATGAGGGGGAATATCTTGCGTCTATCGTCAATTTTCCGTTGTTGCCATCCCACGGGGGCCTTGTTATCACTTTTGCCGATCGATTTTTACGGCGAGCCTACGCTTCCTCACGAGGGCCAGTGCAGGGATTGACACAACGAAAGCTAGTGATGCCAGAGGGTATTTCACAGCGTAGACAAAGGGTGTCAACCCCCACCTCACTGCGCGCTTGATCAACTCGTGTTCAGCGACAATGGCGGCTATGGGCGGCGATACCCTGTAGTAGCAATCTACAAAAGCCTGCCCCAAACTGTTCGTCAACAGTACCCGATCTCTAAACGTCCGCAGGATCGTCACCTCCGGCGACAGTTCAGTCCCGTAAGCGGCGGTAGCGATGAAGCACCCTCCCCCACCGCTTGTTTGGGACGACGAGGCACTTGCCCCCGACGATGTGCAGGATATCTCTCCCGAAAAGTAGCTTTCATCCCCCGTGTTGCTGTAGGCTGTGGCTGCAATGAAATAGGTAACTCCCGGCGCCAATCCGGTGATGGTACAGCTTGTGCGGTTACCCGCATCAATGACATTGTCATAATAAGAGGTGAAAGTACCATAGTACACTCGGTAACCTGCCAGCGTAGGTTCTGGGTTTGGATCCCAGCTTATCGTCACCTCAGCCGCAGGGCAAACCGATGCCATCAGCAGAACAGTGAAAATAACAATAAAATGGAAACAAACGATATGAGGACGAAAGGTTTTTCCTGTCGCGTTCGAACCGACGTCGATCTTTCTCATGAGCCGGGCACCCTCCTTGTTTTTGCGTACACCCCGCTCACCACCCGAAATGGTATAAAAGGAATCAGATCAACCCCATCATGATAATTCAATATTTAATGCTTTTTTCGTATAGCAAAAAAACTGTCCTGTCAAGTAACCAAATTATCAGCGGCGTGCAATGTACTGCAAATAGAGAGGCAGGGCCTGTTAAGCCCTGCCTCAAAAAGAGCGCGTTCTTCTCTCCGGAAAAGCTCCTCGATCTCCTTTTGATATCTATCACATTGATGAATTGCGCGCCGCCGCTGGTGAATCACGGTCAATGGCAGCGTTGCGACAGACAGCACACGAGACAACCAAGTCGCATGTACGCTTATCGCATCTTGATTCTTAAGACAATGCCAACGGCCAGTAAGCCAAAACCCAGGAGGAGGATCGTCTCGGGCTCGGGAATCGCGGCAACCCGGGCGCTATCCTGTGTGGATCCGCTTCTGTCATTGAAGTACACAAAAAAATCGTTTCCCTCTTGAAGAAAGCTTTCCGCGGTGAGGCCGGAGATGCTTGGATCCATCAGAAGAAAGAAAGTTATGCTTGCCGACTGTCCGGCATCGAGTATTATTTCTTGTTTGGCATGAATGTACGGGCTGGATAATGAAACGGCGGTGAGATACAGGGTTTTTATCCTGCTTGTGTTTGTCAGGTTGATTACCAGGCGCTCCACAGCGCCGCCTGCTGTGTCTGTTGCGGACACGGAACCACTTCCGATGATATTTCCGTCAGATCTTCCGGGTATATATTCCAAAGTCCCGCTGAAACTGCCGCCATTCTCGCCGACCCCGGAGATCGGCAGGGAAAATACACGCAAGGGGATAGCAATAAAGCATACCGATATTATCAAGAGGATATACGACTTCCTCATTCGGCCCCTCCTTCATTTGTTGCACATCGCGATTTATCTCTCTCTCGGGCGAATAAATCGCAAGCTTCATACCACCCGAGATTGTTCCGTAGCCTTATATCTTCGGGTGGTCGACAATTAGTTGTTATCATTGAGTTATTAAGAATAATAGGATGGGGAGAACAATAAGATAGAGGCGGGGACAGCGCTAATACTAATGTCGTAGCCGTAAGATAAACCGACAAAGAAAAGCACGGAAAAACCTATCAACATTATTGATATTAAATAATATTATAATCCATAATGTTAAAAAAAATCTGTTGCACAAAATGCATTGTAAAATTAACCGACATCAGAAAAAGAAAAAGCCGCCTGATAGAGCGGCTTCCTCTCGCATATGCGATTATCACTCAAATTTTTCTTCGTACGGCAATACCCATACCCACCAGGCCTACGCCGAGAAGCAACATCGTCCCCGGTTCCGGAACTGCATAAGGAACTTTGTCGCTTGCCTCGTTTTCGAATCCCCTGAAACGAACGACGAAAGAAGCCGCGCCCGTTGTCGAGTAAGCATTCAGAAAACTCTCAGCAGTCAAGGTGCCTATATTCTCACCCGAGAACTCGAAATTGAATTGCGCGGAACCGTTCACCGCGATTCCCGCCTGAGGCGCCCCACCACCCTCGAAACTATCTCCCGTTGAGGCCAAAAAGTCAAAATAACCGTAAGGTTGTGCGTTGATGCCGTTATTTGCGCTACTTATGAAATAAATGGAATTTCCCGGTACGACGTAATCATAAGCCGTTAGCAGCAGATTTCCGGGGTTGTTGAATGCAAAAGCAGTAATATAACCACCGTTTGCAATTGGGCTGGTATTGGTCAGTTCAACCGTGAGATAACCTCGGTTTCCGAATACCTGATAGCTCAGCTCACCCGAAAAACTTCCCAATTGTCCGACACCCGAGATCGGGATAGCAAAGCTAATTGCTGGAACCATTAGAATGCATACTGCGATGAGTAAAAGAATCCTCGCGGGCATTTTCATATAGCTACCCCTCCTTGAATACCCCATTCATATTAAAGCAACAGCAACCTGCGTACCATCGCCTATCATGAGCTCTGATCCAGCCAGGCATGCGTTTGTTAAGTAATTAAATATACGTGCATATTAAGAAGTACAAGTGTTTTTTTCCTATCCAAAATAATACTATTTTCCTATCCAAAATAATACTAGATGTTGGGTAATATTGTTAAGTTCTTCGACAAGATCCCGTGCTGATGTTTCGATCCACCTTCATGAAATCAAGAATCTTTATACCTATCGAATGGTTAATAGCAAATTATGCCACAAGTCCCATATGTAAATTAAATCGACGCCTTTTATGGTTGTTAGAAACTCAACGTAGGCCAATCCAGTTAACATCTTTATCCCTAACTTTCAAATCTTCTTTAATAACGTTACGTTCAACATATTTTTCTTTTACCCGTAGTATTTCCATTTTGGATCAACAAGCAGAACAAAATAACCCATTATTGTAAAAAAATATTACAATATAAAATATTGCTGAAATCACAGCAATTTCACTAAATAACAATAAAAAGTCTACTTTTCGCATTAGGTTTGTCGGTTTCCTTAACGAATTTCAGTACCCGAAGCAGATCATAAAATTCTCTATTTTCGAATAATATCCAATATTTATATATTTGGCTACGTTATTGCAGAATTCATTTTTAAAGTATAGGTGTTAATGATTAAACCTTCAGTGCAAAGGAGGGAGAACGACATGAGAAGGCTAATGATCATTGTTGCTGCGGTGATTCTTTCGATCGGAATCGTTTCATCAGCTTGGTCATTGACGATCGAAAGAGTCTATAATCCAACAGACGTCCTTTTAAGGGCTTATAGTTCCCCCAGTTCTGTAGACTGGTGGTTTTACCTCACACCGGAATACAATCCGAGTGGTATGTATCTCACCGACGCTACAATAACATTAAATCTGCGGGGCGATGGTGATACCGCTAATGAAACCGCAACTTTCCAGGTCAGCACAGCGGGGCTGCAGACCTGGACCCTGACGAACCCCAATATTGACGTTACATTGGAAATAACAACGGGTCTATCAAGTCTGCAAGACGGTACTGGCTACTTCAGGCTGAGGGCGATAGAAGGAGATTTCTGGTTTGAATCAGCGCGGTTGACGGCCAATGCAGTTCCTGAACCAACGACTCTCATGCTGATCGGCCTTGGCCTGCTTGGAATTGCAGGATTACGCCGTAAGAAATAGCCGGTTTCAAAAATAACGGATAAAAGGGCAGAACCTTATCAGTTCTGCCCTTTTTCGTTTGCATTCGGTGACCTCTTACATCTTGCTTGAATTACTCAGTATTACCGACGATTATCAATTTGCTTTCCTCGATTTTACCTAGCTTCAAGCCTTATTGCATTTTCATTGTTTACTCGCGGTGTTTATGATTTGTAAGCTTTCCCTACAATACAGTGTTATATCTAACAGGCCGAAAATAAATGGATATTAGCAATAAAAGCCAAGTGACACCGCTTCGCCGTAAAATTAATTTACAATTTAAATGAGTTTTCAACAGATTTACTTTGCAACAATATTAATCTAATTAACTGATTATAATGACGATTTCAAACGTAGCCAGCCAGTGGCATACTAGGTGCTAACTACATGACCAGACAGATGCATTTCAATAAATAAAAAAGGGGAAGCGGGATGAAGAAAACACTAGTTGTCGCAATTTCTGTCTGTATTCTGGCCTTTGCGGGCATGGCCCAAGCCGTGCCGTTCACTGTGAACGGTATCACCTTCGATAATCTAGTCGGCAATGCAGAGAACTTCACATGGTCTGTGACGCCCGTCGGAGGGTCTATCGCCTTTAATCTTAATGTGGGACAATCGGCTACCTTTACGTATGGAACTTTCTATACGAGTGATTTCGGACTTGATACGGGAGACCGGAATGATAATGATGACCGTTTCCGGGCTAACTTCGATGTGCAACCTCCGACCCCACCTTCTGATTTGTCGCGTATTGGTGCGCCGGATGCAGGTGTTTATTGGGTCTGGGACTATGTTAGCGTGGACTTCAATAATGACGCAATCATAGTGCCATTCGGTATCGGTGGGAGCTATTCAGTGACGTTCTTGGATCCCGATACGTTATGGGCAGATGGAAGTACTAACCTGCAGGCAAGGATAACTTTGATATCTGATGCCCAGGCTGTTCCCGAGCCCACTACGATGTTGTTGATGGGTCTGGGTCTCTTGGGCCTTGCAGGGGTAAGGAGATTCAGAAAGTAAGTCTTCCCTTATTTCATAAACAAGAAAAGGCAGAATCATGCATGGTTCTGCCTTTTCTTTGTTATTAACCATCCGGATGTGGCCTTCGCATTAGCTACGCGTTAAAGAGTAAAAAAATAGCCGCCCGTGGGCGGCTATTTCAATTAATAATCCACGCTTAATACTTTCCACTTCCTCTTTTCTGTCTCAGTCTTTTTCTACTTCCTCGCTATCCCCAGCTTCTCCATCAGCTCGTAAAGCGTCGGACGGCTTATGCCCAGCTCCTCGGCCGCCCGGGTGATGTTGTCTTTCTGTCGGGCCAGCACTTTCATAATCATCTCCCGTTCGAGGGTCTCCCGCGCTGTCCGAAGGGTCATCCCTTCAAAGCGGCTGGCCGGTTCTTCCAGTTCGAGATCGACGGGCCTGACCTTTCTGCCCTCGGCCATGATGACAGCCCTCTTCACCCGATTTTCGAGTTCCCTTACGTTTCCCGGCCAAGCATAAGCAGCAATGGCCGCTATGGCAGGCTGCGTGAATCCTGTGATCTTTTTCTTGTTCTCCTTGACGGCCCGCTGCAGGAAAGCATGGGCAAGCACGAGAACATCGTCGTCACGCTCCTTGAGTGCCGGAAGGTAAATCGACACGACGCTGAGCCGGAAGAATAGATCCTCCCGGAATTTGCCTTCCTGCATGGCCTGCTTGAGGTCCCTGTTCGTTGCCGCCACGATCCGGACATCCACACGGATCTTGTCGCGTCCGCCGACCCTCTCGATGACCTGCTCCTGCAGGAAGCGCAGCATCTTCACCTGCAGGGGCAAGGACAGTTCGCCGATTTCGTCGAGAAAGAGCGTCCCGCCGTTGGCCAGTTCGAAGCGTCCCTTGCGCTGCATGTGGGCTCCCGTGAAGGCCCCTTTTTCGTGACCGAACAGCTCGCTTTCCAGGAGGTTCTCCGGGATGGCGCCGCAGTTGATGACGACGAAGGGCCCGTTGCGGTACTGGCTCTGCCGGTGGATCGCCTGCGCGACAAGTTCTTTGCCCGTCCCGCTCTCGCCCGTAATCAGGACGGGTACGTCCGTGCTGGCCACCTTGCGCACCGTGGAAAATACCTCCTGCATCTTGGCGCTTGAGCCCAACATTCCCTCAAAACCATCGTCCTGCGCTTTCATCAGAAGCTCCGCATTCTCTCTCTCGAGCATCGAGACATGCTGGGCGCGCCGCAGGATGGTTTTTAGCTCTGCAATGTCGATGGGCTTGTACAGGATATCGTAGGCCCCGCCCGAGACCGCCTTCATGGCATGCTCCTTCTCGGCTCGACCGGTAACGATGACGACCTTTAAATAGGGATCGACGGCAAGCGCCTCGGACAGGACGGCAAAGCCCTCCTCAACGCTTGCCGGATGCGGCGGCAGTCCCAGGTCCAGGATCATGACGGGCGGCTTGATCTGACGCAACTCGGCGAGTGCGCTTGCCCGGTCACCGGCAAGCGTGACGTCGCACTCCGCGGCCAGGGCCCACTTCATCTGGGTCCGAACGTCTTCATCGTCTTCTACGATCAGGAGACGTGGCCTCTGTGCGTGCTGCGTGGAGTTTGAAGCCTGCAGTTCTTGCTCTTTCAGGATGTTCTCTTTCGCGATTTCCCCTGACACGACTCTTTCCCTCCTCTACGATTACATGTTGCTGCGATCAGGCCAAGATCACCCTCGATCCTGTATTCAGTGAGTTGCATTCTCTCACTTCTCTCACTTCTTTCACTTCTTTCCCTTCTTCATTGCCACTCTTGTCACTTCTGCCACTGCGGCATAGCCGCCCTGTTGTCACTTCTTTTACTCTTGTCACTTTTGCCGCCGTTGCGCAGCGGCATTCTTACATTTCACTCATCATGCAAAACTCACAACTCAAAATTGCCGGCGATGGCTTTCACCGCCGGGCCGGCAGAATCACTCGAAAGATAGTCCCCTTCCCTTCCTCGCTTTCAACCTCGATCCGGCCGCCGTGCGCCTCTACGATCGTCTTGCAGTGGAATAGGCCGACTCCCATCCCTTTTTGCTTGGTTGTCTGGAAAGGCTTGAACAGTCTCGTCTCGATGTACTCCTTTGACATACCGCAGCCGGTGTCTCTGACGGAACACTCCGCCCAGCCGCCGCCATGCGACGTTGTCACGGTGATATGCCCTCCCGCTGCAACAGCATCGTTCGCGTTCAGGAGCAGATTGACAACGACCTTCTGTATCTGCTCGTCATCAATGTCCAGAGTGTTGACCCCTCCCAGGGAACAGTGCACCGGCACCTTGAACATACCGTCGAGGCTCTTCAGGGTTTCCGCTACAAGCTGGTCGAGACTGACCTGCTTGGGGTTTATTTCCAGCCTCTCACTCAGAAGTGATAACCGGCTGCACATGTTGTTGATCTTGGCCACGCTCTGGGTGACGGACCGGATCGCGTCCTTCCTGAATTCAGGGTTGTCGAAATGCAGGGGCAGGTTCTGTGTGACGAGGGAGAGCTTCGAACCGAGGTTCTTGAGGTCGTGCATGAAGAAGGCGGACATCATCTGCAGCGCCTCCAGGGCCTTCGCCTTGTTCAGTTGGTCCGCCATGCGGAGGTTCAGCAGACTCGATGCGGCCTGGTCGGCAATGGTCTTTAGCAGTTCGTGGTCCTGGTCGGTAAGAGGTTCCATCGAGCTTCTGCCCCGTAGCGTGAGGATGCCGACGAGGCGATTGGCCGCACGCAGCGGAGCGGCGTAATCGAGACCGACTTCCTTTAGCGCCTCGGCATGCGCCTTCCTGAAGTCCGCGACCCAGTCGTCGCCCTCCTTCGTGAAATCCACCGGCGCGTCCTGATCCCAGAGTGCCATGATCAATTCCGCACCGTCGCGGCCGGCAATTTTCATAACTCCTGCCTGCTCCGCCGTCAGATCCGTCGAAGCGGCAAAAACCAGGGCGTCTCGTCCCTCATCCACGATCCATATACTCACGGAAAGGCATTCCAACGTCTCGGAGACCATGCTCACTACGGCGCCGCACAAATCTCGCGTGCTTGAAAGGGTCGATGTCGCTTCCGTGAAACGGGACCAGATCTGCCGATAATCGTAGAGCGGTCGCTCGAATAGGCGGCTTACAAGTCTCTTTCTTTTGAGGCGCAGGGTACCCGACAGCAGAATGGAGCCCAGTCCCATGACGGCCACGAACAGGATGAAGGCCGTTATCGGCAGGCTCTGGCCTCCAGTCCAGACACGGGCAAGCCAGGCCAGAAGACCCACACCGATAAAGTATATGCCGATGAGAATGATCGTCAGCGAGTTGTAGAGAAAGGCCTGAGAGAGGTATATGTCGACCTTCATCTCGCGGTCTCGCAGGACCGATCGCGTGATGAGGGCAACGGTCACCAACAGCACACCGGCATTCAGGGTCATGCCATCCGTCCCGACCTGGTTGTAGAGGATGGCCAGACTGTTGTTGTAGATACGGACCCCGAAGAGTGCCCCGACGCCGATGATCATGAACTTGATCTGCCAGCGCTTGCGTCCCGGTGAATGGCGAAGCGTTTGCTCCAGATTCATCAGGACAAGGATGGCGCCTGCGATGACGGCAAGCGACCAGACATACCCACCCCAGCCCAGGGCGATGTACCATCGGGAAACCTGCTCGCTTATGGGATCCCCTGTATGCCAGCTGCCCCAGAATACTGTGGAAAGAACAACGGGCACGGCAAATACGGCGATTATGACGGTCATCCACCGTTTGAGAATCTCGCGGTGGTTTGCACGGCCATAAGCCAGACTGAATAGCAGCCAGCATCCAGGCAGCAACGAGGCCGCGATCGTCTTTGCATGGTGCCACAGAAAAAATCCCTCTGCATGCTCGGACTGGAGGGCCATGGCGGAAAAGACCGCCTCGACGGAGAGCAGGGCCATGCCCGCGGCAAAGAAGCGCGAAACGACGTTCTTTGAGTCCCTCGAGACGACGTAGACAGCCAGCGCAGCCGTCACCGCCGCTGCCACATATGCCAGCAGCACACTGATATTCATGATTTCATTTGTAGAAGACCACAGGTAGGTTCTTCAAAAGATAGAAATGACTTTGTTTACTCGCAAATTGTCACTATTACTTTCGAGCAGCCCGACACTCTCGACTCTATGACGATTGGTTCTTTCTTTTAATGGATGAGGATAAAGAACGCAACATTTTCCAAATTTCATCACACAATTTCCAGAAGATATTGAGTTTCACTCAATGACCGGTTTGTAATGTTAATGAATAGCAGCAGCTCCTTCGTATGGGGACTGGCACAACCCTCTACCCCCGCTTCTTCCACTTCCCCTCCTTCTCCCACTCCCACGCCGTCTTGATGATGTAGTCCAAATCGTTGTACTTCGGCTTCCATCCTGTTGATTGCATCAGCCTGGAACTGTCGGCAACAAGGGCCGGCGGGTCCCCGGCCCTTCTGCCCGTCTCTTCCACGGGGAAATCGATGCCGGTAACCCTCTTCGCCGTATCGACAACCTCCTTCACCGAATAGCCGGAACCGTATCCGCAATTCATGACAACGTTCTTTCCGGTACCCAGAAGATAATCCATCGCCTTCACGTGTGCCTCCGCCAGATCGTCCACGTGGATGTAATCGCGGATGCAGGTACCGTCGGGAGTCGGGTAGTCCGTCCCGTAGACGTACAACTTGGGGAATTCCCCGAGGGCAGTTTTGAGCGCCCGCGTGATCAGATGCGTCGCTTCCTTATACGCCTGACCCAGCTGGCCGCCCGAGTCGGCACCCGCAACATTGAAATACCGGAGAGCCACATACCGGAAATCCGCCGAAGCAGCCAGGTCCGCCAGGACCCTTTCGACCATAACCTTCGTCATGCCGTAGGGGTTGATGGGCGACATGGGGGCATCTTCCGATACCGGGATCTTCTCGGGGATGCCATAAACTGCCGCCGTGGAAGAATAGACGAAATTCGCAACACCGTTCGCCCGCAATACCTCCAATAAGTTCAATGTGTTGGCCACGTTGTTCCGGTAATACTTCAGCGGCTCCCTGACGGACTCCTCCACCTGGATGTAGGCCGCAAAGTGCATGACGGCCTCGGGCCTGAAATCGCTAATCACCCGGTCTATGGCGGATCGGTCCTCCAGGTCCCCTCTCACCAGTTTGCCCGAAAGCACGGCCCACTCATGCCCTGTGGATAGATTATCGAACACGCATATCTCGTGATCCGCTTTCCTCAAAGCCTTTACCGCATGGCTGCCAATATACCCCGCCCCGCCCGTTACCAATATCCGCATGTGTCTGCTTGTTTCTCCTTACCTCTTATTTGTCACTTATGTCACTGCCGCGTAGCGGCCCTGTTGCCATTTTTGCCACTCTTGCCACTGCGGCGCAGCCGCCTTGTCACTCTTGCCACTTCTTCCACAATTCAACACTCAACACTCATAACTCATAACTTTCTTTCTGCTCGCGCAGCGTAGTATTCCCTATACCATTCAACAAACTTGCCAATCCCTTCCCGAATGGACGTGCAGGGCTTGAACCCCACCTCGGCCATCAGGTCATCCACGTCTGCGTAGGTCTCGAGCACATCGCCTGGCTGCATGGGAAGAAGACGCATCTGCGCCTTCCGCCCCAGATGATCTTCCAGCGCCGCGATGAAATCCATAAGCTCCACGGGCTGATTGTTCCCTATATTGAACAGCCGGTAGGGAGCAAAGCTGCTTGCCGGGTCGGGCTTCTTTCCGTTCCATGCCTGATCACAGGAGGGGATTTTCTTCACGATGCGGACAACCCCCTCGATGATGTCGTCTATGTATGTGAAGTCCCGCCTCATCTTGCCGTTGTTGTACACTTCGATCGGCCTTCCCTCCAGGATCGCCCTGGTGAACAGGAAGAGGGCCATATCGGGCCTCCCCCAGGGCCCGTACACCGTGAAAAAGCGAAGCCCCGTGCAGGGCAGGTTATACAAAGCCGCATAGGTGTGGGCCATCAGCTCGTTCGCTTTCTTTGTTGCCGCGTAGAGGCTGATGGGATGATCGACATTGTGATGCACGGAAAAGGGCATTGCCGTGTTGGCGCCGTAGACGGAACTGGAGGACGCGTAGACAAGATGCTTTACCGCATTGTGCCTGCATCCTTCCAGGACGTTCATGAAACCCACGAGGTTGCTTTGCACGTAGGCATGGGGGTTATCCAGGGAGTAGCGAACACCGGCCTGTGCAGCCAGATTCATTACGATCTCGGGCACTTCCGCTCTAAACAGGTCCGCTGCAGCTTGCCTGTCGGCAAGATCGAGAACGTGGAACCTGAGCTCGGGATATTGCTGAAGTATGGCAAGCCGGTCTTTCTTTAGTTGAACGTCGTAATAATCATTCAGGTTGTCCACCCCGACGATCTCGTGCCCATCCGCCAATAATCTTTTTGCCAGATGAAAACCGATAAACCCGGCAGCCCCTGTAACCAGTATCCGCATATGTCTTCTAGTTGCTCCCCATTCTGCGATCTTCTCTATTGATTCTTCCCTCACTACCGCGAAACGGCCAATATTTTTACTTCATATATTTGCGAAATCCGCTTCTTCTTTGTACCTACGACGGTTACTCTTCAATCCTGGCAGTTCTGTGCAATCATGGCGGCTATCGATTGTTTATCCCTGCAACGGGCCGCCGATCTAACGGGATGTCCCTTCGTTTCTTTATTGAGATGAACCTCACGAGTTTTGGAAAATGTGCCTGATCCTTCTCAGGCCGGGAAGCATCCACAGTCTGTTCTTGATGATATACTTTCTGCGTTTGATTTCCGACCAGATTACTTTATAACGCCCGTTTCTCAGATAGACCCACAACAGACCCATGATTTGAATCCGTTCTAGGGTGCGCGAGCTGAAATTTTTGAATTCCATCGGGTTACCGAAGTACTTGGTGTAGCGATCCCAATCTTTCGACACGGACACGTAACCGCCCTCTCCCCTCAGCGCAAGGGCATAGATCTCCGTACCCGGATAGGGAATCATGATGCCGATAGAAGAGTCGTCCGCATTGATCTGTGCTGCGAAATTGACCGTCCTCAATACCTGCAACACGCTTTCGTTTGGATGTCCAAGGATATAAAATGCACCGACTTTGAGCCCCGCGTTTTTTGCTTTTCGGACGGCTTCCAATGCTGCTTTCGTAGTGAATCCCTTATTGGCCTGCTTCAAAATAAGATCATCACCGGATTCGATGCCGTAGCACACACGGTCACAGCCGGCAATCCTCATTTTCTTGTAAATCTCTTCATCTGCAAGATTCACGCGGCTATTGGCAGACCAACGAAGGCGATCGCCTACCCGTTCCTCTATCATCAGATCCAGTAATTCATGAAGCCATCTCTTGTCGACACCGAACGTTTCATCGTCAAACCAGAAAGACGAAACACCCCGTTCCTGTATTAACCAGCGTATCTCTGACATCACGTGTGCGGGTGTGCGCTTCCTGACACGGCTGCCGAGTGCCCGCATGCAGAAATTGCACTTGTATGGGCAACCCCTCTCGCCATAGACCGGGTATTCTTCGACGGACGGGAACAAATCCCATTTCGGAAACGGCAATAAATCGAGATTTTCGATCGGGCTCCTCTCGCCAGTCCGAACCAGGCGCCCAGTTCTGTCACGGTATATAATTCCCGTAATCTTGTCGAATTCCTTTGTGTCTCCCTTTTTACCGTACGACTCGACAAGTTCGTGAATCACCAGTTCGCCTTCACACACACATGCCACATCGAAGCCGTCGAATTCCAGCAATGTCTCCTCTTGCATGGCAATGGCATGTGCGCCTCCCACCACGATAAGTGCCGAGGGATTGATCTGTTTTATCCCTCGTGCAATGATATTTGCCGCTTTGACGTCAGGCGTCATCGCCGTGATTCCGACGACATCGAAAGCCAGTGCGCGTGCACGGGACACGACTTCCTCAGGTGTGAGGTTCTCCAATTTTGCGTCTATCCCGTGAACTGCGATACCCTTTGAGAACAGATAACCCGCCACATAGGACAGCCCCGTTGATGGAACGTGCATTTCTGTAAAACCGGAGTTTGAACGAGGGTTGATGAGCAAGACCGCCTTTTTCATTTCAACGACATTCCTCTTCACTATATCGCTTCATCGCGCTACACCCTATCTGGTCATTTCCCTGTACACACCCGTGCACGCAGCCTTTCACTTGCTGGATATTTTGGCTGTCCCAGGCACGCGTGACTCGAGTAACATTGGTATTTGTGATCAACGATGGCTGAAGGAATTAAAAGGAAGGCTGAATATGTATTAGAAACAGATATTCAAGGAGTCGAATTATCCGAACGGCTTTAACCTGGATTCCGCGTACATCCTCAAGGAACCCGCCGGCACCGTTTTCAACCGGTGCCGGCGCGCCCCCGTGCGTACTTTAATTCCCTGAGACGACTTTCAGGCCGCTTGGCGGGGAGATGGTGCCGCCTGCCGGTGGCGTGCTTCCGCTCATGTATCCGCCATTTACTATGTCCTGCCAGTTATCGGTGAGAATGATTGCATCAAATCGCCTGTAATGCGCGGGGGCGTCATATGCGGGCTGGGCGATTGTGCCGTTCAGAACGATATCGGCCAATGACGGTGTGCTGTTTGCCACCGTTCTAATGTTCAAATGCTCGATGATCTTGTTGCCGTTCACCCACAGAGTCACGGAGCCGGTACTGTCGGATGCAAATTTGACTGCCAGCACTATCCTGTTCCAGCTTTCGTACTGCAGCTGTATCGGACTCACCTTGGCGTGGAAAGGAGCGATATTTGCGTGGATGTTGTCTACGCACTCAATACTGGGAGTGAGATGGTACGATGCATTTGAAATCCAGGCTGTAAATCTGTGATCCTGGTTCTGATTGGCACAATAGGATTCATGCTGCCCAACAGATATTGTCCACCTAACACCGTTACCTCTTAAATCTACCAACTTGTCAAAGCTCTGGCCACTGAATTCTCGCCATATGTCAGCACCGTTTATTCTCGTAAAATTGACGAAGAAAGCAAGGTAATATGTCCTCCCCAAGACAGCCGCTGTCGGAAAGCTCTGCGTATTGGTTATCTCTGAATACGCATCGTTAGGTCTGGCTCCTATACTCCATTCGAGCGCCTTGCTTCCCTGGGGAACCGATATCCCGCATTTCGTATACCCTCGATAATTTTGATAGTAAAAAGGAAATGGCGCATCACATGCCTGATTTTCAGAATCCCAGCTGAAGTACACTGTTGCCGAAGCGGGGGTGAATAATGACAACGTCAACAAAATTGATATGGCGATAATTCTTAACCTGTGATGCATGGGAATGTCCTCCTGAACGTGCTCCTAAACGCGTCTAAGGATCCGGGCGGCGGGTGCAGCGGTTGAACGCGTCTTTATTATCGGCAGTTATTTGTTTAACTTGAATCTACATTTCTATTATTCAACACCTTGTAACCGTTCGATACCGATGCCTACCTGCCTGATTCCGGCTATTCTAGCGGGTGCGACGCCCATATGGCATGTCGTGATGAGTTTCCCGATTTGTATATGGCAACGAATATGCCAGACAGGCACTTCAACTATAATTACATGTTATTATTAAGTATTTATCTACATTTGCGATCTCGTATCCGAAATCACGCGGGATAATTGTAGGGTATTTCCTTCAACAGACAATCGCTTGGATATATACTGCACTGAAATTCAATAATATTATATGAAGGGACAGCCCTTCACCCCGTCCCTGGTAAAGATCAGTCTCTGCTAAAGTAATTGAATCCTGTTGACATGTACATTCTATAATTCCGAGATGAAATCAACCTTTTTCCTGTTATGATCATGCAACGCAACGCTATCTCGAATTTCGAGTTTGACATCATCGGTGAAATACTTCTCAAACTCCTGGATGAGAAGCACCTTTTGATCCTTTTGCAATGCATTCTCTAACTCCATCTGCAAATGCCCTTTTTCGTGTTGCGTCGCCCTATAATTCAAGATGACATTGTATTCCATGGCGAGATTCTTGAACACGTAGTACAGCGTCAAGCTTGGGTATTGGTGCTTCAAACCATGGATCACTTTCCCTACCCTGCCCGTTACTTCTTTTACGATTCGATGCGCCATCCCGCAGGGACACCGGGTATCCAGGTCCAGGTCTACGTAATCTCCCAGCTTGTATCTGATAATGGGAAATGATCTCGAGACTAGATTGGTCACAACAATCTCGTGGTCTTCCTCCTCTGCAATGACCGTTTCCATGTTCATGTGCATATTGCCCATTGGGCATTCGAAAGCTATGATGCCGGCTTCTGCAGCGCCATACTCGCTTGTCAATTTCCGGTTGAATGCCCTTTCAACCTCGATCCGATAACTGTCATAGATCTTTTCCGAAGTCCCTTTCACCATTTTGAGATTGAATTCCTTATTCAACCCGCGCTCATTGATCCTCTTGGCGATTTCGTAAACCATGGAAGAGTATCCCGAAAGGAACGCTGCATCTTTCAGCTTGTGCACGAATGCATCGATCTCGTCATCCTTGTACGAAAACAGCCTGAATCTGTTTTGAAGGGCGTCCAGGAACCTGATTTTCAATCTTCTCTTCAATGCAATGTTATACCCCCACAGGTACCCATTTCGCTCCCATGGTTCTACACCGTACCATGAGTATCCTCGATATACAGACGCTCTGTGCCATGCGTCCCAATCCTGGTTCCGATAAAACACCAGGGGAGTCCCCGAACTGCCGGATGTTTCCGAGTAATACAGCCTTTCGCTGCCGTTTCTTATCTGTATCCCACCGACATTCTTCAATAATTCGTCTTTTGTCGTCGCCGGAATGCGCCTGATGTCATGAAGGGTTCGAATATCGCCCAATCGGACTTTGGCGGCATCGAACTTATCCCTGTAATAGCTCGAATATTTATATGCATGGTGAAGCAGATCCGTAAGCTTCTTGAATTGGTATTCCTCGAGCGCATTGAGGTCCCACTTCTCGCTCTGCTTGAGGAATGCATATGTATCATTTATCTTGTGGTTATGTGCAAGAGTCCCTGCACGATATATGAATTCATTGAGCATATCTTCCTCCATCAACTATGGAGTGACTTGAGTATATTCCTCAACCCTGCGATTGACGAATCTTCTCATGCTCTGTACTATGATTCTCGGCTCATAACGATACAGATTCGCCAGGAAATATGCATAATTTTCCAGCCGATGCCTGAGAACCTTTTTTTCCGCCGATATCGCGTATTGTTCTTCAATCGAATTGATCTCGGCTTGCGTCCAGGAATCGATATCCCTGTCCAGGTATATCGTCTTGATCTTCTGTTCCAGTCGATTCAATATTCCCAACATTCGATCATGCGCTCCGCCCTGGAGCGGTTCCGGCTGGAAGACCGCATTAATGTATACGGGAATCGCTTTCATCTTTACTGCATCCCCGTCGCAATCTGCCTGGAATATTATTGTCTCCCTTGTAGTCCTCTGCCACATGTCGAACACGAAATTCCCGAGACTATACGCGATCACTCCGCTTTTATATCTTTCTATCCCCTGTAATACATGCGGATGATGACCGATAATGATGCGGACCCCCGCATCCACCAATCTGTGAGCAAAGCGTACTTGCCGGGGAGACGGGTGATCCATGAACTCCTCTCCCCAGTGGAGGGATACCACCAGGACATCGTTCTCAGATATTTTAAAGGAGCGCACCTGATCATAGATGGCTTCTTCATCCTTCAGGGCATAGGGAACTGTTCCTTCTCTGTGATAGTTTTCAGTTCTCATGGAATATGCGAACAAGATGATCCGTTTCCCGCTGCCGGTTATCACGACAGGCAAGCTGCTCTGATCGTCCGTCATTATTCCGGCAGCAGAAATGCCATTTTCCTTCAATACGCTCAATGTATCTCGAAAGCAATCGATCCCATGCTCCATACAATGGTTATTTGCAAAACTGACCACATTGAATCCTGCATCTTTCAACGACGTTATGCTCTCCACAGATCCTCTGAATTCACGCGATTCCAGCTGTTCTGTATCCAGCCCTCTGTCGGAGTGCACGACTTCCAGATTACCAAACACGGCATCACTGTCCTTAAAATACTTGCTGACACACGAAAACAGGTAGTCCGTGCCCATTTTTTCCAAATTTGATCTCACTCCGTGACCCAATCGAACGGGATGATCCCCCAACATCAAGTCTCCAACCGCCGTAATTCTGATTATTTGTTTCATCTACCGGTTTCGACTTCAGTTATTGTCACGATTCCATCATTTCTTATCTTAAGGCTTCTCTATTTCTCTTTTTGTAAGTAACTTTCGATAGTCTGTATAAAACGCTCGAAATCAGTCTCCCAGTTGTATTTTTGTTCATAAAATCGTCTTCCGTTTTCACCTAATTGCAATCTCTTCTCTTTGTCTTTTAGCTGCATTAAGGCTGCAACCAGGGAATCCGTATTGTATTTCTTGAATATGATACCCGAATTTGTTTCCTCGATGATTCTTCTTACAGGCACCAGGTCAGCAGACACAATTGGAATCTGCATGGACATATAATCGAACACTTTATTCGGCAAAGTCAGGTCGTTATGCCTGGTCTTGATGTGCGGTATAACTCCGATGTCTCCCGCTCTCAAATATCGATTCATTTTATTATTATCGATCCATCCTGTAAAAAAGACGGCGCCATTCAATTTTCGCTCGTTCACAATTTTCTTTAGCTCTTTTTCATATCTTCCACTCCCGACGATTATGAATTTGAATGGTTCACCCATCTTAATCAGTTCTGCAAGAGCCTCTATCACGATAGGTATTCCTCTCGCTTCAGTTAGATCCCCCACATAAATGATTCTTGTCGCATTCTCGTCTTCGTTTGGATTTCTATTCACAGTGTCATCGGATATAGTCTCCTCCATCCGCGGTGTGTTGTGCAATACTGATATTTTGGACTTATTGATACCTTTACGGATTAAATTATCTGCAATTTCATCAGATACGGGGAAAATGTGTGTCATATGTCGGCACGCTGCCTTTTCAACGACATATGCCATATCACTATTCCTTACGATTCTATTCACAAGCTTTTGCCTTGTGGATACGCGTAGCATTTTTTCATACCCAGCCAGCATCTCTGGATATGGCTCAGCCATGTCGAGGAAGCATGGTCTTCCCGTCATTTTGCCTACAAGCACACCTGCCAGCGCCATGGGTAAATCTCTCACAACTATTATATCTACCCGATACTTTATTACTACATGAGCAATTGAGAATATCCAGACCGGGTTTAAAAAAAATGGAAAACTGAGCAGGCCTCCCAAAGCTGCAGTCATTTTGGGGAGTCTATGAATATGCCAATTATTTTGATGTTCGTATAAAGGTCTCTTCTTTCTGTTCCTGCATACGAGATGGACCTCGTGTCCTCTCTCAACAAAACTCTTGCATATTTTTTCGACTCTGACATCCCACGGATAGTCAGCGTCCCATATTTTGCAGATTCTCATTTTCAACAATTAAGTTGCCCTAAAAAGATAATATTTTGTTTTTGACTGATGTTCTTATGCCGGATAATTCAGCCTCGAAATACTTATCCGAATAATTCCCGAAGATATTTTGTGACATAATTTCATGTATGTGCTTTCGTTTCATGGTAAGAGGATTATCGCAGTACGCGTTCTCTCCTGCTTCGCATGTAAAGCCTGCCAAATAACCCAAACCCTTTGCCTTATCTACGATCTGCTCATTATAATTTCCATTTGGGTATGCCACGAAATATACTTTTTTTCCTGTTTTCGATTCGATAATCGACTTCGACTCAGACAATTCTCTCTCGACATCATGAATGCTCACATTCGTCAGTATACGGTGGCTCTTCGTATGTGAACCGAAAGCTATATTTTGTTTGGTCATAACCTCGATCTGTTCCCAGGAAAGCACGGAAGGCTTTCTTTCTGTGTCGTGAATTCCAAATACACTCCCGATCCTGATCAGGTATGACTCAATATCATCCGGTGAATAACTTTTCAACAATTCCCTAACCTTAGCGATTTGTTTACCTCTCGAGCGCTGAGGTATTTTTACGATAATGTCCAACTCATCTTGTATGTCACGCGGGAATGGATTGCCTTTCTTCAATTCTTTCAGAGTCTCCGGATCCAACTTTGATAAATACTCTCCTAGATTCTCATGCCAGAATGTATTATTTGTCCCAATGAAGTCAGTGCTGATGAAGATCACGGCAGGCACTTCATGCTTCTTTAAAATCTGGAATGCATTGGTATAATTATCCAGCCAACCGTCATCGAATGTAATCAAGCACGAATTATCAGGATAAGCATCGCCACGCATCAGAATGCCCGCCAGTTGATCCCCGGATAAAATCGTATAATATTTTTTTAAATAGATGATCTGACTTTCGAAAGTAGCCTTTGAGACTTTCAGGGAATCTTGAATATCCGGCTCATCTGCTATCTTATGATACGTCAATACGGTCAGCCCGTTTTGTCTATTATTCTTCCAGACACAAGAATAATATAATAATAAGAGCAATAGCTTTTTTAATTGAATAGACATTGATAGATACGAACGGATGGGCGGAATGAATGTTTGTCTGACCCTCTACGAGAGTAGTTTCCTGTATAACCCGGCATATTGCTCTGCCATCGTGCCGGAGCAGAATTGATTGCTCACGACCGACTTGCCATTTGCGCCTATTTTTATCATCTTCTCCCTGTTTCCTAACAGTTCAACAATGGATTTCCCCAATTCAATCGAATCCGCTGCCGGCACGAGTATTCCTGAGCTATTATGATCGATTACCTCCGGAATGCCGCCTGCAGCACTGGCAATGACCGGTTTACCCGCCGCCATTGCTTCCAATAGAGATATCGGCAAACCTTCTGATAGCGAGGGCAAGACGAAAAGATCGATCGCTGCCAGGAACTGATCTATATTTCGTTCGTACCCGATCAGCTTAACCTTTCCAGAGAGATTGTATTTTCTTATCCGTTCGTACAGTTCATTGACAGCGGGACCGTCGCCCGCAATAAGGAGGTAACAGTTCTCTATGTGTTCCAATACATACGGCATTGAATCCACCAGGTAGGACTGCCCTTTTACCTTTGCGAGACGACCTACCGTACCAATTACGATTGCATCACCCGGCAGCCCATAATTTCTGCGTGCATCTTGAGTTCTGTTATTGTTCGTATTGGGATGTTTATCCAAGCCATTGTAAATAAGCTGTATTTTCCTGCTATCGACTTTGCGCATATTTAGGTCAGCCATGACACCTTTTGATACTGCCACAACGGAATCGAACCGTTTCAGAGCCATCGCATCCAGGAATTCGTACGTTTTTCCCCTTGCAGTTGTCGAGCGATTCGCCCAACCGTGAACCGTCGCGACGATCTTGAATGTCCTTTTGAATAACGACCCGAGCATGATATTGGGCTTGTACCCGTGAGAATGGACAAGATCAATTCGGTTTTCTTTTACAAAGTGCAATATGATTCTCAACCCGCAAGGATTCAATCCGCGGGCCATCGTAAAATACACAACCGGAATATTATATCTGCGAGCTTCCTCTGCAATAGCCGGCGTTTCATTATCCTTCTCCCTGATACAGCCCAGAATACCGGCATAGTCCGTACTTTTCATGGATTTCAAAAGTGTGATGACAACCTTTTCCGCCCCATAGAAGCCTGCCGTGTCTATGAGATGCAATACATTGCCAGCCGTCATCTGCCGTTCATCACTTTTCGATAGAGACTTTCATAGTCGCCGACCATTCTGTCTATGCTGAACTGACGCTCTACTTTATCGCGATTTTCCTTCGCCATTATCTCGAGTTCATCTTGTCTCAACAGCAACTCTTTCAGCTCACTCTGAAACATATCGTCCCTGCCCGCGGGTACCAAGATCCCATTTGTGCGATTTACAAGCTCTACATTCCCTCCGACAGCTGTCGCGACTACAGGAATTCCGCAGGCCATGGCCTCCAATATCGTCATGGATGTTCCTTCACTCAGCGACGTGTTTACATAGACATCAAATACAGGCATTATCTTTTCCACGTTTGCAATTCGTCCTGTAAATATCACGCTTGAACTCAGATTAAGGTGATTTACCTTATTTTTTAATGCCGCCTCTTCTGGTCCGTCCCCTACAATCAGCACTTTGCAATCCGGAATACTCTTGACCAAAGGTACCGCGATATCTATGAGCATATTGAGATTCTTGATCGGATCCAGCCTGCATACCGTTCCGATGATCTTTTCATTTTTTTTCAACCCCAGTTCTTGCTTCCGCTCTCTTCGCTCCCGATCGCTCATAGGCATGAATTTGTCAGTATCCACACCATTAACGATTGTCGTCAGTATACTTGTTCTTACCTTTACGATTTCCGACAGGTAGCGTGTTAATTCACCTGACACACCCACAAATCGATCGATCATCACTGACGAAATGCGATCCTCCCAGATAGCCGTTCTTTTGTCCGGTACTAATCTCCCGTGGTCCGTATGTATTACTTTCTTAACGCAGCAACTACCTTTAGCCAGTGCCGCGTACATTGAACATCCATTATGCGAATGGATTATATCTATCCTGTTTTCTTTTAATATATTCAGCAACTTCCTGAACATTACATAATCGAACGGACCCGGGTGTTTCATGAGCTTATAAGAGCTCGATGTTGCTGCCGCCGCACTTTCATAGTATATGCCTCCTCGGTCCAGGCAACAAAGATACGGCATGAATTGCTCTCTGTCGATTTTTCTTATCAAGAGATTGACAACTCTTTGCAACCCCCCCAGATCCATGTCCAGGACCAGGTACATGATCTTGATTCTGCTGTTCATCATAATGCTTCTTCAGTGAATATGCAGCGCCTGTTTCAGATAAGTCAGCTCTAATGTATTAAACGTTCTAAGCATGAATAGTGACGCGATATATACGAGCGCCCCAATTATGATCAATAGCACGACATGCAAGCCGCTCAGTGCATATATGACCGAGCACATGATCAACGATGCAGCTATTGGCTTTAGAATTGAGCCCGATACATTAAGACGTTTAACTTCATTCTTCAGCATGAAATAGCTGATAAAAGACGCCGTTACGATGCAGAAGACGGATGCAACGGCGGCGCCGATGTGCGCATACAACGGAATCAGGATCAGATTCAAAACAGCGTTGATCGCCAGCGATATGACATTCAAATACATGAGTGTTTTCACTTTTCGCACAGACGCCCACCCGTATCCCAACAGATCTCTCACAAACGCGAAAGTTATCGACATCGAAATGATTTGCAATACGATTACCGAATTATCGTATTTCGCACCGAATATGAAATCTATGATCTCTTTTGCAAGCAGAAATGTTCCCATGCTTATGGCAACGCCAAGGATGATCAGGATCTTCATCGTAAAGTTGAAATATTCGCTGAATCCGCCTGCCTCTTCCGCATATTTTCTTGAAAATATGGGATACGTCACAGTAGCAATTGCCGAAGGGATGATGATTAATCCAAAAAATAGATCGTTTGCTGCGGGCGAAAACCAACCGACATAAATCGAACCCTTCAACTTCGAAAGCATTATGATATCAAGGTTGAAGTATAACGTATGAACAAGACCTATGGCTAGAAATGGAAATGCCCCGGTTATCAGTCTCCTTGAATTGTATACGATATTAGTATAGTTTGGGGTCGTAATCGTCTTTACGATGAGAATATACGCAATCAACGATCCGATGAATAAGGCGACCACCCGTGAAAACAATATTTCCAGCAGCGAGCTATTTGCATATATCAGCACTGCGATCAATATCAAAAATAACGTGCTGTTTATAATCAAAATGAATGACGAATATTGCATTTTCTCGAATGCCTTGAATATTGACGACACGGTATTGCAGAACGTTACGAATAATATTGTTGCAGACAATACGGCCATATACAGTCTCATCTCTGTCGAATAACCGAGAACATACACGGATGAAACGAGGAGCAGGGCGCACACTGTGCTGGATATGATTTTTATAACAACACTTGCTCCCAAATATTGCGAAGCCAATGAATGGTCCACTGCCACATCTCGTATCATGAGATCATTCAAACCGAAATCCGCCATTATTACAAATACGTATATGAACGACAGCACTGAACAATATTTTCCGTAATCCTCCGGGCCGAGGTATCGAGCCAACAAAACGGTGGCAACAACTGCGAGTGCTTTCGATGTCGCATCGCCCGTAAGAATGGCAATGACATTCTTCACAGCCCTCTGGATTGAGTTCATCGATTATGACCGAATTCTTTTCCTGTCGTAATGACAGCTGCGGCGTGACAACATCAATATTTCTCACCCAGCGCATCGTAGACAGCAAGATTAGCTTTCATCTACCTATTTGTCCGTTCTTTGTTGAATATCGTGGCTCGTAACCTGTTTCGTTTCTGCCCGTCGTTCCAGCCTCTTCTATAAGATACTTTTCGATCTTTTTTACCGCATTCGACGACATCACCCAGAATGATGTCAGCATCCAAAAGTAGCCATACCACAGCACGGATAGAAATGCGCCTGTCACGAAATACCCGATCATGGCGCCGCTATATCCCAACGACAAATAATACAGCCGGCTGATTTCTCCGCTTATCTTTTCCGACTCTTTTATTTCCAGGCTTGCCGACGCAAGGATCTTCGTTTTCTTTTTTTCCATGGTCGCGATGTACCTGTGATTTCTGTAATTTGACCATGTCATCAGCATAAACAGCAGCGTTCCCACGAGCCCCGTCTCGGCCAGCAACGTGACATAGAGCGAATGCGCGGCTCTTCCCCAGAGATTCTCCGGCTGTCTCGCGTCATAGGAAACATAATAGTCCGGCAACCATATCCCGAAATTCTGTGGACCGACTCCTAGCACAGGATTGTCAAGAAACATCCTCAAGCCTGCCTTCCACATTTCGACCCTGGCCCTTCCCGTTCCCTCCTGGGCACCCTGCGACCCGATCGTGTTCACTTCTTCCCAGTAACCGGCCGGCGCGCAGATTAAAATCGCTGTTGCAAATATCAGCATTAACAAAAGAGCAAGGAATTTCTGTTTGCTCTTTGCGAAGATGAACAGTGCGACTGCAGCCAGCCCGACAAACCCACCGCGTGAAAACGAAGTGATATTGCCGATCAAAAAGATCATCGTCAACGAATAGAAAAACGTTTTTTTCCATTTGCCGTTTGCTTCCTGTCCGAGAAAATACCCTATCGGTATCAGGATGTTCATCAATAGTGCAAAATCATTCTCATCATGCAATGAAGGAACGGTAATCACCGCTTCGTGCACTATGCCCAGTATCCCGACGAACACGCTGACGATCAAATAGATGCGAACAAACCGGAAGACCTTGTCACTGGAGTCGACAAACTGAATGATCATCAAATAGGGGACGAATATGTACAGAACGAATCTGCTGACCAGGTAGTATGCCCAGGATTTGTTTCGAGCCAGGAACACGCCAAGCGCCATGACGGCAATCATGCCGATGAAGAGCTTCGTTTGCGAATTGAAAAGAACCTTTCCCGGCCTCTGAACCCATATCAGCAGCAGTATGATCAATATCGCAGTCGGCAGATAGATGAGAATCGATCCCCCCGGCAAGAGGCGGTCCGGTCGAACGATGCTGAATACCTGGAGTATGATCAGGAGTATGAACGGGAACGAATTTTCCCTGGCGAATACTGCCCTGATTCCGGCTGAATCTTGTTGCAATGAACCTCTCATGATTGCAGTTTATAGATCAAAAAAGTGTCGCCCCTGTTAATCGCGGTAGGGGAGATCGTCCTGAGAAGCCGGATCCTTTCATCCGTATCCAGTGATTCATAAAAGTCGGCAATCTCCGGCATGTTCTTCCTTGCATACTCCCCGGTCCGATTATCTTTTCGTTCCTGCGAGATGATGAAATACTGGTAGCCGTTTGCAATGTAATAATCGACCGTCTCGACATGAAGACCGAATAGCGTGGATGTAATATCATAGGATTTTTCCGGGACCGTCTTCAGCAGCAATTCATAATATACGAGGGCATTCTTGTCCACGATCGCCTGCAGAATCTTGCCCTTACTGATATTGTCCTTCGCATAATCAAGCATACGCTCTATGCTTGCCCTGTTTTCCGCTATAGGCGGTGCAGACGAATTGAACGACCTGCCCGAATCCATCAGGACTTTGCTTCCAGGAGGGATATTCGCTTCGATCCACTCTTTTGCGACATACCTGGTATTTTCCCCCGCCAGCGACATCCCGTGGTTGAACACACTCCATGCGGGAGGAATGAACATAAATACCAATACCAATAATGCACATGCTCTTTCAATGCGGACATCCCTTGCCTTCAGTTTTAGCCTATCCAAAATGCCCACGATACAGTCTGCCATCATCAATGTAATAAACGGCAGAAGCGGGATGAGATAATATGGCGAGACCAAATTGATCGAGGCGCCGACCAGCAGATAATACACAGTGACGAAAGAGAGGAACAGAATTGAACGCCCTTTTTGTGCCCAGTGGTATGAATAGACGAGAGAGCATACCATCAGCAGCAGATTAAACGCCCCGAGCGATTGATACAGATAGATCGGGTACGCAACGTAGCCTATGGTCTCCACCGGCACGACATTGACCGGTTCCGTGTACACCTGCCGCGTCATGCTGAACATGTATTGAAACATGCTCAACGGTGACAGCAGGATCGCCGGGTTTCCCAGTATCGTACCGATCAGAAAGCAGAGAACAAGGACAAGAACGCTGCGCTTCGCGTGCGAACGCCATACTGCATGCGAAAAATACAGTGCAACGGCGACTGTGATAAGCAAAGGCAGGGCGCTCATCTTCGTCTGGATTGCAAGCGCCGCGAACAGCCCGCACAGTGCATAGTCCTTTGATTGGAGGCGGTCCGCCTCCATGATCTTTAATGCATAATACAAGGAGAGGGAAACCAACAGGCCCAACAATGCATCCACCTTGGCCTGCTGTGAAAGATCGATATGAAATGCCGTTACGGACAACAGCAGCGCCGCGATGACGGCGACATGATCATTGAAGAATCGCTTACCCGTCTGGTAAATGACGGCGACGGTCAGGGTCCCTGCAACGACACTCGTGAGGCGGCCGATCATGAGCAGGGGTTCCAGGTCCCTTACAACCTTTTCCGCGAAGTGCAGGGGATTCTGAAACTGTCCGAACACCCAGCCGATCGCGTAAAAGATCCCGTATTCCACGGAAAGTATGTACAGATAGAACCGTTTTCCCCACCGCTCCAGGTTCAGGTGTCCCGAGCATACCCGGAGGGCCTCAAACACCTCATTGTATTCATCCGTTGTGGTCACATTCCAGACGCCCCACAGACGCAGCACAAACGCCAATACAACGATGGCGTAGAGTTTGTGATCCCTAGGAAACAGAGTGCGAACTGTCACAGCGATTCCTTGCGTCCTGTCTCATCGCATAGAGGTAGGAGATCCCTACCGCAATCCCTACCGATATGATTTCTGCCGCCGTCACCCACAATCTTGAAAATAGCGCAATGACAAGTGCATCCGCCGCACTCACATACTGCGCGAGCAGATATGTGAGAATGCCTTCCCTGACACCGATGCCGGCCGGCGTCAATATACTGAAGAATCCGCCCAGCCATGCGAGACAGAAGAGAGCGGGAAAATATATGGACAGACTCATCGGCAAGACGATGAATGACCTCGCCATGCAATAAAAGCCGTACCCCATCAGCAACCAGACAGCAATGTGCATGAACAGATATTTCAGGAGATCCATGGATGTGATGACCGATTGGATCTGTCCCAGCTTGATTTTTTGGAGGACGAGATTCAATGCCGACACGAAGGTCGACGGCCATATCATGAAACACGCCACTGCGACTATGATCAAATACTGGACCCAATGGCCCTGATGCCCGAAAGCGCCCTCAGATACAGTTGCTGTGACCGCGAATACGACGCACGCACCGCATATGGACATCATCAATTCATATAAAATGCTCTCCGATACCGCCATCCGTGTAACCTGGCTGTCCCGGCACACCATGAAACGGCCCATGAATGTCCATATCTTACCTGGAATATAGCGCCCCAGCTGGCTGAGGAAAAATATTTTGAGCCCTTTCTCGTATTCCACTCGCCCCGACAAGATATTGAGGAGCCACACCCAGCTTGTTCCGTGGACCATGAAGGACCCGATAGTCAATACCATGGATATTCCCAGCCACAGGATGCACCCATCTGCGAAGACGAGATTCCTCTCTTCAATCTGCCGCCATTGCAGCCCAATGGTGTTTGATACCCCAACAAATAGCACCGCCACAACGATGATCCCTAAAAGCGTCTTGACGGCTCTATTCCTGAATATTTCCGCTATATTGGCCACGTCATACCATTTTGCGATGCGTTGTCATTCCGTTTTGGCGGCATTGCCCCACGGATTGCCTTGGCGCGTACCTCAGCTGCCATCGCACTGGTTTGTCTCACTTTTATTAACTGCCTCAGGTCTTCCTGATGAAGATATGGCGTACCTCTCGGTCGCGCATGCAACCGTAGCGAGCTGCACCCGGTCAGGACAAACAGGTATTGAGGATTTCATGAACTTCTTCCGCTGTTATATCCGAGAGGCATTTTATGTTGTATGGGCAGTTGAATTCATGCGATGCGGCTGAATAAGAGTGACTGCACGGCCTGCATGACGCATTTCCGTGAATGATCACCGCATCCTTTGAAAACGGTCTCGTTCTCCTGAAATCCGACGGGCCCCAGATCGAAATGCTTCGACATCCCATAAAAGCGGATATATGCATCAGCCCGCTATCGTTCGACAGGAAGATACTGCATCTGCCGATATCCTCGAACAGCTGATTGAGCGGAAGCGACGGCTTTATATTCAATCTAGGATTGTTCCAGGCGCTAAAAAAGGAGAGTTCTTCCTTCTCGTCGGGTCCGAAATACATGACCAGTTCGTAACCGGGGCATGATTTTTCTATCATTTCTATGAGCTTCTTCCAGTTATCCAAGGGCCATCGTCTGTACCGGTCCGCATATTTGCATCCTACGTGGAATCCGATCCTTTTCTCTTTACTGGCTTTCAACTCGTAGTATGGGATCTCCTCGTCCGTGACTCCGAGACCTATAGGATCTATCAGTTTTTTGTTTTGATACACATCGGATATTCCAGCAGTAACGGGTATATTGACTGTATTGAGAAATGAAAGCCTCCTCGTATTTGAATCCGGATAGAGCGATCCGATCCGATGTTTCGCACCGCACATGAAACTCAACACGTTATAATGCGGCTTTGCCGATGGAAACGATACCACGGAATAGTCATACCTTGCCGCTCTCACAGGCATGATCGCGCTGATTGCGGCTTTTGCTTTATCCGGGATATAAATGCTCTTTCTGTAGAGGCATCGGAATTCCGGCCGCTCCTGCAATATCTTATGCACGCTTTGCAGATAGGACAGTACATCGTACTTGATTCCCTTGTCATGCAAGACCTTCATGACCGGATACAAAAGCAAGAGATTCCCGATGCCGTAGGGCGCTATGATCAGCACATTTGAATGATTGTCTGTGTTCATTTTCATCTTTTCGATTTCGGTATATTCATGTCTGACCAAGACCAATCGATTTCATCGGCATTTTTGCGTCTCTGTCTCTTTACCCTATTCAGACCACTCTTCCCTTCCGAGGTCTGCAATGGACACCATGAACTCAGTTTACAACGCCTACGTCCAGAGCTATGTCGTCAACCCGGCGCGTATTGCCCTGCATTTTCTCCTGATTTGAACTTATTCCTGATCATGTCCTGGATCGGTTTCTCAAATGCAATGTGCGTAAAATAAGATAACGGTATGAGCATGCCCAAATAAAGCAGCAGGTATTCGGTCGTTAAATAGAACTCAGCTTGCAGGCAGCCATAGGATGCTGCCAAGGCGAATGCCAGCTGCAGCGGAAAGTGCAGAAGATACATCGAATATGCCATGTCGCCAATCCACGAAATCGGTTTTGAGAATGGCCCTCTGTCGATTTCAACGAGCACAAGGCTGCACAATGTCAAGGGGAATAGAATATAGTATGGATAGACCTTCAAAAATAATATCCCGTATTTTTCCAGTGATGTGATGAACATACTGACGTTCAGGAGGTAAATGTCCACTACCGTGATAATCCACAACAATGCTGTTGAAATGAATATGATTTGTTTTATCGTCCTTGATCTATTTGATATTGCGCGCGATACGTAGAATACAATCCCTCCGAGAAAAAACAACGAAAGCGCCTTAAACAATACCGGATGCAGATACTGGAATAGAGCGGCAAACAGTGCGCATAAACATATGCACACTACCGGATTTCCCGACCTGCCGTATGCAACGATGAAAAATGCCATGTATAGGAGTATTTGGATGGATACCGCCCACACGGGTCCATTAAACGACGGACCATCTTCAAAGCCCCACCTACTTGCGAAGCCTACGTTAAGCAGAAAATGATATGTATCATTGAATGGATATACAAAAGCGTCGCCCGTGCGCGATACATAAATGCCTTGCAATAGTGCTACGAGCAAGAGCGTGAATATATGCAATGGGTAGAGTCTTGAAAGGCGTTGAACCGAAAATTCCGTGAAATTATTTCGTCTCGCTTCTACTGGCTTCTTATACAGCCAGAAAATGACGAATCCGGAGAGAAGGAAAAAATATTCGACTCCCATCGAGCCTTTGTCATAAAATATTTGCAAGATTGAGTATAATGGTTGACTTCCTCTATCGTATTCATGAGGTCGGGCAGTTCCTATAAATGCAAAATGCTGCCAATGCCACAACACCACGGCTAATGCCGCGACTCCTCTCGAAACATCCAAAGCATAGAACCTTTTGGGCCAGGCAACAACACTCATAAATAATCAATACTCGAATTTCTGATGTGCTTGTTCGACTTTGATTGTATGAGTCGATCAGCATTTACCACTATTTCCAACATGGAATTGCCGGTTCGGTATTAACAGAATGACTTCTGTTGAACGTCATAGTTCCTATAGGCTTTTTTCCAATATTACGAACTAACAATCCTCATGAAATGAGTTCTCATTCTAACTTTCAATTTGATTCTTCTTTGAAGTAATTGTTTATCAACTCGCCAAGTATGCCAGTGGTGAACCACTGAAGCCCCAAAATGATGAACATTACGCCTACCAGCAATAGCGTGTTGTGCCCGCCGATCGTACCGGTGAATAATTTAAACACGGTCAAGCTGCCACTGATTGCGACACCGACGAGGCCTGTCAGCAGACCTACCGTACCGAATAGATGAAGTGGCCGATTGCCGTAACCTGCCAGAAGTACCACGGCGAAGAGATCCAGAAATGCTTTCGGTATCCTTGAAAACCCGTATTTTGACGACCCGCGAACGCGTTCATGATGCACGAGCGCAATTTCTTCCGTTCGGACCCCTTTTTTCATTACCAGAATCGGGAAGAAGCGCTGGAATTCTCCATGCAGTTTTACGTCCTCGATAACCCGCCGCTTAAATGCCTTGTATCCGCAGTTAATATCATGAATACTGTGCCCGGCCCATGATGACACTGCATGATTGAAGAGCTTCGAAAAAAACGATCGCACGGTGGGAACATGGATACGGCGGCCGACAACAAGGTCACACCCCCCGTCGATCTTTTCAAGAAATCGTCCGATCTCCTCGGGCCGGTCCTGCAGATCGCCGTCCATGGTTACGATGACTTCCCCCCTGGAATGATCGAAGCCTGCCTGAAGCGCTGCCGCTTTGCCGAAGCGCTTGCGCAGTTGGATCACCTGCACCCTTGTGTCCTTATCATGCAACTCCTTCAGCAGCCTGTCGGATCCGTCATCGCTGCCGTCGTCAACAAATACGATCTCATAAGTACGAGACGATCGCAGCAGGTTGGCCTCAAGCAGGTCGAACAATTCCAGCAAATTATCCCGCTCGTTGTGGACGGGTACGATCACGGAGATCTGGGGCTTTCCTTCCCCGGATCCATGAATGTGGCGATTGCGGATGCTGATGCGGCTATGCCCTCTTTTCTGGGATATGTTTGTCAGCATCTCCGAAATCAGACCGAATGACAACGACTGGGAACCGAACAGGATGGAGAGAACGGCAAGATAGGTCAGGGGCCTGTGCCCCATGGTGGTTCCGTATGTCAACTGAAGAAATGTCAGACCTGTCAGGATGGCCAACCCGAAAACAAGAACGAGCAGCCCCAATCCGCCAAAAAAATATATCGGATGACGGATATATTTCGTCAGCATGACGACCGTAAACAGGTCGAAGAAGCCCCTGAAGTATCTTTCCCACCCATATTTCGATTTGCCGTACTCCCTCGGGTGATGCTTCACCGCGATCTCGCCGACCCGGTAACCTAGCCAATGGGCCAGCGGGGGGATATATCGATGGAGGTCCCCGTACACTTTGATTTCGTCCAGAATCTCTCTTCTGTACGCTTTGAAACCGCAGTTGAAGTCGTGCAGTTTGAGCCCTGTTGCCAGCGCTGTGACTGTGTTGAACAGCTTTGACGGGAGCCGCTTTTCCAGCGGATCGTACCTCTTCTTCTTCCACCCCGAAACAAGATCGTATCCCTCGCTCATTTTGTTGAGGAAGTTCGGAATTTCTTCCGGATCGTCCTGGAGGTCCGCATCGAGAGTAAATACGATTTTCCCCCGCGCCGCTTCGAAACCCTTGTTGAGGGCTGCCGATTTACCGCGGTTTGCGGGAAATCGGATAAGCCGCACCCTCGAATCGCTCTTTCTTATCTCGTCGACTACGGCAAATGACCGATCGGTGCTGCCGTCATCGATGAAGATCACCTCGTATGCTTTTCCCATCGGTGCGAGAACATTAGCGATCTTCTCGTACAAGATCTTCAGTGACCCTTCTTCATTTAGAAAAGGGATCACCAGGGATATCTCTATAGTATTATCCTCGGTCAACACGCTCATGCACCCTGCTTTATGTTTTGATTAGGATGGAATTGAATTATGGAAGGAAAAGCGGCCCTCGCGACATATTAAAACAACATCCTCGATGCATCAAATACGCATTCTGATATTTTCCTGTACCCCTTTTCGTTCGGATGATTGTCATGCAGGTAGTAATCGGACGGTTCCAGACCGCATTGTTGAAACCCATCATAGAACTGACCGCCTTTCGAACGGATCACGTCCCTGGCCATCTTCCCGATATTGTTGGGTTCCATCCCAACCTCATCCCGTTGGGGGATGTGGACGAAAATCACATTCCTGCCATATGTCTCGATGAAATACTCAACGGGATGGCTGCCGGGATAATATCGCGACGGCAATGCGATGGCGGCCTTCGCCCTGACGAGACGGTACCCTATCTCTGAAGTAGCCGGGAACAGCCTTCTAAGGGTTTCTTTCGCGCTGTGAGATATTTGCCTGCTCTCCCTGAAGGCCTTTATGCGCTCCAGGAATTCGACTCTCTGCGCTTCAGGCGGCATTTGATAATAATATTCGGGACCTTCACACTTTTCGTAATCGGAAAGGCACTGCAGGACCGTGTCCTGGAAGTTCCATACATCCCGTCTGAAGTCATCGGATATGAAGACGACTATCACCTTCTCGATTCGGATGTCTTGACGCTTCAGGTAATCGTGAAGCAGCAGCCATTGCGCGAAACCGGTCCCCATGATTCCGCCGTTTACGGGCTGAACATTCAGCTGCTGATACCTCGGGACAAGACTCTCGAACCACGGTTCCGCCCCGCTGCCTTCCGTAAAGGAATCCCCCAGAATCAGGAGTGTTGACCTTCCGGGGTGAATATCCGATTTCTGCACCAGTCCGTAATTGTTTGTCGAATAACCGTATTCGTACTCCTTCTTCCACCCGTCACGAGTGTCGAAGTAGGTGGCATTCCGAATAACCGAATTTTCCCGATATAAATAGAAATTTTCGACGTTTCGGAACACACCGCGCTCTCCGTGTAAAAACACATACTTATGGGTGTGCGTGTTTACGTAGTCCGGTTTCAAATAGGACCATGCGATTTCGAAGCAGATCAAACCGATAAGGCTCGACACAAGCACCAGAGCGATGTTAGCCATCACGGACTTGAATCGTTTCATATGCCTCGACGCTCTCTTTGCAGCAATGCGACCTGCCGCTCAATTCGGCCGCACGCTCGCATTCGAAGCTCCATTCGCCCGACGCATTCCATCCGCGCGTTCACCGGCTCAGGACCGCCGTCGTCCTTGCATGTTGCGTGACGTCCTGCTGTGTTATCACGAAGCAATGTGCAATCAGAACAGAGTGTATATAAAGGGGGCAACGGCCGAACCCTGCGTCAGCACGACAAGCGCACCCAACAGCAACAGCATGAAAATCAGCGGCGCAAGCCAGAACTTCTTTCGAACGCGCATGAACGCCCAGAGATCCCTTATCAGATCAATCATCAGAACGGCCTCGTAAGATTATCCTTTGACAGGTTTGCACTCTTGACCCTGTAGGTCTCCGCGTCGGCATCGAATCTCCTCGCCATAGGGTCCCTTCCGAACAGGCGCATCGAGAGACCCATGGGCACTACGACAACAAAGAATATCAGCCCGAGAATAAGCCAGGTGTTCACCCAGCCCAGGACCAGCCCGATCCGCATCCATATTCTGTATACAGGCCGGATCGCAGGCAGGCACAGGAGGGACCCGAGCCAAAGAAGGCCGGCCAGGACCCACGGCCAGACAGGATAGGGTCTGTCGAACAACCAGGGCAGAACCAATCCAAAAAGGCCGACCACCATCGCTCCGGTTACGAAACCAAAGCGTCTCAAGCTCTTGTCGTCAAGATCATGTATTTCGAGCGTCATGTTCAATCCAGCATCAATTTGGCGCGCCAATCTCCGGCTTCCTTCCATTCAGGTTGATCGGATTTTGCCAGAAGGATATTCTCTAGGACCAGGTAATCCATCTCCGTCCGCATGAAGCAGCGATAAGCGTCCTCAGGTGTGCAGACAATGGGCTCTCCCCGCACATTGAACGATGTATTGACAAGAACCGGACAGCCTGTTCGCTGCTCGAAGACGTCCAGGAGTTCATGAAACCTGGGGTTTGTCTCCCGATGAACTGTCTGGACACGTGCAGAATAATCCACATGGGTGACTGCAGGAATTTCAGAACGCGGGATATTCAGTTTTTCGATGCCGAAGAGCTTTTTCTGCTCCTCCGTCATTTCGATTCTTCGCTCCTCCCTAACAGGAGCCACCAGCAGCATGTACGGGCTTGGCCGGTCTATGGCGAACCATTCCGATACTTTTTCCGCTTTCACCGCGGGAGCGAAAGGACGAAACGATTCCCTATACTTGATTTTGAGGTTCATGACAGACTGCATTTTCTTGCTTCGAGGGTCGCCGATAATCGAGCGCCCTCCAAGGGCGCGAGGGCCGAACTCCATTCTCCCATGAAACCACCCCACCACATTCTCATTCTCAAGGATTTCCGCAAGATGCGGGATCAGCTGCCCGTCTTCATACTGCCTGTACTTTGCGCCGACGGAGTCGAGGTATGCGACAATTTCGCTCGCCGCGAACCGCGGACCGAGAAATGCACCTTTCATGGAGTCCGAACCATTGACCTTGCGAGGCTTTTCGAGATACTCGTGCCAGACCGTCAGGGCAGCACCGACTGCACCGCCCGCATCCCCCGCCCCCGGCTGTATCCAGATATCCTTAAACGGCCCTTCCCTCAACACCCGTCCGTTTGCCACGCAGTTCAAGGCCACACCACCAGCCAGGCACAGGTTATCGATCCCGAGTTCCGCGTGTATCGTTTTGCAGAGTCTGAGAATGATCTCCTCGACCACAACCTGGATGGATCTTGCAACGTCCATTTCCCTCTGCGTTACGTTTGACTCGGGTTTTCGGGGGGGGCCGCCGAACAGTTCATCGAACCGCTCGTTTGTCATGGTCAGCCCCGTTGCGTAGTTGAAGTAATCCATCTTCAGCCTGAACGTGCCGTCGGCCTTCACATCGATGAGCTTATCCAGTATCTGTCCGACGTATCTCGGTTCGCCGTATGGGGCCAGACCCATAAGCTTGTACTCACCGGAGTTTACTTTAAAACCCGTGAAGTAGGTGAATGCCGAATATAACAGCCCCAGCGAATGGGGGAAATCAATTTCCCAGCAAGGCGTCAAGGTTCGGCCTTCTCCCGACCACACCGTGCTGGTCGCCCATTCGCCGACACCATCGAGGCAAAGCACAGCGGCCTTTTCGAATGGACTCGGGTAGAATGCGGATGCAGCATGGGATCTGTGGTGCTCGTTGAACAGCAGCGGCGGCAGTTCGGACTCCTTCATGCCCGCGAGGGCAGCCAGCTCCTTCTTCAGTGTTCGCTTCAGGAACAGTTTCTCTTTCAGCCATATCGGCATTGCCGCACCAAAAGAACGGAATCCCCGTGGAGCATATGACAGGTAGGTCTCGAGCAACCGCTCGAACTTGATCAGCGGCTTGTCGTAGAAGACCACATAGTCGATCTCTCTCATGGACACGCCAGCCCCTTCGAGGCATGTCGCAATCGCATGAGCAGGAAATCCGTCGTCGTGTTTCTTTCGTGTGAATCGTTCCTCCTGCGCCGCCGTTACGACCTGACCGTCCGTGACCACTGCAGCCGCGCTGTCGTGGTAAAATGCGGATATTCCCAGAATAGTTGTCGCCATGATTAGGTCCTCAATTTTTGACCGGTCCCTCGCCCCTTGCGTCCATGCAATTATCGTTCGCAATTATCGGCATCGGCCCGTACCTCCATCTCATTGTTGCAGACATATTCATCTTGCTTTTGACCATGTCACGATCGTTTCTCCCCGAAAATACAGCAACCAGCCCACGAATATCGCAAGGTTTGTCGTCACAAATGTTTCCGCCAGCGATACGAGCCTCTCCAACATCCCCCCTCTTATCCCCGCGTAACCTAACGCTGCGAGAGCATAAAAGAGAAACTGGCCGATGAAGACCCACAAATAGAAAGCCCCTTTCTGAACCAGCAAGGCATTTGTCACAAACAGGGCAGAGAGAAAATAGGGGGTCAGGAGCTTCAGCAGTTTGTGTGAAAACAGTGCATACGCGAAGAACCCGTGTCTCAACGGATTCAGCAGATCCGCATTTGCAAACACTGCCCGTATCGTCCGATTCGTAATTCTGACCTGCCTGCGATATTCTCCCTTCGGACCTTCCGCCGCTTTCTCCGCACAGAAGGCCTTTTCCTCCAGCACGCCCCGGAATCCCTGCCTGACGATATTGAGCGGGATGACAAAATCGTTTATGTCGGAATCGTCGAGTGGTTGGTATAAGCTTTTCCGTATGGCGAATATCGCGCCGTCCGCGCCCACACATGAGCTTATTTTGCTTTCCAGGGTCTTCGTCAGTTTCTCCATTCTTGTGTACATGCCGATAGGAAGTACCGTTTCCCCGCCTGTCGAGGTCGTATACCTCGTATAGCCGGTCACGTAGCCCATCTTCTCATCCGTAAAATGCTTCACCAATTCTCTCAGCGCATCTGGATCATACTGCGAGTTTGCATCGGAAAACACGACGAGTTCCCCCGTCGCAGCGTGAATCGCCTTGTTCAGGCATGCCGTTTTGCCCAGCCTTCCCGCGCAGCTCAGGAGCTTTACGCCCCGATCCGAATACAGCCCGACAATCTCCTCGGTCCTGTCCGTCGAACCGTCCGATACGACCGTGATCTCGAGAAGTTCCCTGGGGTAATTCAGGGACAGCGCATTCATGAGCTTGTCTTCAATGACCTTTTCCTCGTTGTAAGCCGAAATGAGCAGAGACACTGTCGGCAACGTGCCCGGGGTGCAATGCCGGTCGCTTCGCCTGCAAAATGCTGCCAGGACATACAATGAAAGAATGTATCCGATGTACGCATAGAAGATAATCGAGAATGACAACCAGAACATTTGCTTCATAATAGGGTCTTTCGGCAAACGCGGTGATACCCGTCAGATCACCTTGGAAATATTTCTGATCGTGACGACTTTTGCAGGCAAGGCATAGACGAGGGAATTCGGCGGGATGTTTCTCGCGACCGTCGTATGGGCCGCGACCACACAATTTTCCCCGATTCGCGCACCGGGTGAAATGTACGCCCCGGCTCCTATCCAGACGTTGTCCCCTATGGTAATGTCCCTGACGTCCTTTTCCGTCGGCGGCTCTCCGCATGCACGCTTCTCCGGCACAAGGGAATGCCCTCCGCAATCCTGGAATGTCACCCCACCCGCTATCAAGCATTTCTTTCCGATGATCAGCTTTCCCGCGATGTCGAATGTCACGCCGTGACCGAAACCGGTATCGTCCCCCACGTGGATCTCGGGCATCACGCTCCGAATACTGCTGAAGATGTAGTTCTGCTTGCCGTCGAATCGGACATTGTCTCCTAGGAAGATCCTGCCTGTCCCTTCCACATAGGGAACAAAAGTCCCCGCCTTGAAGTCTTTTCCCACTGCGGCACACAGGCCCCTGTACAATGGTGTAACCCAGAATGCAGACTTCCCCCAGTAATAGAGCCTCACCACATGTCTCGATGCCTGCCACAACATCACGCACACGATCCCGGGAAGCGGCAGACTGAACCGGCATACCCGGTAATAAAAACGCCTGAGAGCGCGTGCAGCAGCGCTATTGGAGTTTCTTATTCTTGCTGCGAGACTCATCTTCCGCCGCCCGTTTCATTTCGCTCCCGTCGAATCTTCCCCTGCTTTCGCAGCCGTACTTCTCCTGCAAGCTCTTTGTACCGACCCGGCACATCCGTATATTTCGTCTCCAGGCGCGGCGCCTTTATGCCGTCAATGACCATCGGTGAAATACTGCTGAACTGCCGGAATTGCATTCCGCATCAACTTCCTCGCTGCTATCCCGGCATTCCGCTTTTCGCGCTCTTCGCCTGTCACATACGAAGCAATGACGATGGCGGCATTCGTTTTCCCCGAGAAGACACCTTCGAGCATGGTGTTGATCTTTGCCTTATACCTGTGACTGACGACTTTCCCTGCTACAACATAAATATAGACGGCTTCCCGTTTGACATTGCCGGCATCGTATAAGGCCACGTTCACACGGTAAGGATTAGAACCGCCTTCGATTTCTTCCATCCCGGCATGTCCGTCTTCCAGAGGCCCTCCGGGATATTTATGGATTTCCTTCTCTTTTTTCTGGGAACCCAGGTAACCGATAAATAGATTCACACTGCTTCCTTGATCGTCCGTGTATACCCGTTTCAATACGGAATCGAATCCCTCCAACCGATCATACGGCTCACCCAGTGCGACAACGTCTCTCCCCTGCATACCGCCAATTTCCAGGGGGAAAAATCCCATGTCCCGATCGATCGACGCATTGACAGGATGAACGAGCCACGGAATCGCCCAGGTCGCACAAAGAAGAGCGGCCGCAATGCCTTTGGGAGCAATGCCTATCTTGCGATGGACCATGGACATCGTCTTGCTTTCGTTACGTTGCGAATCATGGACCCGTTCGATCTTATTCCTCGTTTCATTCTTTTCGAGATATTGCAGCAATCCCCCCAGTACGATGAAGCCTGCAAGGAATACAAAGGTGGAATAAAATATATCGAAGGGCCCATGAAATGATTCGGCGCCAAAATACTTCGTCCACACGCCGATCAGGGCTATTCGCAGCCCGTTCGCAAGTATTCCGACCCCTGCAGCAATCAGCATGTAGATCACCGTTCTCCGCAGGCTTATTCTTTTCAGCCATCCCATGAACATGACAAGGGCAATCAGTGCGATGATGTGATTGATCCCGTTGCAAGCCTGAACCACCCTCAACACGGTGTGTGGCAGTTCGATGTACCGGTCATGTTGAAAGTGCGGCACTCCAAAAAGCGTGAGGAAATACCCGCCCAACACGGCGGCTACCCTCTCGAAGTAAGGGCTGTACCTCGACAGGAGTTTATCGAAGACGGGAAACAGAAAATTGAGGTACAATATCGGTACGGCAAGGGCCTTTAGATACGACACGCCGAGCAGCAGCAAGACCAGTCCGGCTACGCCTGCGACAAGCGCAACTCCCTCAACGACTGGCGTTTCGCTGTAAACGGCTACGAGCAATAGGACCGATGCCAGCAGCGTGACCAGACTGCCATCAATGATCCGTGGACGAATCTCGATCTCTTTCAGCAGTCTCCTCTCCGACCACACCATGTAGGATATGATACCCAGGATCAGGATCCCGTGTGAAAAATGATAGGAGAACGGATTATCGAAGATCAGTCGAATCGGCCGAAGATAAGCCGCAACGAACAACCCGACGATTGCCATGACAGGCAACATGTTCGACAGAATCTCGATGCGATCCGCCCACAGAGGGATGACGCTTTTTTTCTGTTCGGCTTTCATGATTTGCTTTACAGCGGAATCTGTCTCCGAATGGCGGGCCCGATCAAATTCGCGAACGATAGCGGGATTTTTTGCCAGATTTTTTCGCCTTTTTGTCTGAGCCGGCTTTCTCTCTCGATATTATTTACATCGTACGCGTTGCCTTCCGGGTTTACTTCATACCAGTGAAGCCATATGGGCTTCGCCCCCCATTGCTCTTTAAACCTGTAAGTCCCTTCGTCGGGCGTAGACCGCCCGAAATCAAAATACCTGTATCCTGCATCCGTCACATACTCCAGCAGAGACCAGTAAAGAAGCATGTTCGGGCTTAGATGATTGTATTCCCTCAACGCCGATGCCCATATGATCTCGACGGTATCGCGGAAGCAAAATACAAGACCTGCGGCAGCCGGAATCCCATTATGCCTTACGATACCGATTTTCACCCCCAGTTCGAATTCTTTCATGATGTTTTCGAACAATTTTCTCGAGTGCACCGGGCTCCCGAGATCCCGCATGTTGATGGAAAACACCCGGTAAAAATCCGCCAACAGCTCCGCGCCGCCGATGTCGTGAGCAAGTCCTTCCTTCTGAGGTTTCCGAATCTGGCTTCGCAGTTTTGACTTGAACGATTCGAAGAGGATCTTCGAAGTCTGCGGCAGGCTCAATAGCATCCTGACTTTTCTTGTGTTCGATATGGCAGCAGGTGCATTTCCCGCGGCCGTCGCTCCCCCCGATTCCAGCCACGAAACGGCATCGATCTGCCTCAGCTGAATGTTCTTCACCCCGATGGTCTTCCCTACGTTTCTTGCCTCGTCCACGAGTTGCTTGCCGGCCTCGTCGTTCTCCGACAAAACACCGCCGTAGTTGAGAAACGGCATGGATACCAGCGAGTTGCCGAACAACACGCTCTTGATGTGAATCAACGGGAGAAGACCCGAGATGCCCTGTCCGTTACCTGCCGCCCCGTTGTCTGCCAGGAGATAATACGATTTGTGCCCGTAGGTATTCTCGATCACTCTCCTCCAGCCCGACAGATGACACAGCGTTGCTTCCGGGTGCCTATTCACATATTCATCCCAGGCAGCTTCTTCGCCGTTTTCAAGAAATCTAATGTTCATCGAATTCTTTCCTCACGATCCCCATGATCGCTTCTCTGTCCTGCGCCTTCACGCGGGAGTGGACGGGAAGAGTTATGATGGCCTCTGAGATCGATTTCGCATGGACGTATTCAGTCGCATCCGACAACACCTCCTGCAATCCCGGCAATTCATTGAGTGGTGTCGGATACGACCCGGTCGCCCCGGTGCCCATAGAGACGAGTGTGCCCAGCAGCCTGTTTCTTTTTTCCTTGTCGAAAACGAAGAACGGATACCGCAGGCAGGGATACCCCTCTCTCGCAATGTTGTCGCCGGTCAGCACCTCTTGCAGCCGAGACAAGTACCACGCCGCATTTTCAGCTCGGACGCTCTTTTCCTCCTCGATCGTATCGAGCATGCAGGCAGCCATTTTCCCTACAAAATTCAAACCCCTGGCTTTCCTGAATTCTGGCTCGAATACGGTCCCTCCTAGATTGAGAGAAGGCACCATTTGCGGCAACCAGAAAAGACGAGGGTTCGAAAAGAGCATGTAGGTCATCAGCGACATGCAGTAACCCAACTTCTCCAGCGCAGAGCATTCATTCAGGCCCTCGTAGATGCGTTTGACTTCTTCATATGTGTCCGAGGATGACAGTGTCAGTATTCCGCCATGCATGAGGTTCATGGTCTTGCCACGACCAAAACTGAAAAAACCGGCATCTCCTGCGAGCCCCAACTTGATATCGGGGTGCTCGATATACGTGTTCCCGAAGGCCTGTGCGGCATCTTCGATCAAATAGCTGCCGCTGTCACTGCATAGCTTTCGCGCCCGACCGATCCGTGCCGGATATCCGTAGAGATGTACGACGATGACTGCCAGCGTGCCGGCGTTGATTTTCCTCGCGAGCGCATCCTGTTCAAAGCCCAGATCCGTCGGATCGACATCGCACAATACGGGTCGAAGACCCGCTTTCAACGTCGCCGATACGACGGAAGGACACGAGTACGCGGGAATGATCACTTCCCGTTTCTCCGGCTTCAGCCGTGCAAATGCCTTCAGGGCAGCCCATAGAGCGGCTCGTCCGGACGAGAAGAAAAGCAGGTGCCTTGACCCAAGGTACTCCTCGAGTCGATCCTTGGCGTTCGATTCGGTTCCTCCCGCTCCGTTCAGGCATCTCATCAGAGCAGGGATAGGAATCTTCTGACCGGCAGGCGGCAGGGAGTAGAAAAGGGGCGTTCTCATCACTTGGCTATTGGATCGTGATTCCCGCAGCAGCTAAAATTTATTTCTTTCCAAACGCCCGATCGAGAGCGGGCAATACGATTTGATCCAAAAGGGCGTAACCTTTGGGGTTCAGGTGCAGGCCGTCGCCGCTGTGCAGATCCTCCCGCAATCTTCGATCCGTTTCGCTCGTCCGCAATGCAGCTTCGAGGTCAAGAACTGCAAGACCTTCCTCCTCCGCGTATGCCTTAATCCAATCGTTGAACTCTAAAAGGGCCTTCAGCCGCGCGGCGGCATTTGCCCTCCCGAAAAAAGGTTTGGCCAGATCCTTCACAATTCCCTTCAAGCTCGTCGCCCTCGTCACGGGAGCCACCGTAGTCAAAACAGGGACGACCCCCGTATCCCTGCAGTTCCTGACCCATCCCCTCATCAGTTCATGATAGCGTGTCGAATTTCCGGGAAAATAAGCGGCGCATTCCTTGAGAATGACTGCATCGGGTTTGTTCTGCTTTCGCTGCAGTATGGCCTTCAACGTCTCGGTCTTGTCATACTGATAGTCTCCCACGAACTCAAAACGGTAGTTCGTCGGGGTTCCTGCCTGCTTTAGACGGACAGGTAGAGTACCGATCTGCCAGGCATTCCCGACTGATGCGCCCAGCAGAACGACATGCTTCTCCCTGCTCATTCCGTGCACCCCCTCACAGGGCCACGCAAGGGCCAAAAGCACGGCCATGGCCGATAACAGAAAGCAGACGCGACAACGTTCCATACGCTTTCCCATTCACGGATTTCAATTTCCCTATAGATGACAAGACCGCGCCGCAACCCTTTTTTCCCTGGAATGAATCTACTGCCTCAATCCTATAACGCTTCCCATCGATGAAAACGCGAATTCGTCCAACAACTTATTCAATTTCGCAGCAGTGTTTTCCAGATTGATGTAATGCCTGAATCGGCTCACGAAAGAGAGATTATCCATGCGCGGTTGATCGGGGTCGAGTTCCCAGGGATGGATGTAGACTACAAACGGCCTTTTTTCCTCTGCATTGATTTTCTTAAGCCCCCGCTTGACCACCGAGTAGGGATACAGTCGCATGTACCCTCCACCGCTGACGGGCACGTTATGCCCCATCCATTTAACCGTGGATATTGGATATTCCAAGATATAGGGGTCACGCGTTCTTTTCCGCTCTACAACCCTGTAAGCCTGATTCTCATATTCCGCAGGGATGAATGCGTAGTCCGCGTGGTTTCCATTACAATTTACGACAAAGGGAAAGCGAGGGGCCGTCGGTATTCCATACCGGTCATGATGAATGGGAAATATGCTGGAATCGTATCGATAACCCTCCTCTGCCAATATCCTCAGCGCCCAAAGCGACCTTTCCGTAATGGAGTAGCTGGGCGCACGATACCCGCAGACCTCCTTCCCCGTAATATCCTCCAAGATTCTCTTCGTCGTCCGGATGTCCTCACGAAATTGATCGGGCGTCATGTTGTACACAAGTTGATGATCAAAGCTGTGGCAGGCGATCTCATGCCCCTGTCGTTCGATTTCCTTGATCAAGTGCGGATTCCTCTGAGCAATCCACCCGATGCAGAAAAAAGTCGCTCTTACCCCCGGGACAGGATGATGGGAAGTGGGTTCCATATTCCGCTCTTCACCGTCCATCAACCGTGGTCTCGCCTGCGATAGGATTTCCAGAACCTTGTGAGTATTCCGATCGATACGGGATTCATGGTTATGCCAACCCTCTCGTTTTACGACGGACTCAAAGGCGGAGACCATATAATAGTCTTCGAGATCTACAGTGAAAACATTAACGATGGATTGGCTCATGATAAAACAATCCGTAATGTTATGTTCGCGTTGCATGAATATGAAGCAGTGGCAGATTCGACCGGCGAAACCGACTCATTTGAAGACCTTGATGCCTTCGGGCTCTCGAATCCCATATGCCGGGAAGTTTCGGATAAAAAAATGATCCAACAATTGCGTGGAGATGATGCCGATGACAGCCATGTTCTCGCGCTCGCTCAGAAGGGCGCCTTCCTGTTTCTTGCACTTGTCGACAAGCCGGCTCACTTTCTCTGCGCTGAAATATCCCGTTTCTTTCAGCGCCTCCGGCGAAAGAAGATCTTCCACGTAGTCCGGGGCCTGACTGCCCATGAAACACCGGCTGATGGGCGCCCGGTAGGGCTGCTTCGGGCGCATCGCAAGTTCCGGGGGGATCAGACCTTGGGCAGCTTTTCGCAGGATGTACTTGTCCTTGAGGACGTGCAGGCGATGCTGCGGCGGCAGGCTGCAGGCGAATTCCACAACCCGGTAATCCAGGAAAGGGAACCGGCCTTCGACGGAATTTCCCATGGCGACACGATCCCCCTGGGAGGACAGCAGGTAGTTTGAGAGGAAGATCGCAATCTCCGTGTACTGAGCCCGTGACAGGGGGTCCCACCGCGTGTATTCTTCCGGCAGCGCGGCCGTGTATCGGTTTACAAAATCATCGACTGAGCCTGACTGAGCCAGCAGAGCGTCGGTGAAGAAGGTCCTGATCTGTGCGGTGTTCTCCCAGCGGATTAAGTGGGAGTAAACACGGGAGCCGACCCGCGAGAGTCCCTTTTTAAAGAACCCCGTGAGGAACGCCCCCGCCCTTCCCGTATCGGAGGAAAAGATGTCGGGGTACAACCTGCGCAGCAACAGGGGGCGAAGGGCCGATTCAGGCTCACGCGCCCAGAAGCGCCGCACCCGGTCCTCCTTGAAAATGTCATAGCCCGCAAAGATCTCGTCGGACCCCTCTCCCGTCAGGACGACCTTGAAATTGTTCTCCCGTACAAGGCCGGAAAGCATGTACAGGGGAACGGGGGCCGTCCTCGTCATGGGCACCTCCGTGTGCCAGACCACCTTCGGCAGGGTCTCGCCGATGTCCCTGTCGGTGCATCGAATCATCCGATGATCCGTCTGCAGGGCATCCACGGCTTTAAGCTGGAACGGCGCCTCGTCGAAACGCTCATCGGAGAAGCTGACCGAGAACGTCCGCAGGCGGTTGTTGAAATGCTTTTTGACTAGGGCCGTCACGTAGGTGCTGTCCAGTCCCCCGCTCAGGTAGGCCCCGACGGGCACATCGGCACGCAGGCGGATTTTCGTCGCATCGCGCAACAGGGCGCTCAACGCCTCCCGGTTGGCCTCGAATGGACGCTCCCCGCGATCGTCCCCGGAAAATGAAAGCTTCCAGTAAGAACGCGTCTCCAACATGCCATTGCGGTAGCGAGCGTAGTGGCCGGGAAGGAGTTGGCGGATGCCCTTGAATGCCGTCGCGTCACCCAGGGGAGACCAGCAGGTAAAAATGTCCGAGAGGGTTTGAACGTCCAATTCGCGGTTCACGGACGGATCGGCGAAAATGGTCTTGATCTCGGACCCGAACAGCAGGCGTCCGTTCTCGACGTGATAGAAAAGCGGCCGGATGCCCATGCGGTCGCGGGCCAGCAGAAGCGTATGCTCCCGGCTGTCCCAGAGTGCAAAGGCAAACTGGCCGTTGAGCTTGCTTAATAGTTCCGAGCCCATGTCCTCGTAGAGATGAACCAGGATCTCGGTGTCCGTCTTCGTGTAAAACCGGTGGCCTCTCCTTTCCAGTTCCACTCGCAGATCGGGATAATTGAAGATCTCCCCGTTGTAGACGATCCAGACGGTCTTGTCTTCATTGTGGATCGGCTGATCCCCTCCCGCCAGATCGAGAATACTCAGCCTCGCGGAGCCGAGCCCCACTCTTTCGTTACTGTAGACTCCGAAGGCATCGGGGCCGCGGTGCCGGATGAGCCCCAGCATACGGCGAAGGAGATGCTCCTTGGCCTCCGGAGATGTCCTGTCAATTATTCCTGCTATGCCGCACATTTTAAGCTATGGCCCAACAGGCCGTCTCCAATTATGAATTTTGAGTTTTGAATCGTGAGTTGTGTTGTGAAATACCATTGTCTATTCAAGTCTGATGTTGTCGATGTGAAATGTCCTTTTCTTGTCATTTCTGGGAATAAAGAGCATGAGCCTCTCGATCCGGCTTAAATCGAGTTTTCGCTCCGCAATGTTTGCTTTCAATGAATCAAGCGGAATCGATATGCGGTTCATCCCATTTTTTATCAGAAAATTTTTATCGAACCTGTTCGCATACTCCCAACCGCTCTTTTTGTCGTCGATCCGAATGTGAAATATGAAGGACTCCTTGTCCGGGTTGAACACATCCACGACAAAATGGCGGTGTGCAGACCAATCCTTCTCAATGTCTTTGAAATGAATCCCCTGGTATTTCCCCGTCGGCAGTGTCACCTGTAGACTGTGCTTGCCCGACGTCACGTGCTCTTTCGACATTTCAAACCATTTATGGCACTCCCAGTTGAGATACAGCAATTCCTCTTCCGACTCGAAATCAAACAGCTTTCCTGCCGGACTGATGCAATGCTTTGTCTTGTACGGTTTGGCGTACAGATTGGAGAAGTCGAAAAGCTCCATCAGATTCTCCCATGAATACCCGGAAATGATTTCCTTGGTCTCTGTATTAAATACCTCTTGGGAACGTATCCCAACGCTTTCCGACTTCCCTGCAAACTCGAAAAATGCGATCTCCGGTTTTACACCCAGCCTGAACGGCAGAAAACTATTTCCGACGCCTCGACCTACGTACATCAGCGTATTGCCCTTCTGATAAAACCCTTTTAAATATCTCAACGAAGGGTCTATCAGAATCCTCCCATGAAGAAATTTTGTCAGGAAGATTTGACCGCCGTGATTGTGACCGCAGAGCACCAGATCAATTCCCTGCTGCACCGCTTCTTCAAATATTTCAGGCGAATGAGCAAGAAGGATTGCGGGCGCACTGCGGTTACACCCGCGCAGAGCCCCGGAAATGTCGGACTTCTTATTTACAGGATCATCCAGGCCCAACAGGTTCACCCCGTTTTCTCCTTGTCCCATAAGCAGGCACGTGTTTCTGAGGAACATGGGAGTACGGTGTTTCTTCAGATCACGACTATTTTTTTCATGGCATAATAAGCAGTTTCCACTCTCATTTGAATAGTCCGTGTTGCCTAGCACCGCGTAGGTGCGTTGCATATCGCTCAGAAAGTCGAATACAGGCTCGTAATTACCCCGGAATGAAATGTAATCCCCCCCCAAAAACACATAGTCGGGCTTTTCATTCTTCAGGATCGACAGAACCTCCCTTTCACGTGATCCGATTTCCTTAATGTGGAGATCCGAAAGAAATGCCACCTTCTTCCCTGTTAAGGCATCAGCAAGCCGTGAATTTTCGATCCTGTAATGAAGAACTTCTATCGTATAAGTGTCGTGATAAATTTTTCCTACCGTGATCAGTACGAGGATCAGAATGGCTGCAATGAGGAATCGAAGATATTTCAATCGAGATCGGTATGGATGGTCTATTTCGTCTATTCCGTCTGTTCGGTCTATTCAGTCTGTTCCGTCGATCACAGATCAGGTGAGGCCGAGTTTGGATCTGACCAACTGGATGACCCCTTCATCGCCGGATTTGTCGAGCCGCGTCAGGCCTTCCTCGCGGGACATGACGCCCATCCTCACCAGGCCGGCAACCTCGAAGGCGTAGGGGTGAAAGCCGTGCTGCTGCCGGTGGACCTGGTTGGCGAAGGCGTTCATCAGGCAGTTCGTGGAGTTGGGATCCGTGTCCTGCGGCGGCTGCCAGCCCAGCTCCCGGATCCGGCTGTAAATCTTCTCCTCGTCGTATTCCATGAATGCCAGGGGATGGATGTTGTATGGAAACTTCTCCGCGTCGTTGAAATGCTCGACGGTCAGGAAATATGGGTTGATCTCGTCCCCCAGTTTTGCGTGAAGGGGATCATAGAGGACTTTCTGGGTGGCCTTCGCGAAGGCGGCGCTGTTTTTCATGACCGAAGACTGCACGGGGGCCTGCCCGGGCGACCAGCCGTACCCGATGAAAGGGATCTCCTTCTCCAGGGTCATTTTCAGCGCGATGAACTTCACCATGTTCATGCAGGACGAGCAGATCGTGCTGGCTCTCTCCAGCGACTTCTTGGAATACAGGTTCTCACTGATGGAAAGCGAGAAAAGCTTTTTCATCAGCTCGAAATTCGGCTTGAATACGATGTGATCGACCCCGAGGCGCTCGACCACGGTGTTGATGTTCCTCATGGCATAGGGTGACATGAACCCGTGGTCGAAACTCAACGTCAGCACGCGCAACTTGTAGTGATTCTTGAAGATATCCAGGGTGTACGTGCTGTCCTTGCCCCCGCTGTAGGCCATCAGGACGTCGTAGTCCTTCTTCCCCCGGTTCGTCTCCAGCAGCTTCTCGAACTTCTCACGGTGCCTGTTCTTGACCTCCTCGGGGTTCTTTTCCTTCTCGAACGTCCGGCAGTAGTTGCAGAGACCGTTCTCATCGAATTCGATGGTGGGAAAGTTTTCGGGGAGTACGCAACGAATGCAGTGTTTCATAATCGTTTCTTTCGTTAGTTCGTTTATTTCGTTTGTTTCGTCGGGAAAAGAAGGTCTGTTTCTTTTATTTCGCTGGTAACGGCGGAATGGGTTGACCGGAAAGATCTTTTATGGTACTTAATTCGGACAGGAGGTGAAGATCTATGAAGATGAGCGAAGACATCCGTCCGGTAACGTATCTGAAATCCCGCACCGCCGACCTGCTTGCCCAGGTGAACGAAACGAGGCGCCCGGTGATCATCACGCAAAACGGCGAGGCCCGGGGTGTGCTTCAAGATACAGAAAGTTACGAAAGCATGAAGGCCGCTATTGCCATCCTGAAGCTCGTGGTCCAGGGAGAGGAAGACATCCGGAAAGGCGACATGATCCCGCATGATGAGGTGTTTCGCCGAATCGAGAATCGGTTGAAATCCATCGGAAAGCGGCGCGTCCATGAATAAATACAGCGTCCTATGGACGAAAACCGCCGAGCAGGACCTCGGAAACATCATCGACTACATCGCCCAGGACAGCCTGGATCGTTCTCTTGAGATCCTTCACACGATTCGGACGTCGGCATCGGCCCTGACGTCGATGCCCGAGCGCGGTCGCATCGTGGCGGAGTTGAAGGTCCATGGCATTTCCACCTATCGGGAACTCGTCATTTCTCCGTGGCGGATGATATACCGTACAGAAGGAAATAACGTAATCATCCTGACCGTAATCGATGGCCGTCGGAATCTGGAAGATATCCTTCTCGACAGGCTCCTGTATTCGGATAAATAATAGAAAAAGGGGGGTTGGTCCGTTTGGTCTAATGGGAAGTCAGTTTTGAGTGTCGAGTGCTTAGTTGAATCAATGGAAAGAAATCGTAACGCGACCGAAATTGTTGTATGATTTTATTTATTAGATAGTTCGGCTTTGAGGGTGAGTTTGTCGATTTTGCCGGAGGCGTTCTTGGGGAGAGAGTCCCGGAATTCGAAGTACTTCGGAATGGCGAACTCCTCGAGCGTTTTCTTGCAGTGCAGGAGGAGCTGCTTTTCGTTCAATGTGGCTCCCTCCTTTGGGACGATGTAGGCCTTAATGGCACTGCCCAGGAGATCGTCGGGAACGGGCAGCACGGCGGCTTCCGCAACGCCCTCCGCCGCGAACAGGGCATTCTCAACCTCCTTGGGGCTGACCCTCTCCCCCCGGGTCTTGATCATATCATCCTTGCGGCCGACGAAGTAGAGAAACCCTTCTTCGTCCATCCGGAAAAGATCTCCCGTGTGGAGGACTTTTTCACCCGGCAGGGGCCCCGGCTTCAGGACCTTGTCCGTCGTCTCGGGGTCCCCCCAGTAGCCCTTCATGACGTTCGATCCCCGGACGACCAGTTCCCCTACAGCGCCCGGTCCCAGGCGCGTTCCCCTGTCGTCGACGATCCAGACCTCCTCGTTGGGCATGCCGCGCCCCACGGAATCGGGCCGTCGGTCCAATTCCTCCGGCGGCAGGTAGGAAACCCGCTTGCACTCCGTGAGGCCGTACATGGAATACAGCCTCGCCTGCGGGAATGTCTGCCGGATTTGCTGGATGTGCGTGACCGGCAGGGCCGCCGCCGTGTTCGTGATGTACCGAAGGGGGCTCAGGTCGTACTTCCTGAGATCCTTCATCTGCAGGAGGATGGCGAAGATCGTCGGCACGCCGGGGAAGCCCGTCACTTTTTCCTCCGACATCCTCTTGACGATTTCATAGGGGTAGACGAATGATTTTTCCAGTACCAGTGTCCCGCCGAACTTGAAGGTCATGAGGGCCTGGTAAAGCCCGTAATCGAAGGAAAGAGGCAGGACATTGATCACGATGTCCTGTGGCACGTTCTCAAGGTACGTTGTGATCGAGGTGGCCGCCGAGACCATGTTGAGGTGTGTCAGCATGACCCCCTTGGGATTGCCCGTGGAGCCGGACGTGTAGATGATGGATGCAAGGTCGACGTCGATGTTTGCGCTCCGAGGGTTCGACGGCGCATCAGGCAGTGCTTCCGCTTCCGACCATGCAACCATGTTTCGATGCATGCCGGGCTCCGCTTTTCTGTGATCCCCGACGAATACGACCGATTCGAGGCGCGACGCGGAACGAACGACATCCCCAACACCTTTGAGTTTTGACGTATCGGAAACGATTGCCTTTGCCGCGCAGTTATCCAGGATATAGCCCAGTTTCGGGGCCTTGAGCTGGGCGCTCAGCATCAGGAAGACGGCATCGGCTTTCAGGATGCCGAACAGGGCAATGACCGACTCTATGGAATTGTCGAGGAATACGGCAACGCGGTCGCCCCGTTTGATTCCCTGCGAACGGAGAAGAGAGGCCACGCGGTTGGCCTTGCTGTTGATCTCAGCATAGCTCAATCGCTCACCGCGATGCACCAAGGCAACTTTTCCTGGTTCTATGCGGGCGCTGTCTTCGAGGAATCGTTGAAGAAGCATGATTGTCTTTCTGGGTCCATCCCGGTCTATCTAGCTTTGTCTAAGTCCTTATACTCCGCCTTTTTCTGCCCTTGCGGGTTGGTACTTTCCGTCTTGTTTCGTAATTATATAAGGATTTTTCCCGGCCCATTCTTTCAAGATGAAAGACCAGTTCGTCTTTCTGGGTCTTTCCGAATCGATACAAGTCTATCTATGGCGAAGGATAGAAAGACACAGAACGGCGGGGGCCTTCCAACATCAGGCCTGCGAGGCGAGTGTGGGTTGGAGTGCTTTCGGCTTAGTGGCCGGGGCAAGCTTTCTCTCGAGGTAGTTGACGATATTCTCTATCGAGTCCAGGTTTTGCGGAATCAGTTCCTCGTCTTCGACTTTGATCTCGAACGTGCTCTCCAAAAAGGCGACCAGTTCGAGAACTCCCGTTGAGTCCATGATCCCCTTCTCCAACATGGACTCTCCGTCCACGAGATCTTCTGGATTTTCGAGGATAAAGTTTTCCAGGATAAAGTTTCGAATTTGATCTCTCAATGACATGATTTCACCATCCGTCTACAAAGTCTATTCCGTCTGTTCGGTCTCGGGAGAGGGTCTATTCCGTCTATTCCGTCTTTTCAGTCCGTTCCGTCGAGGAGAGAGCCTGCTCAGTCTGTCTAGGTCTTGAACTCAATGCCTAGCGTGAGCCGCGGCCGAGAAGGACGATTTTTGCCGTCTCGGTGATGATCCGGAGGTCCATGATCGGGGACAGGTGCTTGATGTAGTAGAGGTCGTATTTCAGCTTTTCCTGTGCATCCTCCCGCGTAGCCCCGTAGGGATACAAAATCTGTGCCCACCCGGTAATGCCGGGCTTCACCGCGTGGCGATGACTGTAGAACGGGATTTCCTTCTCCAATCTTCTCACAAAGAACGGCCTCTCGGGACGGGGCCCGACGATGCTCATCTCCCCCCGGATCACATTGATGAGCTGCGGTATTTCATCCAGCCGCAACTTGCGAATCCACTTTCCCACTCGGGTCACACGCTGGTCGTTTACGACGGCCCACACCGGCCCGTCCTTCTCTGCATCTACCGTCATCGATCTGAATTTGATCAGGCTGAACAGCCTGCCGTCCTGCCCGACCCTTTCCTGCTTGTAAAACACCGGGCCCCGAGAGTCCAGCTTGATAGCCAGCGCAATGAGGAGATAGAGCGGCAGAAACAGGGCTATCCCGAAGAGGCAGGCAAGCACATCAATCGCTCGCTTGACCCCTTTATATACCATCACCCCCCGAAAACCGTTCGAAAAGATGATGGAACTGGGAGGCAGAAATTCAACGGATAGCTTGCCCAGGAGGCTTTCGCGAAAGGAAACCCCGTCATCGACGTGGATGCCCTTGAGCCGGCACTGGAGAAGCTCGTTGAGCGGAAGGCTCCCGCGCCGCTCGTCGAGGGCCACGATGACCCGGTCAATTTGACAGGTTCTGCAGATGGAAGAGATTTGCTTGAACTCCCCGATGATCATCGGGTCTGATCTTTTCGCCGATTCTCTTTCCGTTTTCGTCCACAAAACCCACGATCTCGTAAGCGTCCTGTCCATATTCTCCCATTTCCTTGCATATCTGTCTTGCCAGATCTCCCGTACCTACGATCAGCACCCTTTCTTTGAACAGGGCACTGTTCGCGATCCAGTAATAAAATAGTCTCCACAAGAAGGTTAGCATGGAGATCAATGCAAGACTGAGAAATAACGTTCTGTGGCTCATGGCGATGTGTGGAAACATGAAGTAAATAACAACGAGGGTGAGCGAATATACCCCAAGGGCCTTCATGAGCTGCAATGCCATCCTGATTCTCTGACGGAGCAATCTCAAATCCATGAGATCCAAGTAATACAGCGTCATCTCCACGACAACGACGACGAGCATCACCTTGCCGACCGGATAAGGCTCCGCGAGAAACAGTCCATACCGGCCCATGGGGAATATCGTCGCGGCCATTAGCACCGCTGTCATTACAAGCACGCCGTCGATTAAAGCCAGGACGTAGCTCATCGCGGAACGATGGTTGAATCTGATCATGTCGGACATGTCTCTATGCGCCCTCCCCTATGCCATCGTGGCCGTATGGCAGGCTTGCGCCCCTTCGGTTACACCGACGATCCGTTTTTCATCTGCTTCCTGCCATACCCTGTTCCGTAAACGATGACTTCCCGCAACTTTCGATGACTCTTGCCGTGTCGTTTCAATCATACTTCCTGTTCGACTTCCCTTCAGAGACTGCCTCGGTGCGTTCGCAGTGACATCGGTCACGTTTTCCTTTTGCCCTGTCAGCCGTCTTTTTTGAAAAATCTCGTGACATTTTTCATGAAATTACCTGTCCTGGTTGCCTCTTCCGGTTGGTCCTTCCCGTTGCCGTACCCGTAGCGGTAGTAGTAGCGGGAGGTGCCGAAATAGCGAGCGTTCAAGTCCTTCGACTGCAACTCGAGATCGTTCAGGACAATACCAAGAATTTTCGCCGGGTCGATCGCGGTGAGCGCCTGCTTCACGCTTTCCCGCGGCGTCGAACCGGCCCTCACCACCAAAATGATCCCGTCGACCAGCTTGGTGAGCACGCTGGGCTCCGTCGTTGCCAGCAATGGGGACGAATCGAAGATGATGTAGCGGTCGCTGTAACGGCTCTTGAGCTCTTCGACAAGCGATACCATCCTTTGCGAACCGATCAGTTCCACGGGGTTGTCCCGGATGGTTCCGCTCGAGAGGATGGAGAGCTTGGCGATTCTGGTTTTCATGAGCAGCTCCGGGATCTCCGCCCCCCCTGTCAGGTAATCGGAGAGCCCCCGCCCGTTGACCAACCCGAACCAGCGGGACAGCGCCGGATTTCGGAGATCGGCATCCACGAGCAACGAGTGGGAGTTCAGGTCATGGGAAAGAACGGTTGCCAGATTGGTCGAAACGAGCGTCTTCCCTTCCCCCTCCGAGGCGCTGGTGACCATGATCGCCCTGGGCTGGGAGGGCAGGTTCAGCGTGAGCAGCTGCGTCCGCAGTTTCCGGAACTGTTCCGACACGACGGAACCCGGCTGCCGGTACGCGACCAGCTTTTCATCGAAATCGGGGAATACGATTTCTTGTGGCAGTTTCAGGGAGACGGGCGCGGCGGCCCTGGGCTGCTGCGGCTCCGCCCCTTTCGGTTCGCGCACGGCCGCTTCCGCAGGCGCCGTCACGGAGATCGGAGCGTGAGCCCTGACGGGCTGCGGTTCTGGAATCTGCTCGATCGGTTCCTCACGCGGGACTTCGATCGTCTGCCCCCCGTCACGTTCCTTTTCCGCCTTCTCGAGAGCCTGGTACAATTTGCCCATGTTTTTTTCCGCTAACAGTTCTGAGTTGTAAATTTTGAGTTTTGAGTTACACGCTGTAACTCAGTTTTGAGTTATGAGTTTTGAGTTAAGGAATGAAAGAATTTATTCGTTGTTTCTTTCTTTTGAGGTCTTGACGATGGAAGTCAGGATTTTCTTCAGTTCGTTCGATTCTGCGATTGCGTCGTTTATCTCTTCTTCCAACTCCTTCGTCTTCGCAATGCCTGCATCGCGGATAAGTCTCAGCCAGTAATTCGACTCCCTTGCTTCCTTTGAGGCAACCGCCATCTTGTAGATGAAATCATTCCTGCTGAAACCTGCTGATGCCTCCTCGGCGTTCCCTCCCACCGATGTTCCTGACCGGATCAATTGATCCCGGATCGGGTACGTCCCATGGTTGTTTGGGAGCCTGTTCGCAATTTCCACGATCCGCAGTGCATATTTATACGTTCGTTTTACTACGTCCTTTTTGTCTTTCTCCTCGAGCTCATACTTGGCTTTCTTCATTGGTTTTGTGCTTCAACTCAAAATTCAACACTCAAAACTCACAACTGATTCGCCGCCTCTATTCAGCCTTTTCCGTCGGGGCGGCGATTGGCGTTGTTTGCTCCGTTCGGCTGTTGTTGTTCTGGGAGGCTTCCGTAGCCTTTTCGGTGCGCTCGAGGGAGGTGATCTCGAGGGCTTTCATGACCTTCCCGCGGAATGAATTCTGGGCTTTCTCCTCGGCATTGGGACGGTCGCCGAAGCTGACATCGCCCCACCAGGCGATGAGAACGCCTGCCAGAACGAGAATGACGATGGCCGGCAGAACGATCACCTTCCACCCCCTTCGCTCGGAGGGCCCTTCCATGTCCCGTATGACGTCGCGGACGATGTCCCGGTCGATGCGGTGCTTCTCGTAGACGAAACCCGTCATCAGGCTGTTGTCGCAGATGACATTGATGAGCCGGGGAACCCCCTTCGAGTAGCGGTAGATCTCCTTGACGGCGTCGTCCTCGAAAAGGTCCGTGTTCCTCGCCCCCGCGGCCTTGAGCCGCCGGACGATGTATTCCCCCGTCTCCTTCCTGTTGAGGGGCTTGAGGTTGAACCGCAGGGATATGCGCTGCTTGAGCTGGCGGAACTCGTTCTGGGCAAGTGTCTTGTCCAGTTCCGGCTGGCCCAGAAGGATGACCTGCAGCAGCTTGGCCTTGGGCGTCTCGAGGTTGGTGAGAAGCCTCACCTCCTCGAGCAGCGCGGGCGAAAGCGTCTGGGCTTCGTCGACGATGAGGACCACCCGTTCCCGCCGGGCGTAGCACTCCATGAGGAAGGAGTGGAGCAGGCTCAGGAATTCCCCCTTGGTTGTCAGCCCGTCCGTCTTGAGCCCGAAGTCCTGGCAGATGTACTTGAAAAAATCGCGGGTGCCGAGCTTCGGGTTGAACAGGTGGGCGATGCGCGTGTGGCTGTCCAGCCGCGAGAGAAGCATCTGCACCAGTGTTGTCTTGCCCGTGCCGACCTCGCCCGTGATCACGGTGAACCCCTTCCCCTCGTTGAGGGCGTAGGTCAGGTGGGCCAGGGCCTCCCGGTGGCTCTCGCTAAGGTAGAGATACCTCGGGTCCGGTGTGATCTCGAACGGTTTTTCCTTGAGGAAGAAGAATTTTCTGTACATGGTTACGATGCCTTGCTGACGATTTTAGGGATGTTTGCGAGCACCTTGAAGCCCAGCGTGGCCTCTACGTCTTCGGGGTCGCGGAAGGAGCGGTCGATCTGCTCGCGGGCGAAGATGCCCCCCAGGCCGCTGGCCACACCCCCGACAAGACCGATGAGAAGCACCATCGGGATATCCGGCTGTACGGGCTTTTCCGGTACCCGCGCAGGGTCGACAACCCGGAACTGCTCGCCCTTCTGGCGGCGCTCGAGGTTTTCGGCCTGCTGGGCCTCTTCGCTCTTTCTGAGAAGTGACTCGTAGAGTCTCTTCGTGTTCTCGTACTCCTGAACGAGCGACGACATCTGCTGCTCCCGCACGGTGGCCCCCTCGACCCGTCCCCGGTACTGCCCCATCTGGGCCCGGAGCTTTACGCTTTCGTCCTGAAGCCTCTTGATCTCGAGGTCCGTTGCCGCCAGGGCGTTAGCCAGCTCGCGATACCGGGGGTCGTTGTTGATGTTGAAGGCGTCCTTGCGCTTTTCCATCTCGGCGATCTTCCGCTTCAGGGAGACCACATCGGGGTGCCGCTCCTTGTAGCGCGACTGAAGCTCCGCCAGGTTTTTCTTCATGTCGTCTAGCTGCGTCTCGAAGCTGCCTCTCGATCGTGTTCCCGCGGCACTTTCACCTGGCTGCACAGAGGGGTTTTCCAGCTCTCTCATCTGCCGCCCGATCAGGAGCTGCCGGTCCTGCGCGGCACGCAGGCTCTCCTCGTTCCGCTGGTACTGCAGCTGGATCTGCTCCAGAAGCCGGATGTTCGTTTCCCTTTGCTCCGGAAGCTCGCCCAGGTGCCTTCGCTTGTAGTCCGCCAGTTCCTTCCCCTGGGTCTCGAGGCGCTCCCTGGTCGTCTTGAGTTCGTTCGAGAGAAACTCCGACGTTCCGACGGCCTGTTGTTCGCGCTGTTTCAGGTTCTCCTCGATGAACAGCGAAGAAAGCTTGTTGGCCACGGCAGCGGCGACAGAGGGATCTTCCGACGTGTATCGGATGGCAAAGTAGCCGACGTTGTCCGATGTTCTCTGTGGAATATCAACTTTGACATTCCTTCTCATCAATTCGACAATACCTTCGCGATCCATCTTCTTCGACTCTTTGGAAAATAGCTTCAACTCGTCGATGACCGCCTCGAGCCTCGTTCGGCTCATGATCTCCTGGCTGATGGAATTGAGACGCTCTGTAATGCCGCTCGTCACGGTCGAACGGACCAGTTCAGCGGGAACACGCGGGGGCGTGACCAGGACGAGAGTGGAAGCCATGTATTTGCGTGGAGCAAAGGCTGCCCACAGGCAGGCGCCGATGAAGATAATGACGAGGGGGACGATGAAATAGAGCCTGCGGCGAAGGAAGATTTCCTTGTAGTCTTCGAGGTTGTAGGAACGGCCGGGATTGATCATCTTAGTACCATATCGTTATTTCGTTGATTTCGTTGGTTCGTTGATTGGACGTTGGCGCTCATCGCAATGATAGATGGAGGAGATACGTGCTGCGTCCCGGGGATACTATCCCCTCGGTACTTCCCTCTCCCCGGCAGAAGCAGAGGGAAGTCATGGTATATTTCTCCAGAGCCAAGCCATCAATGACGACATTTGAATTGCCGCGGCACCAGGAGGGGCTGCCCGCGCATACGCGCGGGCAGGTGCCGCTATCCGGCTAGAAAATGTTGTACGACGCCGTCAGGGTCAGGAACACATGCCACTCGTCGTAGCTGTTCGCGTCAGTATTCGAGTCATCCTCCGTATAGCCCACCCGGGCGCCCACGGTAAGCCATCGCAGGATCCGGTAGTCGGCCGTGGCGTCGACCGTGTAAAGCCAGTCGTCACGATCGACCTGCGTGTACTCCACGCGCTCCGCAATGCCGATGAAACCCACGCTGAACCGCTCCGTGAGACGGTGGTTCACGATGGCCGATCCCCGGTAGTACTTGGCAAAGCCCAGGTTGTCCGCCGAGAACTCGTCCTGTCTGTACCCGCCCTCGAGGATCAGGGAATAGGTCGTGAGCCTGTCACGCTGCGTGAGGCTCAGCAGGCCCTTGAAGCCGTCGTCATCTTCCCCCCGGTCAGGCTCCCACCGGAAGTATCCGGCCTGGGCGGTGGCAGTGAGCGTCGGGGAGAAACGATAGTCGATCCCGACCGTGGGCGCATGAACGATGTAGTCGTTTCCGGGGTCATCGTAGTCGCGAAGCAGAAATTCGTAATCGATGAAAAGCGTCGTCGTGGCACCCATCCGGTGATTGTACCGCGCATAGACCCGATGTCCCGTCAGGTCGGGCGAGGCCAGATCAAACTCGCCGATCGTGTACCCGTACTCAAGGACGATCCCGTTGCGCTGATCGAACCAATAGGTGAGGCGCGGGCTGATGTAGTGCTCCGTGCTGTCTTCGTATACGTTGTTGTCGTCGTTCCGGAGGATGTTGTTGCGGTAGTAGAGACCGATCGTGCTCTCCCGCCCGAACTGCCAGTCCACGGCGGGCTCCGCGACGTTGCGCCAGTACTTTTGCCGGCCGGCATAGGAGGTCAGCTGGCCGCCCGTCTCGCCTGCGCCGAAGAGCTGCGGTCGCGGCTCGTCGGATCGCTGGAGAAAGTCGCGGAGGCGGAAGGTCAGCCGGGGGTCGGGGTTGTAGCGCAGATTCAGGAGGCCGTCATGGCTGACGTAGTTACGTTCGTTCTCGTGGGCGTAGAAGTTGAAGCCCGCGCGGTAATCGAGCAGCGCGCCGAACCTGGCGTCGTTGCTGATGAAAGAGATCCCCGGGTAAACCGTGGTGATCCAGTCATCCTTCTTGAGAGGCCCATCCGGCGCCAGGTCGACGTTGCTCGTGTATCGCTCCTGGACCGTGACGTAGGGCCTCAGTTCGAAGCGGGCCGCGCCGGGAAGCGGGACGGGCCCGGCAGGCCCTCTCTCGCCCGTGATGTTTGCCGGCCCAAACCGATCGACCGTGTCGGTTGTGCCGGGTGTTGCCGGGGTGCCCGGCGCTGCCGGAGTGGCCGGCGCTGCGGGCGGGCTCGCTTGGCCAAACGCGTTCGTTGCCAGACAAAGCATGAAAACCACAGACGCCGCAGTGAATAATCTCCCCCGTTTCAAAGGCCCCCTCCTTTTTATAAAAACAGTTTTGAGTTTTGAGTTAACCTTCAATACAGTTATGAATTTTGAGTTAATTGGTAATACAGTTATCAGTTATGAATTTTGAGTTTTGAGTGTTGAGTTAACCGGCAATACAGTTACGAATTTTGAGTTTTGAGTGTTGAGTTTTAATTTGAAACTGTTTTTAGTTCGGGACGATGATGATGTCGCCGGACTTGAGGATGATGTCCTTGGCGCCTTCGTCGCCGTCGACGATCTTGTTGTAGTTGACACGGATGCGGCTCTCCTTGCCCCCTTCCCTGCGGATGATCGTGATCTTCTTCTTGTCGGCCCACTCGGAGAAGCCGCCGGCCATGACGATGACCTGCATCAGCGAGGTCTCCGTGCGCAGGCGGATCACGCCCGGGGTCCTCACCTCGCCCTGAACGTAGACCTTGTAGCTGTTGGCTTCCGTGACGATGACGGTGACGTCGGGGGTGTCCACGTATTCCCGCAGCTTCGTTAGGATCAGCTCCTTGAGCTGAAGCGGTGTGAGGCCCGCCGCCCTGATGTCGTCGACGAGGGGGATGGAGATCATGCCGTCCATGCGGACGGGAACTGTCCGGGACAGGTTGTCCTCTTTCCAGACGTAAATGTAGAGGACGTCCTCGGGACCGATGACGTAGTTGCCGCTGTCGGCGGGAACCGCGGCCGTGGCCTGCTTGGTTTGCAGTTCGGCCTTGGGGGCAGCGGCCTTGCCGTCCGCTTTCGCCTGTCCGGGGGGGGAAGCTTGCTGTGCAGAGACAAATGCCGGCACGGCCAGGAGACAATACGCGAGAACAAACAGACCTGCGATCTGAAACTTTCTCATCTTCCCTCTCCAGTGGTCAGGTGAACAGGCCGGTTTGGCCCCGTCGATCTCGGGCTCACGGTGCGGAGAAACGCGCCGCCTTTGAATGGTGAATGCTGATGCATTATAATTGTTCGTATTTCCCATGGCAATCAATAATTGTAAAAATAATTTACGATTTTGATTTTATTCTGGTTTTTCTCCCTGAGTTGAATTCTACGCAACCATTTGTGGAAATCAATACGACGGAAGTATGATTTATTTCGTATTTTATGGAGTCGAATTTCGTACTCGGGTATGAGATGGGGTTAATACTTTCGTCGTAGGGAAGAAGATCATCACGATCCGAACCTCGTGAGGCGTGATAATCTACGATTCAGTCAGAATGAAATAACGAAGATTGCCGTGCACCCTGCGGGTGCTCGCAATGACTTTTTTTATATTTTCCTGCTGTTTCTTCCTTCCATAACCCGGAATGAAGTCGGTGTCGTTTGTTTGTGATGACCAATTCTCTTACCCCAGATACAGCTTCGCCCTCTCGATTACATTTTGCTCATCACAGAAATCGATCCCCGTCTCAGCAGCGTCCTCTTTGGACCCTCAACCGGTACAGCAAACCCGGGTAGAACAGGAGGGAACCGATCCGGTCAGGGGGCGTCTTCGAAAGAAAAGCGCCGTATCCGCTTTCAAGCGAACGTTCTGATCGGTATCGGTCTTTCAGTCTGCAACTATCATTCCACATGATGCTCACGGAACTTATCGTAATGATTAATAATATTATAGTATTCACGTAAAAACAGCCATGGTGAAGGGTTCTGGGGCAGTCCCTATTCCGCTTTTGTCGGCTTTTTTTACAATTTTTTATCTCAACATGCTAATAAAAGGGAATATTTCGAATATTCATGATTTATACGGAAAACAAAAAAGGAGGTCGGCTCATAAAACCGACCTCCTTTTTTTGTAGATTTGCTTTATTGGAGCTTACTTTTTTTGTAGGATTGCCCTCGCTTCCTCATTTCCCTTGAATTTCGGGTCGAGTTCGAGGGCCTTGCTCAACTCTTTACGGGCGAGATCGGCATTGCCGTTTTTATGATAGGCCATGCCCAGATGGTAGCGGACCGTGGGCTGGTTGGGTAGCTTCTCGGCCGCTTCCTTCAGGTAGACGATGGCCCGTGTGAAGACATTCTTGCGGTAGTAGACCCACCCGAGGGTATCGGCCATGAAGGGGTTGTCCGGCAGGGCCTCCTTGGCCGCCTGGGCCAGGGCGAGGGCCTCGTCGATGTTGGTGTTCTCGTCGGCATAGATGTAGGCCAGGTTGTTGGCGGCCGGGGGGAATTTGGGGTTGATTTTCAATACTTTCTGATAGTTCTGTTTGGCCAGGTCATTCTTGTTCTGGCTCTGGTAGATGCCCGCCAGCGCCATGAGGGCCGAAACGGAGTTGGGGTTCTTCTGCAGGGCCGCGTTGAGCTCACCCACGGCCTTGTCGGCCATGTTCTGCCTGACGTAGAAGCTCGCGATCGAGACGTAGAGATCGGGCGCGTTGGGGTTCGACTCGATGGATTTGCGGTAATACTGCTCGGCCGAGGCTGTGTCCTTCTTGGCCTCGTAGAGGGCCCCCAGGAGGTTGTAGAAGAAGGGGTTGCCGGGGGCGGCCTTCAGCTGCGCCTCGACACGGTCGATCGCCTTCTGCGTCTCGCCGCGGGCCATGTGGGCGTTGACGATGTGGCGCATGGGCTCTGCGGCGCCGGGCTGCAGCGCGAGGGCTTTCTCGAAGCGGGCCAGGGCTTCCTTCTCCTGCTTGCGGGCGAGGTATACGCGGCCCGACAGGATGTAGGCCGTGGCGTTCTGGGGGTTGACCTTGATGAGCTCTTCGAAGGTGCTCCCGGCCCTCGCCCAGTCGCCCTTCACGGCGTAGGCGTTGCCGAGCCCCATGAGGGCGCGGGCGTTTCGGGGGTCTTCCTTGAGCACCCCCTGGAGGGTCTCGATGGCCGTCTTGCTGTCGCCCGTCGACATCGCCAGGTCGGCCATGATGAGCTTGGGCTCGAGCCAGCGGGGGTTGAGCTTGATCGCCTCGGCGATCTGGGCCTTGGCCTGCTGCAGGTCGCGGTTGCCGAACTGGGCCAGCCCCAGGTAGTAGTGCCCGGCAGGCGACTTGGGGTTGTCCTTCACGTAGGCCTGCAGAAGCGTGATCGCCTCGGCAAACTCGCTTTTCGCCACGTGGATCTGGGCCTTGATGATCGTACCCTCGTGGCTCTTGGGGTTGATCTTCTGGATCTTCTCGAGGGCCTTCGAGGCATCGTCGATCTTGCGGTCCGCCAGGTAGTACTCGGCGAGCTTCACCTGGGGCGCGATGTTGTCGGGTTCGCTGTCGGCAGCCTTTTTGTAACTTTCGAGAGCCTTGTCGCGCTTGTGCCAGGCCATGTAGAAATCGCCCAGGTAAATGAGGGCAGCGGCCTTCTTCGGGGCCACCTCGGCGGCCTGGATGAACTGCTTCTCGGCATCCTCCAGGCGCTTCTGCGAGATGTAGAAGTTCCCCAGGGCGACCCAGGCGGAAGGCTCCTTGCCGGCAATCTTCGTCGTCTCCAGGTAGGCCTCCTCGGCCTCCTTCGGCTTTCCCGAGCGCGCGTAGAAGCCCGCCAGGGCCAGACGGGCCTGGACGGAGCCGGGCTCGGCAGCCACGGCGGCCTTGAAGGCTTCCTCGGCCCGGGGCAGGTCCTTGTTCAGGATGTGCAGGCCGGCCAGGTGCAGGTGGGTCTCCGCCTTTTTCGGGTCGGCCTCGACGGCCCTGGCGGCCTCGGCGATGGCCTCGGGGAGCTTGCGGTCGCTGAGGTAGACCATGCTCATCAGCTGGTGGCCCTGAGCGTTCTTGGGGTCCTTCTCGATGATGAACTTTGCCTGCTCGCGGGCCTTCTCGGGCTCCCGGGCCATGAGAAAGATCCGTCCCAGCTGCACCCGCGCCTCCAGGGAGTTGGGGTCGAGTTCGATCGCCTTGCTAAACGCCGCGTAGGCCTCGCGCGGGTCGCCCGCCCCCAGCTGGGCCTGCCCGAGCTTGAGCTGGGCCTTCGCGTCGTTGGGGTCGATCTGCAGGACGTTCTTGAACTCGATGACGGCCTCGCGGAACTTGCCCTCCGACATGTAGGCCTCGCCCTTCTTGAAGTGGCTCTCCTTCTTGCTCTCCTTGCTGCAGCCGGCAAGGCCCGCCAGGAAAACGACGCAGAGGACGGCCGCAAGGGCCCACGCCCAGCGATTGCGATGATGCATCAGGTACCTCCGTCAAGCCGCCGAGGCGGCGGTTATGAGTTATGAGTTTTGAGTTGACTGAGTTCCTTCATCAAATCGATCCGGGTTCAGCCCACAATGACATGCAATAAGGTCGCCCGCGCGGGACAGAATCGGCGCATTTATACCACTATCGAACCCAAATTGAAACAGAAGACCGGGAGGGGTAAACGGCGAAAGGGCGGCAAGAGGCGGGCGGGGCGGCCCTGCGGCGCTGATTTTTCTCGGGAAAAGGCCAATTTTCCCTTGACAGTGCTGCCGCGATTAATATAAAGCCTTGTTACATTATAATCACGGCAATGCCCGGCATTTCACCGTTCCGGGCTCCACATATCCACTCACCCGATGACCAGTTTCCCCGCGCGGCGGGGGCATCGATAGGGACCATCGTCGACAAGAGGCGGGGCCTTCGAGAAGGCAACCCGGCAGACAAACCCGATCGATAAACCGGTTTCGCATCCAGGGGTCCCCAGGAGAGACGGCATAGCCCCTGGTTTCACCCGTTCCCACACACACAGACACAATGCAGTTGCGTCCGCACCGGACCTGACGGCCCGGAGGGGGATTCGCCGCGGCGCAGGCATGCAAGAGCAAAGCGTCAGCGTCCACGAAACTGAGCTTTTCTCATATTCAACCGGAAAGGAGGTGAACCGCCAAATTTCAGGATTTTTTGGGGGAGTCTTTCTTACTCATCATTTTTACTGATCGTGGGGCTCTACTAGTACCAAAAGGAGGTAACAATGCCACGTCTTCGTACACAGACCAAGAAGGCACAGATCATGTCCCTCGAGGAGGCCTGCAAGGCCTTCATGCACGACGGAGCCATGGTCGCCTGGAGTGGTTTCACGGGATTCAACCGGAACCCCTTCGCATTTGCATGGCAGACGGTGCGCCAGGGGGTGAAGAACCTCCACGTCATCGACCGCCACGGAAGCTGCTGTACCTGGCTGCTCAACGCGGCCGGCGCGATCAAGGTTTACGAGACGGACTGGATGGGCTGGGGCGAGATGGCCGGAAAGCTGGATGTCAACCTCGAGAGGCGCTACAAGAAGGGGGAGATGATTCTCGAGGACTACTCTCACGGCGCAATGGCCATGCGGTTCCTGGCCGGCGCGATCGGCGCGCCGTTCATTCCCTACAACGCGCCGCTCGGCTCCGACCTGTACAATCCCAAGTACGACGCCCTCGGCAAGGCCGGCCTGAGGGGCAAGTCCCCGAAGATCCCCAAGAAGAAGTTCATCCAGATGGAAGAGCCTTTCTGGGGCGAGGGTGAGACGGTCCTGCTGCCCGCGGCTAGGCCCGAACTGGCCGTCATCCACGTCGCCCAGTGCGGCGACAAGGGCACGGCCCGCTGGCGCGGCATCGGAACGATCGACAAGGAGATCGCTTACGCGGCGGACAAGGTCGTCGTCCTGGCCGAGGAAGTGGTTCCCGAATCCGAAATGCGGAAGCTGCCCGAAGGCAACCAGATCCCCTACTTCGTGGTGGATGCCATCGTGGAATGCCCCTGGGGCGCCTTCCCGAGCTCCGTTCCCTTCTACTACGACTACGACGCGCCCTTCATGCGCGACATGGACAAGGTCTCCCGCAACGCCGACGACCAGAAGAAATGGCTCGACGAGTGGGTCTTCGGGCCCAAGACCTGGGAGGAATTCATCGTGAAACTGGGCGCCAAGCGGCTCCTCGACCTCAAGGCTGACAGCGTCACCGGCTACAGCACGAGGATGATGAGAGGCAAGAAACCGGCACCCAGGATGAAAATGCCTCTGTCCGTCGCCATGAGCGGCTACTAAGAAAGGGGGGAACACGACTATGGCAAAATCAATGGAACAGTTGATGGAATTGATCGAGAAGATGCCCGATGAGACGGCGAAGCCAGGCGAGTTCATTCTCCCCGAGCTGATGGCCATCCAGATCGCCCACCAGGTCCGCAACGACGACATCGTGTTTGCCGGCACGGGCCTTCCCATGGTCGGCATCATGACGGCGAACTTCATCAATGCGCCTAACGCGCTGCTGATCTACGAGTCCGGGATCTGCGACGGCAAGACGATGCACGTCCCCATGTCCGTCTGCGACCAGCGGGCGGCCAACATGAGCTCCACGCTGGGCGGCCTCGTGGACACCTTCGGGTACTACCTGCAGAACGGCTACGTCTCCCTGGGGTTCCTGGGCGGGGCGGCCATCGACAAGTACGGCGGCGTCAACGTCACGTCCATCGGCGACTACTACAGCCCGGGCCACCGCTTCACGGGCTCCGGCGGGAACTCCGACATCGGAACGATGGCCCACCGCACGGCGTTCATCATCCTCCAGGAGAAGCGCCGCTTCATCGAGCGCAACGACTACACCACGACCCCCGGGTGGTGGTGCTGGGACTTCAAGACCAACGAGTGGAAGCCCAAGAAGGAAGTCTGGAAGGGCACGGCCTACGCCAATTCGGGCCCCGTGGCCGTCGTGACCAACATGGGCAACTACGCGTTCGACGAGAAGGGCGAGATCTACCTCAAGACCTTCCACCCCGGCGTCACGGTGGAGCAGATCAAGGAGAATTGCGGGTTCAACCTCAACGTCTCCCGCGTCGAGGGCGAGACCAAGAAGCCCACGTACAAGGAGCTGTTCGTGCTGAGAGAGTTCGTTGATCCCGAGCTGATCTTCCTGCCGCAGAAGGTGGACTACCCTGCGTCCATCCAGAAGATGATCAACGGCTGATCGAAACCCTGGAACACCGGGAGGTCAGGGAGCGCGGTTCGGCGACGAACCCCTCCTTGACCTCCCCGCTTCAACCTGATATGGGCCATTATCCATCCACACCGGGGCGCGCCCGCGGGTGGGTGGTTTTATATCGCGGGCACAACGGATGAGAGGGTCTGAAAGGAGTCATCGCGAGCCGAGCCTCGCGAGGCGTGGCGATCCACGTTTTGTATCTTTGTCTTGAGACGATGACGAAGGTTGCGTCGCTGCTCTCGCAATGACCCCTTATTTAAACTTTAGGAGAGGGGAGGCATACGTTTTATGAATCTGGAACTGACAGAAACCCAGAAAATGATACAGGACACGGCGCGCAACTTCGCGAAATCGGAGCTGGACCCCGTCGCCGCCAAGCTGGACCAGCAGGGCGACCGCGAAACCTTCCTGAAGAACCTCAGGAAGCTCGGCGAGTTGGGTCTCATGGCCATCAACTGCAAGGAGCAGTACGGCGGCTCCGAGGCGGGCGTCATCGCCTTCAGCCTGGCCATCACCGAGATCGGCAAGGCCTGCGCCTCGACGGGCGTCACCATGTCCGTCAACAACATGGTCTGCGAGGTCATTCAGGCCATCGGCACGGAAGAGCAGAAGAAGGCCTACATCCCCAAGATCGCCTCGGGCGAATACTACGCGGGCGGCTTCGGCCTGACGGAGACGATGGCGGGCTCCGACCCTTCGGGGATGAAGACCACGGCCGTCCTCGACGGCGACTCCTGGGTGCTCAACGGGACGAAGATTTTCATCACCAGCGCCGAGTACGCCGGCGTCTTCGTCGTCTGGGCCATCACGGACCCCAAGGCCCCCAAGGGCAAGGGGATCAGCACGTTCCTCGTGGAAAACGGGGCCAAGGGCTTCACGATCGGGCGCGCCGAGCACAAGATGGGCCAGCATGCCTCGGCCACCAACGAACTGCTGTTCGAAGACTGCCGCATCCCGAAGACGGCCCTCATGGGCAAGGTCAATGACGGCTTCCGCACCGCCGTGGGCGAGCTGGCGGGCGGCCGCATCGGCATCGGCTCCCTGGGCCTCGGCATCGGCCAGGCCGCAATCGAGTACGCAACCAAGTACGCAATGAACCGCATCCAGTTCGACCAGCCCATCACGAACTTCCAGGCCATCCAGTGGATGATCGCCGAAAGCTACACTGAGCTGGAGGCGGCACGGCTGCTGCTCATGAACGCGGCCTTCAAGAAGGAGAACGGCAAGTTCTTCGCCCGCGAGGCCTCCATGGCCAAGTACTACGCCACGGAAGCGGCCGAGAGGGCCTGCCACAAGGCCATCCAGATGCTGGGCGGCTACGGCTACACCAACGAGTTCCCTGTGGAACGCTACGCCCGCGACGTGCGGATCACGTCGATCTACGAAGGCACCAACCAGGTCCAGCGCCTCATCATCGCCAGGGACATCCTGAGCAGCCTGAAGTAATTCGCTGCGCGAATCACCAAAAAAGGCGATCCTCCAACCGGGGATCGCCTTTTTGCGTGGGGCCCAGGGTCCTCCCCCTTTGCCAAAGGGGGGTTTTCTATGAATGGTCATTGCGAGCCCCGGACCCCGTTTGGGGACGGGGTTATCGATGGAAGAAACAGGCTCTGTAAAATCCTCCCCAACCCTCCTTTTCCAAAGGAGGGAGTTCAGAAGCTTCCCCCTTTGAAAAAGGGGGATAGAGGGGGATTTTCTTCGAACGATTCGAGCTGTTTCTTGGGAGGAGCGGAGCGACGCGGCAATCCCGTGAATTGATTGAGATTGCTTCGCTTCGCTCGCAATGACTTTTAAAAACGTGAATCCCTCCCCCGCAACTCAACATTCAAAACTCATAACTCGTAACTGTCTGATCGGACAGACGGACAAACGCTCACGTCAGCGGCGTGATCTCGCCGGGGCTGCTCACGCCGGAGATGTTGCCCTCGTCGTCGATGTCGATGTTGTAGGCGGCGGGCATCTTCGACAGGCCGGGCATGCGGAGGATCTCGCCCGTGATGGGGATCAGGAATCCGGCCCCGGAGGCGATCTTGATCTCCCGGACGGTTACGATGAAGTCGCGGGGCAGCCCCAGGAGGTTGGGGTTGTCCGAGAGGGACTGCTGCGTCTTGGCGATGCAGACGGGAAGCTTGTCGAAACCGTAGCGGTTGATCAGGTCGAGGTTGCGGCGCGCCAGGGGCTGGTAGTCGATGGAGACGGCGCCGTAAATCTCGCTGGCCACGGTGAAGATCTTGTCCTCCACGGGCAGTTTCCAGTCATAGAGCGGGCGGAACCCGCCGGGGCTCCGGCCAAGGATCGCAACGGTCTTCTCGGCCAGCTCGAGGCCCCCCTCGCCGCCCAGGCGGAAGATGTCGCAGGGCGCGATGTTCATCCCCTCGTTCTCCGCCGCCTTCACGACGGCCCGGATCTCCTCGTCCGTGTCGGACGGGAACCGGTTCAGCGCGACGACGCAGGGGATCCGGAACTTGTCGATGGTCTGGTAGTGCTTCCGGAGATTCGCCATGCCGAGCACGGCCGCCCGCGGGTTGGAGCGGTCGAGGTCCGACCGGGCGACGCCTGCGTGGTACTTCAGGGCGCGCACCGTCGCGACGAGGACCACGATGCGCGGGTCGAGGTTGCCGTAGGGGGCGACGATGTCGAAGAACTTCTCCGCTCCCAGGTCGAACCCGAAGCCCGCCTCGGTGACGACGTAGTCGGCCAAGCGCAGCGCCAGGTCGGTGCCCATGATGCTGTTGGTCCCCTGGGCGATGTTGGCGAAGGGCCCGCCGTGAACGATGGCCGGGACGTTCTCCGTGGTCTGCACCAGGTTGGGCAGGAGAGCATATTTCAGAAGCGCCGTGACGGCCCCCTCCACTTTCAGGTCCCCCGCCACCACCGGCCGGTCGTCGCGGGTGAACCCGACCAGGATCCTGCGGATTTTCTCCTTCAGCTCTGCATAGGACCGGGAGAGGCACAGGATGGCCATGATCTCGCTGGAGGGGACGATGTCGAACCCCGTTTCCCGGGGCACGCCGTTGATGGAGCCGCCGAGGCCGATGACGATGTCCCGGAGGAAGCGGTCGTTCATGTCGAGGACGCGGCGCCAGGTGATCTTCCGCGGGTCGATGTTCAGCGGGTTGTCGTGGTAGACCGAATTGTCCACCATGGTGGACAGCAGGTTGTGGGCGCTCTCCACGGCGTGGAAGTCGTTGGTGAAGTGCAGGTTGATGTCATCCACCGGATGGACCCGGGAGAGCCCTCCCCCCGTGGCGCCGCCCTTCATGCCGAAGACGGGGCCCATGGACGGCTCCCGCAGGGCGGCGATGGTGGCCTTCCCCAATTTCGCCAGAGCCTGGGCGAGCCCGATGGAGACGGTCGTCTTGCCCTCGCCCGCCGGCGTGGGGGTCATGGCCGAGACAAGGATGAGGGCAGCGCCGGGGCGCCGCTGAAAGCGGCGGATCGCCTCGAGGCGGACCTTGGCCTTGTAGCGGCCGTAGGTCTCCAGGTCGTCCTCGGCGAGGCCGATGGAGGCCGCGATCTCCACGATGGGTTTCAGGGGCGTTGCCGCCGGTTGATGGTTGCGCCGGGTCATGGCCCTACTTGCAGATCACCGCATCGAACCGGATGTCGATGTTGTATTCATCGCCGATGCGGTTGAGGTCGTTTTTCAAATCGAGGATCTTGACGGCCGGCGGCAGCGAGAAGAAGCAAACCATCTGGAAGACGTTCGCACCCGTCACCGGGTTGTTGTCCACGTTGGTGGAGATGTCGTCGATGTTGATGCCCCTGCTCTGCAGGGCCTTGCAGATCTGGTGGATGATGCCGGGGCGGTCGATGGAGGTGGCGATCAGCTTGTAGGGGATGGACGGGGCGAGTTCCCGGTGGATCGGCGCCTTGGTCTTGCGGACGTGGATGTCGAGGCCCGTCTTCTCCCGCAGGCTGTCCAGGTCCTTGATAAACCTCTCGATGTCGTCGGTGCTCCCCGAGGTGAGGATGACCATGCCGAACTCCCCCCCGAGGACGCAGCCGCGCGAGCGCTCGATGTTGATGCCCCGCGCCGTGAAGAATTCCGCGATCTGCCTGGCCAGGCCCGGGCGGTCCGGCCCCATGGACGAAAAAACAACGTAGGATCTCATCGGTCAACTCCGCGGTTTTCTCTGGTTCCGTTCCCCGCGGCGGCCCTGTGTCCGCCGCATCCCTCGCGAATTGTCCCCGGACTCGCCCCCGGGGCGCACTGCCGACCGTGCTTGCCCCGTTCGGCCTGCGGTACGCTCATCCGCTGGAATTGCAGGTATCAGGTAGCGGGGGAAAAAGCAAGAGGCAAGATGCGCCCGAACCCGTCACTTCGGCCGGGAGGCGGCCGAGGCCTTCCTCAGCAGGAACTCCTGGAACACGCAGTCGTGTTCCTGGCAGAAGGACTCTTCGAAGCCGCGGCCCGCGCAGTCGATCATCAGCTTCTTGGTCAGCTTCAGGGCCTCCTGGGGCGTCTCCACGATCTCCGTGGCGATCTTCACGGCCCTCTCCAGGAGTTTCTCGCCGTCCACGACCTCGCTCACCAGGCCGATCCGGCAGGCCTCCATGGCGTCCACCCTCTTGCCCGTGAAGCAGAGGTGCCGCGCCAGCCCCTCGCCGACGATCCAGCGCAGGGGCGTCACCAGCGGCGGGATGCCGAACTTGATCTCGGGGTGGCCGAAGACGGCCTTCGGCGAACAGATCCGGATGTCGCAGAGCTTCGCCAGGTCAAACCCTCCCGCCAGCGCGGGCCCGTTGACGGCGGCGATCGTGGGTTTCGGGAAATACCAGAGATCCCGGTGATACCGCGAGGACGTCTCGAAGATCTCGCTGAGAAGCTCGGGCTTCGTGAACTCGGTGAGGTCGAAGCCCGCAGTGAAGGCGTCCCCCGCGCCGGTAAGGATCATCACGCCGATCGTCTTCGACTCCTTCCACTTCTGCAGGCACCCGATGATCTCGCGCCGCATCTCGATGGATATGGCGTTCCTGCGCTCGGGTCGGTTGAGGGTGAGGATGCCGATCCCCCCCGCCAGTTCCACGGCCTGGATGGTCTTGAAATCCATCTTCGCCTCCTTGCGTCGGCTCGGTCTGTCCGGTCTCGGGAGAAGGTCTATTTCGTCTGTTTGGAATCTTTGGTTTGTTTGGTCCAATAAAGGTCATTGCGAGCCGAGCCTCGCGAGGCTCGGCTCGCAATGACCTTTTCAATATTTCTCGTCACCCTGTACCCTATCTTCACTTGCCCTGGAACACGGCTGCGCGCTTTCCGAAGAATGCCGAGAGGCCCTCGCGGTAGTCATCGGACTTGGCCGCCTGGATCATCCCCGAACGCTCCAGCTCCAGCTGGCGGTACAACAGCCCGAGCATGGCGTTGTTGAGGTTCTCCTTGGCGATGGCGAAGGCGCGCGTGGGTCCCGCGGCGAGCTTGCCGACGACCTCGTCCGCCGCTTTCCAGAGGTCGGCGTCGTCGACGACGCGGTGCACCAGGCCCCATTCGAGGGCGTCCTGCGCGGAGAGGATCGGGTCGAGCAGCACGAGTTCCATGGCCTTGCCGAACCCGATCAGCATGGGGACCACGAGGGTCCACGCACCGTCGGGAACGAGGCTGACGCTCGTGTAGGCCTGCCGGAAAATGGCCGAGCGGGCCGCGATCCGGATGTCGCAGGCCGCGGCGAGGCTGAACCCGCCCCCGCCCACGGGCCCGTTGACGACGGCGACCACGGGCTTGGGCATCTGCCTAAGGGCCAGGATGATGACGTTGAACGCCTTGACGAGCTGGCGGACGATGTCCTGGGGATAGGGCTGCATGTTCTCGTAGAAGAGCTTGAGATCGCCGCCCGAGCAAAAGGCCTTCCCCTCCCCTGTCAGGACGATGACGCGCACGTTATCGTCGTCGTGGCAGATCTCCAGGGCCCTGGCAAGCTCGTTACCCAGGCCGAAATTGATGGCGTTGAAGTTCTTCGGGCGATTGAGCCGGATCGTCGCCACCCCGTCCTTGCGATCGAATAGGATGTTGTCGAAAGTCATCGCTTCGCTCCGCCTTTCTGGTCTGTCTAAGTCTATCTAAGTCTGTCTAAGTCCATCTAAGTTGATCAGGTGAGACAGTTTTGAGTGTTGAGTTTTGAGTGTCGAGTTGTGGAACAGGGATTCTCGTTTTTAAAAATCAGTGCGAGGAGCGCCAGCGACGAAGCAATCCCTTACATTCCCTGAACCCTGCACCCTATTTCACGGCAAGTTCCGCACAAACTCCGCCAGCACGCGGTTGAACTCCTCGGGCTTCTCCCGCATCACGTAGTGGCCGGCGCCCTCGATCAGGGCAAGCCTTGCACCGGGGATCGCACCGGCGATGAACCGCGACAGATCGGGCGGCGTCATCTTGTCGTCGTCCCCGCAGACGACGAGGGTGGGAATCGCGATCTTCCCCACCTCCGACGAGATGTCCATCCTGTCGCAGGCATAGAGGTCCCCGTGCAGAACATCGGGGTTGCCCTTCTCGAGCCCCTCCTGGAGCCAGGGCCCGACGGCATCGCGGTTGGGCTTGGAGACGGCGAATTTCACAACCAGGGAGATCACCGAGGGCAGGTCCGCGTGGATCTTCTCGAGGATCGCGGGATTGACGGGCATCTTCACGCCGCCCCCGACGGGGACGATGGCCGAAAGCAGGAAACCCTCCCGGATGGCGAAATTCAGGCTGATTGCCGCACCCAGGGAGTGGCCCGCCAGGACGGGGCCCCGCAGGCCCAGGGCGCCGATCGCCTTCCTCACCCACTGCACGTAGCGCATCACGTCGCGCTCGCCCTCTCCGCCGGAAAGGCCGTGCCCCGGCAGGTCGATGGCCGCCACATTGAACTCGCCCTGCAGGGCCCTGCACTGATTCTCCCAGAGGGTGCTGTCGCCGCCCGACCCGGGCACGAACACGATGCCTTTGCGTCCCTCGGCAAAACCCCTGTCGTTCACCCTGCAGGCAATGGGCGTCCCGTCAATCATCACCTCACGTATCATAATCTTCCTTTCCACATCGTCGGTTCAGTCTATTCGGTCTTGGAAGAAGGTCTATTCCGTCTGTTCCGTCGAGGAAAGAGTTTGTTCGGTCAGACAGTTTGAGTTTTGAGTTATGAGTTATGTGTTTTGAGTTACGAGTTGTGGAGCAGGAATTCACGTTTTCTCGGCCTGCCCAACCAGACGCACGACCTCTTGTCGAAGCTGCTCCGCCTCCTGCCTGCCCGGCGACTGCCGGTCGATGCCCGAGAGAAACGATGCGAGGCCCTCGGGCACCTTGCCGATGAGCAGATCGTCCAAGAACCCGAATTCCCGGTAGACCCTCCTGTCCTGCGCGAAGGGCTCGTTGCGGTGAAGAAGCGCCGCCGTCCGCCGGGCCAGGGACAGCAGGTTCAGGATCTCCTCGGTCACGAGGCCGCTGTAGGACTCGAAGTAGTACACCGCGCCCGATTCCCTGAACTTCCCGTCTCTTTTCAGCCGCGCCTGTATCGGCGTTCCGGGATACGGGATGAGCATCTCGGTGTAGGCGATCTCCGCGCCGTTTTCGAAGAGGCGCCTCGCCAGCGCGAGGGTCTCCCGGATGGTCGCCGCGGTGTCCCGGGGCCCGTACAGGATGAAGCTCACCACGGGCGTCAGGTTCTGCTCCACGCAGAGCGACACGCACCGCTCGATGGCGGACGGCGTGATCCCTTTCCGGTAGTACTCCAGGATCTTTTGCGACCCCGATTCCGCCCCGAAATAGAGGGCCCCGAACCCGGCATCGGAAAGCATGCCCGGCAGCATCGGGTTTTCGCAGACATCGTCGATGCGCCCTTCGGCGAAGAACCGGATGCGTCGGTGAAGTCCCTCCCCGATGATCCCGCGGCACAGCGTGGCAACCCGCCGCGGGTCGGCGGTGAAGTTGTCGTCGGAGAAAAATATCCTGCGGGCCCCTGCCGCGTCAAGCCCCCGGATCTCTTCGATCATCCGGCCCGGCTCGCGGTAGCGGACGGATCCCCCGTAGAGGCTCCGGATCGAGCAGAAGGTGCATCGGTGCGCGCAGCCACGGCTCGAAGAGATCACCCTCGCCCAATACCGGTTTCCGTCGATGAGGGAATGTGCCGGGAGCGGGATGTCATCCAGGGGCGCTGCGGATCTCCTGCGGTTCCGGACGATCCTGGCGCCCTGCCGAAAGGTCACCCCCGCGATGCCGCCGAACGTCCGTCCCGCGCGATGGGCGCTCACGATCTCGCAGAGCGCGGCCTCGCCATCCCCCCTCACGACGAGGTCGACCTCCCCGTGTTCCTGCAGGATGCGGTCGTGCCGGATCGTGGCGTGAATCCCGCCGAGGACCGTCAGGGCCTGAGGCGTCCGCGCCTTCACCCCGGCGCAGACCGACAGCGCCGCGAGAAAGCTGTCCGACATGGCCGTGACGCCCACAACGCCCGGGCGCAAACGCGCAAGGGCCCCGTCGAGCCGGGCCATCGGGTCTTCCGGTGCAGTCACATCGAGATCGAGGATCTCGACCGGCACACCGTCCCGCTGCAGGGCCCCTGCCAGGCTCAACAGCCCCAGCGGGGGGAGGTCCGTGCGGCCCCCGAAGGGGGGATTCACGAGAAGAACATTCATAGGCAAAGAATGGGTTCAGGGTCAAGGGTTCAGGGTTCAGGGTGAAAAACAATCAAACAATCTTTCTTCATTCCCTGTACCCCGGCCCCTGTACCCTGTACCCTGAATTTTACTTCTCCTTGTCGAACATCCCCTTGTACGTCACGCGCATGTCGCGCTTGAGAATCTTTCCCGTGGGGGTCTTGGGCAGGGCCTGCACGAAGACGATCCCCTTGGGAACCTTGAATCCCGCCAGCTCCTTGCGGCATAGCTCGACGATCTCCTTCTCGGTGATCGTCTGGCCCGCCTTCGGCACGATGACGGCCGTGACGGCCTCGACCCACTTCGGGTGCGGGACGCCGATGACGGCCACCTCCTGCACCCGCGGGTCCTTGTAGATGGCTTCCTCGACTTCGCGGGTGGGCACGTTCTCGCCGCCCGTCTTGATCATGTCCTTCTTGCGGTCCGCCACGGTGATGTAGCGGTCCTCGTCCATGATGCCCACGTCTCCCGAATGGAACCAGCCGCCCTTCATGGCCTCCTCGGTCTTGTCGGGGTCCTTGAAGTACATCATCAGGGCGTGGGGCCCCTTGCCGCAGATCTCGCCGGCCACGCCCGGCTGGTTGATAGGCTTGAAGCCGTCGTCCTCGAGCCTCGTCTCCATGTTGATCCCGCCCATGCCGGCGGAACCCAGTTTTTTCAAGGCGTCCTTGGCCTTGAGGACCGTGTGGTAGGGGGCCAGCTCCGTCTGGCCGTAGTAGTTCCAGATCCCCGACCCGGGGAACTTCTCCATGACTTCCTTGAGGATCTCCACAGGCATGATGGATGCCCCGTAGTAGCACTTCCGGAGGCTCTTGAGATCGTACTTGGCGAAGTCGGGGTGCCGCAGCAGGCCAATCCACACCGTGGGCGGCGCGAAGAACATGGTCGCCTTGTAGTCGGCGATATTTTTCAGGATCTGGACCATGTCGGGCGCGATGAGGATGTTCGTCCCGCCTACCCAGAAGACGGGATTCAGGAAGACGTCGCGCTGGGCGCAGTGGTAGATGGGCAGGGCGTTGACCTGCACGTCGTCCTCGTCGTACTGGCCGTCGACGATGGCGCCCATGTACTGGGCCATGAGGGCCTGATTCGAGATGATGACCCCCTTGGGGAGCGACTCGGTGCCGCTCGTGTAGGTCATCTGGACGGGGTCCTCGATGCGCAGGACCGTGTCGGGCTCCGTCGCGGGGTAGGCTCTGTACCAAGGCTCGAAGTCCTTGAACTTGTCGCTCACGGGCGGCTTGCCCGCTCCCTGGCGCGACCAGATCCAGGTTTTCACCGAGGGCATCTCGTTCAGGACGTCTTTCACGAGATCGTAAAGCGCGTCCTCCACGATGAAGAGCTTGCTTTCGGAGTGATTGATGCAGTAGGCGATGTCCTTGCCCCGTAGCAGGTAGTTGATGGCCAGGTACACGGCTCCCGCCTTGCAGCAGCCGAACCACGTCAGGACGTGGTCGATCGTGTTGTGCGCAAGGATGGCCACGCGGTCATACTTCTTGATGCCGAGGTCGAGAAGTGCGTTGGCCACCCGGTTGCACTCCCCCTCCATCTCGGCGTAGGTCATTTTCCGGTCCCCGAAGATCATGGCCGTCTTCCCGGGGTAGTGGTACGCGCTGCGGCGGATCATGTCGGCGATGACCCAGCGGTTGACCTTGTTGTAGCGGGTCATCAGGTACTCGACAGTATCCTTGTTGAGTGTGTTGAACTTCGCCTTGTCCGCGTCCGTCAGGGGAATGCCAAGCGACATGAAACGATACCTCCCTCCTCAAAAATATGGTCTGTTCCGTCTGTCCGGTTGCAAAGTTTTGAGTTATGAGTTTTGAGTTATGAGTTATAAGTCGTACGTTTTGAGTTACGAGTCTTGAGTTTCTGACGGGAGGACGGGGCCGGGGCGACCCTTATTCGATCAGACCCCCCATGGCCCCGGCGGCCCGCACCCCCCATGCGTTCAACCGTTTGTTTCGTTGCTTTCGTTCGTTTCGTTGCTTTCGTTCGTTTCGTTGGTTCGTTTATTTCGTTGTTCAGTTGATTCCGCTTGTTTCGTTCACTTCGTCATTGCGAGGAGCCGACCCTGTCCGGGACGGGGTTATCGATGGAAGAAACAAGCCCTGTAAAATCCTCCCCAACCCTCCTTTTTCAAAGGAGGGAGTTCAAGACCCCCCCTTTGCAAAAGGGGGAAGTGGGGGGGATTTTGTCACTCTTGCCGCTCTTGCCACTTCTTCAGATGACCCCTTTCCCCTCGAGCTCCTTGAGCTTCGCGGGGCCGTAGCCCAGGTACTTCAGGTAGATCTGCCCGTTGTCGTAGCCCACGGGGCGGCAGGCCCACTTCGTCCGCGGCGGCGTCTCCGTGGCTTTCCACTGGGACTGGGCGCAGAGGACGGAGCCGTAGACGGGGTCCTGCACCGGCGCGAAGATGCCGCGGTCCTGCCAGTTCTCGTCGTGCATCGCCTTCCAGGGCGAGACGATCTCGGCCACGACGGGCGTGATCGGGGCCAGGCGGCCGCTCTTCGCGTATTCGACGGACTTCGCCGTCAGTTCCTCGCTCGAGTACTTCACGGTCTCCGGGTTGATCCGGGACTGGTAGTCGAGCTGCCAGTCCTTCTTCATGAAGGGCGCCAGCGTCGTCCACTCCTCGGCCTTCCACTCGTCGTACTTGCCGATGATGTCGACGAAGGCCTTCCACATCTCGAGCCTGAGGCCTCCCAGGAACACGCCGCCGTCCTTCGTCGGGAAGAACCCGTAGAGCCAGAGCGCCGTGTCGAGGCTGCCGAAGCGCTCGGCCACCACACCGGCGTGGGCGTACCACATGAGCTGGTAGTCCGCGAGCCGGCTGTAGGCCTCGGGCGAGCAGATGTCGATGGCCTGCCCCTCGCCCGTCTTGTCGCGGTGGTACAGGGCGGATAGGATCCCCATGGCGCCGAAGGTTCCCGAGACGGCCCAGGCGATGTGCGGCCCCGCCTTGGTGGGAACGGCCCAGGGCATGTCCTTCACCGTCTTGCCCTCGGGGAGCACCTCGCCCGTGCAGTACTGGATCCCGGAGCGCGCCTGGGCGACGTTGTCGTAGTCGAACTGCTTGCGGGCGCTGTCGGGGCCGAACTGCCCGTAGCCCGTGATGGAGCACATGATGAGGCGCGGGTTGAGCTTCGCCAGCTCCTCGTAGCCCACGCCCCAGCCGTCCATCGTCCCCGCGGGGTAGGTCTCGATGAGAACGTCGGCGCCCCCGACGAGGCACTTGAAGATCTCGCGGCCTTCGGGGGTCTCCATGTTCAGGGTGACATGGTGCTTGTTGCGCCCCTCCTGGAGATAGGCAAGCCCCGTGTCCTTCACCATGATGCCGCCGGGGGAGTAGGTCCGGACCAGGTCCCCTCCCGGGGGCTCGATACGGATGGTCTCCGCGCCGAGCTCGGCCAGCATGGAGGAGCAGAAGCAGCCCGCCATGCTGCGGGAGCTCAGGTCGATCACGACGAGGTCGTCGAGGGCCTCGGGCTTCTCGAAATTCTTCGCAGGGTCGTCCATGGAGCGGACGTGATCCGCCCAGGCCGCCCATTTCGCTCTCTTGTAGTCTGCCATGGCTCATCACCTCCTCAAGATGGCGCCGGACTGGCCGTCCCAGTCGGACGGCGGCCTGCGGCCCTGCTGGTCCTTCCACTTCCCGAGCACCCCGTGACCGTAGAGCTCCTTGAGCTGCTGTTCGCTGCGCCCCAGGATTCTCGTCATGATGTAGTCGTTGTCGAACCCCACGGGCCGGACCGACCAGCGGTGCTTGGGGGGGGTTTGGGACATGTTGATGGGGATCTCGTGGTCCACGTACTGCCCGTACATGGGATCGTCGATCTCCTTGACGGCGCCTCGGGCCCGGCGGTTCGGGTCCTCGCACTCGTCCTTGGCCGTGAAGACCCGGGATGCCGCATACCCGTGCTTGACCCCGAGTTGCTCGACCTCGTCGGCCGTCTTGCCGGCCGCCCAGTCGGAGATGATCTTGAGGATGGCGAGAGTGTTCTCGTCCTTCAGGCGGGTCGCGTGGTCCTTGAACCGCGGGTCGGCGGCCAGCTCGGGCTTCCCCATGGCGGCGCAGAGGCCCTTGAACTCGTCGGGCGCCGGCGCGGCCAGGGCCACGAACTTCCCGTCCTTGCAGTAGAAGGTGTCGGCGGGGCAGATGCACTGGTCCCGGTTCCCCGAGGGCTCGGCGTGCTTCTGCGTCACCTGCTGGTAGGGCCAGACCCAGCCCATGGCCCGCATGATGTTCTCGCTCTGGGACATCTCGATGTACTGCCCCTTGCCCGTGCGCTTGCGGTGGTGCAGCGCCGCAAGGACGGCCACCTCGCCCATCATGGCCCCGAAGACGTCGCAGATCCAGATGCTCTGCTTCAGGGGAGGCTTGCCGGCGAAGCTCGAGAGCCAGGCGTACCCGGACAGCGCCTGGGCGGCGCCGTCGTTGGAGGGACGGTCCTCCTCTGCGTAGCGGCCCCACTGCCCGAATCCGTTCTTCTCGATGTAGATGATGCCCGGGTTGACCTTCCGGATCTCCTCGTAGCCGATGTTCCAGCGGTTGGTGACGGCGGGCCGCAGGTTGAACTCGACCACGTCGGACTTGGCGCAGAGCTCCTTGAAGATCTGCTGGGCCATGTCGATGTGCAGGTCCAGGGCCATGTAGTACTTGTCGGGGTTGATGTGGATGAACATGGGCCCCTGCTCCTTGTAGAACCACCCGAAGGGGTTCAGCGAGCGGGTCACGTCGCCCACGGGGGGCAGTTCGACCTTGATGACCTCGGCGCCCAGTTCCGCGAGGAAGGACGGGCCCGCGGGGCCGAACAGCAGCGTGCAGACTTCGAGGACGCGAAGGCCGCTCAGGGGTCCGGGCCTCTTGTTCTTGGTCTCGGCGTAGTTCCTGAAGGCAGTCATAAAGTTCCCTCCTTTGAAGACCGCAACGATTGAATGCGGGACTCAGATCATTCCCATCGATAGCCTTGGCAGTGGAAAATCCGACGCTATGACCCGGGGCTCACCTCCTTTCAATTCTTCACGTTCGAAGCGTCAGTCGTTTGTAAACATCACGTGCATGGCAGCGGATATGGGACTCAGGGTCCAGGGGGACAGGGTCCGGGGAATTGCCATGACCAGACAGACGAAACAGACCGAATAGACGGAACGGACGGAATAGACGGAACAGACCAAATTGACACGGCAAACGGCACGGCGGGCCGAGACAGGCCTGCCGCGCGTAGATGGCGACAAGGAGGCGCGATCCGTCACCATGTGTCAACCCAGGGAGAGTCGAAAGACAGCAATGAGAGATGTTGCCCGGGTCGTAACGCTGCCGCTTTTGAATGGATTGGGTGGTTGTCGTTAACCGATGGACGGGGTGAAACGCAGGTTTTCAGATAGCATCCCGGGCAGGAGAAAGCAAGAAAAATCCCCCCTCATCCCCCTTTCGCAAGAGACTGTGTCGCAATGTCATTACGAAGGATAGAAGCGACTGAAGCAATCTCGGATGTTCTTGAAAAGACTGGGATTGCCGCGCTCCCTTCGGTCGCTCGCAATGACGAGAGCAGATGATGACACCGTCTCTGAAGGGGGATTTTCCATCCGACAGGCGGCAACAAAAAGACATGGGCAATAAGGACCTCTTGCCTTATGCCTGTTACCCGTTGCCTGTCGCCTTGACCCTCTGCCCTTCCGGCGCCTGGCTGACCGTCCGTTCGCGGAAGATGCCGGCGATGCGTTTTCCGCAGCGCGGGCACTGGGCGTCGCGAAGGTCGTTGCGCTCCAGCCAGAACCCCCGCCGTCGTATGACGGGGTTTCCGCAGCCGGGGCAGAAGGTTTCGGCTGCTTCGCCGACCACGTTGCCGAGGTAGACGTAGCGAAGCCCCGCTTTTCTGCCGGCGGCGAGGGCCGCGCGCAGGGTTTCGAGCGGGGTCGCCCCGGCGCCCATCATCCGGTAATCGGGATGAAAGCGGCTCACGTGCCAGGGGATGTCCCGATCAACATCGGCGATGAAGCGGGCGATGTTCGTGAGTTCCTCTTCGCTGTCGTTTGTGCCGGGGATGACCAGCGTGGTAATCTCGATCCAGATGCCCAGCTTCTTCATGAATCGGATGGACTCAAGGACCGGCATGAGCCTCCCCCTGCAGACCTTCGAGTAGAAATCCTCGCGGAACGATTTCAAGTCCACGTTGGCCGCATCCAGGCAGGGGGCAATGACCTCCAGGGCCTCCGTGGTCATGAAGCCGTTGGTGACGAAGACGTTCGCCAGCCCCGCAAGCCTCGCCAGGCGGGAGATGTCATAGGCGTACTCGAAAAAGATCGTCGGTTCCGTGTAGGTGTAGGAAATGCTCCTGCAGTGGTGCTCGAGCGCGGTCTCCACGACATCCTTCGGCCGCATCCGGAATCCTTCGGACGACGAGCCGTTGCGGGCCGACACCTGGGATATCTGCCAATTCTGGCAGAAGGAGCACTTGAAGTTGCAGCCCATGGCCGCGACGGAAAAAGAGGCGGTTCCCGGCAGGAAATGGTAGAGGGGTTTTTTCTCGATGGGGTCCACGTGGGCGGCGATCAGGTCGCCGTAAGCGTGGGTCCAGAGTTTCCCGTCGCGATTCTCGCGCATGCCGCAGACGCCGTAGCCCCCGCCGGCAATCCTGCAGTGATGATTGCAGAGGTAGCACTCGACGACGCCCTCGTCCCCCCGGGCGCGCCAGAGCATGGCCTCTTTCGGCATGGACGCATTTGCACGGTTTTTCATAAAGCCTCCGCCATCCGCAAAAGAGCCTCCCCATGTCATTGAGGGCAACCGACCCCATCTCGAGGACGGGGTTATCGATGGAAGAAACAGGCTCTGTAAAATCCTCCCCAACCCTCCTTTTCCAAAGGAGGGTGTTTTAAGATCTTCCCCCTTTGCAAAAGGGGGATCGAGGGGGATTTTCTTCGATCGATTCGAGCTGTTTCTTAGGAGCAACCGCAGGGTGCGCGGCAATCTTCGTTATTTCATTCTGAATCGTGGATGATCACGCCTCACGAGGTTCGGCGTTTAATGACCCATTTTTGAGCTGTTTCTTGGGAGGAGCGTCCGCGACGAAGCAATCCCCGGCATCCATTGAGATGGCTTCGCTTCGCTCGCAATGACCCTCGAGGCTGCTCATCGCCCACAACCTACCGGGCCAAGGCGCGTATCACCGCTCTCATGAACGCCGGCAAGTCATCGGGCACCCTGGAGGTAATGAGATTGCCGTCCACGACGACTTCCTGATCGAGCCAGCGCGCCCCCGCGTGGATCATGTCGTCCCGTATGGAGGAAAACGACGTCACCTTTCGGTCTTTGACGATTCCCGCCGATGCGAGCATCCAGCCCGCGTGGCATATGGCCGCCACGACCTTGCCGTGCAGGTGCGCCTGTTTGACCAGGTTCACCATCTCGGGGTGTCGTCTCATGAGGTCGGGTGCATATCCCCCCGGGACGATAACGGCGTCGAACGAGCCGGCGTCCGCCTCGTGGGCCGCCATCTCGGAGACGACCCCGTAGCCCAGCTTGCTCGAGTAGGTGTGCCCCTTCTTCGGGCCGACGATGCTCACGTCGGCTCCCTCCTCCCGCAGACGCAGCAGCGGATACCAGAATTCGAGTTCCTGGTACATGTCCTCGACGAGAACCGCCGCTTTCTTGCCTTTCAAATCCGCCATGCCATTCTCCTCCCTTCGCTTCTTCCGCAGGACCCGCCAGGGGCCCGTTGCCGAATCCCGCCGGCCGGCAATGCGGCCTTCAGCGGACAGCCCTGCGCCGGACGTCGCGATCGGTCGCTGCAGACTCCCGTCCGCTCCGTCGAATCCATGTGGCGGGGTGCGTTCCGGTGCGCAGGCTGCCGGCATCCGGGAGGCGGGGGGATGAGCGGTCCTGGCCTAGGCAGAAGCGGAGTATCCGTAATGGGTGGACGCCTGCCCGCTGTCTCCGCTGCGCCCGTTTCGCTGCGCGGGCTCCTCCTGGGCGGGCATGACGACGAAGTTCCCGAGAAGGGCCTTTTCCCCCTTGTACATCACGGGCCGAACCCTGGCGCGGACCCAGCGCACGCGGCCGTCTCGCGTCACGATCCGAAAGTCGCAGGACGAGGGGGAGTCTTCTTTCAGGTGCTCGATGTTGCTCCGGCGGACCCTGGACCGGTCGGCGGGATGGATGATCTGCATGGGGTCTACGGACGACAGTTCGCCCCGTCCGTAGCCGCTGGCCTCCTCGAAGCGGGGATTGACGAACAGCATCTCCCCCTTGCGGAACACGTATACGCTCGCACCCGGGCGGGCAGCGTCCCCGCGCGGCCCCTGAGGCCGCTCGTGAGCCGTTTTCAGCACGCCGCGCACTCCCTCGATCTCTCCGGAACGTATCACGGGGAAGAGGTCCATCCGGGCCGGCACAAGGGCCCCGTCGGGTCTCCTGAGACGGACCCTGAGATCGACGACACTCTCGCCGCGCAGAACGCGTATGAACCCGTCGACGACGGGAGGCACGTCCCTGTCAAGGAGGTATCGGCTGAAGGGGGAGCCGATCACGGTCTCGCGGGCTGACCCCATCAGCTTCTCCGCCCCGCGGGGGATCTCGACCAGGCGGCCGTGGAGGTCGAAGCAGTATGCGTCCGATTCCCGTCCTTCACCGGGTTGCCGGCGGTTTTCCGGTCGGCGGGCCTGCTTCTGCCCGGAATCGCCCCCCTCGATCCGGAAGAGGGGAACGGCGTATCGACGCCACAACCCGAAGAGGAGGGCCAGGGCCAGGCCCAGGGTCGTGACTAGAGGGCTGTCTTCATTGTCCAGGATGGAGGCTTCGATCCACGCCTCGATCCTGCCCACGGCATCCAGAATCTTCAGGGTGAGAATATTGAGGAGGTACATGGCGTCTTCCGGATGAAATGTCGGTATTCTGATTACCTCAGTTTTTCGGGGGGCTTGCCCTCGAAGTAGCGCTTTACGGAATTCAGGATCGTGTACTCGAGATCGCCTTTCGTCTTTCCCGTGTCGTTCTGGAAATATCTGCGCATGGTGTCGACGATATTGGACTCCATGTCGGCCTGCCTGCCTCCCCGGATCTCTCTCTGCCTGCCGGTATCCGCAAGTAGCGCTTTCATGCTGCCTCTCTCCTTCCATACAAAACCCGCAGGGCCTGAGCCACGCAGGGTTGCTCGTTGGGTGATCCGGCCGGCCCGATGCATCGACCGACCCGGGACCGCGAAGGGGAAAAATGGGAAAACACGCACCAAGTCCCACAAACTGTTTAGCAAGTGCGATGCCACGGGATTGCTGCGAGGGAAAGATTGTTAAGTGCGCTTGGGAAAACACCAAATCGGCGGGGCGGAGAGACCGGCGAGAAAGGGGGTCGGTCCGGCAGGCCGCGATCCTCCTGCAGACGGCACGGCGGCAGCCGCCGTCATGGATGCGAACCCGTTGATATCCAACGCAAAAACGGAAGGTGACCTTTATGTCGCCCTTTCTGACCTAAAGGTCGCCCAGGAGCAGTTTCCAGCGGGGGTTGCGGCGCATCTCCACGAGCTTGCGCTGCAGCTGCCTGACCGTGATCCCCAGGATCTGCGCAGCCTGCTTGCGGTCGCCCCTGGTGTGATTGAGCACGTACAGGACGTGGGTCTCGTAGTTCTCCTTGAGGCTGCAGAGACTTCGGGCATAGAGGGGCGGTGCGGCGATCTCCTCGCCCAGGTGCCTTGGCATGATGGTGACCGTGTCGGCCAGCAGGACGGCATTTTCGACGATCTGGGCCAGTTCCCGCACGTTCCCGGGGTAGTCGCGGCGCAGCAGGATGTCCATCGCCTCGGGGCTGAACCCGTGGACCTGCTTGGCGTGCTTCTCGACAGCCAGCTTGAGGAAATGGGCGGCCAGCACCGGGACGTCGTCCTTGCGTTCCCGGAGCGGGGGCAGGTGGACATGGGCCGAGCGGAGGCGGTACATGAGATCGAGCCTGAACTTCCCCTCCTGGCAGGCCTTGTCGAGATCCTTGTTGGTCGCCGAGATGATCCGCACGTCGACACGGACGGGCTTCGTCTCGCCCAGCCGCGTGAAGGACTTCTCCTCCAGGACGCGCAGGAGCTTCGACTGCATCTGCTGCGGGAACTCCCCGATCTCGTCGAGGAAGAGCGTGCCCCCGTCGGCCTGCTCGAAGAACCCCTCGTAGTCCCGGAGGGCCCCCGTGAAGGCGCCCTTGATGTGCCCGAAAAACTGGCTCTCGAAGAGGGTCTCCGGGATCGAGGAGATGTTCACGGCCACGAAGGGGCCCGCCGGCGACGGCCCCTCCTGGTGGATCCCCCGGGCGAGGAGTTCCTTGCCCGTCCCGGACTCGCCCGTGATCAGAATGGGGTTGCCCCCCTTGGCCATGATCTGGGCATAGGAGAGCAGCGCCCGGATCTGAGGCGACTCGGTCACGATCGCAGAGAACCCCTCGGGCTGTTTGGAGTCGCGGGCCTGCCGGGCCAGGTTCATCCCCGCCATGAGGCCCTTGCGCTCGTAGGCCCGTTCGAGGACCCTCATGAGGTGCTCGTTGTCGACGGGCTTGACGAGGTAGTCGTAGGCGCCCAGGCGGATCGCCTTCACGGCCTGCGCGACGACGTCGACGGCCGTGATGATGATGAACTCCGTGTAGGGTTTGAAGGGCTTGGCCGACTCGAGCACCTGGATGCCGTCGACCTCCGGCATGAGGAGGTCGAGCAGCACGATGTCGTAGTCCCCCTCCTTGATCCGCCGGATGGCTTCCCTGCCGCTGTCGCAGGTCTCCACGTTCTTGATGCCCTGCCAGCGCAGGAGCCGCTTCATGGACGACAGGGTCACGTCCTCGTCGTCGACGACAAGAATTTTCATACCGCACCTTGAAAGAGTCTGTTCGGTCTATTCGGTCTATTCCGTCTGTTCTGTCCGTTCAAACGGCGGGGTTCAGGGGCCAGGGATGGAAAAAGATCGTTCTCGACGCCTGTCCCCTGTACCCTTAACCCTGTACCCTATCTTTAGAATCTTTGTCTCGTCAGCCCGTCGAGGACCTCCTTGAGTTTCCGGATATCCTGCGCGCCTTTGAGGTGGATGTCGGGTTTCTCCCCGCCCGGGCCCGTGAAATCCTGCTCCGCCCCGCCCCACGCAATCGTCGTGACGAGCGGGTGTCTTTCGCGGATGACTTGCAGGAACCGCCCGGCATCGAGACCGGCCTCCGGCGCCGTCATGAGCACCACGTCCACCTCGGGGTGCTGCTCCAGGTATTCCGCCAGGCGCTCCACCGACGGCTCGTGGCGGTAAAACCAGTGCGGGAACCCGTCGTCGATGCCGCTGATCTGCATCTGGAGCTCCTCGACGCGCTCCATGTCTGCTTCCAGGGGCAGGATGAGCGGTCTGAGGTTCAGCGGGGCGCCCGGGCTGAGGGGCAGCGCCACGGTGAAGCGGCTCCCGATCCCCGGGCGGGAAAGGACCCCGATCACCCCCTGGTGCTCCCGGATGAGGCCGTAGGAGACGGACAGCCCCAGGCCGGTTCCGCCCGTGTCGCGCCGCGTCGTGAAAAAGGGCTCGAAGAGGCGGTCGAGGACGGAGCGGGTCATGCCGTGGCCGCTGTCCTCGATGGAGACGATCACGGCCCCGAGCCTCTCGAGGCGGCGCGTGGAGATGCGGATCCGCCCCTTCTCCTTGTCCGAGATCGATTGGTGCGCATTGACGAGCAGGTTGGCCAGCACCTGCTCGAGCTTCTGAAAATGCCCCTGGACGTGGGGCAGATCGCCGTCGAGATCCAGGTCCAGCTTGGAGACGGATCGCCGGATCTGCCCGCCCACGATCATGAGCGTCTTCTCGACCACGTCGTTCACCGAGACGGGCCTGGCCTGGGAGCCTTCCTCGACGCGGGCGAAATCCTTCAGGTTCGAGACGACCCGGGTGATCCGGTCCGAGCCGATCCGGAAGGCGTTGATGATCTCGGCCATGTCGCCGCGCAGCTCTTCGAAGCTGACGCCTCGCTTTCCCCAGCCCGGGTTGGCCGCGGCATGCTCGGCCAGGACGGGCTCGCAGAGTTTCCAGATCTCCTCGAGGAGCGGGATGTTGTAGGCGATGAAGCTGTTGGGGTTGTTGATCTCGTGGACGACACCCGCCACGATCTCGCCCAGGGAGGCCAGCTTGTGGGCCTGGATCACCTGCTGCAGGCGGGTGTTGGACTCCTGGAGGATGCGCTTTTCCTCGCTGACGTCCTGCCAGATGCCCACGATGTGGCCGATCGACCCCTCGGGACCCCGGACGAGGCGGCAGAACTCGGAAAACCAGCGGTAGGAGCCGTTCGCGGCCCTGAACCGGAACTCGCAGCCGCACATGCCCTTGGCGCCGATCCCCAGGTGGCAGCTGCGCACGACGGGCCGGTCGTCGGGGTGGACGTGGTCGAAGAAGAAGGCCGGGTTTTTCAGGAACTCGTCGGGCCTGAAGCCGGTGAGTTCCTCCACGGTGCCCGTGATGTAGGTGATCTCCTCTTTTTCCCCTCCCGACGAGGTGAAGGTGACGATGGGCAGCGACTCCAGGACGACGGAGAGTCGCTCGGAGGTCTGGGTCAGGCGCGTCTCCGTGTGCCGCCGCGACAGGGCCGCGCTCAGGGTGCTGGCCACCACGTTGAGGGCCTCCATCTCCACGTCGGACCACGCCCTCTCCTCGGCGCAGTCGTCGAAACCGATGAATCCCCACCAGCGGTCGCCCAGATAGACGGGGACGGCGGCGATGGAGAGAACACTTTGCGATTGGAGGATGCCCCGCTCGCTCTCGGGGAACTCCCGGACGGTGCCGAAGATGTGCCCCCCGCGCCGCATGACCTCGACCCAGCGGGCGAATCCGTCCCTGTCCATGGCGAGATCGCGGAGGATGGGGTTGTCGATCTGGGCCTCGATCCCCTCCGCTACCCACTCGTAGCGCTGCGTCGTGAGCAGAGCGCCCTCCTCCGACGTCCGGTTTTCGAAGACATAGACCCGGCTCACGCCGGTGACGGTGCCCAGCCGGGCCAGGATCTCCCGGATGTCCGTCTCCCAGGAGGGGGCCTTCAGGAACCGCTCCGCCGCGAAGCTGGCGACCTCGAGGATGGCGTCGCGGTACCGCAGTTCCTCCTCGGCGCGCTTTCGCTCCGTGATGTCACGGATCGACTCGATGGCCCCCACGAGATTGCCCTGCGAGTCGTACAGCGGCGCAGCCGTACCGGAGAGGTAGACCCTCTCCGTGCGGACCCCGCGCCGCGGTATGTAGCTCTCGCCGAACAGGACATCCCCGCGCCTCCTCACCCTGGCATGGCGGCCTGCGCCGCTCTCGTCGCCCGTCAGCACCATGTCGATGAGCATCGGCCTCCGCTCCCCGTAGAGCGGCACGGCGTACTCGTAGTTGCCCTTACCGAGCATGTCCTTCGCCGCAATCCCTGTCATGGTCTCCATGGCGCGGTTCCAGGCGATGACCCTGCCGTCGCCGTCGATGACGAAGGTAGGGTCGGGCAGAAAGGAGATGATGTCCGAGAGCCGCCTCTCGGAGTCCCGGAGGGCCTTGTCGGCCCGGTTACGGTCCTCGATCTCCAGGATCAGGGCCTGGTTGGCCACCATCAGCTCCGAGGTCCGCTCCAGCACCCGCCTCTCCAGTTCGTCCTGGTATCGCTGCAGGGCCTCCTCGCTGCGCTTGCGGGCCGTGATGTCCAGGGCCGTGAAGACGACCCCGGCGGATAGATCCCGGGGGTCGATGGCCTTCGAACTGAGCAGGATGTCCAGCATCGTGCCGTCCTTGCACAGCCAGCGGGTCTCGATCACCCCCGTGCCGCCCTGGAGGACCTCGACGTACTTCTCCAGGCCCACGCGTTCGAACTCCTCGTCGCTCTCGTAAAGGACCCGCGCGCTCTTCTCGGCCAGTTCCTCCACGGCGTAGCCCAGCATGAGGGCTACCTGGTCGTTGGTCCAGCCCAGCACCCGGTTGTAGACAAGCCCGATCCCGATCGGGGCCGCCTGGAAGATGCTCTTCAGGAGCGCCTCGCTCTGTTTCAGGGCCTCCTCGGAGCGCCGCCGGTCGGTGATGTCCTGTGCGTAGATCACGAGGCGGCCGACCTTGCCCCGGGAGTCGAAGATGGGGTAGATGCTCTGTTCGAACCATCGCCCCGCCCGCTCGTCGGTGAAGCGAAGAGGATGTCCGTTCCGGATCACCTCCCCGAGCCGCTCCCGGCGGCGATCCGCCAGCTCCGGGCTCAGGTACCCGTAGGCGCTCGTCCCGATGATGGCATCCAGGGTCGTCCCCAGCCTCCGGGCAAAGGTCTCGTTGGCCGCCAGCACAATCCCCTCCGTGTCGACGAGCGCGAAGGATTCCGTGGCGGCATTGAGCATGGCGCTCGCTGTCTCGAGGCTGTCGCGCAGGGCCTCCTCGGCCCGCTTGCGGTCGCTGATGTCGCTCACCACGCCTGTCGACGCCGTGACCACGCCCTCCCGGATGACGGGCCGCGCCTCGAGCTGCCCCGTGAAGCGGGTCGAATCTTTCCGCAGGAACGTGTATTCGGCTTTTTCGAGCGGCCTCCCCTCCCGGACCGCCATGGATCGGCGCACGGCCTCGTCGCGCTCCTCCGGGACGATCACCTGCAGGTAATGCATCCCCCTGTCGAGATCCTCTTCCGTGTATCCGAACATCTCGAATGCCGCCCGGTTCGCGTACGTGAGACGGCCGTCCAGATCGGCCTCGTAGATGCCGACGGGCAGGCTTTCGGCGAGCTCCCGGTACCGTCTCTCGCTGTTTCGCAGGGCCGTCTCCGCGCGGCTTTGCTCCGTGATGTCCGTGGCGAACTCGACCCGCACGTCCCGGCCGTCGGGCCACGTGATGATGCGGTCGACGATGGAGTAGTACCGGCCCAGCGTCGGGTTGTGGTGTTCCCACTGATGCGGTTCGGGATTCTTCTCGAGAATGATCCGGTTGGTACAGAACGGGCAGGGCTCGTCGAGACCCTGGAACGCCCGGTGGCAGATCTCGCCCACGACGCGCCTGCCGAGGGCACGATCCAGCGTCTTGTTCGTGAAGAGGATCTCGTAGCTGACGGGATCGGACACGTAGACCAGCGTGTCCATGCTGTCGAACAGGGAAAAGAGCTGCTCCCGCTCGAACCGCAGCGCCTCCTCGGACTTCCTGCGCTCCGTGATGTCGCGGACGATGGAGTAGAGCAGCTTCCTGCCCCCAAGGAGGATCGGGCCGCTCGCGACCTCGACGTCGCGAACCGCCCCCCCGGCGAGACGGTGCCGGAAATGGAAGTGCCGCTTCTCCTCCCTCGCGGCCTGCTTCATCTTCGCGCGGAGCGGCCCCTCGTCAAGCAGGTTGATGTCGCTGATCCGCATGGACTTCAGCATCCGGGCCGGATAGCCGTAAAACCGGACGGCCGCCCGGTTCGCATCCACGATCCGCCCGTCCTTCGGATCGATGATCAGCATGACGGTGTGGCTGTCCCTGAAGAGGCTCGCATACAGTCCCCCCCCCTCTCGCGGTGGAGCGGCGGCGGGCCCAAGCTTCGCGTCGCTCTGCTGCGCGCCCCCGGGCGTTTCCGCGCGCTTCCGCGCTTTCGTGCCGGGGGACGAGCCGGCGGCCTTCTTCTTTTTTCCCGGCGTCTTTTCAGGGCGCTTCGCAGGCATGGAAAACCTCGTGCGTCTTTAGCGGGGGGGAGTCCTTTGCGCCCGACAGGCCCGCGTCGTCGCCGCGTCCCACGGGTTCGCGCCGGCCGGAATGCAGTGCCCGGACGGGAAGCCCCGTTGCCGTCGGCCCTGTCGAGGCGGCGCATACCGCGGCGGCAGCAATGGTTCCTTCTAACGGATCGATTTCGGAAATGTCAAGAATTATTAGAGAAACGGCACCCCCGGGGCCCGGGTCGCACCGGGTTTCTTGACGCGCGCGGCACCCCGTGTTATTGTAAATACAACATCACCAGGAGGGAAAGACCATGGCACGAATCCCTCTCCAGATCACCTCCCGCAATTTCGAGATCACCGGCGAAATCGAGCAACTGATCCTGAAGAAATCAGAAAAACTGGACAAGTTCCACCGCGACATAATGAGCTGCCGGGTGCTGCTGGAAGTGCCGCACCGGAACCGCAATTCAGGTGTCGTCTACAACGCCAGGATCGACCTGGCCATGCCCGGCAAGGACATCGTCGTGCGACGCGAGGCGCACGAGGACCTCCACAAGGCGATCAACCTGGCCTTCGATGCGGCCCTGCGAAGGCTGCAGGCCCACGCGCGGAGGAAACGGGGAGAGATCAAGCGCCACGAGGAATCCCCCCGCGGGCGGGTGGCCTCGCTCTACCCCGAGGCGGGCTACGGGTTTATCGCCGCATCGGACGGGCGAAGCGTGTACTTCCACCGCAACAGCGTCCGAGACGAGCAGTTCGAGGACATGCAGGTAGGGATGGTCGTGGTGTACATCGAGGAACAGGGACTGAGAGGGCCGCAGGCAAGCAGCGTGAGGCTGCGCCAGGGTCCAGGGTAGAGGGTACAGGGAAAAGATGGAAGTTAAGAAGCTTCTTCATCTTCTTCTGGACCCTGGCCCCTGAACCCTTATTTCAAGTCCCTCGCGTACTCCGCGATGTTCTCGCAGTGATCGGACATACGCTCCAGGCGCAGTAGCATCTCGACGAAGATGGGGCCTGCCTCGGGCTGGCAGGTTCCGGTGTGGTAGCGTTCCTGGTGACGCTTCCGCGCCTCCCGGACCAGCCGGTCGATGCGGTCCTCGCGGGAGAAAATCCGCGAGATCAGCTCGCCGTTGATCCCGTCGAGCAGGGACACGGCATCCTCCATGTTGCGGTTGATCAGTTCGGCAATCTCCTCGATTTCCGCAAAGGCCCACCTCGTGAATTCGATGTCGCCCTTGTGCCGCACCCTGGCAAGGCTCACGACGTAGACGGCGTGGTTGCCGATCCTCTCGATGTCGTCCGAGATCCCGGAATAGGCGAAAAGCTTCCGGGACAGATCGACGGAAAGCCCGCCCTTGGAGATCTTCATCAGGTACCGGTTCAGTTCCCTCCTGAGGTTGTCCACGACCAGCTCGATGTAGCGGATGTCGCGGGCCCTGCCCTCGCTGAAATGGGAGATGAGGTTGATGCTCGACGCGCACATCCGCTGGACGAGGAACATCTGCCGCCGCAGTTCCTTCCGGACCCTTTCAAGGGCCGCTTCCGGGTCCTGGAGGCATTTCTCGTCGAGAAACTCGGGCCAGATGGGAAGCGTCTCGACCTTGCCGGGAATGATCCTCTCCACGAGGTAGGAGAAGGGCTGGAGGAAGAAAAAGAAGAAGGCCACGATGAAGACGTTGAACAGCAGGTGCCCGTAGGCGATCTGCTGGGCCACCTCGGGGCTCAGTTCCGCCAGGAGCCGCAGGAACAGGGGGAGGGCCGCCATGCACAGCACGGCGCCGATGAGCTTGAAAAGGAAATGGGCCAGGGCCGTGCGCTTGCCGTTGATGTTGGCCACGAGGCTCGCCAGCAGCGCCGTGATCGCCGTGCCGATGTTGGCGCCGAAGACGATGGGCAGCGCGTGATCGAGGGAGATCACCCCGTTCTGCGCCAGGATGACGAGAATCGTGATCGGGATCGCCGAGGAGTGGATGACGGAGGCGGCGATCACCCCGATCGCAAGCCCCAGCAGGGGATGGTTCGCCCCCTGGAAGAGTTCCCGCACGGCCACGCTTTCCTTGAACGGCGCAGTCGCCAGCGAGACCAGCTCCAGGCCGAAGAAGATGAGGCCGAAATAGAAGATCCCCTCACCGATCTTCTTCCAGCGCAACTGGCCGAAGAACCAGAGCATGCCCCCGCAGAACACGATGACGGGAGAGACCTCGGTGACCTTCCAGACGACGAGCTGGACCGTGACGGTGGTGCCCACGTCGGCCCCGAGGATGATCGCCAGGGACCGGTAGAAGCTCATGAGGCCGGCGCTCACCATGCCGACGACGAGCACGGAGGTGGCCGTGCTGCTCTGGAACAGGACCGTCGTGACGATGCCCGTGGCAAGACCGTACAGGGGCCTCTCCACGGCCAGCCGAAAGAACTGCCGGATGCGGACGTTGCTGAGGTACTGCTGGACCTCCTCGCTCAGGCGCATCATCCCGAAGAGAAAAAGGGTGATGCCTGCCGCAAAGAGAAGGGCTTCACGAACCCACGTCATGGCTTTCACTTCCTCCCGCGCAGGCCCGCCCGGACCCTCCACTGCCCGTCTTCCCGGACGAGCAGAACGGTCTCCCGGATCGTTCGCTTCGGGATGCCCTGGGTCTGGTACTTCTGCTCGAAGGCCCCCACATTGCGGCGCACGAAGGACACATTCTCGAAGGCGCCTGCGGGCCAGGCCGCCGCCTCCATGGCGCCGGAGACCTCGCCAACGACGACGCGGAAATCGGGGATGCGGACCTCCACCGTCGCGCGCGCATTGTTCTCATCCACCCGTGTGACCTCCAGGATCTCGTGCCCGATGAGCCGGTGCAGGTTGCGGGCAAGGAAGGTGCCCGAATCCTTCCTCTCGTCGAGCCAGGCTTCAAGGCTCTTCGCTCCCCGGTCTTCCGAGCTGAGGAGCTGCCAGGCATCCTCGTAACGCCCCTCCAGATAGGCCGTGACGTAAAGGGAGAGCGCATCTTCGGGGCGGGAGTCCCCTCCGCCCGTCGCGCAGGCAGCCAGAACGGCGCAGAACGCGCATAAAAGAATCCCCCTGATGAGACTACGCCCCATGAATGGCCTCCCTGGAAAGCGGAATGTGCAAGAAACACGCCGTCTTGCGACAGCGAAGGAAAGTGCGGAAGTGCGGAAGTGAAGGACGAGAGAATCGAGGGATTCACTCCTCCGAATCCCCCCATCCTCCCCCTGTACCCTGAACCCTGTCTCCGGGACCCTTTTTACGAGACCTCGATCTTCGCGTCCACTGCGATGCAACCCTGCCCCTTACCGTAAAGGATGAGCGGGTTGATGTCAATATTGCCGATCTCGGGATGATCCGTCAGGAGCTTCGACACGCCCGCGATGCAGCGGCCGAGGGCCTTCACGTCGAGGGGCCCCATGCCCCGGAACCCGTTGAGAAGGCCCGCAGCCTTGATGTCCCGCACCATGGCCTCCGCATCCTTCGCCGTCAGCGGGGTGACCCGCATGGCCGTGTCCTTCAGCAGTTCGACGAAGATCCCGCCGAGGCCGAAGAGGACCACGTGGCCGAACTCGCTGTCCCTGCGGGCCCCGATGATGACCTCCGTGCCCTCCGGCGCCATCTTCTGGACGAGACAGCGACCGGCTTTCATGGCCCTGAAGGCTTTCCGCAGCTCCGCCTCGGAGCGGATGCCCAGCGCCACGCCGCCCTTCTCCGTCTTGTGCAGCACCCCGGCCTCGGCCGTCTTGAGTGCCACGGGATACCGAAGCCGCCGAGCCGCCCTGGCGGCCTCGTCGGCGCTGAGAGCGACGGCAGCGTCAGCAGCGGGCACGCCGTAGGATGCGAGGAGGGAAAAGGCCTCGTCGGGCCCCATGAAGCCCTTCGCCAGGACGGGCTTCCTTCGAGCGCGGGAGGACGCCTTCTGCGGCTGCGCCCCCCTTCCGGACTGGAAGCGGTGATGCCACAGCGAGCGCGACAGGGCCTTCATGGCCATGTCGACGTCCTCGAACAGGAAGGTGCCCGTTTCCTCCTTCACGGTGAACCAGGTGTGCTTGTCGGGGATGATGCAGGGGATCACGGGCTTGCCGTACCGATGGGAGAGAGCGATAGAAGCCTCCAGCAGGCGCTTCGTCGGCGCGACCTCCAGGTTCGCCACGTAGGCGTGGCTGAACACGACCCCGTCGACCCCGTCCTCGGCGAGGGCCTTCTCCACGATCCCCGCGTAGCTGTCGATGTCGAAGATGTCACCCATGTCCAGCGGATTGGACATGCGGATGACCCCCGCACGGATGTGCTGCCGGACGTGGCCGAAGAAATCGTCGGAGAGCCGGGCGAGCTCGAAGCCGTAGCGGTGCACCGCGTCGGCCAGCAGGACGGCCTGGCCGCCCGAGCGCCCCAGCACGGCGAGCCGCGGGCCCTTGATGACGGGCAGCGAAAAGACCTTGAAACACTCCATCATCTCCGCGAGGTTCTGGACCCGGTGGATCCCCGCCTGGCGGAAGGCCGCCGTCACGACCTCGTCGTCTCCGGCAAGCGCCGCCGTGTGGAACCGCGCCGCGTGGTGGCTCACGGGGTTCGTGTTGGCCTTGAGGACGACGAGGGGCTTCTCCGTCGCCGCCGCCAACTTCATCAGCCCGCCGCCGTCGGCCACGTTCTCGAGGTAAAAGCCGATGACCCGCGTGTCCGGGTCGTTCCGCAGGAAGCCGAGGAAGTCGTTTTCGTTGACGTCGAGCTTGTTGCCCATGCTGATGAGCTTGCTCGCGCCCAGATTCTCGTAGGAGAGCAGCCGCATGCAGTCCAAGGCGATCCCGCCGCTCTGCGCCACGATCGAGATGTGGCCCTTCCTCACCTCCCGGTCCTCCAGGGGCACAAAGGGAAGGACGAGCCCGTTCTCCAGGTTCACGATGCTGATGCAGTTGGGCCCCACGACGCGCATTCCCCATTGACGCGCGATGTTCAGGACCTCGTGCTCGAGGTCGCGCCCCTGGTCGGCGAACTCGCTGAACCCGCCCGATTCGATGATGGCGCGGCGGATGCCCTTGCGGCCGCAGGCAGCCATGGCCTCCGGCACGTGCCGGGCCGGCAGCAGAAAGACAGCGAGGTCGGGCACACCGGGGACCTCGTCAACGGTCGAATGGATCGGGACCCCGCCGATGTCCCCGCCGTCCTTGCCCACGGCGTGGATATCCCCCTTGTACCCGAAGCGCTGGAGGTTCAGAACGATGTTTCTGCCCAGATTGGTGGGAGCCGCAGAGACCCCGAACACGACGACACTTGCCGGAAAAAAAATCTTCTCCATCCCTCTCTCCTTGACGAACAGCGTGGCAATATTGAGATGACATCCCTTGCGAGATTGAAATCGAGCCTGATCAATCGGTCTTCACTGCCGGCCAGACAGTTACGAGTTCTGAATTTTGAGTTTTGAGTTGTGGAAGAGAAATTTTCACTTCTTTCACTTTTTCACTTCTTACACTTCTCTCACTGTCTCTATTCGCCGATGATCTTCACCAGCGCGCGCTTGCGGCGCCGGCCGTCGAATTCCCCGTAGAAGATCTGCTCCCAGGGCCCGAAATCGAGCCTGCCGCCCGAGACGGCCACGACGACCTCCCTCCCCATGACCTGGCGCTTCAGGTGGGCGTCGCCGTTGTCCTCCCCCGTCCGGTTGTGCCGGTAGCGCGAGACGGGCTCGTGAGGGGCGAGCGTTTCCAGCCACTCGGCGTAATCCCTGTGAAGCCCCTGCTCGTCGTCGTTGATGAACACCGAGGCCGTGATGTGCATGGCATTGACGAGAACGAGACCCTCCCGGATGCCGCTCTCCACCAGGCAGGCCTCCACCTGGGGAGTGATATTCACGAAGCCCATCCGGGCCGGGACGTTGAACCACAGCTCCTTGCGGTACGATTTCACGGCCGATCCTCCATTCGTGCACGTAAACGGGTCCTTATCTACACCCAACGGCAGGTCAAGAAAAGGGTTTTTTTCGTTGCGCCGTTTTTGCAATCCTTGCCGCAATTTTCTATAATGCCCATCCCTATGAGGCGTATCCTGCACCTGGACATGGACGCATTCTTCGCGGCCGTCGAAGAGCTCAGAAACCCCGGCCTGCGCGGCAAGCCCGTCGTGATCGGAGGCGGCGGCGACCCGTCGAGCCGCGGCGTGGTTTCCACCGCATCCTACGAAGCGAGAAAATACGGCATTCACTCGGCCATGCCGCTCCGAACGGCGGTCCGGCTCTGCCCCCATGCCGTATTTCTTCCCGTCGATTACGACGAGTACCTCCGCTTCTCGGCACGCTTCAAAGCCGTGCTGCGCCGATTCAGTCCCTCCATGGAAGACGTCGGGATCGACGAGGCATACCTGGACCTCACGGGCATCCGTCGCCCGCCGGCTCATATCGCCGCCGAGATCAAGAAACAGATCCTCGACGAAACGGGGCTTACCTGCTCGATCGGGATCGCACCCAACAAACTCCTGGCGAAGATCGCCTCGGACATGCAGAAACCCGACGGCCTGACGATCCTCTCCGAGGATGACGTTCCCGTCCGCATCTGGCCCATGCCGGCAAGGAAGCTGCCGGGCGTGGGACCCAAGACGGAAGCCCACCTGAAGCGGATCGGCGTCGAGACGATCGGGCAGATCGCCGCCCTGCCGCTGGAGCGGCTGACGGAGGAGTTCGGGCGGTCCTGGGGGCAAGCCCTGCACGACGCGTCGAGGGGCGTCGACGACGACCCCGTGGTGACCCACTGGGAACCGCGGTCGATGAGCCGGGAGATGACCTTCGAGTCCGACGTCCGCGGCTGGCAGGTCATCGCCCGGACGATGGCCGATCTCACGAAGGACGTGGTCAGGGCGCTGCGGGGGGACGGTTATGGGGGGCGCACGGTGACCCTGAAGATCCGCTTCAGCGATTTCGAGACGCACACCCGCTCCATCAGCCTCAAGGAGGTCACGGACTCCGAGGAAACGATCCGCCGCACCGTGTTCGAGTGCCTCAAGAAAGTCGAATTGAGAAAGCGGGTGAGGCTGATCGGGGTGAGAGTGAGCAACCTGGAGAAAACAGGGGACAGGGTTCAGGGGACAGGATCCAGAGGAAGATAAAGAAGCTGTGAAGTTGGGAAGTTAACTTCCATCTTTTCCCTGTACCCTGTACCCTGTACCCGATACCCTTCTCTATGAGTACTGCCTCATGTAATTCCGGATGTACTTGCTGACCTGGTCCTTCGTTTGAAAGATCCCGAAGTGGCCTTCGCAGAGGATGTCGGCATCGAGCGCGAGCAGCTTCTCCATGGACTTCCGCCAGCGGCCCACGTCGGAACCGAAGCTGGGCAGGAAAGGGCCGTGTATGTCCTGGCCGAAGAGCACCCGCTTGCCGCCGCGGTCCAGGTACAGGGACATGGAGCCCGGCGTGTGACCGGGCGTGTGCAGCAGGTGCAACTCCTCGTCGCCGTAACGCAGGATCTCGTGTTCGCCCCTGAAACGGATGTCGATCGGGGTGGGGGGAAAGTCCGTATCGTACCAGTTGGCGGCCGTCATGACCGGGTCGCCCTCTTCGATGGCGCGGGCGTCCAGTTCGTGAGCCGCCAGCCTGCAACCGAATTTTTCCCGAAAGTAAGGCGCCGCCCCGATGTGATCGATGTGACAGTGCGTGAGGATCACCGTGGAGATCTTTGCCGGGTCGAGCCCCGCCCCCTCGATATTGCGGACCAGCGTGCGGGCGCTCCGGCCGGCCCCCGAGTCGATCATGACGAGATCGCCCGCAAAATCGATGACGAAGACCGTGGCGTCCTCGGACAGGGAGATGTTCGGCCCGCCCACCAGCCAGATGCCCTCGACGATCGCTTCAGCGTTACCCATGTTCTCTCCGATCATCTCATCTGAATGGGGTATCGGGACTTGATCAGGGGTCTAGGGTTTCGGGTATAGGGTATAGGGTCTGAAGGTACTAAGGACTGTTTTATAAACTAGTCTTTTTCCACCCCGATACCCGATACCCTTCTTCTCATATGCCCGAGACCCTATACCCTACCTAGTCCGTCTTCAGAGACCCGATCAGTTCGTTCACATCTCCCATGCCGTGACGCAGGAGGTACTCCTCGATGCCGTCGATAATCTCCATCGTGACGTGCGGGTTCACGAAGTTGGCCGTCCCCACCTGGACGGCCTTCGCTCCGGCAATGAGGAACTCCAGGGCATCGCCGGCCTCCATAATCCCCCCGATCCCGACAACCGGGATGGAAACGGCTTTCGCGGTGTTCCAGACCATGCGGAGAGCCACGGGCTTGACCACGGGACCCGACAGGCCGCCGGTGACGTTGCGAAGGTGAGGGATACGCCTCTCCACGTCGATCGACATGCCGAGAAGCGTGTTGATGAGCGACAGCGCATCGGCCCCGGCCGCCTCGCAGGCGCGGGCGATCTCCGTGATGTCGGAGACGTTGGGCGAAAGCTTCACGATGACGGGCAGATCCGTGGCCGACCGGACGACACGGGTGACGTCGCCGGACACGTCGGGGTCGCAGCCGAAGACGTGGCCGCCCTTCTGCACGTTGGGACAGGAGATGTTGACCTCCAAGGCGTGGATGCCCCGCACCCCCGTCAGCGCGGCGGCCACCCTCCCGTATTCCTCCAGCGTCTCACCGAAAATGTTGACAATCACCTTCGTGTCGAACTGCCTGAGCCAGGGGAGCTTGTCGGCAATGAACGCCTTCACGCCGACGTTCTGCAGCCCGATGGCATTCAGCATCCCCCCTGTTGTTTCCATGATCCGCGGCGGCGGGTTCCCCCTGCGCGGCTCGAGCGAGATTCCCTTGACCACCACGGCCCCGAGACGGTTCAGATCGACATAGGAGGAGTACTCCTCGCCGTACCCGAAGGTCCCCGATGCGGTCATGACGGGGTTCTTCAGGACCAGGCCGCCGATCTTGACGGTTGTGTTCGGTCTGCCGCTGCTCATGATGCCACCGGGTTTGGGATGCTATGCGAACGATGCCCCTGCCACTCTTGCCACTCTAGCCATTCTTACCACTTTTGCCGCTTCTTTAGCGCCACACGATCTCCCGGATATCGAAGACGGGGCCATCCGTGCAGACCTGCCTGTATTGCACGCCTTTCCGGGTTTGCACCTCGATCGTGCACCCAAGGCATGCGCCCATGCCGCAGGCCATGCGCTCCTCCATGAGCACCTGGCAGAAAATGGGTCGATCGGCAACGATCTCGCTCATCCGCCTCAGCATCGGGTTGGGGCCGCACACGAAGACCGCCGTTTTCGCCGCATCGAACGAGCCCAGGTCCTCCCGGAACAGATCCGTCACCGGGCCCCTGTACCCCATACTGCCGTCGTCGGTGCAGAGGCGCACCTCGGCGCTGCAGACCTTCACTCGGTCCACACCGAGAAGGGTCTCCGCATCGCGGGCCCCGAGGTAGACGACCACCCGCACCCCTTCGGACCGGCAGCTCAACTGCCGGGCAAGGAACACGAGGGGCGCAATCCCGATCCCCCCCGCCACGAGGACCGCCGTGTCCATTCCGGGCGGAAACTCGAAGCGATTGCCCAGAGGGCCCAAGATCTCCATGCGTTCGCCCTCGCAGAGCGTCGAGATGACCTGCGTTCCCCGGCCCGCCGCGCGGTAGAGGATCTCGATCCGCGCGCCGTCGCCATGGTCGGCCAGGCTGTATATCCCGAGCGGCCGCCCCAGGAAAGGAACCCCACGGCCCGCAGGTCTCAGCATGACGAACTGCCCCGGCCGGGCGTCCCTGAATACGCGGCTCACGGCCAGCGCCATGAGGTAATGGGAGGGGGCCACCTCAACGTTCGACAGGATTTCGGCTTTCAAGTCATCCTTGGTGAACATCGGCTATGGGGAGTTATGAGTTATGAGTTTTGAGTTATGAGCTTGCGCCTCTGACCCTCAGAGTTCCAACCCCATGATCACGGCGTCCTCGTTGTTGTCGGAGTAGTACCGCGGGCGGACGCCCCGGGGCGTGAACCCGAGCTTCCGGTACAGCCCTCTGGCGGCCTCGTTGGACCGCCTGACCTCGAGGGTGCAGGTCTGCATGCGGCACTCGCGGGCCATGCGCAGGGCCTCCTCGACGAGACGCCCTGCAACCCCCCGGTTTCGCCGGTCCTTCCTCACCGCGATATTCGTGATGTGGACCTCGTCGGCGACGAACCAGCAGATGATGTAGCCGGCCAGCCGCTTTCCCTCCGCCTCCGCCCACCGTGCCGCAAGGCAACGGGCAAGCGGGAAGTTCAGGTCCTGCCTGAACATGCCCGGGGACCACGGGGCGACAAAGGAGGCTCGCTCGATCTGCATGACCTCCTCGAGATCGCGCTCCGCCAGCGGCCCGATCTCGAAGCCCTCTGTTTTGTCGTTGACGTCTGCCATCCCTTGCGTGTCACGTTGCACGTGCCGTGCGCCGTCCGTTCATGCCGCGCCCCGCGGCGACGGTCCCTGGCCCGGCACGTTGTGCGAACTCATCTTCCCTGTCGGTGTTTAAAGGAATTCCGAGGCAAGCGCAAGCAGTAAAAAAACGCCGCAGAAGACGGGAACGACCCCCCGGAGCTTGATCGTGTTGAGGGCGACCCCCATCCCGACGAGCGGAAGCAGAAGATAGGCGAAGGTGAGAACCTGCAGAAGCGAAGGCGGCAGGGCGGGGTACATCCAGCGAAGCAACGGGACCCCGCAGAGCATCAACGCGCCGAGACAGAGGAGGGATGCCCCGAAATATCCCGCAAGGGCCGAGAGGTGACGGCGGGAAATCATCGCGGGATCGCCGGCCTTCGCATCCTCGAGGGCCCTGCTCACCCAGCGCTCGTTCCATTGACGGAGGAGGATCTCCATCCTCTGCCCGAGCCACGCGGCGGGGGCGAACAGCAGGACGGACAGGGCGATCAGCTCGCGCGGGGGGCTCGTCCCGGAAGGGGCTGCCAGGATGGCCCCGGCGGTCGCCAGGACCACGACGAAGGTGTCATGGGGCGGCACGTAGGGCCCGATCGGGATGCGGTCGATCCAGAGCAGCTCCAGGAGGGCTCCCGCCAGGAGTCCCGTGAGCGCATCGCCGAGGACAAGGCCGACCATCGGGCCCGCGACGACGGGCCTCGAAACCATGGCCTGGACGGCCACCCTGTCCAGGCAGATCAATGCGCCCAACCCTGCCGCGACGGTTGTCTCGATCAGCATGCTCTCTTCCCCGGACAACGCGGTCTGTCCCTCGAGACGCCGGGAATCAGAACCCCTTCCCTGTGCCGCCGGCCAGGAGGCTGCGGAAATCCAGCGATTTGTCGCTCGGCACGGATCTCAACTCCACCGCCACGCCGGACTCGAGCAGGAACCGGATGTGGGCGATGTCCTCGTCGGCCAGGCAGACGGACGGGGAGCACTGAAGCCTGCAGTGGTCGCTGTATAGGTTGCCGATGTTGAGCGAATGGAACCGGAACCCGGCTTCGACGGCCCGCACAATGTCGTTGACCCCGCTGAACAGGACGATGGTCCGCATCTCGTCTTTCTGGCGGGCGATCTCGCTGTGGCCGAACTCTTCGACCCCGTAGATCAGGACCTCCACTTCCCGCGGCACGGCCATGCGTATCACGGTCTCGCGGAAAAAGCTGCCGGCCACCTCGTCGTTGACGACGACGATGCGGGTCGCCTTGAAGAAGGGAAGCCACGTTTCGATGATCTGCCCGTGGACCAGGCGATTATCGACTCTGACGAGGGAGAAATCCATCGGGCGTCCACAGCTCACGTGAAGAGGGTATGGAAAAGCCGGAATTCCGTCAAGGCGGGTTCCGGCCTGGTTTCAATTCTCGCCGACCTTCTTCTTGAGTACCTCGCTGGCGAGGTAGATGTTCTTCTTGCCGTAGTCCCGGATCTCGGCGGCAAATTTCGCGAGGTCGTTTTCCTTCTCTCTCACGTCCGGAACCTTGAGCAGCATGGGCAGGTTTACGCCCGTCACGACCTCGACCTTCCCCTCCTTCAGGAATGCGAGGGAGACGTTCGAGGGGGTCCCGCCGAAGAGATCCGTCAGGACGAGCACGCCGGCGCCCGCATCCACCTTCCGGATGGCCGCCGTGATTTCCTTCCTCAGGTCATCAAGGCCCTTCGTGGCATCCACCGATATGCAGAGCGTTCCCGACAGGCTTCCCTTGATCAGCTCCGCCACCTTGACTAGCTCGTTGCCGAGGTTGCCGTGTGTGATGACGAGGACCCCGATCATGACTCGCTCTCCCGATGCTGAGTGTGGACTGCCCTGGGACGCGCGCCCTGAGACGCGTTCGACAGCCTGTTTCGCGATGGGTAACGCTAATGCATTCACTATGAATTGTCAAGACGAATCGGGCCGAACGGCACGCGGCGCTTGACATCGCGCCGAAATCCCCTTATGCGTTGCAGAAAGCCCTTCCCCCGGCCGGGGGCCCGATACGATCCGAAAAAAGAGGCCGTTTATGACCAGCAAGATCACCCGCACCTGCCCTCGTTGCGGACACGAGAGCGAGGAGTTCCGGAATCCCGTTCCGACGGTGGACATCATCATCGAGATCGGCAAACGCGGCGTTGTGCTCGTCCGGAGAAAAAACCCGCCCGTCGGCTGGGCGCTGCCGGGTGGGTTTGTCGACTACGGGGAGACCCTGGAAGAGGCCGCCGCGCGGGAGGCGATGGAAGAGACGTCGCTCGCGGTCACCCTGACCGGTCAATTCCACACCTACTCCGATCCCGGACGCGACCCCCGGCGCCACACGATCACGACGGTGTTCACCGCCACGGCAGACGGCGTCCCGCGGGCAGGAGACGACGCCGAGCAGGCGGACGTCTTCCCCGAGGAGTCCCTGCCCTCGCCGCTCGTATTCGACCACGCAGACATCCTTGCCGACTTCTTCCGCAAGCGCCGGATGGAGGCGTGAACGTCAAAAATTCTTACAACCCACTTCGCCGACGGCACGACAGGCCGGCCCGGATCGGCCGGTTCGGCTCTATTCATATCCTAACCTTATGAAATAATGGCTTTATTCTCTTTGATACCAAAGCGTGCAATCCGGTAAATCCTCTTTTGCGGCCTTGACTTACCCGGACGGCTAACAAACCTATCCACAGATACTTCACAAGGTTTGTGTATTACCCTTTATTTGATAATTATTGAATGATTTCTGATAAATATGAATCTACTGTCCCGTCAAAAAACTGTCGTGAGCCGGCCACTCCGGCCGCAACAATTGCAACCAGAGCATCGTTTGTCATTGCAACAAAAGGGCTTTGGTCAAGAGGTACGCGGTCGTGCATTCCGATTCTTCCACCGGACCGGACCGCTGCCGGCGTCCCATAAGGTCGTGGAACACCGGGGGGCCGGAAGCCCTCGATGTCGAATAATGTGAGAAAAACAGGTCCTTTGGCGTTGACAAAATCGAAAGGGGGATTACTATAGTAGCAATTCTTCGCCCGAGGAGACCGCAGAGCGCATGTACAAGTGCAAGAAGAAAGCGATCCTGATCACCGACCCGTGCCAGGACACGGTCTGCGAATGGTGGCTCAAAAACGAGATGTTCTGCAACTGCACCTGGGTTGCCTGCAATTACGGCCCCTTCACGCTCGAGGAAGTCGGCGAGATGATGGGCGTCACCCGCGAGCGTATCCGCCAGATCGAGGCGAAGGCGCTGAGGAAGCTGCAGCACAAGAAGAGGCGGGACCAGCTCAAGGACTTCGCGTCGCCCGACTACGACAAGGATTACCGGTAAGGCTCGCGCCCAATGACAAAAGTGGACCGGTAGCAAGAGTGACAAAAAGAAAAGCCCCGGAACTCGATCGAGTCCGGGGCTTTTTAATGCATGCTTATAATCTCATTCCTTCACTTTTGCCACTCTTGTCACGCTTGCCACTTCTTCCACTGCGGTTTCGCCGCATCACTTCTGTTTCTTCTGTTTCAGCTCCTCGAGGAACCGGCGCATGCTCTCCTTGCGCTCGGCGCGCGAGAACAGCAGGGCCGACATCTCGAATTCGTACTCCAAGGCGGAACTCTTGTCCAGGAAGGGGGCCACTTCGGAAATCCGCTTCACCGCTTCGACGGCCTTGGGCGGCCGCGTCGCCAGTTCACGGGCGATGCCCCGGGCTTCGTCCATGAATTTCTCCGGGGGGGCGACCTTGTTGACCAGTCCGATCCTCAAGGCCTCCATGGCCCCGATGGGCTCGCCAAGCATCGCGATCTCCTTGGCCTTGGCCGTGCCGACGAGGCGGTTGATCGGGTTGAACAGGGGATTGAGCCCGAACTTCAGCTCCGGGTGCCCGAAGATCGCGCTTTCGGAGGCCACGATGAGGTCGCAGACCGTCGCCAGGTTGAATCCACCGCCCAGGGCGATCCCCCCGACGGCTGCGATGACGGGCTTGCGGAAGGCGAAGATCTTCTGGAGGTAGCTTGCGATGAGGGCGAAATAGTCGTCGATCTCCTCGTCCCGGATCGCCGCCATCTCCTTGAGGTCCATCCCGGCGGAGAAGAAGTAGTCGCCGCCAGTCAGGATGACGGCACGCACCGTGTCGTCGGGCTCGAGGACCGAGAAGCAATCGACCAGCTCGGCCTTCATCTCCCTCGAAAGGGCGTTCATCTCGTGCGGTCGATTGAGCGTGACGACGGCATAGCCGTCTTCCTTCGTGACGCAGATGGTTTTGTAGTCCATGGTTTGCTGACCTTGCAGGCGGGACAGTCTGGCTGTAAGTGATGAGGCCGGCTTGTGCGAACGCCTTATAAAAGAGGATCGGGTGCAGCATGGGTTAAAGGCCCTTCTGTACCCGGTCCCCTGTACCCTGTACCCTACTCTTTCTTGTCCACCCTTTCCTTGAGCTCCTTCCCAACCTTGAAGAACGGGAACCGTCTCGGCGGGACGTCCACGGACGCCCCGGTCATGGGGTTGCGCCCCCTACGAGGGTCCCTTTTGCGGACGGTGAAGTTGCCGAATCCCCGGATCTCGATCCGCTCCTCCTTTGTCATGGCATCGACCATCGATTCGAATACGATCTCGACGGCGTGCGCCACGTCCTTGCGGGGATACTCCGTGAGCAGATCCTGAATCTTCGCGATCAAATCCCTTTTCGTCATGGAAACGTCACCTTCCCTGGCCCAGATAAATGTAGCTCAAGCCCGGTCCCGTCTCCACCGCCGTTTCTACCATCTCTCGCTTGAGGACCGAAACCATCTCTTCCATCACGTAACGCCAGACGGAGCGCTTTTCCTCCTTCGGGAAGTACAGCTCCGGCTTGCCTTCCAGCTGTGCCAGCCTGGCTGCCACGTCCGCCGCATGATCCAGATCGCCCAGCTCGTCGACGAGCTTGAATTTCAGCGCCTGGCGGCCCGTGAAAATCCGTCCGTCGGCCAGCTCGATCACGTTCCCCTTGTCCAGGCCCCGGCTCGCGGAGACGGCTTCGACGAACTGCTCGTGAACGTCGTCGATGAGCGCCTGCAGGAGATCGCGCTCCTCCTTCGTCATGTCCCGGAACGGGGAGCCGGCATCCTTGTACCGGCCGCTCTTGATGACGGAGGGTCGCAGCCCCACCTTCTTGAAGAGATCCTCCATGTTGGTGAAGTGCATGATGACGCCGATGCTGCCCGTCAGAGACCCCGGGTTGGCGACGATCTTCTCGGTAGCACAGGCGACGTAGTAGCCGCCCGAGGTGGCCATGGACCCCATGGAGGCGACCACGGTCTTCTTCTTGCGCACCGTGCGGACCTTCTCGAAGATCTCCTGGGAGGGGCCCACGCCCCCGCCCGGCGTGTCGATGCGCAGCACGATCGCCTTGACGCTGTCGTCCTTGTTGAACTTTTCCAGCACGTCGATCACGGGCCTGGAGTCCGTGATGACCCCCTTCAGAGGAACCACCCCGATCCGCTCCTTCGCGATGAAAGCGGCCTTTTCCCCCGTCACGGAACTCATGGTGTAGACGAGGAAAAAGAACCCCGCCCCGATGACCAGAAGCAGGAGAAGACCGAAGAGGACGGGATGCCGTTTGCGCATGCTTTACCCTCGGTTCGGCGGTAGACAGGCACCCGGCATGTTCCACCGAACGATTGACACGAAAAGGGTTCAGGGAATGAAGGGGATTTGCTTTCCGGGTCTTACCCTGTACCCGGTCCCCTGTACCCGGTCCCCTGTACCCTGTACCCGGTCTTAGCTGTCCAGCTTGATGTCCGCCAGCGCCTTGCCGAGGCTCGACCCGAGATTCTCCTTGTTGTTGATGTACTGACGGGCCGGCGAGGACTGCTGGACCGTTGCCTCGTGGTCCTTGATGCTCAGCCTGATCTTGCGGTTTCTCGGGTCGATGCTCTTCACCACGGCCGTGACCGTGTCGCCGACGCTGTAGAGGTCGGAGGCCGCCTTGACCCGCTTCTGGCTGAGCTCGGAGATGTGGACGAGGCCCTCGATGCCCTCCTCGATCTCCACGAAGATGCCGAAGTCGGTGATGTTGGTCACCTTGCCCGTGATCACGGCGCCGGGGTTGTAGCGCTCGCAGAACTCCTCCCAGGGGTTCTTCTCGAGCTGCTTGATCCCCAGGGAGAACTTCTCGTTCTCCACGTCGACGTTGAGCACCACGGCGTCGATCTCCTGGCCCTTCTTGTAGAGCTCCGAGGGGTGTTTCACGCGATGCTTCCACGAGATGTCGGAGACGTGCACGAGCCCGTCGATCCCCTCCTCGACGCCCACGAAGATCCCGAAGTCGGTGATGTTGCGGATCCGGCCCCGGATGACGGTGCCCTCGGGGTACTTCTCCCGGAGCGCCAGCCAGGGGTTCGGCGTCGTCTGCTTGAGACCCAGCGAGATCCGCTTGCTCTCGGCATTGACCTCCAGCACCATGACCTTCAGCACCTGGCCGACGGAGAGCACCTTGGAGGGGTGGCGGATCTCCCGCGTCCAGAACATTTCCGAGACGTGGATCAGACCCTCGACGCCCGGCTCGAGCTCGACGAAGGCCCCGTAGTCGACGATACTGACCACCTTGCCCTCGAGGACGGACCCGACGGGGTACTTCTCGGTGATCCGCTCCCAGGGGTTCGGCGTGAGCTGCTTGAGCCCCAGCGAGACCCTCTCCTTCTCGCGGTCGAAGGAGAGCACCTTCACCTGGATCTTGTCTCCCTTGCCGAAAGTATCCGAGGGCTTCGGCACCTTGCCCCAGGAGATGTCGGTGACGTGCAGCAGGCCGTCGATGCCGCCCAGGTCAATGAAGAGGCCGTAGTCGGTGATGTTCTTGATGATCCCCTCGATGACCTTCCCCTCCTCGATCGTCTCGAGGAGCAGCTTGCGGTCCGACTCTCGCTCCTTTTCCATGATGGCCCGCCGCGACAGGACGACGTTGTTGCGGTCGCGGTCGTACTTCAGGATGTTGAACTGCATCGTCTGGCCGACGAAGCGGTCCAGATCCCGGACGGGCCGGATGTCCACCTGGGAGCCGGGCAGAAACGCCGGGATGCCGATGTCCACCGTCAGGCCGCCCTTGACCCGCTGCGTGATCGTCCCCTGGATGGGCTGCCCGTTCTCGAATTTTTCCTTGATGCTGCCCCAGGTCTTGATCCGGGCCGCCTTGTCCCGCGAGAGGATCAAGCTGTCGTCCTCGCCCCTCCTTTCCACGAGGACCTCGATCTCGTCTCCCACGTTGACGGTGATGTTGCCGTTTGCGTCGCGCAGCTCGCGCGCCGGGATCATGCCCTCCGTCTTGGAGCCCACGTCCACCATGACCAGATCGGCGCTGACCTGAACGACCCTGCCGATCACGATCTCGCCGGATCGAAGCTCCTGCAGGCTCTGCTCGTAAAGGGCCGAGAAGCCCACCTCGTCCTCTTTTTTCGCCGCCGCCTGATCCTCAGCCGCCCCCCTGCTCTCCTTGTCTTGTTCTTCCGCCTTCACGCTCTCTTCCGTAACCATTACCCGCATTACCCCCCGTTAAGATTTCACACGACGCCCGAAAAACCATCGAGACGTAGCACACTGATCCAAAAAGATCAAGGACTTATAACATTCCGGTCTGTTTGTCTTTTACGACTCTCAGCATCTCGTCGACGACCTCCTCCACGGTCTTCCCCGTCGAATCGACGAGGACACCGTCCTCGGAGGGACGAAGCGGGGCGATCTCCCGCTCGCTGTCCTGGCGGTCCCGCCGGGCAACCTCCCGGATGACGTCTGCGAGCTCCGCGGCGTGTCCCCGCTCCCGCAGTTCGAGCCAGCGCCTGCGGCCCCGTTCCTCGGGGCCTGCCGTGAGGAAGAACTTCACGTCGGCACCGGGGAACACGACGGTTCCCATGTCGCGCCCCTCGGCCACGATGCCGCCGGCTCGGGCGGCCTCGCGCTGCACCGCCAGCAACCTCTGCCGCACCTCGGGCACGGCCGACACCGTCGAGGCGAGCATGCTGATCTCGGGGGTGCGGATGAGTTCCGTCACGTCCCGCCCGTCGAGGAGAATCCGCGTGGCCCCGTCGCGCTCGACAAGCGCCACGTTCGTCTCGCCGCAGAGGGCGGCAATGCCCGGCCTGTCGGAGGCGTCGAGGCCCGCGCGGCCGACCTTCAGCGCCACGGCGCGGTAGAGGGCCCCCGTGTCGAGGTACACGTAGGCAAGCGCCCGGGCGAGCAGGCGGCCGACCGTGCTCTTGCCCGACCCGGCCGGCCCGTCGACGGTCACCACGTATCGCTTCGTCAAGGCCGGCGCACCTCTTCCTCGATCCGGTCCTCCAGGGCCCTGACCGGCCACAGCCGGCGACGGACCCACGGGTACGTGAACGCCGCGAGGGAGACCCCCGCCGCGTCGAACAGGAAGTCCACCGGGCTGGCATCCCTGCCGGGCACGAAGGCCTGGTGGATCTCGTCGCTCATTCCGTAGGCGCTCCCGACGAGGATCGCCGCCGCGACCGGGCTCGCGGCCAGCAAAGGGATCCCGGATGTCGTGAACGCCCTCATGAGCAGATACCCGAGGACGTAGTATTCCGCAAAATGCAGTAGCTTGTCGAAGATCAGGACGGGCTTGAGTTCGTCGATGTCCAGGGTCATGGAGGACAAGGCGAAAATCAGCGCCGCGTACCCGACGGCAGGCAGGAGATAGAAGAGAGTGCGTTTCCGGTTGAAACCTTCCAGTTTACGATTCGTTGCCATGTGAACGCGTGAATGAGACCGTCTACGCTTTCCTCTCTCTCTCCCCCCGCGGGTGTTTTACTTTCTCGAAGAAGGGCCCGTCTTCCCGCCACAGCCAGCAGCTGTTCTTCAGGACGTCCGGGTCGTAGTCGAGCGCCCTCGTGGTGCCGCCTTCCCGCTTCCGGCTCAGCGCGGCCCACATCCCCTGCACGGCCGCCGCTCCCATGCTGTAGATCAGCGTCGCCATGTGCAGGCACCCCGCCGTGCCTCCGAGCCTGTCCTTCAACGCCCCGAAGAAGCCGGGCCTGATCCGGAGACCGACGATTTTCACCACCGTCGGCTCCACGCCGAGGCAATCCTCGATGGGGATTTTGCGCATCGCGGCGCGCGCCTCGGTGATCTCGAGCGCCGGCAGTGTCACCATCATCTCGACCCGGATGTCGTGGACAACCCCGGGGTCCAGAAACTCGTTTCTGCTGTAGTAATAAGAGGGAAAGAAACGCTCGTCCAGCAACTCACCTTCGATCAGGAGGGACGAGTCGTCGATCTCGTAGGAATTGACGGTAATGGTTCGCGAGTGGATTCGTTCTTTTTTCTGCAATGCGCACCAAGGAGTTAAGCCGGGCGACCGGGGCCTCCGGCACTTCGTCAAAATCTCGGCCAAGCGAACACCGGCCCGTTGTGCTCCCTCACGCCGCGACTCTATGTATACCACCTGGTGGCACTTGTCAACAGCAATCATCCGGACGGGCCGGGCCGGAACATCCGCTTGATTCCCCTCGAAAAGAAGCTATAATAACCTGCGAATCGCCACCCCGGCCCCTTCGGGCTGCAGGGGCATGGAAGGAGATCGGGTTCGGCCCCTGCCCGGCGGTACGGGGTACCCGGTTGCAATGACACGACACCGCATGACACCCCAGCGCGCCTTCGCGGCCTTCCTCGTCGCAGTCCTCCTGATCCTGTCTGCGCCCCCCGGCCCGGCGCGCGCAGCGGGCCTCTCGATCGAGGAGGAAAAGAAACTCGGCCGCGAGATCTACGAGAAGCTGGAGAAGGCCAACGCCCTGTCCAAGAACCAGAAGGTCGTCGACTACATCCGCAAGATCGGCGCGCAGATTCTGTCCCGGCAGCAACGGGTCCCCTTCGATTTCACCTTCAACGTGATCAACAGCTCGGCGATCAACGCCTTTGCCACGCCCGGGGGATATATCTACGTATTCCGGGGCCTCATCAACCTGGCGGAAAACGAGAGCGAGCTGGCGAGCGTGATGGCCCACGAAATCGCCCACGCCAACGCGCGGCACATCAACTCCATGATGGAGAAGTCCCAGAAGCTCAACATGGCGACCATGGCGGGCATCATCGCGGGCGCCCTGCTGGGCGGCGGGGGCGGCGCCGGCGCGGCGGTGGCCATGGGTACGATGGCGGGGGCCCAGACGATGGCCCTCCAGTACAGCCGCGAGCACGAGGAAGAGGCAGACCGCTACGGGATGGCCTACCTCGCGGCGGCCGGGTACGACCCGAAGAGCATGGTGGACTTCATGAAGCTCATGAGGCGCCACGAGTTTTACTCCAACCTGGTTCCCTCCTACTTCCTCACCCACCCGGGCACGAGCGACCGCATCCGTTACCTCGACAACCTCCTGGAGGCCCGCTACACCGCCAAGGGCAAGGAGAGCATCGTGGGCGGGTTCCGGAGGATCCAGGTCGAGATGCTGATGGAGGAAAGGAACCTCGAACCAGTGCTCACCCGGTTCCGCGACGAGTTGAAGAAAAACCCCTCCGACGTGAACGCCCTCTACGGGATCGCCGTCGTGCAGGCCAAGATGGGGCAGACAAAGGAAGCGGAGTCGAACATCCGCGCAGCGGTGCGCCTCGCGCCGGAGGACCCCGAGATCCTGCGCGACGCCGGCATCATCGCCTACCTGGCGGGCCACTACCCCGACGCGGTGCAGTTCCTGCGGAAGGCCTACCAGGTCAACGACGCCGACGCGGAGACGGTCCTCTACCTGGGCAGGGCCTACGAGCAGACGGGAGACTACTTCACGGCCCTCGAGCTCTACCGGAAGGCGCTCGCAGCGGGAATCGCCGACGACCAGATCTACTACGGCCTGGCCACGGCCTACGGGCAGCTGAACAACCCCGCGGAGTCGCATTACTGGTTCGGGACCTACTTCAAGAAAAAGAAGAAAAAGGACAGCGCCCTCTTCCACTACCGGGCGGCGCTCGGCCAGGTCCCGCCCGACAGCGACCGGGCCCGGGAGATCCGGCAGGAGATCGAGACGCTGCAGAAACCGCAGGAAAAACCGCCGGTGCAACAGGACCCGCGAGGCCCCAGCCGCACGAGACGGGTCCCCTGACCACAGGGGGCGGCCAGCGAAAAAAAAGGCCGCGACCGAAGCCGCAGCCCTGGGTTTTCATGGTAGGCGGTACTGGATTTGAACCAGTGACTTCTACCGTGTGAAGGTAGCACTCTCCCGCTGAGTTAACCGCCCGTGTGGCCATCCTATAGCGTAGTGGAGACCGTTTTTCAAGAGGAAAAAGCGCTGTAATTTTTTATTGACAAGAGAACATCTTTTGCTATTATCTGTTCCTCTTTCACAACGAGAGCGGGCGTAACTCAGCGGTAGAGTGCTACCTTGCCAAGGTAGACGTCGACGGTTCAAATCCGTTCGCCCGCTCCAGTCTACAGCGGCGGCATAGCCAAGTGGCTAAGGCAGCGGTCTGCAAAACCGTTATTCACCGGTTCGAATCCGGTTGCCGCCTCCAGATAAAGGATTCAGGGGTTGCCGCGAACGCGGCAGCCCCTTTCTCGTTTCCGGGACGGATCGTCCCCCGCTCACAGGAACCGGTAAATCATTGAAATCAGCACGGGCGTGGCGAGCGTCAGGACCAGGCCGCTGATGACGGCGACCAACGTCATCTCCCGGCCCGAGAACTTCGCGATGATGGGCAGGGTCGTGTCCATGGCCGTGGCGCCGCCGGACATGATCGGCGCGAGCTTTCCGAAACAGCGCACCAGCAGGGGCGTGCACAGAAGGGTGAAGACCTCCCGGGCGATGTTCGACAGCAGCGCGATGACGCCCGCGTCCTTGCCGGAGAGCTGGCCGATCAGCGCGCTCGATAGGCTGTAGTAGCCTAACCCCGCCCCGATCGCGAGCGTGTCGACAAGCCCCGGCTCGCCGAACAGGCGATGGTAGAGGACACTTCCGGCAAGGGTTCCGACGGCTGCAAAGACCGGGACCAGGAGGACGCCCGGCCGGATGAGCCCGACGATGTCGGGCAGGCGCGGATCGGCGCCGACAACGACTGCGACAAGCAGGATGAGAGCGTACAGGGCATAGAGCGGGGCCTTCGAGCTGCACAGGAACTCCGGCATCCACGAACCCAGCCCTGCGGCGACACCGACCGCGAAAAAACCCAGGATGATCAGGCTATCTTTCATGGCGCCGGAACACCACCCGGGAGCAGATCAGGCCCGCGGCGATGCTCCCCGCGAGAGCGAAGAAGGCGATGCCGAAGGCCTGGAGGCCCAGGGAGCGGACGTTGCGGATCAGCTCCGGGTCGGCCCCTACGCCCAGCCCGAGCAGAAACAGCATGAGGTAAACAAACCCCGTCACCAGACGCTCGGACACCCGGACCCAGGAGCGCCGCTCCCGGATGAGCCACCCGATGCCCACGCCGGCAATCAGCAATGCACAGATCTCAAGCATTCGCCTCTTCCGATCGTCTCGTTTTCCTGCTCGTTTCGCTCATTCCTTCTGTCGCTTCCGCCACTTCTTTTGCTTCTTTCACAGCGGCCCCGCCGCCTAGTGGTCCCGGCTCAGGTCGACCTCCGCGAGCGGGACGACCGTTGTCCTGCGGCTGAGCTTGTAACCCAGGTAGAAGAGCACGAACACGGGCACGCCGACGTAGGCGACCGCCAGGTCGTGCCACTTGACCGCGTCGCCCGTCAGGGCTCCCCAGCCCTGCCCGCCGATGACGACAATGCAGAGCACGAGCGAGAAGATCGGCCCGAAGGGGAACCACAGGGCCCGGTAGGGTAGCTCCTTCGGGTCGCGGCCCTGCGCGACGAAGGCCTTGCGGAAGCGGTAATGGCTCAGGGCGATCCCCAGCCAGGCGATGAGCCCGATCACGCCGGTGACGTTGACGAGCCAGCTGTAGGCGGTCCCCTCGCCCACCAGCGACGTGATGAAGGCGAGGAACCCGAAAGCGGCCGTGACGAGAAGGGCGTTGACCGGGACGGACCGGCGGCTGAGCTGCATGAACAGCGCCGGCGCCTTTCCTTCCCGGGACATGGCGTAGAGCATCCGGGCCGAGGCGTAGAGGCCGGAGTTGGCCGCCGAGAGAACCGAGGTGAGGATGACGGCGTTCATCAGCGAGGCGGCGTATATCAGACCCGCCTCCTCGAGCACGAGCGTGAAGGGGCTCACCGCGAAGTCCGTCACGTCGTTCTTCAGCAGGTTCGGATTCGTGTAGGGGATGAGGAAGCTCACCACGGCGAGGGCGCCGATGTAGAACATCAGGATGCGCCAGAACACGGTGTTGATCGCCCGGGGGATGTTCTTCTCGGGCTCCGCGCTCTCGCCCGCGGCGATGCCGACCAGCTCCGTCCCCTGAAAGGAAAACCCGGCGATCATGAAGACGGCCACGATGGCGCCGACCCCCCCGACGAAGGGCGCGTCCCCGACGACCCAGTTCGCAAACCCCGGGGACTTCCCCCCGATGAGGCCGAAGATGATCAGGGTGCCCACGACGAGGAAGAGGATCACCGTGGAGACCTTGATGCCCGCGAACCAGTACTCGCTCTCCCCGTAGGCCCGGGTGGAGAGGATGTTGAGCCCGAAGATGAGGGCCAGGAACACGGCGCTCCAGAGGGCGGCCGACGTGCCGGGGAACCAGAACTTCATGAGGATCGCCGCCGCCACGAGCTCCGTGGCCAGGCAGGTGGCCCAGTTGAGCCAGTAGTTCCAGCCCAGGGCGAACCCGAAGGCCGGGTCGACGTACCGGGCCGCGTAGGTCCCGAAGGAGCCCGACACGGGGAGCCAGGTAGCCATCTCGCCGAGGCTCGTCATCAGGAAGTAGACCATGACGCCGATGATCGCGTAGGCGAGCATCGCCCCGCCGGGGCCCGCCTGGCTGATCGTCGCCCCGCTGGCCAGGAACAGGCCCGTGCCGATGGCGCCGCCGATGGCGATCATGTACATGTGGCGTGCCTGGAGGCTGCGCACGAGATGCCTCTCCGTCCTGCCGGCCGCGGTTGACGCGGATGTTTTGCTGTCCACTCGACTTTCTCCTGAACCGGGAGGCCCCTTCGCGGGACGCATTCCTGTCAATGATGAGGAAAGGGGATCCTGCACCCGGCATGGCCGGTGCAGGACCCCCCGTCAATCTATGCCCGCATGCGCCCCCGAAGCTTGCGGGCCGCGTTTAGAATCCCCGGCCTACTTCAGCTCGGGGCTGCGGTACACCTCCTCGCCGCCCACGACGGTCAGGAGGGCCTTGATGTCCTTGATCTCCTTGGCGGGGATCTTCATGTAGTCGCGGTCGATGACAACGAAGTCGGCCAGCTTGCCCTTCTGGAGAGATCCCTTGAGCTTCTCCTCGAACTGGCCGTATGCCGCCCAGATCGTGAAGGACTTCAGGGCCTCCTCGCGGGTCATCGCTTCCCCGATGTACCAGCCGCCGTCGGGCTTGCCTTCGTTGTCCATGCGCGTCACCGAGGCGTAGAGGCCCCAGTAGGGATTCACGGGCTCGACGGGCGCGTCGGAGCCGTTCGGGATGACCGAGCCGGCCTTGATGACCTTGCGCCAGGCATAGGCGAACTTGATGCGTTCCGGCCCGATGCGGTTTTCGGCCATGTTCTTGTCCGAGGTGGCGTGGATGCCCTGCATGGCCGGGATGATCTTCAGCTTGGCGATCCGGTCGATGTCCAGAGCGGTGGCGCACTGGAAATGCTCGATGCGGAAGCGGTGATCCTTGAGGGGCTGCTCCTTGAGGACCTTCTCGTAGAGGTCCACGACGCGGCGGTTCGCGCCGTCGCCGATGGCGTGTGTCGACACCTGGAAGCCGCTCTTGCGGGCCTCCGAGAAACCCTTGTACAGGGCATCGTAGGCCGTCCGCTCCACACCGATGTGGCCGGGCTTGTCGCTGTAGGGCTCCAGGAGCAGGGCGCTGCGGGCGCCCAGGGAGCCGTCGGCGTAGAACTTGATGCAGCGCACGGTCAGGCGGTCGCCGTAGAGGCCGATCTCGGGGCCTTTCTTGTAGTATGCCTTCGCGTCTTCGCCCTCGTTGATCGTGTTGTAGATCCGGACCTTGAGCTGGCCCTTCTCGTAGAGCTCCTTCATGAGTTTCGTCTCCAGGAGGCTCGACATCGTGCCCGAGGTGCCCGCGGAGAAGACCGAGGTGATCCCGTAGGAGAACATTTCTTCCTGGGCCTTGAGCATGGCCTCCTTGAGGCGGTCATTCGTCATGGGTGTGATCTTGCTGCGGACGAGGTTGCGCGCCGTCTCGTGGAGGATGCCCGTGGGGTTGCCGTTGGCATCCCGGTCGATCGTGCCGCCGGCGGGATTGGGGGTGTTCTTGTCGACGCCCGCCATGGCGAGCGCCTTGGAGTTGACCCAGATGGCGTGGCCGCAGGCGCGGGTCAGCACGACGGGGTGATTGGGCGCCACCGCGTCCAGCTCTTCCTTGGTGGGGAACTTCTTGTCGGGCCAGACCTCCTGGTTCCAGCCGCGGCCGATGATCCAGGTTCCCGCGGGCAGTTTCTCGATCTCGGCCTTCACCTTGGCCATGATCTCCGCCTTTGGGGACCAGAAGACGTAGACCTGGAGCATCTTCTGCCCCTCGCCGGTGTAGTGCATGTGGCCCTCGATGAGTCCGGGAAGGACGGTTTTGCCCTTGAGGTCGACGACCTTCGTCTTCTTGCCGACGTAGGCCCTGGCGCCCTTGTCGCCGCCCACGTAAACAAGCTTCTGGCCGGTGACGGCCACGGCCGTGGCCTTCGGCAGCTTGTTGTCCACGGTGTAGATGTTTCCGTTGAGATAGACCGTCTCCGCGGCCTGCGCCGCCATGGCCGGTCCCGCCGCCAGGGTCGCCGTGATGGCGATCCCCAGGGCGATGAGGCCCGCCCGGCACAGTTTGCCCATACCGTTCATCGTGTGTCCTCCTCGCGTAGAGATTTTCGGAATCGAACCGGCCCCGCTCGCAGGGCCGGCATGGACGCGCTTTACGGGAAACGCAGCGGCGGGACGCCGTCGGGGCGGCTGATGACAGGGAAATGCGGGGTTTCTTTTGAACGAATCCGGGCGGGCTGCGGCCGCCGACACACACAGGGGCTGCCGCTGTTGACGCTCGCGATGCCGCGGGGCACCGCACTCTCTCTCCCGATTGAACCGCGCCGGCCGCATTCGTTGCGCGGCCGGTCTTCACGTCAAACGAGTCGCCGTGGGATCGCCGTGATGCTCGCGTTCCCTCTCCCGGTCAGCCTGTCTCTGCAGCGTCGATTGCATCCCGATGTCGGACGATGGTGCTGATCCGTCTTGCTGTCCGGCGTTTTTACCAGATACCCCATTATTGTCAAGCGAAATCCTTTTCCACCATGCGGAACGGCAGCAGTGTCAGCACCCTCACCGCGAAACCGGCCACGGCTCCTGACCGGACGGGCGATCTCGACCTCAGCCTGCTTTTTGATTGTGGAGGGACCGCATGTCGTGATAAAAGACGACACCTAAACAGGAGGAGGCATCCATGAAGAAAGCTGTTGTTCTCGTCGTTCTCACCGCGGTTATACTGTTTGCCAGCACGTCGATGGCTGCTACCCTGAACCAGAAGAACACGGGCTGCGGACTGGGCTCGATGCTCTTCGCGGATCAGAACGGGCTGGCCTCGCAGACCTTCGCCGTCACCACCAACGGAACCTTCGGCAACGGGACATTCGGGATCACGTCCGGGACCTCCAACTGCGAAAAGCCCGCGAGCTTCTCCTCCAACCAGAAGCTGCAGGAATTCGTGGCGGACAACATGGACAACCTGGCCCGGGACATCGCCCGCGGCAACGGGGAGTACCTCAACACGCTCGCCGTCCTAGCGGGGGTTCCCGAGGGCAGCCGCGCCGAATTCTACAGCCGTCTCCAGGCCAACTTCTCCAGCATCTACACCTCGGACAGGGTGACGCACATCGACGTGCTCACGAACCTCGAACCCTTCGTCACCTACCTGTAACGGTTCTTCAACCATGAAACGGGCGGGGATGCGACCTTCCGTCAGGCGGAGCATCCCCTTCTTTTTTATCCTGTTGCTGGCCCTGGCATCGCCCAGTCCTCTCGTTGCCGCGCAGCCCGACGCCTACGTCGAGAGCCTCGTCGAGCGGGCGCGGGGTCTCGGTCTGGCCGACGACCCCCACTGGCTCACCTTGCTGCACTACAAGCGCGGGGTGACGGGATTGCGCAGTCTGGTCGACGATTCGAAGTTCTTCCTGTCGCCCTCGGGGAAGCACGATCCGGCGGCCGAGATGGACGCAACACTGCGCGCCTTTTTTCAAACCCCCGGCGATGACGAGGCGCCGCATCCTGTCTGCCGCTTCGTCGCACGGTTCGCCTGGCTGAAGGAACGACTGGCCATCGACGCGGCCAGGCTTCCCGTTCCCGAGTGCAAGCGCTTCAGCGGCATCGTGAAAGACATCCGGCCCGAATCGGTGAGCCTCATTTTCCCCGCGGCCCACATCAACAGCCCCGCATCCATGTTCGGTCACACGCTCCTGACCGTCGACACGGCCCACGGCAGCCGTCTTCTCGCCTGGGCCGTCAACTACACCGCCGTGACGACGGAAACCTTCGGGCCCCTGTTCGCCGTCAAGGGCCTCTTCGGGCTCTACCCCGGCTACTTCTCCATGATGCCCTATTACACGAAGCTCCAGGAGTACAACGACATCGAGCAGCGGGACATCTGGGAGTACCGCCTGGACTTCACCCGCGACGAGATCACCCGGCTGCTCATGCACGCCTATGAAATGGATCACATCCGCTCGGACTATTACTTTTTCGACGAGAACTGCTCCTACGTCCTGTTCTTCCTGCTCGATGCCGCCCGCCCCGGCCTGGGGCTGACGGACCGGTGCCGCCCCTGGGTGATCCCGCTGGATACCGTCCGCACGGCGCAGCAAATCGGGCTGGTCGTGGACACGGCCTGGCGCCCCTCCCGGGCAAGCCGAATCCGTTACCTGGCATCGCTGCTGCCCGATGCGGAGCGGCTGGCGGCTCGCGACGTGGCGCTGGGGGAGACCCCCGCGCAACGCCTGACCAGTCTCGACGCCCCGCAGGAGCGCAGGATCGTCGCGGCGGACCTGGCCGCCGAGTACCTTCAGTACCGCTACGCGAAAAAGACGGTCCCCAACGACGCCTTCAACGAGCGGTTCCTCCGGATCCTGGAAGCACGGAGCCGCATGGGCGGCGCGGGAAAGGGCGACTACGACCTCCCCGTCCCCGAGAGGCCCGACCAGGGGCACCGTTCGAACCGATTCGCGATCGGGGCCGGGATCCGGGAAGACGATTCGTTCGTGGAGATGAAACTGCGCCCGGCCTACCACGGCCTCATGGACGACGACAGGGGCTACGTCGAGGGCAGCCAGATCCTCTTCACGGAACTGGGGTTCCGGTACTACGTCGAGAGCGGGCGGCCGAAGCTGCAGAACGTGGATCTCATCGACATCGTCTCGATATCCCCTCGGGACGACTTCTTCACGCCCGTCTCCTGGAAGGTGCGGACGGGTCTTCGACAGAGGCTCGGCGAGGACGGTGCGGACCACCTCCTCTACGATCTCGCGTCGGGGGCCGGGCTCGCCTGGAAGATTCCGTTCGCGGGCCTCGTCTACGCGATGGTCGAGGCCGAAGGGGACCTCGGCGGGCGATCGGAGAAACGGTGGGCCGCGGGTGCGGGCGGCTCGGCGGGACTGCTCCGGGCCATCGGCGAGAGCGGGAAGATCCACCTCTTCGGCCGGGACATCTATTACGCTCTCGGGGACCCCCACAACGATCTCGAGCTCACCCTCCAAGCCCATTTCGGCTACGCGGCAAACGGCAGCTTCAGCGCCGGTGTCACCTGGCGGAGGGTCTACGGGGTCCGCGACACCGAGGGGACCTTGTCCTGGAACCTCTTTTTCTGACAGGAAGAAGCCGCATGCAAGGCCCTTGCGATCAAACGTTCTTTTCGTTTGTTTCGTTCATTCGTTCTTTTCGCATTCCGTTTTGCCACTTCTTCGCTTCCGCACATAACGCTTGACACCTTTTGCGCGACGCATGACACTTGCATCATGATCTCCCGGCGCGAATTCATGCACGCCCTGGCCCGGCTGGCACCCGTGCTGGGCGGTTCAGGGCTGATCCTCTCGGAGCCTGCCCTGCTCCGCTATATCATGGACGCCATGGGCGGAACCGTGTTTGCGGAGAGCCTCACCGACGAGGTGATCCGCCAGGCCCCCCGGGCCCGTTTCTGGTCGGCCGCGTCCGGCGGCCGGGTCCAGTGCCGCCTCTGCTCCCGCGAGTGCCTGCTGGCCGAAGGGCAGCGGGGCCTGTGCCGCTCCAGGGCGAACGTGGGCGGCGAGATGAGGAGCCTCGTCTACGGCCGTCCCGTCTCCGTCCACGTGGACCCCATCGAGAAGAAGCCCTTCTACCACTTCCTTCCGGGCTCTCAGGCCTACTCCATCGGCACGACGGGCTGCCCGCTTCGCTGCAAGTTCTGCCAGAACTGGCAGACCTCCCAGGCCTCGCCGGAGGACTACCGCGTCCGCTTCACCCCGCCCGGCGACATCGTCGAGTCGGCCCGGTCCCGCAGGGTGCCCGTCATCGCCTACACCTACAACGAGCCGCTGGTCTTCGCGGAGTACCTGCTCGACATCGCGAGCGCGGCCCGGCTCAGGGGCATCCGCTCGACAATGGTGACCTGCGGCTTCATGGCCCCGGGGGCCCTCGCGGAGATGTGCAGGGTGCTCGACGCCGTCAAAGTCGACCTGAAGGGCTACAGCGAGAGCTTCTACCGCGACGCCTGCGGGGCGGAGCTCAAGCCCGTGCTCCGCGCGATCCGGCAGGTCGCGAAGAGCCGTGTGCACCTGGAGATCGTCAATCTCGTCGTGCCGACCCTCAACGATTCGGACCGGATGATCGCCGACCTCTGCGAATGGGTCACGGGGGAGCTGGGCCCCGACGTGCCCCTCCACTTCATGCGGTTCCGGCCGGACTACCAGATGCCGCACCTGCCGCCCACGCCGACGGCGACGCTCGAGCGAGCGCGGTCGATCGCGGCGGCCCGGGGGATCCGCTACACCTACGTGGGCAACGTGCCGGGGCACCCCGGGAACAACACCCGCTGCCCGTCCTGCGGGAAAGAGGTGATCCGGCGGACGCTCTACTTCGTCGAGGGGTCGAACGTGAAGAACGGCACGTGCGGGTATTGCGGGAAGAAGATCGCAGGGGTCTTCGCCTAGCCGCTGCACGGCACTGAAAGAAGTGCGTGAGTGCGGAAGTGCGGCAGTAAAGAAGTGATGGAACTGGGGGAAGCGCAGGAAGTGAGTACGTGAAGACATGAAAAAGAGTCATTGCGAGGCGTGGCAATCCACGATGTAGAATCCTGATTGAGTTTGCTTCGTCACTCTGTTCCTCGCAATGACGAGACGTCATTCTCCCGACGAAAAAGACCCAACAGACCGAATAGACGCTCCCCGTGAGGTCGCCATGAACAGATCGAGAGTGTGTCTGCTGCTGCTGGTCCCGCTGCTGGTGATGCCCGCCGCATGCCAGGCTGCAGACAGGACGGACGGGGCGGTGCGGCAGCCCGCCGTCGCGGGCCGGTTCTACCCCGACTCGGCCCCGGCACTGCGGCTGTCGATCGAGAAGTACATGGCCGACGCGGTCCCGCCCGTTGCAAAAGATCCCGTGGCGATCATGGTGCCCCATGCCGGTTATGTTTTCTCCGGACAGATCTGTGCCGACGGGTTCAACCAGGTGCGAGGCCGCCGTTACGACACCGTGGTCATCCTGGGCACGAACCACACCCGTTCCTCTTTCCGCAAGGTGGGCATCCACCCCGGCCGTGCGTTCCGCACGCCCCTGGGCGAGGCCGCCGTCGACAGCGCCCTCGTCGATGCCCTGCTGGCCCGCTGCCCCGATTGCACGCTGGACGCGTCGATCCACGCCAGGGAGCACTCCGTCGAGGTTGTCGTGCCCTTCGTGCAGGTCCTCTTCCCGTCGGCGAAGATCGTCCCCGCCGTCGTGGGCGAGGCGGACCCCGGGACGTGCGAGCGTTTTGGAAAGGCCCTCGCAAGGGCTCTCGAAGGGCGCAGCGCCCTGATCGTGGCGAGCAGCGACCTGTCGCACTATCCCTCGGCCGCAAACGCCGCCATGATCGACCATCAGACCCTCCGGGCCATCCTGCCGCTCGACCCCGCAGGTTTCCGGGCCGTCGCGCACACCCCATCGGATCGCAACATCCCCGGCCTTGCCACGAGGGTCTGCGGCGAGGCGCCCGTCATGGCCGCCATGACCGCCGCGCGGCAACTCGGCGCCACGGGCGGCACCCTGGTGAGTTACGCCCATTCGGGCGACACGGTGCTGGGCGAGCCGGGCCAGGTGGTGGGCTACGCCGCCGTCGCCCTGGGATCCGGCCGGACGGAGACGGGCAACGCCGCGCGGGCCGCAGCCGCCGGTGCGCCCCTGAGCGAAGCGGACAGGAGAACGCTGCTGGCCCTGGCGCGGGACACGATCGACCGGTTCCTGGCGACGAAAACGGCCCCCCTGGCGCGCAACCCCTCCCCCGCCCTCGAGCAGGCGCGGGGCCTGTTCGTGACGCTCAAAAAGCGGGGGGACCTGCGCGGCTGCATCGGCGAGATCGTCACGGAAAGACCCCTCTACCGGCTCGTCGGGCCGGTGGCCCTGAAGTCGGCCCTCGAGGACCCGCGGTTCAGGCCGTTGCGGCACGAGGAGCTGAAGGACGTGGAGATCGAGATCTCGGTCCTCACGTCCCCCGCGCCCGTTTCGGTCGCGGAGGACGTTGTCGTGGGACGCGACGGCGTCATCCTGAAAAAGGAGGGCCGTTCGGCCGTCTTCCTCCCCCAGGTCGCAACGGAGCAGGGCTGGGGGCGGGACAGGATGCTGGATGAGCTCTGCCGAAAGGCGGGGTTGCCCGCCGGCAGCTGGAAGCAGGGGGCGCGGATTCTCACGTTCCAGGCGGAGGTCTTCAGCGAAGCGGACGTCAAGACAGCCCGATGAGCGCCATTCTCTTCATCGTCGGAGTCATCTCGATCGCTGGGCAGGTGGTGCTCCTGCGAGAGCTCGACGTGGCCGCGTTCGGCGTGGAGCTGATCTACATCCTCGCCCTCGGGGCCTGGCTCGCAGCCACGGCGCTGGGCGCCTTCCTGTGCCCCTCGCCCCGCATCGCCCGGACGGGCCTTCTCGCCCTGCCGCTTTTCCTGTTTGCCCTTCTCGTTCCCCTGGCCGTGGCGACGGCCCGCGGAAGCCGCATCCTGCTCGGGGCCGTACCCGGCGCGTACCTGCCCTTCGGCGAGCAGGTCGTCACGATCCTTCTCACCCTGACGCCGGCGGGGATTCTCTCGGGTTGGCTCTTCCGGCGGGCTGCGGGCCTCTTCGTGGCAGAGGGCCGGACCGTTGCGGCCGCCTACGCGATCGAGAGCGCAGGGGGGATTGCCGGGGGTCTGCTGTCTTCCCTCGGCCTGTATGCGGGATTTCAGAACCTATCCCTGGCCCTGGCCTGCTCGCTCGTCGCCGCCGCAGCGCCCCTGCTGCTCGCGGCGGGCGCCCGACGAAGCCGCCTGCGGGTTGCATCCTTCGGCCTCAGCGGCGCGCTCCTGCTCGGCTTCTTCCTTGCCCCGTCGCTCGACCGGGCGATGACGCGGTGGGACCACCCCTCGCTGATCGAAAGCCGGGACACGCCCTACGGCCGGGTCAGCATCACGCAGCGGGAGGCGCAGGTCTCCGTGTTTCTTAACAACGCCCTGTCCTTCGAGACGGAAGGGACCGAGGCGGAGCACTTCGTCCACCTGGCGGCCCTCCAGCACCCGGGACCCGAGCGCATCCTCATCCTGGGCGGGGGGATCGGGGGCGCAGCGGAGGAAGCCCTTCGGCACGGGCCGGCGCATGTCGACTGCGTCGAGGTCGACGCGGCGCTCACCGAAACGGTCAGGGCGTACCTGCCCCCGCAGAAGCGGGCGCCGCTGGAAAGCCCGGCCGTCCGGATCGTCGCGGACGACCCCCGGCGCTTTCTGCAGTCCGGGGGCACCTATGATTTGATCCTCATCGGCATGCCCGAGCCGTCATCGGGACAGGCCAATCGTTTCTACACGCGGGAGTTCTTCCAGCTGTGCCGCGATCGGCTGAAGGCGGGCGGGATCGCGGCCCTGCGGATCCCGTCTTCCGAAAACCGCTGGACACCGCAGATGACGGAGCGGGCGGTGAGCATCCACGGCGCGCTCGGGGCGGCCTTCGAACACGTTCTCGTCATCCCGGGGGACACGGACGTGATCACGGCGTCGGCGGCGGCCCTGCCGGGCGACCCCGGGGTCCTGATCGAGCGCTACCGCTCGCGAGGGATCCGCAGCCGCCTCATCTCGGAGCACTACCTGCGCTACCTCCTCACGAACGACCGATTCGGCGAGGTCGCCGGGACGCTACGCGCGCACGCGGCCCCGCCGAACACCGACACGCGGCCCATCTGCTATCAGCTCACGGCCCTGCTGTGGCTGTCGAAATTCTTCCCGGCCCTTACCGGCCTGAGCTTCGGGCAGATCGAGGGCCTTGCCAAAAGCAACTTGCCGGCTCTGGGGGCGGCTGCGGGACTGTTGGTGCTGCTGCTCCTCCTTGCGCGTCTCAGGCCCGCCTGGCGCGGCGCCCTTCTCGTCGGGCTGGCCGGGTTTGCCGGGATGGTCCTGGAGACAGTGCTGATCCTTCAGTACCAGACCCGCCACGGCGTCCTGTACCGCGACCTGGGCATCCTGATCACGGCGTTCATGCTGGGCCTCGCGGCGGGCGCCCTCGCCCTCGCGACGGCGGCCCGCGGCAGGTCCCGGTACCGGGCGATCGGCCGGGGATGGGGACTCGGGCTCGTCGCGGGCTTCGCGACCCTCGCGACCCTCGTGTTCTTCCAGGTCCGGACGGAGGGGTTCTCGGGGCTCGCGGAGACGTCGGGGCTGCTCGCCGCGGCGGGCTTCCTCGTGGCGGGCGTCTTCGCCTTCGCCTCCCTGCGATGGCCGTCCGGCCAGGAGAGGGCCATTTCCCCCCTCTACGCCGCCGACCTGCTCGGCGGATGCGCCGGATCCGTCGCCGCGAGCCTGCTGATCGTGCCGCTGGCCGGCATGGACATCACCGCCGCCGCGATGGCGGCGCTTGCATTCTTTGCCCTGATACTGATCTGAGGTTCGAGGTCACAGAATACAAACAATCGACAAGGAGAGAACATCCCCCTTGTCCCTACCCCCCTGTTCCTACCCCCCTGTTCCTACCCCCCTGTT
>Ga0228535_1000242_pt1 | contig 177476 bp, 158 predicted proteins | sample SJ1metagenome_FD_168457 | JGI IMG/M metagenome (GOLD analysis project Ga0228535, IMG submission 168457) | Enriched culture of PCE-dechlorinating microbial communities from Ithaca, New York, USA - SJ1 | ecosystem: Engineered > Modeled > Simulated communities (microbial... > Unclassified... | reverse complement strand
CTGTGACCCTCCCCGGCGCGCAGACCGACCCGAACCTGCCCTGGGTGTCACATTTTCACCGGGTCGGCGGGCGGAGCGGTGACGACGTCACCGGTTACCGCATGACCCTGGTGAGTCTGTGACCCTCCCCGGCGCGCAGATCGGCCCGAACCTGCCCTGGGTGTCACATTCTCACCGGGTCATCGGGCGGAGCGGGGCCGCGGGCCCCGGTTACCGCATGACCCTGGTGAGTCTGTGACCCTCCCCGGCGCGCAGACCGACCCGAACCTGCCCTGGGTGTCACATTTTCACCGGGTCGGCGGGCGGAGCGGTGACGACGTCACCGGTTACCACATGACCCTGGTGAGTCTGTGACCCTCCCCGGCCGGCGCAACAACCCCAACCCGCCGGGGGCGATCAACTGGACCCCCACATCCAGAGCGAGGTGCTGCGCCGCTCGCAGCCTCACCCGGCGCGTGACCCCAGCCGCGCCAATGAGGAAGAGCGGCGTCAGCGCCTCGCGCGGGCGCCAATGAGGCAAGAGCGGCGTCAGCGCCTCGCGCGGGCGCCAATGAGGCAAGAGCGGCGTCAGCGCCTCGCGCGGCTGGATCAACCTACACGAAGTCCTTGTCGCGCTCCAATGCCTTGAGCCGGGTCTTATGGCCTTTGGCGTTGCGCGAATCGCGCTGGGCTACGGACAGATGGTCCGCATACTCCGCCAACAGGTCATCCTCAAAGTCTTCTATTGTGGTGCCACGGCCGGCTGCTCTCGTAAGCTGCCGGCCCAGGACCTGAGCCTTGCGGCTACGCCTGGCCGAGCGCGACGTCTCCCGGCTGATCTTGCCGCGCTCGAGATCAGACGGTGCCGTGTCGCGGTGGATGCGGTGGTAGCTCTGGTACCTGTCCCTGGACATGTCTCTCCATCTCTCCTCACTGCGCGGGTATGCTTGGCCACAGCCGACCATAAGCTTAAAGGTCCATGAGACGGCTCCGCCCGCCAGTCTATTATGCGGGACAGGGCAGGAAAACCCTGCTTGGGGCATAGGGGGTAGAGATATGCCGAGTTTGGCAGACCCAGGCCGGTTAGCCGATGACTATCGCAAGGTTGCAGCCATCGCTGGTCTAGACATCGGCAGGGGGGAGTTAGTTGTAGAGGTACTACCGGCGCCGCATCGTCCGCCCGGAAGCCTGCCGTTGGGGAAGTCGGCTGTGTACGTCTTCTTCTGGCACGGCCAGTGCCTGAAGGTCGGCAAGGCTGGGCCTCGGAGCAACGCACGGTACACAAGCCAGCATTACCTTCCCGGCAGCTCCGCCAGCAACTTGTCTAGATCGCTCCTGCTCGCGCAGGAGTCGCTTGGGCTTGATCTGGACCAGGCAAGCGTTGCCCAGTGGATCAGGGCCAACACCGAACGGTGGAACTTCCTGCTTGACTCCTCACTCGGCATACCAGCGCTGACTCTCTTGGAGGCATTTCTGCAGTGTAGGTTGCGGCCGAGGTTTGAGGGATTTGAGAGCCAGCGTTGACGGCGAAGGATCGGGGGAAGCCGCGGGACTAATCCTCCCCGGTGTACGCCGCGAAGATTGCGATTCGCAGCACGATCGTCCCAGCGGTGACCACGGCTGTCCCGAGCAAGTAGCGCCACCCGGCACCGCCAAGTGCCAACTGCCTAAGCATCAGGGTCATGTGGCGCCCTGTCTGAGCGCCGAGGGCGACCCAGAGCAAAGCGAGCAGCAGCAGAGGCGTAAAGTCGCCCATCCTCCGCTGCAGCACCTTGGCTGCATAGCGAAGGCTCTCCGGGAACGGCACCTCGGACACGACGGTTACGGCAAACCATAGGTGGCTTAGCGCCAGCAGGGCATACGTCGCGCCCGAAGTCCACGAGCGCGGTGTTCTGGCCATGTCCAGCACCGATTGAAGCAGCGTCAGCGCCAGGAAGCCGCCGGCGATTGAGATCGCATACGTCCCGAGGCTGTCCACAAACACCTGGAGGCTGACCCGGCGGCGGGCTAAGGCGTTGCGGATCAGTGCGTTGACCCCACTGGATGAGAAGGGATAAAAAGCGAAGATGATCAGCCCCAGCCAGCCAAGGCCCAAGCGCCCTACGCGCTGCACACTGTGCGATGCGGCGCCGGCAGCTAAGGCCAGCCCAACCGGCAGCCAGAGCAGCATCGGGTGACTCCGGACGAGACGCATTGCTGACGAGAGATACCGCACAGCAATCCCCCCCAGATGGTTCAGGCTGGGGCAGCTGGATGGTGAGGCCATCCAGCTGCCCTTTGGGAGATTATATGCGACTCAGCACGAGACCTGTCCTCGCCGATGCTATACGGCGGGCACCTCGAACGACTTGCGGTCGGCCTTGGTCAGGGACTCAGCGCCGTCCTCGGTGACGAGCACGATATCCTCTACCCGCAGGTAGTACTCGCCCGGCAGCCAGACCTTGGGCTCAATAGCCATGACCATGCCGGCCTTGAGCGGTACATCGTTCTCACGCCGGAGCTTGGGGGTCTCATGCAGCTCGATGCCGATCTGGTGGCCAACGCCGCCGTCCGGAAGCCTTGCCCGCAACCGGTCGCCGTACCCGCGCTCGTCGAGCGCTGCCTCGATCACGCCGAATAGCTCGTTGAGCTTGAGGGCTCCCGGCCGCATCCGGCTGATCACCTCGCACTGGGCCGCCTGTAGGGCCTCGTAGGCTCCCGCAATATGCATCGGAGCCGGGCCGCAGTAGAACGAGCGGCCGAAGTCCGAGCAGTAGCCATCGAGCACGAACCCGAAGTCAAAGGCGACTGATGTGCCGGGCACTAGTCCCTTGTCTTTGGGGTACACAAACGGATCGGCGCTCGGCTCGGTGCCGGACTTGACATACGGGCTTGCCGGCGGAAACGACACATCCCTTGCGCCAAGACCCATGCCGGCCTCGGCGATCATTGCCTGGAGCTCCGGCTGGGTGATGCCTGGCCTGATGTGGGGCACGATCATCTCCAGCACCCGGTCGGTCAGGGCAACTACCCGCCGCAGGAGCGCGATCTCGTCGGCGTCCTTGATGACACGCATCTCTTCGCCGAGCCCTTCGGCATCGCTAACCGTCGCATCCGGCACTGCCTTGCCCAGCAGTTCGCCCAGGTAGGCGGCGGCGCTGCGGCTTGTGCCGACCCGGCCGGCCGAGCTCAACATCCGCCCTAGGGTGGCCTCCAGCTCATCCGCGTCAGCTACGGTCTGGCACATCCACGGGGTCTCGGCAGCGTGCGCGGCGCGTTTGGCGCTCAGGATAACTACGGGCTCAGCGTCCCGTGACGCCACCAGCATGCTGTCCGGCTGCGGAGGCTCGTTCTCGCGGGTCCAGTGGATCAGGGCTCCGCTGAAATACTGCATGTTGGCGCCGATGCCGTACACCACAGCATCAAGGCCCTGGCGCGCCATGGCCGTCTGGAGTTGTCGGTGTCGCGATTTGTAGTCCATCTATACTCCTCCTATGTCTAGCCTGCCGCCACCGTGATCCGTCCATCGTCAAGGACGGCGTATCGCGGCGTGCCGTAAAGATGCTGCTGGAGAAACCCCTCCAGGCCAGGGTCTTGCGCTTTCTCCTGCACTGCTCGGCAGAATGCTCTGGTGTCGATGCTGCCACCTGCGTGCCGGCGATATAGCTTCTGTAGCGCGGCCTGGGTCACCTGATCGCCCAGCCGCTGGCGCAACGCCATCAGGAACAACCCCCCTTGGCGGCGCACCACCTTGGACTGGTGCGGGTGGCCCATCTTGATCTCGGCCAGTGGAGGGAGGTCAGTCAGGGGATCGAGCTCCGCCTGCATTCGCCGCAGTAGTGACACCAGCGCCTGATGGCCGAGGATCCGCTCGACCGCGAGGTGCTTGGTCAGGTCGGCGAATCCCTCCGATAGCCATCCCTCGGCGATGAAGTCCGAAGTCACCACGTTGCCCCACCAGAAGTGGCCCAGCTCGTGCGCAAGCGATTCGAGCACAGAGGCCATATCCTCAGGAGTGGGCTTGCGCGACAGGTGTCCCCGCGGAAACACCACGAACGGCACATGCGCGTAGTCCCCATACTCCCGGCGGTGCAGTTGGGCGATGGTTATCTGGTGCAGCGGGAGCTCGCCAAACCACTCGGTCCCCGTCCTGACGATCGCGCCCGCCATGCCGGCCAGCCCGTCCGCGGCGAGGCCGTAGCCCCTCTGGGTGAGGATGCGGACCTTGAGTTCCCCGGCCTGCCGCTCCGCCACCTCGAACGGGCCGCTGAGCATGGTGGCGGATATGAGCGGATGGCTGGTCCGCCAGTAGGTGGTGCGTTGGCCGGCGGCGGCTCTGCTGCCGCAGGGGTCGCCGCTGAAGGCGGTTTCCTCTGTATCCGGGGTCGTTATCTCCGCCTCAACGCCGAAAGCTACCCCTGGGAACGCGACCATCGGGGCCCAGAGGCTCTCAAAGCACAGCTCGGTGCACCGCGGCCCGGTGTAGCCCTTGGGCGCCGACAGCCGCCCCTCGTAGTCCACCGCCAGCTCAAGTTGCGTGCCAGCCACCGCGGGCCGGGGGAGGTCAACCCACAGCCGTGGAGTGCGGTACCGGTAAGCCGCCGGTCGGCCATCTATCGCTACCCGGCGCACCTGGAAGACGTTCATGCCCGGCAAGCCGAGCAGCGCCAGCAAGGGTCCGCCGTGATCAGCTGTCACCTCAGCGCGCACGGACACACTCGCGCCGATCCGGTGAGCCGGGGGATCAGTGCGCAGCCGGATGGCGTACTGACGCGGGACGAGCCAATCCGATTGCGCCTTGAGCTCTGCGGCGGTGCCGGTGAATATCCGCACCAGGCTCATCATCTTATCGTGAGCAGCTTTGCTCATCTTGGCGCCTCCTCCTCCGGAGCCGCACCGAGATCATCAGAAGGCCGGGAGCTAGGCGAGGCCAAGGGCACCATGACCCGTTGCCGCCGCTCGAAAACGGCAACCTCTCTCACGCCTACGGCGCACAGCTCAGCTGCAGCGTCGTCAAACCGCCGCCCGACGCTGGCCGGCCGGTGCGCATCCGAGCCAACGACGATGGGCATCCCGATGGCGACCGCCTGCCGGAGCGTCTCCGGGGACACAAACGGACGTCTCCAATGGTCGTAACCGGCGGTGTTGTACTCCAGGGCAAGGCCATAGCGGTGGAGCGTCTCAAGGGTGCGCGAGATCTCCTCCCGGTAGAGCTCCATGACCCCGGCAAACGGCGGGCCCTTTCCTGATTCTTCGGCCGCCGCATCGAACTTGCGGATCGCCTCCAGGTGACTCACGGCGCCAAACCACCCGGTCGCGGCGTAGGTCCTGATGGTCTCGAAGTACCCCTGCAGAAACCCTGCCGGCCCACCCGCCGCAGCCAGGGCCGCCTGCAATCCGCCGAACGACATATCCCATGGGTAGTGGTGCGATAGATTAAAGCAGTCAACGACCAGGCCAACATTTCGTGCTCTGCGTTCAAGCTCTGCAATCACCCCCTGGGAGGCTTCGAGCCAGCGCACGTCGAGCGCGTCGATCTCGAAGCCCAGCGAGAGCCCACAAGCAGCTACGTCCGCGAAGTATGCCTCCAGCTCCCGCGGGGCGTCGAGCCGCAGGCCGACCGCGGTGCCGACTCCGGGGGTTTCGCGCATCGCCTCGGGGTGCTCGGCCAAGAAGGGCAGGGGAAGTGGGGCGTGCTCGCGTAGGCTGACCGTGATCCCCTTGGCGCGGGCTGCGTCAGCAACCTCGCACAGCGGGAAGTCCGGCGAGTGCCCGCTATACGCCCGCCCGCCGTGCACGTGGTTGTCGTGGATCAACCGAGCCGCCCCGCCCATGGCGCGCTATCCCTTGCTCTCGCCGCTGCAGAAGTCGTCCCAGAAGCGCAGCCATTGCTCCTTGGTCATGCGCGGCGGGTACTCGCTCTTGATCCGGACAGCTTCCTGGGCGCCGTCGGCTAACAGGTCGACCACGGTCATGGCCAGCGCCTTGGCCGGCACCACAAAGGCCAGCTCAGGGTCTGTTAGCCGGTAGTCCTTAGTGTGGCCCTGACCCTCAAACCCGCCGAAGTACGGGTGGATGGCCGGCATGATGTGCATTATGTCGCCGATATCGCTCGACCCGGTACCATGCGAGCCAGTCCCCACCTTGTCCTCACCGAGCAGGGCTACGGCGTTGGCCATCATCAGCTCGTCGAGCCCCGGATTGGTGACGCGAGGCAGGAAGCCCGGTATCTCCAGTATCTCGACCTCGGCTCCCACCGCCATCGCCCCTGCCTCCAAGGCCCGGTTGGTCTTGGCGCTGGCGCCGACGATCGCCTCCATTGAGGCGGCCCGGACGTAAGTCTCGATGCGGACGTCGGCCGGGATGATGTTAACCAGATCGCCGCCTTTGGTGATGATCGGGTGAATGCGTACGTGGTCGTCGTCCCGGAAGGTCTCCCGGTTGGCGTGGATGCCCATCAGTCCGAGCATGGCCGCGTTAAGCGCGTTGATCCCGGCGTGCGGCGCTCCGCCCGCGTGCGCCTCACGACCGCGGTAGCGGATCAGCTTGGCAACGAAGCCGTTGGAGGAGCCGCCGACCCTGGCCAGCTTGCCGTCGCGGGGTGGCGAGGAGTGGAACATCACTGTCATGTCGATGTCGTCCATCGCCCCGAGCTTGATCATCTCCTGCTTGCCCCCGAGGAAACTCAGCTTGCCCTGCTCCCGCAGGCGCTGCCGCCACTCGATCTCCACCGGCTCCTCCGCCGGCACCGCCAGCAGGGCGACGTTCCCGTCGAGGTGCTGCATCACACCGCTTCGGACCAAGCCGATGCCGACACCGGCCAGCGCGGCCATTTGGGCGTTGTGCCCGCAGGAGTGCGCGGCGCCCGTCTCCGGGTGGGCGTGAGGGTGCTCGGGGCAGACCACCGCGTCCAACTCGCCCATCACGCCGACGGTCGCGTTGGCGGCGCGGCCACAGAGCACGGCCTTGGAGCCGGTGATGGCGATGCCGGGTTGGTACGCTACACCGATACGGTCGAGCACCGCCTGGTAGGCCTTTGCGGTGCGGTGCTCCTTATAGCCAAGCTCAGGGTGGTTGAAGATGTCCTCGCCCAAGGCGATGATCTGGTCCTTGTGCTGCTCGATGGCGTCGAGTACGGCCTGCTTGATTTGGTCTTTGGTCACTGTCACATGCTCCCTTCACGATGGGCTCAGGGGAAACCACGGGTGGCGTATCAAGTTGCAGTTTCGGCTCACCGCCGCGTTCGCCTGCTACCCCCGGCGGAGGTTTGAGGTGGTATTGACAGTCGCCTCAGCCCCAACTAGTATCACGTTGGCAGTGGGGCGCTCCGAGTGGCGCCCGGGAGGTAGTTAGGCGATGACCAAGCGACAGTGCGGGGCCCGGCGGCTGCTCCTGCCGCTGCCCATTGTGGTGATCGGTACAGAGTGGGACGAGCGGGTCAACTGGATGACGATCGGTCACATCGGCATGCTCGGCGTGCGGCCGCCAGTGTTGGCAGCCGGCATCGGCAAGCAGAGCGCGACCTGTGAGCGGATCCAGGCTGCAGGGGGTTTCAGCGTCAATATCCCGTCGGCCAGCCTCGCCCCCCAGGTCGACTATATCGGCAGCGTCTCCCTGCGCGATAGGGACAAGGGGACAGTCTTCACGCCCTTCTATGGCAAGCTGGGCACGATCCCGATGGCGCAGGAGTGCCCGGTCAACCTCGAATGCAAGCTCGTTCATACCCATGATCTCGGCAGCATCATGGCCTGCTATGGCGAGATCGTGGAGACCTACGTCGATGAGAGTTGCTTTGACGGGGAAGCGATCGACATCAGCAAGGTTGACCCAGTGCTGCTAAGCCTCTCTCAGGCCCAGTACCGCCATGTTGGCGCCACGATGGCCCCGGCCTTTGCGATCGGTAAGACCTATGTGCCGAGATGACCCGTACACCCGGGCAGAGCCGTTTTGCCGCGTCGCGAGAGAGCGTCGCTGGAGGACTTTAGCAGTCGCGGCTGAACATAGGAGCAAGGTACCGCAGCTCAAGTAGGGGGAGGTGCTGCGAGTGATCGCAGAGGTCTACGAGTGGGTCAAGGACGCTCGCGGGAGGCTGATTGAGTACTGCTCGGAGATGCCGGCGGAGGTCTTCGGGTCTCGCCGTGGCGACTTCGGGTATGGTTCGCTGCTCGCGACACTGCTCCACGTTGCCGACTGCTACCGCTTCTGGCTGGCTGAGACAGTGATGAAGCGCGACTTGGCGGAGTTCCAAGCTCAAGACTATCCTGATGCAGGGAGCCTCAAGGTATTGTTCCAGGACTACGTCGATCCGCTGGTGGAGGAGTTTCTCGCGGGGTATGGTTCCCCGGAAGCGTTGGGGCGGCCGCTTAACCTGCACGTTCACTGGCAGGAGAGCCCGTATCCAGCTACGCCGCTGTGGCTGATGACTCACGTGATCACGCATGAGTTCCACCATAAGGGCCAGATTGTGGCGTTGGGCCGGGTCCTGGGCTACCCGCCCCCGGAAACCGATCTGTACCTGCCGCAGGCTTAGTCCTGTCCCCCGAGATAACCCTTGACAGGCCGAGCTAACTGGGCGTAACGTATACCCCAATAGCAGACGCCAGCAATGAAGGGGACCAGTAACGGCCGTCCCCGGCGTCAAGAGAGCCGCCCGCACGGTGCGAGGGCAGCCGCCGGCAGCCGCCAACCCACCCCTGAGCGCGAGTCGACGAGACAAGCGGGTCCGCCCGTTACCGCGGCAGGCCATCACGTTGTGGCCCGAGTCCTCACCGGATAGCGTTCGGTCACCGCCGTCGCCCGAGGTCCGGTGGGGAGCAAAAGGTGGTACCGCGCGAGCCGCCCTTTTGGGGGCGGCTTATTTGCTTTTCCGGGGCACTGAGAGGAGTGCTGACGACCATGCAAGCTGGAGTTTCCGCTGAGCACAGCGTACTGATCATTGGCGCCGGCAATCTTGCCTGGAGCCTAGCTTGCGGGCTGGTGCGCGGAGGAGTGCTGTCCCCGAGGCAACTGCGGGTGACCAACCGCTCCGATGATGGGCGCTTGGCCCGCTTCGCCGAGGAGTTGGGAGCCAGGACAGGCCGCGACCTGGGCCGGTTGGCAGACGGAGCTGATACGATCCTCCTTCTGGTCAAGCCGCAGGATGCTCCCGACGCGCTTGCGGCCTTGGCGCCGCACCTTGGAGCCACCGGTAGTGCGCCCGTGTTGCTGATCTCCGCTGTGGCCGGCCTGCCGTTGGCGTACATCGATCAGGCCTGTGGGGGCCGGGCAGCGTTGATCCGGGCCATGCCCAACACATCTCTGCACGTAGGCATGTCGGCGACGGCGCTCGCCGCCGTCCCAGGAACGGATCCAGGGTTAATAGCTAGGGCGCGGGCTGTCTTCGCCGCGGTCGGAGTGGTCGTCGAGGTCAGCGAGTCAGACCTCGACACGGTGACCGCTGTCAGCGGTTCAGGGCCGGCGTACCTGTACTTGTTCTGTGAATCGTTGATCACGGCTGCGGAGCGAGCCGGACTCCGTCCGGAGCTGGCCAGCCTCCTCGCAATTCAGACTATCCGCGGCGCCGCCGCGATGCTCGAGCTGCCGGGGGCGGATCCCGCGGAGCTGCGCCGCCAGGTTACCTCGGCGCGCGGGACCACCGAAGCTGGAATCAGCGCAATGAAAGACCGGCAACTGCCGGACGCGGTGCTGGAGGCGGTCCTGTCCGCCAAGCGCAGGGCGGGGGAGCTGAGCCGGGGCTTTGCGGCGCCGGTGCGGCCGGATTAGTGGTGTTGCAGGGGGCTAACGCGCGCAGCTACTCTGCGCGCCGAGCGAGGCGGCACGCGGCCATGCGCTCATTGCCTGCCTCACCCACCTCAGCGAGAGGCGGCGACGCCAAGCTGCAGGCGTCTTCGCGCAAGGGGCAACGGGGTCCGAACCGGCACCCGGGTGGGAGACTGGTCTGGGACGGGGGATCGCCCTCGATCACCGGCAGTTGCCAATCCCGGGGAGTGCGTGGCAGCACGCTCGGTACCGCCTGGAGCAAGGTCCGGGTGTAGGGATGACGGGGCGCGGTGAACAGCGCGCTTGCTGGCGCCACCTCAACCACCTGCCCGAGATACATCACTCCAACACGGTCGCTCATGTAGCGGATGACGGCCATGTTGTGCGAGATAAAGAGGTAGGTCAGAGAGAACTGCGTCTGCAGGTCACGGAGCAGGTTGAGCACCTGGGCCTGCACCGAAACATCCAAGGCCGACGTCGGCTCGTCGAGGACCAGGAAGTCCGGGTTGGTCGCTAGGGCACGGGCGATGGCGATGCGTTGGCGCTGCCCCCCGCTGAACTCATGGGGGTAGCGACGCAGGTGCTCGGGACCGAGGCCTACCGTCTCCAACACGAATCGTACCCGCTCACGGATCTCCACCGGCGTATGCTCTCCTGCTACCTGCAGGGGCTCAGCTACGATCGCAGCCACGGTCATCCGCGGATCGAGCGATGATTGCGGATCCTGGAACACGATCTGAAAGCGGTGCCGCAACCGCCGTAGCTCAGCTCCCCGGGCCTGGTGCAGCTTGCGGCCGTCAAACACGACCTCGCCGGAGTCTGCCGACTCGAGGTGCATTACCAGATAGCCGAAGGTGCTTTTGCCGCAACCCGACTCGCCGACCAGGCCGAGCGTCTCGCCGCGCTGGATTGCCAGCGACACGCCATCCACAGCCCGCACCACGAGCCGGGGCCTCCCCAGCAGATCACGGCTACTGCCAAACGTCTTGGTCAGATTGGTGGTCTCAACGAGCGGCTGTTGCGTCACGGCTGACCACCTCCAGACGCGGGCTCCGCTGGGCCGGAGGTGAGATCCTCCCACGCCCAGCACGCTACCGTATAGGCTGCGCCTGCGAAGCTTGGGGGCCGCTGGCTCCGGCAGCGATCCATCACTTGCCGGCAGCGGGGGTGAAAACGGCACCCCGGCGGCGGGTGCAACAGGTTGGGCACCGACCCGGGGATGACCTCGAGCCGCTGATCGCGGCCAAAGCGCTCGGGAATCGTCTCCAACAGGGCTCGAGTGTAGGGGTGCCGTGGTTGCTGCAGCACTTCGGTGACAGGTCCGGTTTCCACTACCGTACCGGCGTACATCACCGCTACGCGTTCGCAGGTACCGGCCACAACCCCAAGATCGTGCGTGATCAGCAGCACCGCCGTGCCACGCTCGCGGCACTTCTGGCGAAGGAGGGAAAGGACCTGAGCCTGCACGGTCACGTCAAGCGCCGTAGTAGGCTCATCGGCAATCAGCAGATCGGGCTCGCAGGATAAGGCCATGGCGATCATCGCCCGCTGCCGCATGCCGCCGGAGAGCTCAAAAGGGTAGCGCTCCGCAGCTCGCTCGGGGTCGGGAATGCGCATCTCCTGAAGCAGCGATACCGCCCTGGAGCGGGCCGCTGCCGCACCGAGGCGTTGGTGGCTCTCGATGACCTCAGCGATCTGCCGGCCGACCCGGATCGTCGGGTTGAGCGAGGTCATTGGTTCTTGAAAGATCATAGCAATCCGGCGCCCCCGAATTTGCTGCATACCTTGCTCGTCTAGGGCCAACAGATCGCGGCCGTCAAAGCTGATGCCGCCGCGCGGCACCCGGTAATGCCCTTCAGGCAGCAGGCGTAACACAGACATAGCCGTCACCGACTTGCCACAGCCCGACTCCCCGACGAGCCCCAGCATCTCGCCGCGGTGCAGGGCCAACTGCACACCGGACAAAGCCTCGACGACCCCCCAATAGGTCGGGAACTCTAGGTGCAGATCCGTTAGCTCGAGTAGGGCCATGGCCGCCTCCTAGCGCCTCTGCCGCGGGTCGAGTACATCCCGCAGGCCGTCACCGAACAGGTTGAACCCAATCGCCGTCACGAATATCGCCGCCCCGGGGAAGGAGGCGTACCACCACTGGTCAAGGATGAACCGGCGCCCCGCGCTCACCATCGCACCCCACTCGGCCGTCGGCTGTTGGGCGCCCAAGCCCAGGAAGGACAGGGCTGCAGCCGTCAGGATCGCACCGCCGATGTCAAGAGTGGCCTGCACCATGACAGGTGTCATCGTGTTGGGTAAGATGTGGCGTCTGACGATCCAGGCGGCCTTCGCGCCAAACGTCCTCGCTGCGCGCACATACTCGCGCTCACGTACGGCGAGAGCCTGCCCGCGCACCAAGCGGACATACACCGGCACCCGCACGAAGGCTATCGCCAGCATCGCGTTGCGCAGGTTGGGACCCAGCGCCGCAGACAGAGCCATAGCCAGAACCAGAGATGGAAAGGCGAGGACCATGTCCATCAGCCGCATGATGACCACATCGCCGATGCCTCCGCTGAAACCCGCGACGCTGCCGATCAGGACACCCGCGCTTACCGCGATGCCGACGATCATCAGCCCCACGCCGACCGATAGGCGTGCCCCCCAGAACACCCGGCTCATGATGTCGCGTCCGACCTCATCGGTACCGAACGGATGACTGCGCGATGGTCCCTCCAGCCTGGCCGTCCAGTCGATCATGTCGGGGTCGTACGGGCTGATCATCGGAGCTAGCAGGGCGATGGCCGCTACGACGAGGACGATCAGCAGGCCGGCCAGGGTCAGCGGGTTACGGCGTACCAGATACCAGATATAGCCCAGCTGCTCCTTGCGGCGCACCTAGCCCACCCCCCGGATCTGTGGGTCGAGCAGCAGGTAGGCTATGTCCACCAAGAGGTTGATCAACACGTATCCAGTCGCGACAAACACCGTGAAACCCATGATCGCGGGGAAGTCCAAGAAACCGATGGAGTCAACCACGTAGCTGCCCATCCCCGGCCACGCGAAGATGGTCTCGGTCATGATCGCCCCGCCGAGCAGGTCCCCGATGGACAGCCCGACGACCGTTACCGTGGGAATCAGGGCGTTGCGCAGCGCGTGCCGGTAGATCAGCGACCGGCGGCGGATGCCGTTGGCCCGCGCCGTGCGGATGTAATCCTGCCCCAGCACCTCGATCATGCTGCTGCGCACCTGCCGCGAGAACTGACCGATGTGCACAAACGATAGGCAAAACGCCGGCAGGATCAGGTGGTACAGGGCGTCCCCAAATGCGGCAAAGTTGCCGGATAGCAGCGAATCGATGAGCAGGAAACCCGTCACCCGTGGTACTGCCGCCAGGAACGGGTTGATCCGCCCCGAGCCGGGGAGCCATCCCAGCTTACCGTAGAACACGAGCAGGGCCATCAACCCTAGCCAGAAGAGCGGGGTGCTGACGCCCAGCACCGAGTAGGTGCGGCTGATATGGTCCACTGCGGTGTCCTTGCGCACAGCGGACCAGACTCCGAGCGGGATCCCAACGGCTACGGCCAGGACGATGGAGCACAGGGCCAGCTCAAGCGTTGCTGGAAAGAAGGTCAGCAGATCCTCTGCTACAGGCCGCTGGGTGCGGATCGACGTGCCCAGGTCCAACCGGAGCAGGCCAGACATGTAGCGCCCATACTGGATGTGCAGCGGGAGATCGAGGCCTAGGCTCTCACGTATCTTGGCCAGGGTCTCCTCGCTTGCCCGTTGGCCGACCAGCATCCGCGCCGGGTCACCCGGGACCAGGTGTGATACGGCGAAGGTGATCAGGGTCACGCCAAACAGGACCAATACCAACAGTGAGAGCCGCCGGATGACCAGGTTGCCAATGGACAAGTCGCTCTATCGCTCCTCTACCCACAGCCCGGGCCGGCCTGGCCGGCCCGGGCTGACACAACCGGATGAGAGATTGCCGGTGCTCGGACCTACTTCTTGGACATCTGGTGGAAGTTGAACATGTCTAAGAGCATCGGATTGCACACAAAGCCCTCGACGTTCTTGCGCAGAACCAAATCGTAGCTTTTTTGCACCAGGAAGATGTACGGTGCCTCGTCCATGATGATCTCTTGAGCGTGAGCATAGATGTTGGTCCGCTCAGCCTGATCGGTGATGCGCGCAGCCTGCCGCACGAGAGTGTCGACCTGCGCGTTGCCGTAGAAACTGCGGTTGCCCGCCAGGCCCCAGTTGTTGGTCTGGAACCAGTAGTTCATGAACATATAGGGGTCCGCGAAGTCGGGCGTCCAGTTGCCGATGGCGAGGTCAAACTCGCCCTTGTCCAAGTTCTCGCGCATGGTCGCGTAGGCGAGCTTTTGCATCTCAACGGTGATGCCAAGCTCCTTGAAGGTCGACTGAAGCGAGAGACCGATCGGCTCCCAGTTGGGGTCACGGTCGGCGTACAGATACCGAAGCGTCAGCGGAGTCTTAACCTCCGACTCCGCCAGCAGTGCCTTGGCCTCCTCGAGCAGGTAGCTGTACTGGCGGATGTCCTTTTGGTGGCCCCACATCCCATTGGGTACCGGACCCCGCATCTGCGTGGCGCGGCCGAGGTATACGCCGGAGATGATCCCGGCATAGTCCGTAGCGTAGCTGAGCGCCTGCCTGAACTTGACATTATTGAGCGGGGCGCGTTGGCAGTTGAGGTACACGTACGACACGGACAAGCTCGGGTAGGTCCGGACGTTGACCTGGTCGCTCTTCTCCAACTGCTTGAGCATGTCCAGGGGTAGCTCTGCCGCGATATCCAGGTCGCCCTTCTCTAGCTGGAGGCGGCGGGCCGATGGGTCTTTGACGATCTTGATCATCACGGTCTTGAGGCTGGGCGCTGTACCGCCGTAGTTAGTGTTGAGAACCAGCTTGTGGTGACTATCCTTAACCCACTCGGCAAGCTTGTACGGGCCGCTGCCCATAGTCTTGGCGGACAGATAAGCTTGACCCCAGTCACCGGACTTCTCCTGGGCCATCACCTTGGGATTGACTATGCTCGCGCCGTTGTTGGCCAACGCATAGAGGAACGGCGGGAAGGGGTCATTGAGCACAAACTTGACCTCATACTCGCTGACCGCGTCGATCGTCTCCACTGTCGGGAAGGCGTCGTTGGGGCCCTTGGCGATCGCCAGCAGCCGCTCGAATGTGAACTTGACGGCCGCCGCGTTAACCTTGCTGCCGTCGTCAAACTTAGCGTTGTCCCTGAGGACAAATACCCACTCCAAGCCGTCGGGACTCACGGTCCAGGACTTGGCCAGGGCCGGCCCAACCTCGGTCGTGCTCCCCTTGTAGTCAACCAGCCGCTCGTAGCACCAGTAAGTCACGCCCCACGAGCTGTTGGTCATGGTCACCGCAGGGTCAAGGTTGTCCACATCGTCGGCGATGCCGACCACCAGCGTGTCCTTGGGCACTTTGGGGCCTCCACAGGCCCCAAGAACCGCAGAGAACGCCAGCAGGGCAGTCAGTGCGAGCACAAGCCACAGTCGCGATCGGGTAGATGACACGATGTTGCTCACTCTCCTTTTTTGCCATAGGCAGCATGGGTCAGGGACTGTGGAATCTGGTATTGCCGAAATTGCTTTCGTGGCAGGAGATGGTATTCCTGCGCATGTTGCCCGGGAGAAGGATATGCGGACGAGACCCGGTAGTTGAGCATGGGCGCCCACTCTGTAACGAAGGAGACCAACGACACATGGACGATCAGCACGGAGCAGAGACCTATCGCAGGTGTATGGCCCTGATGACCACGACCGCCGTGGGTGATGCCCTGGCCCGAGGCCTGGACACCGCCATCATCCCGGTCGGCGCGTGTGAGAACCACGGCCCCCATGCGCCGCTGTGCACTGACACTATCGTTGCGGAGGAGGTTGCAGTCCGCTTGGCGGCACGGATCGACGCCCTGGTGGCACCGGCTCTGCCAATCAGCTTCTCGGCGCAGCATCTAACTTTCGCGGGCTCAATCAGCCTGTCGCCGGCCACGCTGATCCAGGTGCTGTGCGAGTACGTCGAGAGCCTGGCGGACCAGGGTTTCCGGCGGTTCGTGTTGTTCTCAGGGCACGGCGGCAACCGTACGGCGATTGATGTAGCGGCGCGGGAGCTCAAGGTGCGCTACGGCAGCGACATCGAGGTCATGGTCCTTAACCTTCTCGCCCTACAGACCTCGGCTGAGCTTCGGTCGCGGGTCGAGGAGCGGCTCGGGGTCAAGTTCCGGGATATCTGGGAAGCGCACGGCGGCGAGCAAGAAACGTCGGCGGCACTCGCTCGCGACAAGCGGCTGGTGCGCCTCGACCTGGCCCCGCCGCCGGCGGAGGCCATCGGTGAGTACATCAGGCGCAGCCGCGACCCATACGCCTGGATCGTAACGTTCGATCTGCCGCGCTACGCTCCGGACGGTAGCTGGGGCGACCCGCGCGGCGCTACGGCTCTGCAGGGTAGGGTAGTCTTTGACCTGCTGGCCGAGATGTTGGCTGAGCGCATCGCCGGCAAGTGGGAGCGGGAGTAAGCTACTGGGTCAAGCCCGGGTTAGGATTGGGAGGCCGCGCTCTGAGGCACGGCCTCCCGGCTCTTTTTCCTGCCTGCTAGCTCAGCTCCAGCGCGCCGGCACGGCAACCGGCCCATCCTCGACGATCACTCCGATCGACGCGATCCGGTCGCCGAAATGGACCACCGGGTTGTCGTTGTACGACATCACAATGCCGTCGACCGGGGCGACGAACGTCTCGACCTCGGCAAAAGCCTTGCGGATGTCGTATGTGCGGCCCAGCTCCTGACCGGCGCGCACGGACATGCCGGGCAGCATCTCGGTGCGCAGCACACCGCCAGCCGTCGCCTTGACCTGGGTCTTGCTGCTGTAGGACACCACCACCTGCCGTGGCGGCAGATCCATCTCGCCGTCAAGCATGCCGACGAAGCGTATTACGTTGAGCACGCCACGTAGGCCGACGGCGATGTTGTCTTCCTGGAAACTCGAATGCGCTCCCAACTCAGGGGTGATCCCAACGATACCCTTGCGCTCCGCAACCAGGCGCAGTTTGCCGTCATACCTCATCTGCCTGAAATCGGCGTCGAGCGGCTCGCGCACCAGGACCTCGGTACCGAAGACCCGCGCCAGATCGGCGCTCTTGCCCTCCATCGCGAGGCGGACGTGGGTGACCATCCCCGGGCCACCGGTGTGTAAGTCGATCAGGTAGTCCGCCTTACTCACGGCCGAGCGGTACAACGCGTGGGCCATGCGCTGGCTCATGCCGCCGCCAGCCGAGCCGGGAAACACCCGGTTCATGTCCTCGAGGTCCCAGAAGGTCTGGCGCATGCGGTGGTTAAAGGCCACCAGATTGGCTACCGGCACTGCGATCAGCGCTCCGCGCATCCCGGCGAGGGCGCCGCCCGTCATCAGCCTGCGGATGACCTCAATCCCGTTGACCTCGATACCGTGGCAGGCGGCCTGGACGTACAGCACCGGTCCAGGGGCCGCACCCCGCACCACGGCTACGGGGATGTCCAGCGATGAGCCGTCGGCGAAGGTGCCGATGAAGATGGTGCCGAATGCGGTCTGACCTGGAAGTGCCGCCGCACTGCCCACTGTCAGGGGGCCGTCGGCCGGCAAGGGCTTTTTGTTCTCAGGAGCCATATGACAGGGTCACCTCCTAGAGTCACATACTACGCTCCGGGCGCGCAGCCACCTGCCACATGGTGGCCCGCAGAGGGGCAGCGCTGGGGAGGCAGAGACGCTGATTCGCGATGTCCTCGGCCCTAACCTCACCGTCTTGTTTGTGGGTTTCAACCCCGGGACGAGGTCGGGAGAGACGGGTCATCACTACGCCGGCCGCAACAACAGCTTCTGGCGGCTCCTGCACGAGTCGGGTCTAGCCGGGGCGCAGTTTGGCCCCGCCGAGGACCGGCTGTTGTTGGGCTACGGGTACGGGCTGACCAACATCGTTGCCCGCACGACTCCGAGTTCTAGTGACCTGCGCCGAGACGATTACCGGCAGGGGGCCGCCGAGCTCGGCCGCAAGATTGAGGACGGCCGGCCCAGGGTCGTGGCCTACATGGGCAAGGGGGTCTACGCCGCTCTGCGGGGCATGGCCGGGAGCACCGGCGTCGCGTACGGCCTGCAGGATCAATCTGTGTCCAGAGGCAGTCTCGACTTCGTGCTCGCCTCGCCAAGCGGCCGCGCCACCATCCCGTACCGCGACAAGCTGGCACTGACGACCGAGCTTGCCGAGCTCGTCCGCCAGGTTGAGGCTCAGGCTGCTCGCGAGCAGGAGAGGCTACTTGCCGCCAACCTGATCGATGGCGTCCTGGGCGTGGCGGCAGGCGACCGCCTGCTGATCCTGTCGGGGCGCCCACCCAGCGAGGTAGTTGGCCCGCTGTCCCGCCGGGCGGCGGAGGTCGGGGCCGTGGCAGTGGTGTCGCCGCGAATGCGGGAGGGCCCTCTCGACCCCAACGCATACGATTACGATGCGGTAGTGCTTGCCCCGTCGCCGCGAGACTGGCTGGATCCCCAAGTGCAGGGGCTGCTGCGGCAAGTCGCCAGCCGGCGGCGGGAGGGAGGCCCACGGACCGCACTGCTGCCACCGGCGGCGGAGGAGTGCCTGCGCCGCGCGCTGAGCTACGACGAGCACGCGGTTTCTGGGTCATGCGCTGAGCTGGCTGCGCTGATCGACGAGGCGCGAGAGGTGCGGGTTTCATCTGATGAGGGAACGGACCTGTCAGTCAAGGTCCGGGGCTCGGGCGCCGGCCCTATTGGCGCCTTGCCCGGGGCAGTCTTCCTGGAGGTGGAGGAGGGGACTGCCCACGGCACTCTGGTCGTGGATGGCTCGACGCACGACGGGCTGCTCAGCGAGCGCCTGACCCTGCGGTTGGCCGAGGGGCGGGTCGTGCACCTGCAGCGCTCGGGACGGCCTGCGGGGATGGACGCCGGGCCCGACCCCCTAGTCGATAGGCTGTTCGCGCAGGTCGAGTTGCGGGCGGCCCGCGATCCAGATGCACTGGCCCTGCGTCAACTCGCGATCGGCCGAAACCCTACATCGCGGCTCAGCGGATGCTTGCTGGAGGACCAGACCGTTGCCGGCGCCTGCTATGCCGGCTTCGGGCGGGCCGTCGCTGGTGGCCTTGGTTACTGTCTCTGGGGCGGGGTCAGCATGCACTCTGATATCCGTGCGGTGGCACGCTGAGCACACCCGTGCCACCGCTAGTGGCTAGCCGTCAGCCATTGCCAGACCGCGCCCGGGTCCTCGATCAATGCTGCGCGCACCGGTGGCGTCCGACGGCGCTCGGAGTGCGCTGTGCCCGACCCGCCGTCACCCAGACCCGCCTCGAGTAAGCGTCCATAGACGAGGTCCGCGAGGACGAAGTACGCCGCATCGAGCAGATCGATGTCGCCGACCGCTCCCGAATCCCTGGCGAGGGTGCCGCCGGCCGCGTTATGCAGCGTGACGGCCTCTGATTGGGCCCGGATCATCCCCGTTGCTGCGACCAGGTCACCCCGGTGCTGCTCGATCGCAGCCACCGCGGCTGAGATGAATCGCCGCCAGGGACCCTCAATGGCCGCCATATCCCGGGCGGTGACGACCGGCGCGATGATGACCAAGCGCGGCTGCAGACCGACTCGCTCTGGGCGGAGGATGCCCGCCCTGGCCAGTGCCAGACCAGCGTTACCGTAGCTTACCAGGCTGCTCTGCGGTCCGGCATAGTCGGCCCAGACCTGGCCCCACTCTCTCGCCTTTGCGGCCAAGGTGAGCTCCTGCGCGGCCCGCCACAGGCGGCTGATCAGGACCGCGACACCTACCGCCCCCGACCCGGCCAGGAAAGACAGCCGCAGCAGAGGCGGTCCGGGAGGTTGCTCCCCGGACCACGCCGCATCGCCGAAGTCAACGGCAAAGGCCCCAGGGCCTCGCCATGATACGAGACGCGGGACAGCGCATCCCAGCCCAAGTCCAGCGACCAGGACCTCCGCCACGCCTGGCCAGGCTGTTGCTTCCGGGGCGAGGCGCGCCCATTCACCGCCAAGTTGTCGGACGTCGGGCGCAATGGCCGCAGCGACACGCTTTGCAGGCTCCTCAAGATGAGCACCCAGCAAAGCGGCGATCTGCGGCGTCAACAGCCAGATGCGCTCACCCTCCGGGCGTTCGGGGTCGAGTCCGGGCAGCCTGGACCAGATAGCGGTAATATCGTCCACGTTGATCCACAGCTCCAAGCCCCCGCCTGCTGCCGGCGCGCTAGACCTGGGAGAGAGCCGTGACAGCAGGCTACGCATCGCGGCCGACCTCCTCGGGCTTGAGATTGGCTTGGGGAACGGTCACGAGGCGGTTTCCACTGATCGCCATATCGTCGCCCTCACCGAGCTCTATCTCGGCCACGAGGACAGATGCGCCTGTGGCGATGAGTACCGGAGCAGGTACCAGTTGCTTGATAACTCCCGATTTCCCCCTCAACGGGCCGCGCAGCACCCTGACCCGTAGGCCGGGACAGAGGTCCGTCGGCTGCTCTACCAGCCCGGCCCGGGCGGCGGCGTCGCCGTCCTCGGCCAGCTTCGCGTAGCCCTCCGGGGGTTCGATGGAGACCATGATGCGCGGCCTAATCACGCCGGCGCGGATATGGGTAGTGCCGCTGAGCGATGCCAACCGCCCTTCGAGGCCGGCAAGGGCAGCGTAGGCGGCCTGCCCCATCGGCGACACGCCAAAGCCCTCAGTCAGCACGATAACCAACGGCAGATCCTCTTCCCCGGTGGCGATCACTCCGAGCTCACTCCCGAGCAGGCGACATAGCTCGGCCTGCCTGGCGCTTCCGGCTATGATCCCCGTCACTCCCAGCTCGATCGCCTTGCGGACTGACTGCTCATCCACATGGCCGGTGACCAGCACCTGATCACGGAGGCCGTTGCCGTCATCTTTGCTGGGGTTGTCCGGCCGCCACGGCTCCGCGCGGTTGGGGAAGGCCGCGAGCCGGCCATGCGCCTCACGGCCCAAACCCACGAGGCCGTCGAGCACGATGCCGTGACCCAGCACGTCGACCTCCCGCCGGTCGCGGATGGCGGTGATCATCCCCGGTACGTGCGCTGTGACGACCGACGACACCTGGTCCGGGACGATATTGATTGTGCCGCTGAGCCCGACGACATCGCGAACCGTTCCGAAGACAGGCGAGAAGAGGTTGACATAGCTGTTGCCCTCTTTGCGGCTCGCGATGAGCTGGCCCTTCTCGACATGCTGGCCTTCCTGGACCCGGAGGTACTCCCGGAAGCGGTAGCGGTCGCCCCGCAACTCGTCGATCACGTTGAAGTGCACAATCTCCGCGAGCTGGGTGGGCAGGTGTTCGCGCAGGTAGATGACACCCAGGGAAGGGGAAACCCCTGCGTAGGTGCCTTCGTGTTCGCTGCGCGCCACCCGGTGCGACCAGAACATGCTGCTACGCGCAACGATGCTCTCGGTCTTGACTTGCTCGCCCGGGCTCGGCAGCACCGTGTCCTCGGTTGCGACGGGATCTACGCGTAGCTGACGGGCGACCTGCGTTCGCAGTACCCGGCCTGGAAAGGTACTCATCGACAGCAGGTGTGTGTCGGGCGCGACGACGTCCCCGACCTTGACCAGCGCCTCACCCTGGACCGATAGGCGGCGGGTCACGCGGATGATGCCGGGCTTCATTGGACGCTCACCTCGCTAGCCCGCTCCGCATCAATGTCGCGTGGCGGGTCCCAGCCCTCCGGCCAGGCGCCGAGAGCCTCCATCCACCTGCGGACCTGTTGGGCCCGCTCCGGCCCCGGCCATCCGCCATCGTGGTGTGGGTTGACCCTGTTGTCGATGACCAGCCCAACCACACCCCCCAGGACCATGTGGGTCGCCACGTTGCCCGGGCCTGCGCCAAAGTCCTGGCTGCCGTGCGGCCGAATCGACAGCTCACCCTCGAGGCCCGCCGCCAGCGGTAGCACGGCGATGTCGCCAGGAGCGACGCGCGCCTCAAGCTTGCCGCCACCGCTCACGGTAAGCAGCGCCGTGACTGGAGCGTCAACGTGCGGCACCGCACGGCGTCCTTTTGCCTCTGGCGCGCGGGGCTGCACTGCAGTGCCCAGCGGGATCAGGCAGTCGGCGTCCAAGACCTCCGTCGCAATAGCGGGCTCGGTCTGGCTGAGGATGCCGAGATGCGGCAGCATGAAGACTGAGTCGACAAATAGACGCACCGCGCCGCCCGGTCGCACTGCGTTAAGCAGGATCATCGCTGCCTGGGCGCGCTGGGGAGCGCTTGCCAGCAGGCCGCCGCTGCCGATGATCATGCCCGGCCTGAGCTCGGCAAGAGTGGCGGGCTCGGGCTCGGCGTCCTTGATCAACTTGGCCTGCTCCCGGCCGAAGGAAAGCTCGCGCGGCCCCCGGTCGGGCTGATACACGTCCAGATGCTGCTCCGTGGCCAGGCGGATCGCCTCGGTCGCCAGGGCCTGCTCCAGGAAGAGCTCGGGGAGGGTCTGGGGTATGGTCGTAGGGTGCAGCGTTTTGCCGCCGATCTCATCCCTCAGGTCGTCCTCAGTGATCGCGAATGGCAGCCAGGAGGCAATGCGCGCCGGCCCGGCCTGGGCCATCACGTTGCTTGAGCTGTAGCTGACGCCGAGGTTGGCACTGACGCTCCGCGTGAACTTGCCGTCGACGAAGGAGAAGACATCTGTCGTCGCTCCGCCGAGGTCCATGCACAGCACGTTGAGCCCTTCGCGGTCGGAGAGCAGCTTGAGGATCAGTCCGACGGCGACCGGGGTGGGGATGACCGGGCCGTCGACCCAAGAGAGCAGCTCCTCGTAGCCGGGGGCCTGTTTCATCACGTGGCCCTCGAAGATCTCCACGATGGCGCGGCGGACCGGCTCGAGGTTCTCGCGCGAGACGTCCGGTCGCAGGTTGGGTGCCAGGAGCACATCGTAGCGGCGGCTGAGCATCTCGGCGACAAGTTCGCGGACCGACTCGGCGCCCGCGAAGACGATGGGCAGGCGATAGCCCTTGCCAAAGCGGGGCCTCATCTCGGAGAGATTGAGGAAGTCGCAGGTCTCGAGCACAAAGCGCGGCGTGCCCCCGTCCATCCCGCCGGCGACAAGGACCATGTCGGGACGGGCTGCCGATATTGCCCGAAACCGCTCAAGCGGCGTCCGGTCGTCATCCACGGCCAGCACGTCCAGGACGATCGCTCCGGCGCCCAAGGCAGCCTGCTCCGCGGACCGGGCCGTTAGGCGGCGCATCACGCCGCACACCATGACCTGCAGGCCGCCACCGGCGCTGCTGGTGGACAGGTAGGTCCGGACCTGTGAGCGATCAAGCTCAAGCCTGGCTCCTCGAGAGATGGGAGAGAGCAGGCCGGCCACAGCTCGCCTGCCTAGCTCGGAGACGGCGCGGCGCACCCCGACCACGACGTTCTCGTCGGGAAGCTCGACGGTGGTTGCTGCGTCCGCGCGCGCTGCCAGGCGGTAAGCGCCCCCTGGTCCGCTGGGCGCCAGTAGGACGGCTTTGGTGGTGGTGCTGCCGACGTCAGTCAGGAGGATAAGGCTAGTTGGATCAAGCAATGCTCGGTACCCCCGTGGTATCTATAGGCTTATCGCTATCCGGTCGGCCCTCGATCCTGGACGGCGGTCTGCCTTCGACAATGCGTACGGCGCGTCCTCCCACGGCGGGATGTGAGGCGGCTGCGCGGCGAGGGTCCAGGGTCGTGCGATGCGGGGTAGGGGGCCCAAAGAAGAGGGGGCGCGGTTGCGCCCCCTGTCGAGTCAAACTCAAGCCTGGCCCCCGGTACTGCTCCCGGAAGCCTTGACTACCTGCTAGTGCACGATGAACCTGATCACCAGGAATACAGCCAGGATGTACATGGTCGGCGAGACGTCCCGGTGCTTGCCGGTGAATACTTTGAGCACTACATACGACAGCACGCCCCACACGATACCTTCGGCAATGCTGAACGTGAAAGGCATCATCACGATCGCCAGGAAGGCGGGGATGGCCTCCATATAGTCCGCGAAGTTGATGCGCATCACCGGCTCCATCATGAAAATGCCGACGATGATCAGGATAGGCGCAGTCGCGGCCGCAGGAACCAGTCCGGCCAGCGGCGCGATAAACAGGGCGGCCAGGAACAGCACTCCGGTTACCACGGCGGTCAGCCCTGTGCGCCCGCCTTCAGTTACCCCTGAGGCGCTCTCCACGTAGGTTGTGACGGTGCTCGTACCAAGGGCCGCGCCGGCCACGGTGGCGACGGCATCTGCCATGAGGGCCTTATTGGCCCGGGGCAGCCTGCCCTCGTCATCCAGCATCCGGGCTTTGCTGGCGACGCCGATCAGCGTGCCGAGCGTGTCAAAGACGTCTACGAACGCAAACGAGAAGATCACCGGGATAAAGCCGATCGTGGCCAACTCCCGGAATCCGAGGGCGAACTTCCCAAAAGTTGGGCTGAGACTCGGAGGCCTGGCTACCAAGCCGCCTAGCCCGGGGAAACCCGCAATGACGGGGATCTCGGTACCCGCGTGGTAGCCAAAGAACTGCGGCCCCATGATCTCGGCCACGAGCATACCGACAAGCGTCGTGCCGAGGATGCCAATCAACAACGAACCCCGAACCCGGCGGACGACAAGAACCGACGTAAAAATCAGCCCGAACGCCGCGAGGAGCACGATAGGATCGGTGAAATCGCCCATGCTCACAAGGGTCGCGTCGTTGCCGACCACCATTCCTGCGTTCTTGAAGCCGATCAGCGCGATGAAGAGCCCGATGCCGGTGCCGACGGCGAGTTTGAGCGACATTGGGATGGAGTTGATGATTGCCTCGCGCGCCTTGGTCACCGTCAAGAGGATGAAGATCAGGCCCGACACGAACACCGCTGCCAGGGCGGTTTCCCATCCGACATTGTAGCGGAAGACCACGCCGAAGACGAAGAAGGCGTTGAGCCCCATGCCCGGCGCGAGGGCAAAGGGATAGTTGGCCATCAGGCCCATAGTGATCGAGCCTATAGCTGCGGAGATACAGGTTGCAGCCAGGACGGCGCCAAAGTTCATGCCGGCGATGGAAAGCAGATCAGGATTGACAAAGATGATGTAGGCCATGGTCATAAAGGTGGTAAGGCCGGCGAGAACTTCAGTGCGGACATCGGTCTTGTTCTTAGATAGCTGGAACACTCTCTCTAGCAAGCCAGTTTGCCCCCCTCAAACTAGTGTCTTGTGACTCTTGTCAACTGCGATGCATTCGGCAACTTGGGGATGCTGGTCCTGCTGTGTTTCGACAGAGTTCGTGGGAAAACTGCAACCGATCGGTCGCTTTGGGCGCACGGGGCCACGATAGGCAAATCCCTAGCGTCGCGAAGGAAACCGCCGCCGACCGGCGTAATAGTCACGCTATGCCGAAAGGCCCTCAATAACCTAAGCTACTCATAAGGAGCAGATATCGATGGACAAGATCAAAGCCCTTCTGGCAACTGACGGGTCCGAGAGCGCCGAGCGCGCCGCGGACTTCCTGTGCACCCTGGCGGGGTCCAGCAGCGATTGCGAGGTAGTTGTTGTGCACGTCGTACGGCCGCTGACCTACTGGTTCGTGCCCAGCGAGACTGGCATGGTCGCGAGCGGCGAGATCATGGCACAGTTGCTGGACACGGCCCGCGAAGAGGGCAAGGCGATCGTGACGCGGATGGTTGACAAGTTTGCGGGCAAAGCCAAGGCCCGCGGCCTGCTGGCTGAGGGCGACCCAGCCCTGGAGATCGTCCAAATCGCCAAAGACGAGCAGGTCGGGATGATCGTCATGGGTTCGCGGGGCATGAGCCCAATCCAGGGGCTGCTGGTCGGCAGCATCACCAACCGGGTGCTGCATCAGGGTGAGTGCCCAGTGCTGGTTGTGCCCTAGGCTCAGCAGAGACCGGCGACCAGATATCAGATAGGCATGTAATGAGCGGGAGCAGGGCCGGCAGGCCTCTGCTCCCGCTTTTGTGACATTGGACGGCGTCCTAAAGTAGCGCCGCGAACAGCAGTCCCGCCGCAGCCGCGACCAGCAGCCCCGGCAGCATGTTGGCCACCCGCAGCTTGGCGACACCCAAGATGTTGAGGCCCAAACCGACGATCATCAGTCCGCCTGTCGCCGTGACCAACTGGATCACGGGGTCAGTGAGGAACTCTCGGGCGACGCCTGCCGCGAGCGTGAGCCCTCCCTGGTAGATGAGGATCGTTAACGCAGAGAACAGCACGCCCGGTCCAAGACCAGCAGTCAGGGCGATCGCGGAGATGCCGTCGAGCGTCGACTTGGTCAGCAACAGGGTAGGGTCGCCGCGCAGCCCGTCCTGAAGCGCGCCGAGTATTGTCATTGGGCCGACGCAAAACAGCAGGCTCGCGGTAACGAAACCCCGCGTGAAGTCGCCGCGCCCGCCTCGCCCGAATCGATCCCGCAGGCGGTCGCCGAGCCCGTTAAGGCGCTCCTCAAGGCGCAAGCCCTCGCCGATCCAGGACCCCGCGACGATCGACAGCAGGACGGCGATGAACACCGGCCCCGAGTCAGCCTGCCATGCCATCTGCAGGCCTACCAGGAGTGTCGCCAAGCCGACGCCCTGCATGGTGATATCGACCATGCGCTCCGGGAGCCTGTTGCCGAGCAGCAAACCAAGGCAGCCTCCGAGCAGCACCGTCGCAAGATTGGCCATCGTGCCGAGCCCACCCATCGGCATCAAACCACAATCCCTTCGGTCAGGAATGGCGAGTACTTCGCCCCAGCGACTGATGTGCCTGCTGGAGTGCCTGCTGCCGGCGCGCTTTACGGTACAATAGACCCTAGGTACAAGAGTCAATAGCCCGACGAGAGGTGGATGCCGGTGAGCGCACAGCAGACGACGTTATCTGTACCTGGTATGTCCTGCATGCACTGCGTCAACGCGATCAAAGCGGCACTAGGCCAGCTCAGTGGGGTCAGGGATGTCCGCGTGGACCTAGCCGCCAAGAAGGTTCATGTCGACTACTCTCCCGATGCCATCAGCCCGGAGATCCTGGCCAAGGCGCTGGCTGCTGCCGGGTATCCCGTCATCGACTAGGAAGCGCGCGGCGGGCGAGGCCTGGTGCCTCGCCCGCCGCTGCCGCACAATGGCCACTATCGCACGTGAGCCTAGAGCTCGACGATGCCCACCTCGTCCCGGATGACCATCTTGGTCCCATACGGCCGCGATAGCTCAGCCGTCTTGTTGAGGATCTTCTCCGCGAGCTCGCCGGAGGCAAGCTGCGGCCGGCCGCGAACGGTGCGGCGCTTGCCAAAGCCAAGCGTGACCGGATATATCTTGAGCTCGACGAGCTTGCCGTCCTCATAGCGGCACCAAGGCAGGAAGCTCTCCCAGTACTTCGCGTCGGAGGGGAACCCCTTCTTGTCGTTGTTGGACCGCTTGTCGTAGTAGTCGGCGGGAGTGGCTGTGTCGTCAAGGCCGGTCTTCTCATAGACGTCAGCGGGCAGTTTGCGGACGGTTTCGTTTTGGAAAACGAAGTTCCCGAGCCCGTAGAAGATCGGCTTGTGCTTATAGATCTCGATGCCGCGAATGAAGTGCGGTCCGTGGCCGAGGAAAACGTCTGCCCCCGCGTCCACGCAGGCCCGGGCAAACGGCTGGTGGAACGTCGCAGGCTCCCACCTGTCAGTGCCGCCCTCATGGCAGTGCAGGCTATAGACCACGAAATCCGACTGCCGGGCCGCGTCGCTGATCCACTTGACGTTGCCCTCGAGGTCCTCACGATTGACCTCGGTGAATACGCCGGGTTTGTCACCAGCGACAAAGCGCACGCCGGCGAAGTTGATCTCGTTGGGCTTGTCGGGCGCGAGCCAACCGGCGGCGACGTACTCCTTTTTTATCGCTTCGAAACCAGAACTCTCGCTCACCTGGCGTAGCCGCTCCAGGTCGGCTGGCGACACGACGTAGTACGTGTTGTACCGCACCGGGTTGAGCCCGGGCCGGCCCATTACGTCGCGGCGCTGCTCACCGGCGCGGCCGTGCGAAGCAAACGATGATGCCGCGGCGATGAAGCCGACCCGTCCCTCATTGAGGTCAAGGTAGCGCGGCGATCTCGCGTCGGACAGATTCTCTCCGACGCCGGCGCGGCACAGCCCGACCTCATCGAACAACTCCATTGTCCGCATCATGCCGCCAACCCCGTAGTCCAGCGAGTGGTTGTTGGCCAACGAGAACAGGTTAAAGCCGGCCCACAGCATTTCGTCCATGATATCCGGGTCCACCTGGGCGTAGGTGCCGCCGGACTCAGCAACTGGATAACCGTCGAAATCGTGCGCCAGCATCTCGAAGTTGGTGAACTTGATGTTAGCGTCGCGCACGATATCCCACAGCTTGAGATAGGCGGGCTCGGTGTACGGGGATAGCTTGCGTGTGATGAAGAGGTCGCCGGTCGCTGTCAGCGTAAAGTTGCGCATTTCATCGTTATACTGCAAGTGCTCTCTCCTCCTTGGGGAGCCCTCAGGGCATAGTCCGGTGCACCCATTCCAGAGCAGCCGAGGTAAATCCTGCGCTGCACGAAAAGACAGGAAACTGCGACGGGCACGCGAACGTAACGCAGCACACATACCAGCGGCACGCTAGTTTGCCGGGAGGAATCGTCCCTGGACAACTCGGACCAAACCCAGCCTTCCGGCATTCGCCTGCCGCGCACCGGCCGGCTGGCCATTGGCATCGCTCTGGCCCTCGGCATCAGTACCGCCGCTCTGGTCTTCATCGTCCGTTCGCAGCCGGAGGGCGACTTTGTCGGCATGATCCGGCAGGCACGCCCGTCGTTTCTGATATTGTGCATGGTTTTGCTCGTAGCATCCTGGCTCGCCGACGCCATGCGCTTCAAGGTGCTCGGGCGTGGGCTCGGACATGAGCTCGGCTTCGGTACGCTCGTCGCGACCATAATGATGGGCAACTTCCTGACACTCGCGACGCCGTTTATGGCCGGCGGAGCCCCCGCCCTGATCTATGTGCTCTTCCGGCAGGGACTTGCCGCAGGCCAGGCGTCCGCCGTCGTCGTGCTCGGGGGGGTAGCATCGCAGCTGGCCCTGGCGGGTTTCAACCTCTGTGCCGCGGTAACTCTCGCCTCCCAGTTGCCGCCAGGGGCGTGGTTGGGGCGAGCCTATGTGGTGTTTGTGCTGCTGTACTTCGGAGGTCTCGCGTTGTTTGCGTGGGCGGCGCTGCGCGTCGAGGCTCTGCGGCCTCGTCTTGAGGCGCGGCTGGCGGGCGCCCGCTCGCGCAGCTGGTGGTCACGCCTGGCAGGGACGATTCTCGATATGCTGGCCGACTTTCGGCGTAGCCTGATCCAGCTCACTGGGCCCGGCCGGCGAGCGCACCTGGGCAGGGCGGTTGGATGGGCGGTGCTGTACTTCCTGCTGTACTTCGGCGTTGGCCTCTCGGTAATGCGCAGCTTGGGCGTGAGCGGCAACACGGTTACCCTGTTCGCCTGGCAGGTGGTAGCTGCCACAATCGCCCTGTTCACGCCGTCACCGGGCGGCAGTGGGGCGGCGGAGTTCGGGGCTATGTTTGCCTTCGGCAGCTTGCTGCCGGCAGGGGTGTTGCCGGCATTTATCATCCTGTGGCGCCTCTTTACGTTTCACCTCAATCTGCTGTTGGGCGGGATCGCAACTGCAATACTTGCTGGGCGGATGTCCGTTGGGGGAGGGGACCAGAAGTGACAGATACCGCGGCAGGGCAGGGTCCACTGCAGCCTCTGGACCTGTCGTTTGGGTTGGAGGAGGAGGTCTTCGTCTGCGCTCCGACGCAGCCGACGATGGAGTCGCTGTATTACCTGGCCAGATTGCTGTGGCGAAACCCCCGGCTCTATTACCGGCACAGCGACAGCAACTTCGCCCGTGGCCCCGACGTGCGGCGGGGACTGATGAGCGGTGTCGAGATCTCGACCATCAGGCAGGCGACGCCCGAGGCGGCGGTGGAGGATCTGAGGCGGTGCCGGGCGGACCTGGCCCGCGCCTGTGACCGCCCAGGCGCGCTGCTGGTGGCCGTAGGGCACCTATTGGACCGGGACACGCCGACCAATGTATGCGGTCTTCACGTGCACATCGGCGTGCCGGCAGCGCACCGCGAGTCTAGCTACCGGCGGCTGGCGCCATACCTGCCGCTGCTGGCGCTGCTGACGGCGTCGAGTCCTTGCCGGGCCGGCGAGTACTTCGGCCCGTCCTACCGGATGGTGGCGGGGTACGCAACGGGGCCGCTGCGGCCGGACCACATGTATCGGTTTCAGGACCTGATCGTCTCGCGGCGCCTCGGTACGCTGGAGGCCAGGCTGTTTGACCCGGTTTGGGACACCGAGCGCCTCGTCCACCTCTTGCGGGCGATGCGGGCGGCGGTCCTCCACGGGGAAGACCGCCCGATCGACTACGCGGGTTACGCTAAGCTACGCCAGCTGGCTGCGACGCGTGGTTACGGAGAGGAGTTCCGGCCGCTCTACGAGAGCTTGTGCGGGTGCCTGGCGGCGGCGGGCGACCCGGTTATCCCTGAGGCGATGTTCCGGCAGACGGTTTCGGACGAGATTGCGTCGGCCTGGCGCGAGTATGGGCTGGCGCCGACCTACTACGCTCTGCACCGCGCCTATTGCGGTGAAGGATTCGCCGTCAGCGGCGAGGGGCCGGTGGTGAGGCGGTTTAACGCGCTGATGGCGGCGGGCGGACTGGTCGGCTACTACGCGGTGCGCCTGCCGTATAAGCTCGGCAAGGTGCTTCGCGAATCGGGCAAGGAGAGGGCGGTTGATGGGCTTGGCAGCTAGCGCGGCCGTTGGTGGCGGGGCCGGAGGTTTCCCCTGGAGTGTGGTTGCGGCAGTGCTGGCCGGGTTGGCCTTGCTGTGGGCGGCCGGCCTTTATTACCTGCGCAACGTGTGGTTTTTCCGGGATCCCGTACGGCAGGCTCCACGGCAGCCAGACGCGCTGCTCTCGCCCGCTGATGGGATCGTGTGCTACGTGCGGCGGTATGCGGGCGGCGTAGTTACTGCGGAGAAGCTCGGCACGCCGGTTGAGGTGACCGAGATCACTAAGGCGGCGGGAGCGATAGGGGACGGCCCGGCGCGCCTGGCGGCGGATGGTTGGGTCGTTGGGGTGTACATGTCGCCGCTGGACGTGCACTTCAACTATGCTCCGGCGGACGGGGTGATCGAGGAGATCGTGCACACGCCGGTCCAGCTCAACCTGCCGATGGTCGATATGTGGGAGTACATCAGGCTCACCTATCTCAAGCGGGCGGTCGACCTGTTCTCGGCCAAGTACCGGCTGGTCAATGAGCGCAACACGATCTTCTTCCGGTCCGAGCGACCGGGCGGCGGCGAGATCAGGTACGCGGCGGTGGAAATTGCGGACAAGTTCGTCAACAAGATCGACTGCTTCGTGCGGCCAGGCGACGCGGTGCGGGCGGGGCAGAGGATATCGTTTATCAAGCGCGGGTCACAGGTCGACATGATCCTGCCGCAGGACGGCGTCACGATCGAGGTCGTGCCGGGTCAGCGCGTCACCGGCGGGATTACCGTGCTGGCGAGGATGACGGCGGTGGATGGGGACTGAGCGGCGGCCGTGGGGTGGCGGTGGCCGTGGGGGTGGGCTTGGGGCTAGCTTGGTGCGCAATGCGCGTTCTTGCCACGCGGCCAGCGCGGTGGCGCGCGATACTCACGCGTCGCGAGCTCACCGGCGCGTGATTTTCACGCGCTGAGCCCGGGCAGGCGCCTCTATGCGTGGAAACCGAGCGCAGGTTCCTCCTCCGCGGCGTGTTTTGCCGCCCAGCCGGCCCCGGCCTGCGGCAAAAACACGCGCAGCCCCCGCCCCCGAGCAACTCACATCAATAACGAAGGGCACGGCCGCAGCCGTGCCCTTCCCCTTACATCTGTTACATCCGCCCAGTCAGACCAACTACGGGATCAAGATCACCTTGCCGCACTGTCCCGAGTGCATCAGCTCGAAGCCCTTCTCGAACTCCGTCATTGGGAACGTGTGCGTGATCACCGGAGCCAGGTCGACGCGCTTGCCGCGCAGCAGGGCAGTGGTCTTGTACCAGGTGTCGTACATGCGGCGCCCAGAGATGCCGTAGACCGTGGCGCCCTTGAACACGATGCCGTTGGTCAGGTCCATGGTCACTGGCTTGGCCGGCAGTCCGAGCAACCCGGCCCAGCCGCCAAAGCGCAGCGCCTCGAAGCCCTGGTTGATGGCTGACGGCGCGCCGGACATCTCCAGGAAGACGTCGGCGCCTTCGCCGCCGGTTTCGGCATGGATGATCTTGACCGGGTCCTCGGTCCGGGCGTCGACCGTCAGGTAGGCGCCCATCTTCTTCGCTATGTCGAGCCTGTAGGGGTTGATGTCGACGGCAATGACCTTCTCAGCTCCGCACGCCATCGCCACGGCCACGCCGATCATGCCGATCGGGCCGGCGCCGAATAGAGCGACGGTCTTGCCGACAATGTCGCCTGCGAGCGCCGTATGCACCGCATTGCCCATCGGCTCCTGCACCGAAGCCCAGGCAGCCGGAATGGACGGGTCGGTGACCCAGAGATTCTGGGCCGGGACCGACACGTACTCGGCAAACACGCCCGGGATGTCCACGCCGAGGATCGATAGGTTCTGGCAGATATGCGCGTTGCCGGTCCGGCACAGGTAGCAGATGTCGCAGACGACGTGCGTCTCAGCTGCCACGATGTCGCCGAGCTTGACCTGCTTGACGCCCTCGCCCAGAGCCACGACCTCGCCCGCCATCTCATGCCCGAAGATCAGCGGGGGCTTGATGCGTCCCTGGGCCCATTCGTTCCACTCGTAGATGTGCTGGTCGGTGCCGCAGATGCTCGCGGCATTAACCTTGATCAGGGCCTCGCCCGGCTGCGGGGTAGGTACTGGTACCTCGATCAGCTCGGCGCCCGGCCGCGGCCCGGTCTTGGCCAGGGCTCGCATGGTCTTGGTCACTGGGGTGCCCTCCTATGGTGCCGCTCTACGAACGCGGCAGCCTGGTCTGGTATGTGTGTAACTCAGGTCCCGCCCGCTGCTATGCGACGCTGCTAAGCGAGCAGGTCCTCCCACATCTTAAGATACGTCTCTTTAGTGTAGATGGGCCTGTACTCGGCCACGACCTCGCGTGCCGGCGCCGCATCGTCCCAGAGCAGGTCGATGACCGTCATGGCCATTACCTTGGCAGTATCAACGTAGGTCAGCTGTTTGTCGACGATCTCGTACTCCTCGGAGTGGCCGCGACCGACGACGCCCCCCACACGCGGGTGGATCGCCGGCATGATGTGCGCGATGTCGCCCATATCGGTCGAGCCTGTGGTGTGCTCGCTGTCGCGGCGGACGTGCTCCTTGCCGAGGATTTGCTCCGCGTTAGCGGCGTAGAACTCATCCATCCGCTCTTCGCTAAACCGCGGCAGGTAGCCAGGCAGCGTCTCGATCTCGACCTCGGCGCCAACCGCCATCGCGCCGGCCCGCAGCGCACGGTCGACCTTCTTGCTGGCGTCTATGACCGCGTCCATCCGCTTGCCGCGCACATAGGTCTCCATTCGCACATCGGCCGGGATGATATTGACCAGGTCGCCGCCTTTGGTGATGATCGGGTGAATCCGAATCGTGTCGTCGTCCCGCAGCGTCTCCCGCTGCGCGTGGATGCCCATCAGTCCGAGCATCGCCGCGTTGAGGGCATTTACGCCTGCGTGCGGCGCGCCGCCCGCGTGGGCCTCTTTGCCCTTGTAGCTAATGAACTTACCGACGAAACCGTTATTGGACCCGCCGATGCTCATCTTGCCGTTCTCCATTGTGCCGGCGTGGACCATCATTGCCATGTCGACGTCATCCAGGGCGCCTTCGGCAATGAACTGCTGCTTGCCGCCGAGGAACTGGATCTTGCCCTGCTGGCGGAGCTTGGAGCGGTACTCGATCTCCACGTACTCCTCAGCCGGCATGCCGACGAGCACTACGTCGCCGCCGAGGTACTCCATGGCGCCGGCGTCCACGAGGCCCATGCCGACTCCGACCATGGAGGCCGCCTGCGCGTTGTGCCCGCACGAGTGCGCCGCGCCGGTCTGGGGATCGGCGTGCGGATGGCCGGGGCACAGCACCGAATCGAGCTCGCCCATGACGCAGAAGCTTACGGCGCGACCCTTGCCACCCGCGAGCCTGGCCTTGAGGCCCGTGACGGCGATGCCCTTCTCGTACGTAAGGCCGAGCGCCTGAAACTTCTCCTCGATCTTCTCGGCGGTCCTAAACTCCTTATAGCCCAGCTCAGGGTGAGCGAAGATGTCCTCGCCCAGCTCAATGATTTCCGCGGCCCGCCGGTCGATGGCCTCGCATACACGGCGTTTGAGTTCGTCCTTGGTCAACAGCCCCTACCTCCTTAACTTCTTGTTGCCCTGTTACTCGGCGAAAAAGCTGGCCCACATGTCCAGGTAGCTCTGCTTGGTGTAGTTGGGACGGTAATCCTGTTTGATCTTGACCGCCTCGGCAGCGCCGTTGGCGAGCAGGTCGATCGCGGTGCAGGCCATGAGCTTGGCCTGAACGACGTAGGCAAGGTACCTATCCACCATCTCGAAGGTCTTGCTATGGAACACGCCGCCGGCTCCCGCCACACCCGGCTGGATGCCCGGCATGATCTGGGTGATGTCGCCCATGTCGGACGAGCCGGTGCCGTGCCCGCCGTACTTGACGGCCTGCTCACCGAGCAGCTCGATGGCGTTGGCGCGGAACAGCTCGGTCATGCGCTCCTCGGAGATCTGCGGCATGTATCCTGGGATCTCCTCGATATCGGCATCGGCGCCGACCGCCATCGCGCCGGCCCTAAGCGCCCGGTTGACCTTGCGGGAGGCGTCCAGCACTGCGTCCATCGCCCTGCCGCGCACGTAGGTCTCCATACGCACGTCGGCCGGGATGATGTTGACCAGGTCGCCGCCTTTGTTGACGATTGGGTGGATGCGGATGTTGTCCCCGTCGCGAAGGGTCTCGCGTTGGGCGTGAATGCCCATTAGCCCAAGCATCGCCGCGTTGAGCGCGTTGATCCCCGCGTGTGGCGCGCCGCCGGCGTGAGCCTCTTTGCCCTTGAACTTGATGAACTTGCCCACGAAACCGTTGGAGGTGCCGCCCACGCTGACCTTGTGGCCCTCCTCGTCCTCCGTGCCCATGTGCACGAGAATGGCGAGGTCGATATCGTCCAGCTCGCCAAGGGCAATAAACTCCTGCTTGCCGCCGAGGAACTGGATCTTGCCCTCACGGCGCAGCTTGGCGCGGTACTCGATCTCAACGTACTCCTCAGCCGGCACGGCCATTAGGGCGATATCTCCGTCGAGCTCCGACATCACGCCGGAGTCCACCAAGCCCATTGCGACGCCGCAGAGGCCGGCGATCATCCCATGGTGGCCGCACGAGTGCGCGGCGCCCGTCTTCGGATCGGCAAAGGGGTGATCTGGGCACAGCACCGAGTCAAGCTCGCCCATGATGGCAAGGCGCGCATTGGACTGCCTGCCCTTAAGCCAACCCTTGACTCCGGTGATTGCGATGCCGCTGCGGTGGGGGATGGAGAGTCCCTGGAAGCACTGTTGGACGATGTCGGCGGTCCGGAACTCCTTGTATCCTAGCTCGGGGTGTGCGAAGATGTCGTCTCCGATGGCGATAATCTCATCCTTGCGCTTGTCGATGGCCGCCATCACCGCTTGCTTGAGCCTGGCGATGTCGGCTGGACCGCTGTTGGTCACCCAATCTCCTCCTTGCTGCCAGCCGCGGGAGCATGCGCCGGTCTTTGCCGCAACGGCAGACAGTATCTTCACCTGCGATGTTTCGATAGTCGTGCCATTATCCCTGCAGCCAAGTGAGACGGATGCAAGTTAAGGATTCTTTACAGTTGGTCTGCGGCCGTCGTTATGTCAAGGATTAGTCCCGGAGCCTGCCGAATGCGCGCAAGTATGGGAACCGGTCCGCGCGCGAAGTACATACTGCCCAGCCTGCTGGTTGCTGTGATGCTGCTAGGCACTGCCATGGTGACCCTGCATCAGGCCCAGCTGCGTCTGGCTTCCGAGGCGCCCGAAGCGGGCAGACCTACGGATCAGGCGCAGGGAAACGGGACAGCCCAAGCACTCAGTGACCCTGGCCAGCTCCCTCGGGGCGAGGCCGGTGCATCTCCCCGCGACTCGGAGTCTATCCAAGGGTCCGAGGACCGTAGAGATGATCAGGCGACGCTGGCTGCCCCGTTCCATCCCGCCTACGCTTCGCTAGTTCTGTCGCGGGTCCGCCCGCCTGGCGTCCCATCTCCGATGCCATCGCTCGCCGCCGCCGAGCACGCCTGGCTGGCTGCTTGCCAGACCCCGCTGGGCGCGCTGGTCATGGCGCCGGGCGATTCTCGTATTGTGCCGTACTTCGCCAACTACGCCGCCATGACCCTGTTGCGCTGGGACGTCCCTCTTGTGGAGCGCTACATGCGGTGGTATCTTGACCGTCTCAACAGCCCCGACCGCTTTGGCCTCGATGGGACGATCTACGACTATGTGCTGCAGGGTGGCCGGGAGGTGTCCCAGCGCGATTACGACTCCGCAGACAGCTATGCCGCCACCTTCCTGACGCTCGTCGCCCGCTACGTATTTGCGACCGGCAACGGCCAGTTCGTACTGGACAACCTTAGCGATCTGCGACGGGTGGCAAACGTTTGCTTAGCCCTGCAGGACCCCGTGGATGACCTGGTTTGGGCCAAGCCGGACCACCGGTACAAGTTCCTGATGGACAACTGCGAGGTCCAGCTGGGCCTGGAGTCCTGGGCCGAGCTGCTGCGCACCATCGGTCTCTGGCATGAGGCCGGCCCATACGCTGCGGCCGCCAAGCGGATCCGAGCCGCGATCGAAGACGAGCTATGGGATGAGCGGGCCGGTGCGTATGCCTGGGCTAAGACGCCGTCTGGGCCGCGCGGCCAGCGCCGCCGCTGGTATCCGGACGCGGTTGGCCAGCTGTATCCGGGCCTCTTCGGGGTGATCGACCCTGCCGGGCAGCGCAATCAGGATTTGTTGACGCAGCTCGATACAGCTTACCCTCGCTGGCCGACGCTCGGCAGCGGCGACACCTTCCCTTGGGCGCTCGTGGCCTACGCCAACGCCCGTGGCGGCCGCGTGGAGCAGGCACAGCGCTTCGTCGATGAGGTCAGCGCCCGGTTCATTACCGCAGGTCGACCATGGCCATGGTACAACATGGAGGCTGCTTTCTTCGCCGATACAGTGCTCGAGCTGGCAGCACCAGGCTCATCGGCGCCTGTCCGCCGCTGACCTGGATGGTATGCCCTCGCCGCACGGTATGGGCGCGCGCCGGGCTTGGCTTTATAATTCAGTCCGAAGGACCCTGCACAATGTAACATCACCCGCTGAGTACGGATAAGCGAGAGGAGTTGCTGTCTTGCGGGCACGGTTTAGAGGCAAGGCCTGGATCGGCATCGTCATCCTGGTCCTCAGCGCGGTCATGGTGCGCGCTTTCGTCGTGCGTAGCACGCGGCTCGGTTCAGGCCAGGTTCGCTGGGCCACAGGCACTGCGTCGATTGGCATGATTACGGTTTCCGTCAACGGCTCGGGAGCACTGCAGCCAGGCCATACCGACGAGTTGCGCACCACCGTGGCGGGTTCGGTCCGCCAGGTCCTGGCCCGTAACGGCGACGATGTGGAGCAGGGGCAGACACTGCTCGTCCTGGAGAACGAGGCAGTCATGCTCGCGTGGGAGCAGGCCCGCCTGACCTACGAGGCAGAGACCGAACGCCTAGAGGAGATGCTCAGCGGCGAGGCCGGCAACGTCAAGTCCACCGCGCTCCGTGCGGCCGAGCTCAAGGTGGAGCAGGCGCGCCTGGCCCTTGAGGCGCGGCAGCGCGCGGTAGATGAGTTGACGGTGCGGGCCAAAGGCACAGGGCAGGTTGGTCAGGTCGAGGTTAAGCCGGGGGACGAGGTGCCGGCAGGCGCCCTGCTGCTCACCATGCAAGAGAGCGACCGAGCCAGGGTGCGGCTCAACGTCCCGGAGGACAGGATCGCTGAGCTTTCCCTTGGCGACCGGGCCAGCGTGATGTTGGGCCCCCTCCCTGAGATGCACGTGGTCCGCTTGGTGTTAGACGAGGTCTCGGTCTACGGCCTGCGCGTGGGCGATTTGGTCGAGGCGACAATCGCCGGCGAATGGACCTCCTCCCAGAGCGTCACATCTCGTGGCGCCATCGTGTCGATCCAATCCAAGACCGGGCGACTGTTTGAGGTGATCTGCCGCCTTCCCGGCGTGCCGGCCAATGTGCCGCCGGGGGCATCGGCGCCGTACATCCTGATTTACCCCAGCGGCGACCAAGCCAAAGGCTTGACCATCACGGCCGCCGGCAACATCACCATCGAGACCGATGTGTGGGGCTTGGAGCAGAGGCACCTCGAAGATCTCGGCCACGCTGCCCGCGTTGCCAGCCTAGCCGGGCAGGGCACGCGGGTAGGCTCCGGCCCGGTGATGTACCAGGTCACCCTGGAGCTTGACCAAGCGCTAGACGCTGCACGGGGCGGTATGTCTGCGCACGCCGCGATCTGGCCGGGAGATGGCGGCCAGCCGCTGTTCGGCCTGACCGTACTAGAGTTTCCGTCTGGCAAGGTGACCGCGTCTTCCGCCGGCAAGGTGATCGGCGTTGCCGTCGCCGAGGGCGACAGGGTCAACGTCGGTGAGGTGCTAGTCCTACTGGATAACAGCACCGTGCGCTGGCAACTCGATCAGGCCCGCAACGACCTCGAGATTCAGATCAACGCCCTGAGCGACCTGACCAGGCCGCAGTACACTGAGCGCGAGCTTCGCGCCCAGGAGATCCGCGTGCGCCAGGCAGAGCTGGCTCTGGACGCGCGCGAGGCCGATGTCAAGGCGCTGAGGGTCACCGCGCCACGTAAGGGGAGAGTGTCTGGGCTCAACACCAATCTCGTGAGCGGGCGCGATGTTACTGCCGGCACTCAGATCTGCCGCCTGCTCAACTACGACTCTATGACTCTGGTGGTGCAGGTTGATGAGCTCGAGGTCGACCGGTTGGCAGTCGGCATGCCGGCCGAGGTTACCGTCGACGCGCTGCCGGGTCAGGTCTTCCAGGCGGAGGTCAGCGATATCTCCCAAGAGGGGACCTACACACAGGGCGTGTCACGGTTTGCGGTGACAATCGCCGTCGAGTCGTCGCCCCGCCTGCGGTCGCAGATGACCGCGGCAGTAAGGATCTTCGTGACCGAGAAGGATGGCGCTCTGCTCGTGCCATCCGAGGCTGTGCTGTTCCTCGGGCTGGGCGAGGGCGAGGTAACGGTGCTTGAGCCCTCCGGACAGGCCAAGGTCAGGCCGGTGACCGTGGGCCTGCACAACTCCAAGCACGTCGAGATCCTCTCGGGCCTGGTAGCCGGCGACAAGGTTGTCACGGGCGTGGTTACGGCCAACAACCGTCCCTTTGACTGGCGAAACCCCCGCTCCGGCGTGCTGCGCTAGCGGGCGGCCGAGGGCGGACTGATGATCTCGCTGCGCAACGTCACCAAAGTTTACGCCACGGGGGGCGAGGTGCACGCCCTGCGCGGCGTGGATCTTGATATCTTGCCCGGGGAATACGTCGCGATCATGGGCCCATCGGGCTCCGGCAAGTCAACGCTGATGAACATCCTCGGCTGCCTCGACCGGCCGACCTCAGGGACGTATCACCTCGCGGGCGACGATGTCAGCGGGCTGAGCGACGACCAGTTGGCCCGGATCCGCAACGTGTCCATCGGGTTCGTGTTTCAGACCTTCAACCTGCTTGCTCGCCAGCCCGCCCAGCGCAACGTGGAGTTGCCCCTTATTTACCGCGGGGTGCCGCCGGCCGAGCGGCATCGCCTCGCCGCCGAGGTTCTGGATCGAGTAGGGTTGGCCAGGTGGGCCCACCACCGGCCCAATCAGCTCTCGGGCGGCCAGCAGCAGCGCGTAGCCATTGCGCGCGCTTTGGTCGGACAGCCTGGCTTCCTCCTCGCCGACGAGCCGACCGGCAACCTCGATAGCCGCTCCGGTCAGAGCATCATGGTGCTGTTTGAGCAGCTCAACCGCGAAGGTATGACTGTGCTGCTCGTCACCCACGATGGACGGATCGCCCGCCACGCCGGACGGATCCTGCACCTCTTCGACGGTCGCCTCGTACGCGACGAGGTCAACTCCGAGCCGCTGTCGGCGGAGTCGGAGATGGAGAGGATCTCCCTGCAGGCCCAGATCGCAGCAGCGGGTGGGGTGATCGGAGCATGAGCCTGCTCGAGGCGATCCGGGTCGCGTTTGAGGGCGTGACGGCCAACAAGCTGCGAGCCTTCCTGACGACCCTCGGCGTGGTCATCGGCGTCGGCGCCGTGATTGCCCTCGTCTCGGTGAGCGAGGGGGCTTCGGCGATGATCAGCAGTCAGATCGAGGGGCTCGGCACCAACCTAATTGTGATCACCCCCAACAACACCCGGGTCGTCTTCACGGCCAAGGAAGCGGACATGCTGGCGGACCGGGTGGAGTCGCTTGACGCCGTCGCGCCGTCACTATCGGCCAGGGCTAAGGTTAAGTGGGGTATCAACAACCATGACACCACTCTCGAGGGCGTTGTACCCGCCCATCTCGACGTCCGCAACTACAGCATCGCGGCCGGCCGGTTTCTGGATGCCGGAGACGTAAGCTGGAACCGCCGGGTCGCCGTCATCGGGCATACCGTGCTGGACAAGCTGTTTGCCAATCGCGACCCGGTGGGTCAGGAACTAATCATCAACGGGCAGCAGTTCGTGGTCATCGGCGTTCTCGCCGAGAAGGGCGAGAGTTTCGTGCAAAACCAGGACGACGTGGTGCTCGTGCCGGTGAGCTCGGCCCAGCGCCTCGCGGGCACCAGCAACTTGACGGCCATCTACGCCCGGCTTGACTCTGGCGACCTCGCGCCGACGACGGTCGCCCAGATCAGGCGGATCTTCGAGCGCCATTACGGGCGGGCCGATCAAGTCCGCGTCCAGAGCCAGGACGAGTTGTTGGGCACCGTCAGCAGCATGACGCGCACTGTCAGCCTGATGCTAGGGGCCATCGCAGGCATCTCCCTCGTGGTCGGCGGCATCGGGATCATGAACATCATGTTGGTTTCGGTGACCGAACGGACCAGGGAGATCGGCCTGCGCAAGGCTGTGGGAGCTCGGCGGGCGGATATCATGAGCCAGTTCTTGATTGAGTCGATCTTCATCAGCCTGCTTGGCGGTGCGGTCGGTATCGCACTCGGCAGCCTGCTGGCTGCCGGCGTCGCCCGTTTCGGAGGATGGGAGCAGGGCGTCTCGCCATCTTCGGTGGTGCTTTCCTTTGGTTTTGCGGCAGCCGTCGGGATCATCTTTGGGCTCTATCCCGCGATGCGTGCGGCGGCCCTGGATCCGATCAAGTGTCTCCGCTACGAGTAGGACCGGTGGGCCAGGCATCCGAGCGCTGACACAGGCAGGCCTAGAGCTCGTTGAGCAGGCGATCGAGGCGCTCCAGGCAGGCCTCCTTGTGTGACATGGATGTCCCCGCCAAGCTGAGCTCAATGGTCAGGCGGTCCATGTCGGATGGCCCGGCCTCGTCGCCGCTGTCCTGCTCGGTGGCGTCCTTGCCCCAGTGCCGGCCTGCCACATAGGCGAGCCGCCACTGCTTTTCTGGAAACCACAAGAGGCCCTGCAGAGCCGTCGCCTCCATCTCGTCGAGCGGGCGGACTCCAATGTAAGCACGCAGTACACGCTCCAACACGTCGATATCCCAGTCGCGCCAGAACCCGGTGCGGTGCAGGAGCTTCCAGAGGTCAACACACGGCAGGTCCGCGCGTAGCGAGTTGAGATCGATTAGGCTGACGCGCCCATCCGGCCCGAGGATAAAGTTGTGCGCAGCAGGATCGCCGTGGCAAATGGGCAAGGTCCCGTCGGAGCTTCGCGAGCGCTGAGCATAGCCGGACTCGTTGAGGATGAACAGCGACCTGCGGGCGTGCTCAGCCAGCTGCGGTGCCTGGCGGGCGAGCTCGTGATCGAAGCTGTCGTTGCCGCCCCGTGCCGCGCGCGCGGCACAGAGGAGCTCGCCGCACCTCGATGCGATCTTAGCGGGCCACTTGCCGACGTTGGAGGTATGCCGGCCAAGCCTGGGCGGCGCAGGGAACTCGGCCGCGGCGAGGTGGAATGCAGCCAGTACCGCAGCGCTCCGGGCCAGCTCAGCGGTATGCCGGTAATCTAGCTCACGGCCGTCGATCCACTGGCTCAGGGTCCAGGCCAGGGGACCGCGCCACACTGCGGTCTGCCCGTCTGCCGTCGGGACCAGGAATCCCAACCTCGAGAAGCCGCGCCCGCGCACATGCTCCTGTACCCGGTGCATGAACGCCAGGCGGCCTTGGGATTTGCGGACGGGCTTAAGCGCGAAGCTGCCCTGGCGCGCCTCTACCCGGAACAGCTTGGGGAGGGACTCCAGACGGCAGTCGTCAAGGGCCCAATTGGCGAGCACCCTGCGTGCGGCGTTGATGTTGGCGGCGCTGGTACTGGACGGCAAGCGGCAACCCACCCTGGGGCGGGGGTGGTGACCCCTCGCCCGGTCTTGCCTCCATCATATGGCGCTGTAGCAGGTGTGGAGATTGGCCGCTGAGGTTATCCCGGCTTTAGTACTCCAAATCTTGCTGGAGCCCACCGTCGATAGCTTGGACTATGCCGCGGATGATCAGGATTAAGGCCTGCTTGCTGTGGCGGTTGAGCCGGCTCAAGGCCCGGATGATGACTGCGTCCTCGGGATCCTCTCCCAGGACATCCGCAGGGGAGGACATCGCGCCCTCGAGCAATACCCGGTCGCTCTCCCCCAGCAACGACGAAAGCGGTACGTCGAGAGCTTTGGCGGTCATGGCCAGTGCCCTCACGCTCGGCGTCGCCCGGCCCATCTCGATCTGAGACAGGTATCCCTGGGAGAGGCCGGCCCGCCTCGCCAGCTCCGATACGGTAATCCCCGAACTCGTGCGCAAACGCCTGATCTTGTCGCCTGCATCCATGGTGAGTACCCCCTTGGGGCGTGCCGCGGTTGTAGTGTGTGGCGGTATTGCTGTAATTCTAACACTAGCCTCAGAGCAAGGCAAATAGCGGCTTCTGGCGTAAAGATGTGAGTCCCAATAAGAGGCTGGCGAGAAGGAAAAAGCTCCCGACGGCGAAATGGATGCAGGAGTACTTGCACAGTTCACGATTGGGGGCGATTGCTCTTGCAGCAAAGGTTCTTCGACGAGTACGGGGATCATCTCTTCAACCGCGACGTCAGGAAGGACATGGTCGTCATCACGCACGGCCGGGGAATCTATCTGTACGACGCCGACGGGCGTGAGTACATCGACGGCTGCTCGGGTTCCGAGGTCTCCAACATCGGGCACGCCGTGCCTGAGATCGCAACGGCGATGGCCTCTCAGGCCGGCAAGGTCGCTTTTACCCACGGTTCGAGGTTTGCCACTGTGCCTGCGATGCGCCTTGCCCAGATGGTCGCAGGGCTGGCCCCGGGAGACCTGGACCGGGTGTACCTCGTCTCGGGCGGTTCTGAGGCTGTCGAGGCCTGCATCAAGTTCGCCCGTACTTACTTCATCGAGCGTGACGGCCAGGCCACGGCCAAGCACAAGATCATCTCCAGGTGGCATGGTTTCCACGGCAACACGCTGGGGGCGCTATCCGCCACAGGCCATGTCCCGCGCCGGCGCAAGTACGATCCTATGCTGGTCGATTTCCCGCACATCCCCGCCTGCTACTGCTACCGCTGCCACTACGGGCTGACGCATCCTGACTGCGGAGTGGCGTGCGCCAAGGCGCTAGAGGAAACCATCCTCGCCCAAGGACCGGACACCGTGGCGGCCTTCATCGCCGAGCCTCTGATCGGCGCCGCCTCCGGCGCGGTACCGCCCGTCGAGGATTACTGGCCCCTCATCCGGGACATCTGCAGCAGGCACGACGTCCTGCTAATCGCCGACGAAGTCATGACCGGCTTCGGCCGCACCGGCGCCCACTTCGCGGTGGACCACTGGGGAGTCACGCCGGACATCATCTCCTGCGCCAAGGGCATGAGCGCGGGCTATGTGCCGCTGGGAGCGATGATCGTTGCCCAACACCTACACGAAACCCTGCGGCGGGGCTCCGGGAAGTTCACCCACGGCCACACCTACGGCGGTAACCCACTAGCCGCGGCGACCGGGGTCGCGGTTCTGGAGTACTATCAAAAACACGATCTCTGCGCCAACTCCCGGCGCATGGGGGACCTGATGTTTGAGCTCGCTGCTCCCCTGCGGGAGAGCCCGCTGATCGGAGACATACGCGGCCGTGGCCTCTTCATGGGCATCGAGCTGGTGCAGGACAAAGAGTCCCGGCAGCCGTATCGAGCCGACCTGGGCATGGGCGAACGGCTCACGCAGAAGTGCATGAACCACGGCCTAGTGCTCTACCCGGGCAGCGGCCACGGCCCAGCCAACGCGGGCGATCACGTGCTGGTCGGCCCGCCTTTGACCATCACCGAGTCGGAAGTACGCGAGCTCATCCGCCGGCTGTCGGCAGGGCTGTCCGATCTGGAGCGGGAAATCGGGGCACCGGAGGGGGAGAGCCATGCCAGACACAGCTAAGCCCATGGGCACGGAGCGGGCTAGGCCGCTGGAGGGATTGGTCGTACTTGGCGCCGAGCAGTTCATCGCCGGCCCATATTGCACCATGCTGCTCGCGGACGCCGGCGCGGAGGTAATCAAAATTGAGCGTCCCGGGGTAGGGGATCCCCGGCGCACGATTGGACCGTACGTTATGGCCCCGGATGGCAAGAGCCGCGTAAGCGGCGGCTTCCTGGAGTACAACCGCAATAAGAAAAGCGTAACCCTTAACATCCAGAGTCCGGAGGGCAAGGACATCCTCCGCCGTCTCGCCGCGCAGGCGGACGTGCTGGTGGAGAACTTCCGCCCCGGGACTCTGGACAGGCTCGGTCTGGGATACTCCCAGCTCTCCGAGATCAATCCCAGGCTGGTCTATGCGGCGGTCAGCGGGTTCGGCCAGTTACCGGAGTACCAAGGACCGTACAGCAGTTGGCCGGCGTTCGACATCGTCGCCGAAGCAATGGGCGGCGTGATGCACATGGTGGGATTCGCCGACCGCCCGCCTCTGACTACCCTGTACGGCTTAGCCGACACTTACTCCGGCCTCGTCACTGCCTTTGGCATTATGCAGGCGCTATGGGCACGCGAGCGGACGGGCAGAGGTCAGTTCGTCGACACCTCAATGTACGACGCCATGTTGGCGATCAACGAACGGGCATTGGCTGCCTACTCGCTGACCGGCGAGGTGCCCGGGCGCGGCCGGGAGACAATCCAGGGCCCACGCGGCGCCTTCCTGGCCAAGGACGGCTACGTGGCGCTCAACATACCCACCGACGACCAGTGGTCCCGGCTCACGACGGCAATCGGCCGACCGGAGTTGATCGAAGACGAGCGGACACGCTCCGGCCCGGCGCGGGCCGCGAACGAGGATTTCGTCCGGCCAATACTCGAGGAGTGGATGAGCGGGCTGACCAAGGCCGAAGTGGTGGAGCGATTGCTTGCGGCGGGTGTGCCGGCGGGTCCCGTGCAGACGGCGGACGAGATCTTCGCCTGTCCTCACGTGGCTGCGCGGCGGATGTTGGTCGATATTGAGGACCCTCGCCTTGGCACGATCAGGATGGCCCGGACTCCCGTACGTCTCAGCAATGCGGGAGAGGTCGAGGGTCGACCTGCCCCGGGGCTTGGGGAGCACACGGGCGAGGTCTTAAGCCGTATCGGCGTGGCTCCGGCGGAGCTAGAGGCGCTGCAAGCCAAGGGGGTGATCTGATGCCGGCCGGACGTCCTGCGGTAGTGGTTTCTGCTGTGCGCACGGCGATCGGCCGCTTTGGCGGCTCGCTGGGGTCTTTCTCGGCCGTCGAGCTCGGCGCGGTTGCGGGCCGGGAGGCGCTGACCAAATCCGGCGTGCCCGGGAGTGAGATCGACCAGGTAGTGGTGAGCAACGCCCGGCAGGCCGGGGTGGGGCCCAACCCAGGCCGGGCACTGGTGCCGGCGGTTGGCTTGGCGGAGTCAGTGCCAGGCTGGACGGTCAACATGGCGTGCGGCTCGGGACTCCAGGCCTTAGTTGCGGCTTGGCAGGCCATTGCCTCCGGGGACGCGGACGCAGTGCTGACGGTCGGGACCGAGGCGATGAGCCAGATACCGTACCTGCTGACAGGAGCCCGATGGGGCTACCGGTTGGGCCACGGAGAGGTCACTGATGCGCTGCACAAAGACGGTTTCATCTGCGCCCTGACGCAGCAGCACATGGGAATGACCGCGGAGAACCTCGCTCAGCGGTACAGCATCTCCCGGCAGGCGAGTGACGAGTACGCCGCGGAGTCGCAGCGCCGGGCGGCCGCGGCCATGGCTGGAGGACACTTTGCAGGGCAGATAGTGCCGGTTGAGATCCCACAGCGCAAAGGGCCGCCCAAGGTGTTCGCGACCGATGAACACCCGCGGCCGGACTCGACGGCCGAAGCCCTCGCCCGGCTCCAGCCGGTCTTCCGGGCGGACGGCATCGTGACCGCAGGTAGTGCTTCGGGGATCACCGATGGCGCAGCGGCAGCGGTCATTGTGGCCCAGGAGTACGCCGAGGCCCACGGCCTCCAGCCCCTCCTGCATCTCCGTGGCTGGGCCGCAGCAGGAGTTGACCCCAATCTGATGGGTATCGGCCCGGTACCAGCGACCCAGAAGGTGCTGCGGTCGGCAGGGCTGGATATCGCCGACCTGGACTTGATCGAGATCAACGAGGCATTTGCCCCACAGGTGCTCGCCTGCCAGCATGATCTGGGCTACGACCCGGCCAGGGCCAACGTCGATGGTGGGGCGATCGCGCTTGGTCACCCGATTGGCATGACCGGTCTGCGCCTGGTGGTGGCTCTGGCTCATGCCTTACCGCGCACAGGCGGCAGCCTGGGCCTAGCCACTGTGTGTATCAACGGGGGCATGGGGCTGAGCCTGCTGGTGGAGCGGCCGTAGGCCGCAGGCAGCTCCCACCTCTCGGATCGTGTCGTAGGCACTTGGGGCTTGGTAGGCGCCGCTGCTCCACGGCGCACAGCGCCTACCAGGCCTCTATGCTTGAGCTAGATACCTCGTACGTCGATCCTCGCGTACTCGCTGCGCAGGTGCACCAGGTCGCCGCCGCCATTGACATCACCAGCGGCCTGGTAACTTGAGCCCTGCTGCGTAATAGTAGGGCCACTCAAGCCGACGGACACCCGGGCCCTGGCCGAGTAGGCATCCAACGTGAAAGCGCTCGACCGCGGCACCTCCAGCGTCACCACGCCATATCTGGACTCGAGCGTGCAGGCAGCCGGCAGCGCCTCATCGTAGCGTACGGTAACCCCGCCGTAGACCGCCGTGACGCTCACTCTGTCCCCAGCGTCGCGCACGTCGACGCGACCGTGCCTGGCCTCGATGCTGACAGGGCCGCTAACCGACAGCACATCGACGCGGCCGTATGTAGCGCTGCACGTCAGCGGGCCGTCAACATGGCGAACGTCAACCGCGCCATGAGTTGACGTGACGGACACCGGCCCGGTAATGTTGCTGAGGTCAATGCTGCCGTAGCGAAGCGTGGCAGTGACCTGGCCATTGATGCCGGCAATCGTTACCGCGCCGTGGTCGGAGTTGACCGTCAGCGAAAGGTCCCTTGGCACCACAAGGGTGATGTTGGTTGAGGCTCTCGTGTTGCCGGTGCCAACACGCTCGCCGGTGCCGCTGATCTCTAGCTCGGTGCCGTTGCGGACGATGCTCAGGCCGGCCCCCTCTGCGGCCCTCCGGGCCTCGGCCTGGCTCACCCCGTAGCCGACGACCTCAAGCCCGATACTGGGCGAGGCGCCGGGGTCCGCGCCCAAAACGCTGATGGTGCCAAAGGCCGTACTGACCGAGAGGCGCTCCGTGCCGCTCCAATCCGCAGTCAACCCGACCCGATCCAGGCGGTGGGTGATGTTGGCAGGAAAGGTCCCCACGTTGCAGCCGGACACGCCACAGCTGAAGTTGGTCGAACCCACATTGCCCGTTGCCAGCACGATGACCAGGGCAATCAGCGCTACGCTAGTCAGGCTTAGCCTGGCGCGAGCTCCGCTCCCGGCACGTGCCTGAGTCCAGAGCATCTCGACGCCCAATAGGACTAGGAGCGCCGGCCAATACCTTAGTAGGTTGATGCGAGCGCCGGTCTGCTGCGTGTACAGGATCACGATACCGGCAGCCAGCAGGGCCAAGCCCAGGGTGCGCATGCCGACCCGTCGGTGGTGCATATCTAGGTCACCTCGCTCGCTATAGGCCGGCCAGTCCGGCTAGGGTCTCCAGAGCTTCGATGGCCCGCACCAAGGCCGGCCAAGTCGAGATGTGCTGGCTGGCGAGCTCACTAAAGCGGCCACCAAGCCATGCCGCATTGGCGACCAGGACTGCGTACGTGCCCGGAGCCACCACGGAAAGCCCGCTGATGGCCATCAGCACCGAGGCGGCGGCAAGGGCGCCGGCCCTCAGCCAGTCGAGCGGTGAATCCCAGCCCGCCTGGCGTGCCTTGGCGCGCCGGGATAGCCTCTGCATCACCCGATGCTCAAGGCCCGAAGGTATCTCTACGGAAACCATCGCGGTGCTCAGCTTGGCGGCTTGGGCTCGCAGTTGATCCGCGGAAGCCGCGCACAGCTGGCACGCGGCAAGGTGGCGCTCGATAGCATCAGCCAGGTCCGGATCGACTTCGTTGTGCACATATGCGAGAAGGTTCAGGCGCGTGCTGTCGCACGACATGGCGTGGAATCCTCCTCCGTCAACTCCCGCCGCATCGCGATGTGCGCCCGGCGCAGCCAGGTGGCCACGGTGTTCTCGGGTACATCCAGAGCTGCGGCGATTTCCCGGTAAGAGAGGTCGTAGGCGTAACGCAGGACGACCGCCGCCCGGTGGTTGGGCGACAGCGCCGCCATAGCCTTGCGGATTTGGCTCGCTTGGTCCCCACGCAGCACCGCCTGCTCGGGGTCGGACTCCTGCCAGGCAGACCAGCTGGCCAGCAGACCTGAGCCTGCTGCTCCTCCTCCGGTCAGCTCGTCGGCGCTCTCCGTCGGCAACTCGTGCCAGCTCTTGCGGCGCATCCGGTCGTAGCAGAGGTTAACGGCGATCCGTCCCAGCCAGGCCCGCACTGAGGTGTGGACGACGAAACCGCGGCGCTCCATCGCGATGTAAGCCCGCATGAAGGTCTCCTGCACAACATCCTCAGCCTCGACCCGGTCGCCGATCATCTGCAGCGCCACCCGGTACAGGCCTGCGCTGTGCTCCTGCACGAGGGCTGACCACTTGTCGGCCCGGCTACGGTCCGCCATCTGCCGCCTCCGGTTCTCTTACCTGGATGCTAAGACGCGCCGCCATGCCGCAATCTTTCGCGGCGCCCGGGATCGTCCTGCCACTGCTCCGAGAAGGAGCGATATCCGCCCAGACGAAACCCTTAGCGATCACTAGCGATCACGCACATGCTATGCGAACGCCATCCAACGAGCGGGGAGCCGATGCAAACATGAGGTACTACGTATCTGAGCAGTTATCGGGTTTCGTTGCGGCGGTACTTGCCGGAGCAGGTTCTGACCAGGACGAGGCGCGTACCGTCGCGGCCCACCTCGTGGGAGCCAACCTGCGGGGCATTGACTCTCACGGCATCGTCCGTTTGCCGATATATGAGCGGCGCCTGGTCCGCGGGGTGATTAACACGCCCGCGCGCATTACCGTCGTCCGAGAAGCCAAGGCGACCGCGCTCCTTGATGGGGGCAATGGGTGGGGCGCCGTTGCCGGCACCGCCGGAATGCGGCTGGCGATCGCCAAGGCGCGTCAGACGGGGGTGGGCGTGGTCACGGTTACCCGGTCCAACCACTTCGGCTACGCCGCTTACTACGGAGCAATGGCTCTCGAAGAGGGCATGATCGGGATGGTCATGACCAACGCCAACGCCCTGATGATCCCGCACGGCGGCCGCGAACCCGCTCTGGGCACTAACCCGATCTGCATCGCGGTACCTGCCCTAGAGGAGCCGCCGTATGTGTTTGATGCTGCAACGACCATTGTCGCACGGGGCAAGATCACGGTCGCGGCCAAAGAGGGCCGGACGATCCCACCGGAGTGGGGGGTTGATGAGCATGGCCTACCCACGGACAATCCGCGAGCGGTCAAGTACCTCAGCCCCATGGCCGCCTACAAGGGCTATGACCTAGCAGTTGCCGTCGATATCCTTTGCGGTGTGCTCGGTGGGGGGCCGTGGGGCAGGCACATCGGGGTGCTCGAGTCGCCTGCCGGCCCGCAGGAAGTCGGGCACTTCTTTATGGCCGTGGACATCGGCGCGTTTCGCGACGCGGATGCCTTCCGCCGGGACATGGACCTGATGTTGCGGGAGTTGCGGGCCACGCCGCCGATTGCCGGCGGCTCTGGCGTCATGATCGCCGGCGATCCCGAGCGTGCGCACGAGGCGCGCCGCAGGATAGAGGGGATACCGGTGCCGCCGGAGATCGAGGAGGATCTGCGCAGGCTCAGCGAGCAGTACGGCTTGGCAATGCCAGACCCGATGCGCTGAGCGATCTCGCCTGCCTGCCGCAGCACTAGGGCTGAGCAGCCGGAGCGGCGTGCTCAGCTCTCCACCTCTGTTGGGCTTACCCCGCTGCCTGGCCTGCCAGTTACTTGCGCTCGGAGAGGGGAACGCCTGCCTTGCCCCAACTATCGGCAGTGACCTCGAAGATCGCGACGGAGACCGCCTCCGGGGTGGTCCGGCAACTCTCAACGACGACCTTGGTTATGCCTTCGATCAGGGCCTTCTTTTGCTCCTTGGTGCGGCCCTCCAACATCTGTACGATCACATGCGGCATTTCGCACACCCTCCTTTGCTGATGGTTGGTAGTATTCTCTTGTGCCGTGCGTGCGCCTGCTCCCCCGCAGTTGGAGGGCAAAAACTCTCGTGTGGCGAAGTACAGTCGGATATCACTCCAAGACGCAGCAGGTGACCAACACATGCCAACTGACCAAGCACCCGCAGGGGGCGCCTCAGCACCGGAGCACTCGGCAGGCTCAGTCCGCTCAGGACTAGCGTTGTCCTCAGCGCTGATCGGGCTGTTGTTTCTGTCGATCACGTTTAGCCGGCCGATTTTCCCGCTACTTGCCTCAGAGCTCGGGGCCAGTAAGGGGCTGATCGGAGGCCTGACATCGCTCTCTTATGTGCTGCCGTTGGTGATTGTCATTCCGGCCGGGGCCTTGTTGGGCCGCCTTGGAATGCGCAGCCTGGCCGTGTTTGGCTCGGTCTGCCTGGTGCTGGGTAACGCCGCCTATGCTCTGTCGGCCGGATTCGGCCCGCTCGCAGCTGCGCGAGTGCTGATCGGACTGGCTCACGTCGTGGTGTTGGTTGCTGTGCAGGCATATGTGGCTGAGCTGGGGCGCGGTGGCCAACAGGACCGCAACTTTGCCACGATCTTTTTCTTCTCGGGCATCGGCCAGCTGGCCGGCCCGGTGATCGCGGGACTCCTCACCCGGGAAGTCGGGATGCGGTTCACCTTTTGGGTGGCCGCCGTAGTTGGCATATTGCCGGTGGTGCTTTCGTTTGGCCTGCCGGGCGTCTTGACCAAGCAGCAGGTGGCGCCGAGCGCGACCGAACAGCGGAGCCCAGGCGATGGGCGGTTTAGCTTTGCCCTGGTGGGCAGGCTGCTGCGCATCCCTGGGGTGCAACTTGGCGTCGGCGCCAGCCTGATCATGTTGCTGGCTGAGGGAGCAAGGGAATCTTACTACCCGCTGTACGCCAGCGAGGTTGGTTTCGACGAGGTTGCCATCGGGATGCTGTTGTCGGTCCACGCTCTGTTCTCCATCCTGATCCAGCCCTTCGCAGGCTCGCTTGCGGCTCGCTACGGCCGGACGCGGGTGCTATCGTGGGCGATGACATGTGGCTTCCTCGGCCACCTTGCCGTGCCACTGGTGCGGGGGTTCGGGCCGATGGCCGCCGCCGTCGCACTGGCCGGCCTGGCGATGGGGGCCAACCAGCCGCCTTCGATGGCCTGCGTGGCCGACGCCGCGCCACGCGAGCTCAGGGGCTTGGCAATGGCCGTGCGGCTGGCCGGCAACCGGGTCGGCCTGCTCGCCAGCCCCATCATCGCCGGAGTTGTGGTCACGGCTTGGGGCCTGCCTGCCTACTTCTACGTGTCGGCAGGAATGCTAATGGGCGGAGGAGCCCTGATGTCCGCGCTCTCCCGCAGGACTGGGCTGGATCGAACGGTTGCGCTTGACGCCTGAGTAGCCCAAAGGATACCTTCTCCATGCGGCGAAGAGCTTTCCGAGGCACACCGCGGCTAGAGGAGGTAGTAGGGATGGCGGATAAGGCGCCAGAGCGCAAGTGCTGGGAGATCAACGAGACCTGCCCAATGCGCGGTCAGCCGAGATCGGGTTCTACATGCCCGGCATATCGCAAGGGCTATTCTTGCTGGGAGTTTGACTGGAAGGGGTACGTCGAGGCGCTGCCGGCCGAGAAGTGGGACTACTGGCAGGCGATCCTGGAGCAGTGTGATGGCTGCGTCTGCCACAAGGTTCGCGCGCTTGAGATGCGCGAGCGCATCGACGCTGTGCGCAAGCTGCGGCGGCCGGAGTAGTAGGCGAGGGAGCTGTTAGGCTCACAAGGGAGCTCTTAGTCTCACTTGGGGCCCTAGGCCTGGAGCTGAGGGCGGGCCGGAGAGATCCGGCCCGCTTTTGCCGTGTCGCGGGAGAGTGATCCGTTCGTTGAGTGTGTCTGTGTGTGATCTGGCACAGCCAAGGGCTGTCGGTTGTGCTCTGGAGCAGCATTCTGGGAGCGGATCTATGCTGGTTGACACAGTGAGCGTAGGACGTTGCCATAATCACACAGGGTAGGGCGATTGGGCTGGGCTAATCGGCACAGGCGCGCCGGCCGAGCTATGCCGTGGGGCATAGCCCCGTAGGTCATTGGGCGCACTAACATAGCCCCAAGCGGGTCAATGTGCCGAGACGCAGCATCCAGGCGTCAGACCTCTGCTGCGGAGCATACAGCGAAGCACACAGCGATCCTCTGACCTCAGCGAACGTCTCCCGCGCACCACAGCCATCCTCGCTAAGCCTCGCCGAAATCTCGGGGCCAGAAGGACATGACATCCCTGCCAGGAATACCTTTATCAGCCCAGTCCCCAGTAACACCAACCAACCGAAGGGAGAGACAAGTGTGAGGATCGCAATTGCCGGTTTTTCCGATGAAACCTGCACCTTCTGCAAGGATCCAACCACGATCGACCGCTACGAGCCTGCCGTCCAGCGCGGTCAGGCGATCCTGGACGGAAACCGCGGAGTGCCCACCTACATCAGCGGGTACATGCAGGTGCTCGAAGCCGAAGGCGCCGAGATCGTCCCGATCACCTACGCCTCCAAGACCCCTGGCCCCTTTGCCAGCTGGCTGACCACGGATACGTTTGACAAGTACGCCGACGAGATTGCCGCCGGACTGGCAGGCGCGGGGCCGCTTGATGGCGTGCTTCTTTCCCTGCACGGCGCCATGGCTGTCAGCGGTGTGCCCAAACCTGAGGCGGAGCTGGTGCGCCGCTGCCGCAAGGCCGTCGGAGCGATCCCGATCATGGTCACCCTCGACCTGCACGCCAACGAGGATCACGAGCTGACTGACGCCGCCGACGCCGTCTTTGTCCTCAAGACCTATCCACATGTCGACTCCCAGGAGACCGGCGAGGTTGCGGCCCGCTGCATGGTCCGCACCGTGCGCGGCGAGTTGCATCCGACACAGGCTATCCGGCGGCCGGGCATTGTCTCGGCGAGCATCTTCCAGGCCTCCGACCAGTATCCCATGAAGGTCGTGTACGACCGCTGCCGCGACTGGGAAGCCAAGCCCGGCGTCATATGCGTGTCGTGCGCGCCAGGCTATGCGTACGCGGACGTGCCCGACATCGGTATGTCGGTGATTGCGGTCACGGATAACGACCAGCAACTGGCGGAAACCATCGCGCAGGATGTCAGCGATCTTGCCTGGAGTATGCGCGATGCCCTGGCCCGCAAGCTGCCCAAGCCCCAAGAGGGTGTCGCCGAGGTCATGCGGCTGGTCGCTGAGGGCAAGGGCCCAGTCGTTATCGCCGACGGTGCCGACCGCATCGGCGACAGCACCTGGGTACTCAAGGAGCTTCTCGCGCAGGGTGCCCGCAATTGGGCGATCCCGGGCATCGCGGATCCGGCTGCGGCCGCCTACCTCGAGGCCAACCACAAGGTCGGTGACCTGGTTACCATCAGCATCGGTGGATGGTACAACGAGCTGTCCGGCACGCCGGCCGAGGTTACCGGTACGATCGAGTACATGGGGCGCCCGTCCTATCGCCTGGTGGGTCCCATGCGCCGCGGGATGCTCGTGCAGGACGGCTTTGTCGCGCGGATCAACCTCGGCGACAACCGGCACGTCGTGGTGGCGGACCGCATGCGTGGGTCCAACGACAGCGCGGGCCTCACATCGGTAGGGGTGGATGTCGCGACGCTCGACATCATCATCCTTAAGGACCGGGTGCATCACCGTGCGTACTGGGACACCGTGGCCAAGACAGACTATCCGATGGACGCTCCTGGCTTAGGCCTGGCGGACCTCGGGCTGCTCAGCTACGAGAACGCGCCTGCCGACGCCTTCCCGATCGGGGCCAATTGGCGCGGCAGCCGCTAGATACAGCAGCATCACCGGCAACAGGGAAGCCCCCGCGAGCCGCGGGGGCTTCCGGTATGTCTCAAGCTACCTGAGGCCTGCTGTGCTACTGGTCTAGCTGCCCTGCCAGCTTGAGCCCGAAGGCGCGAGCCTTATCGACCAAGTCAGGGTTGGCCAGAGCCTCGCCCCGGTCGTAGGCAAATGCCTGCAGGATCGTAACCTCGGACCACGGCAGCGCCGCGTGAGCGCCCTTGCTTAAGAAGCTGTGCATCTGATCCTGCGTCTCCTCGATGCCATCGTCCGCGGCGACGATAATTAGGCCAATGGCGCGGGCTGTGTACTTGCGCCTGCCATAGTAGTGCACATGCCGGTCGATGTATGCCTTGAACTGCGCGGGCACACCCCAGTAGTACACCGGGACGGCGAAGAGGACAGCATCCGCATCCATTGCCTCCTCCGCGAGGGATGCGAAGTCGTCGTCGATCACACATCGCGGGCCCTTGCGGCAGCCGGAGTGCGCCAGGCAGGGAGCGATGCTGTAGTCCGTCAACAGGCGTTTGGTTACCTCATGCCCGCGCGCTCTCAGCTCCGCCAATGCGATGTCCAGGAGCGACTCCGTGTTGCCCCCCAGGCGAGGGCTTGTGGCGAGGGCCCAGACCCGCACCTTACCTGGCCTCCCCGAACTTGCCCAGGCGCTCGATTAGCACAGGGTCGTAGCGCAGTACATGCTCGACTATCTCGCGTACCGACCACTCGCCATCACACGGCTTGCGGTCTAGATCCTCGTCAGACATGCCCACGATACTCGCTGCCAGAGCTGCTCTAGCCGCAAGCGTCTGAGCCAGGATCATGTGCACCTCGCCCTGCTTGTCGCCCAGAGCCTGCCGGGTCTTTTGCACCTGCACGACGTGGCTCATCTCGTGGTCGTGCATCACACGCATTACCGAACGCATGGTCCGTCCATCGCTGTTTTTGGTATTGAGCTGCGCCGGATCAGTGTCGGCTAGGGCCGTAATCGTCTCGATCCGTTGTGTGAGCAACTGTGCCGCCAGTTGCGTGGCTTTGGACATATCCCACCACTCCCTTGGTGCCCATCGGCTACTTAGAATCTGGACTATCGATTTGACCTGTCCCCGGCCCTTTCCTCTCTCATGGGGCAGGGCAGGGGCACAGGGCTGCCGTCCGCAGCAAAGTACGCGTCCGGGGAGATGCGCTTGACCTGTCCGAGCACACCCAGGGTGTTGGGCCCGTACATCTCCCGGGTCGCTGGATCGATCGTGCCCCGCACATTGTACATGAGTCCCAGAGCCTCGATACGCCGGTCGGGGTCGGCGGGCAGCCGGGACGGATCAACCCGAGCCCCCATAATGCGCCCGGCAAACAGCGTCCCTGCGCCAATATCGCGGTGCCAGTCCAGCCTGCACTCGACGCACATCGGACACTCAACGATCGACGGCGCAGGCACAGCGACCGAGGGCTCAGGGGTCAGGCCGGCCGAGGTTATCTCATCAACATCGTCTCCGAGGCCGATCGTCCGGAATGCCTCCTGCCACAATGAGACCGGTGGGTAGTTGATAACCCAATGGCCCTCTCGCAGGATGTTGGCGTGAGTGTGACTGTGCCCCAGCACGTAGATCAGTGAAGAGAGGTTGTCCCGCTGGCCAACGTGCATATTCCACGAGTGAAGGCAGGCGTTAGGCTGCCCGTTGGGCTTGCGGGTGGTGATGATGTAGATGGGGTTGGGCACCGTTAGAACGTACTCCAGCCAGGAGAACGCATCATACTTGTTGGGCCAGTCCTCATGCAGCCCCGCAGGCGTCTCGGGGGTAAGCCATAGCTTGTCCACTCGGCGTTGACCTCCTACTGATCGGTCCGCATTGCCTCTGCCTTCCCACTATACCCGAACTGGCGTTCGGGATCAACGCGAGGGGCAAGGCTACACGGGCGGGTAGGAAAGGCCAGCCCCGGAGCAGAAACCAAAACCTACAAATGACACTGGGGTGGGGGATGCCCGATGGCCTCTCGCGAGTCGCTGCCCGATCTGGGACAGCTCGCGGCTTATTACCACGACCGGATCACGCCGGCCGTGCGTGGCTTTCTGCAGCAGGCGGGGATTACCGAGGAAACCATCCGGCTGTTTCAGATCGGTGCGGATGAGGCGCCGAGCCGGATCGGTTTCGCCAAACAAGAGGGCCCTTGCGACGGCCTTGCCGGCCGGATGATCTTTCCGGTGCGCGACCTCGAAGACCAGGTCGTGGACATCATCGGATATAGTCCCAACCTCAGGCCCCGGTACAAGACGCTCAGTGGTAAGTTGTCGGTTATGTTCAACCAGGGCATCGTTGAGCCGTGTGATCCAGTGTTCTTGTGCGAGGGGGTCATCGATGCCGTCGTCCTGACCCAGTCTGGGTTTCCGTCGGCTGCGGTGCTTGGCGGGGCGAGCTTCACAGCCGATATGGCGGGCGACTTCGCCGGCAAGGAGGTATTCATCGTCTTCCACAGCAACTACGCCGGGCGCCGCAATGCGATCGCCGTCGCCGGCGCGCTCGCTAGAGTAGCCCTGGCTGTGTACGTGGTAGTGCTGCCGGAGGGCGTACGCAGTCCGGTCGAGCTGTTTGCGATGGATGACGACAGTGCCGTGGTGTTTGCTGCGTTGGTCGATCAGGCCCGGCGGCAGCACCGATACGAGGCCTTAGCTCCCGATACACGCAACATGGACGCCTTTGTGCAGGAGGTGCTGGAGCGGAGCGAGGGCCAGTACCAGGGGGTTTCAACCGGATTTGAGTCGCTTGACCGGCAGTTGCTCGGTGGCCTGCGCGAGGGCCTCTACCTGCTGGCAGGCGAGCCCGGCATGGGCAAGACTACGTTCCTGCGGCAGTTGGCCGACCAGGTGCTGGCTTCATCCGTCCCGGTGGTGTTCCTGTCGTTGGAGTCCTCCGCCTTCGAGCTCTGGGCCAAAAGCATTGCTCGTGAGCTGGAGCTACCGGTTGTTGATGTGTTGATGGGCCGCGTTGACGGGCCGTCGTTTCGGGAAGTGGCCAGCAGTTATGGCGAGTTGCTGCGGCGGATGTGGACGCTCGAGGGTAATGAGGCGGCCTCCATCGCCAGCCTCACGGAGAAGGTCACCGAGGTCACCAATCAGGCCGGCACAGCGCCGGTGGTGATTATCGACGGGGTACAGAGACTACCTGTAGCCGCGCCCACCGAGATGACGAGGCCTTGGCACGCAAGGGGGGCGGATACTTGCCTGGCGCTCAAGCACCTTGCCCGTCGGCTGGGCTGCCCGGTCGTTGCCACGGTGTCCATCAGCCGGGACGGCCGCGATTGGGCCTCGGCGGGAGTGGCTCCAGAGCTAGCTGAGGTGGAGCACATCGCAGACGTTGTGGCCTGGCTCAGGGTATCGGGCAGCCGCACCAGTCTGGAGGCCACCGCAGCCGAGATGGCTCAGGATCCGTCACGGATGGTGTTTGAGATCCTCAAGAACCGCAACGGTACGCCCGGGGCTCTGCCGCTGATGTTCTACCGGCGCCACGGGCGCTTTGCGGAGGGGTCGCACTCGACTCAGGTCTAGGTCCCGTCGCTTCTACGCCCGGTAGGCCGTTTACCCTGCTCCAGGCCGTCGTGGGTCATGGCGATCAGACGTTCCTTCTCTGGCTCGACCCCCTCGCACAAGCGGGCGGCAGCATTGAGCCATAGCCAGGTGGCAAACTCACCTGGCGCCGGAGCGGGATGAGTCGTGACCCCGCTGTAGGTTTGCAGGTACTCCTTGGCAAAGATCCGGCCGGCGACCCCGACAAGCGTCCGCTCCAGCCTCCCTCTGACGTGGTAGGTGCCCCCTGTACTGACCAGATAAGTACGGGCGATGTCACACCACGGGTTGCCCGCCGACGGCGAGTCCCAATCAATGATCACCGGACCGCGGTGAGGCGACATGATCACGTTAAGCGGGTGCAGGTCGCCGTGACACACCGCGCGCCCGCGGGGCATGGCTTCCAGGACGGCCACGGCAGCTTCCTTGGTCCTGGGCTCCAGGGGCGAGCGAGCCGACATGATCTTGCGGGACAGCTGATCCAGTTGGGTGCCGGCGTCGTCGGGGGCAGTAATGCGGTGTACCCTCGCGTGGACCTCCGCCAGGGTGCGCGCCAGGGCAGCGATACGCAGCGGGCTCCGCCGGAGCGCAGTATTGACCGTCTCGCCTTCGATCAGCTCCATGATGATGCCGAGACGACCGTCAATCTCGACCGTCCCGAAGACGCGCGGGGCAGGCGCGCCAAGCTCAGCCACGCGGCGCGTAGCCTCGGCCTCGTTGGCCCAGGCTTCCCGGGGCCAGCCGGGATGGTAGAGTTTGAGCACCTTGGCCGTAGCATCGCCAGGCATTTGGGCGGAGGCGGCATCGCCCGTGCCTCTGTGGTCCGTGTAAGGACCCAGGTCGACCGAAGGGTCACACAGGATGATCTCGGAGCGCATCCCGTGCCCGATGACCTTGCCAAAGGGACTGCTCAGTGCCCGGTCGCCTGCCTTTCCTTGTGGTGCCTTGCCGCGGGGCGCGCCGCTATCTGGGACCTATCAAGGGCCGCACAAGGGCCGCGGTAGGAGCTTCTGGCTCCTCCCACCGCGGCCCTGCTCGTGCCGGTCCGGTCTCGTTACCCCGTGCCGGTCTTCGTTGCCTAGTTGTCCTTATATCCCACGGCCATCAGGATGCTCAGCAGCACCGCCTTCATCCCCGGGGCAAACGAACTGATCTCGACGTAATCAGTCGCCCGGTGCGCGTCGCCGCCGCTCTTGATACCGATCGTCACTGCCGGTATACCCATACCCAGGGGCACGTTGGCGTCTGTGCTGCTCGCCTCGGCGTAGGAGGCGATGCCGAGCGCCCGGTTGACTGCCAGGATCATCTGCGGCAACTCGCTCTCTAGCGGGATGGAGCCCGCAGGCCGGTCACCGACAACCTCGATGTCGTAGGTGACCTCGCCGCGCTTGGCCCCGTCGTCAATGGCCCGGCGCACCTTGTGCTCGAGCCGGGCCAGCTCGTCGGCTGACTCGGAGCGCATGTCGACGAGCATATGAGCCTCGCCAGCGATCGTGTTGACGGATGTGCCGCCACCGATCACCCCAACCGTGTAGGTTGTCTTGGGCCGTTTGGGCACCTCGATGTCCGCTATGCCCGCAATCATGCGGCCCAGCGCATGGATGGCGCTGGGGACCCCGAACGCACCGTAGCTGTGTCCGCCGGGGCTATGCGTTGTCACACGCAGCCTCCTGCTGCCGACGCCTGCATGGATCACCGCTCCGACGCCGCCATCTACCGGGAGTACGTGACGGACTCGTTGGCCGTAGGTCTTCATCAGTGCTTTCATGCCGCTCAGATCGCCAAGGCCTTCCTCTCCCGCATCGCCGGAGAAAATCACCTCGCGAGGCAGCTCGAAGCCGCCCTCCAGCAGTAGCCGTGCCACACCGAGCATTGCCGCCACACTTGATGAGTTGTCGCCGGCTCCCGGCGCACGGAGGATGTCGCCCTCGCGGCGTACCTTCACGTCGGTGCCTGCTGGGAAGACCGTGTCGATATGGGCCGCAAGCAGCAGGGCCTCTCCTTGCCTCGCGTGCTCGCCGGCCGCCGGAAGTATGCCGACGGCATTCTTGGCGGCGTCGACGTGGACCCCGTCAAGGCCGATCGAGCGCATCATTTCCGCGACCAAGGCGGCCCGCTCATCCTCCATAAAAGGAGGCGCCTCGACCTCGGTAATCCGGATCGTATCAGCAACCACAGCCTCAATCATGGAGTCTATCCGCTGCATAGCCGCCCTCACCTCGGGCAGGGCCAACAACGCCTGCACCTTGGCGTCCATTGTGTTGTTTGTCACGCCAAAATCACCTCATCCGACGAGCCCCAGAGTACCGCGTTAAACAACAGCTTGTATGCTCCCCGGGTCTGGGCTCGGAACTGGACCCGTGGTCCAAGCAGTACAACCGTACCGCGCCCGTACGGGATATCCGCGATGCAGGCACGGTCCTGGATGTGCTTTTCGCCGAGAATCCATCCTGACTGGAGGACGTTGCTCGGAGCGTACCGGCCAACCACGTCGCCCTCAAGCACTTCGTAAGCCGGCGACCCGACGTGCAGGACGACCGCCTCTTGCGGCATGCCGTAGGCCACCGGGTGAGTGGTGTCCAGCAGGGCCCGTAGCATCGAGCCGGGCAGGTAGAACTCCTCCGGGCGGAGCCCCTTGAGGACGTTGCGGGCGCGGAGGCCGAGCGACTCGACAGCCCAGTCGCACGCCGGGCCGAGGCAGATCAGCGTACCGCCATTGTCCACGAAGTCGCGCAGGGCCGCCCGGCCGAGCTCCCCGAGGCCGCCTGTGTACCGCGGCGCAGCGCTTCCGGGCGCCAAGCCCCGGGAGATCTGCTCAGCGGACTGGCCCGGCAGGATGATTGTGTCAAACCGCTCGGACAGGCTACGGCCGCCCTCCTTGATGTCGGCGTCCTCCAGGGAGGTGTAGGGCATGCCGTAATCATCAAAGATGAAACGCGTCCATCCCTCATCTGCCGTCGCCGCGTAGCTGCGGTACATCCCCAGTCTTGGCAGCCGGAGCAGGAGCATCGTGCTGTCTTCCAGTTGATCAGGGTCGGCCTCGCTGACCCTGATGCCGTAATCCTGCGCCATCTGCTCAAGGATCTCACCGAGTCCTTCCTGAGGGGGTAGATAGAACGTGCCCACGCTCTCATTACCCTCTGGCCCCGCCGGTTCGCAGGTCCGGTATACCTCCACGTCCCTGGCCAGCAGGGCAAGTACGGCCCGAAGCGAGGCATTCATGCCCGGGCAAATAAGGTAGCCGTGCCCCGCGGCGAGCGCCCGCACGGCGCCGGGCGCTTCCGCGACCGGTGCCCTGAGCTCGGTTACTAGCTCCAGCTCGGCGGTGAATGCGCCCACGATCTCGGCGCACCGCACATCCATCTGCAGGGGCAAGGTGTGCGCGGTGATGTCATACGGCGGTTTTGGCGGTCCGCCGGGATAGAGCCGCAGGTCCGGGTAGACCTGCCGCTCGAGCAAGGTCTTGGCGTATCTGCCGTACGGCTGTGCCATAAGCACCACGTAACTGCCGGCCGGGTAGGCAACTCCGTCTGCCGTAAAGGGAGCCGTAGCCTTGTGAATCTCCACCATGCCCTTGCTTAAGGTTGCCAGCATCTCATACGCGGTCACCGGGTCACGCTGGCCGGGCGGCACTACGTACGCGAAGGGCTTGGAGAGCTGGAGGCCGTTCTCTGATATCTTGCGGAAGTTGCCGACCCACATATCACGGTACCGCGCTGCGTGCTTGAGGCAAGCCCAGGCTGCGATTTTGTCGTAGTCCATGATGTCCCGTAGCCGCCAGGTGCCGCCGGGCCACGGAATCGGGTGGGCCAGCGAGGCGACCTTGGGGTCCGAACCGTCACGCCCGGCGCCCATCTCGCTAAACTTGACCTCCACCGGCGTGGCGACTTTGCACGAAGCAGCCTCGGACAGAATCCGGATGCCGCCGTGGTAGTGCTGGTAGGCGCGGGACGGCGAGAAGCAGTCAAAGATAATGCTGTGCGTCACGCCATACTTGCCTGCCGCCAGCAGGTCCATGATCATCGCCGAGCCGACGAGCGTGGTCTCGTGCTGCATCAGCGGATCGACGTTGGTGTCAAACGGGTCGATGTACGGCGGCAGGAAGAACCGGAAGCCGTTGTACCACATCTGGTGCATGTCAAACACGATCATGGGGTGCCAGACGTTTTGGACCTTCTCGATGGCCATCTGGTTCTCCACCTGGGTCAGCATGAACCAGTCGCGGTTGTTGTCGTGACCGGTGTACCTATGGTACAGCCAGGGCAACTGGCCGCCCTCCCAGGGCTTGCCGAGGGTGGACTCATAGTAGTCCGCGACGATCTCGAGTCCATCGGGGTTGAGGCAGGGGACAAAGACGAAGATCACGTTGTCGAGCACCTGCTGGGTGACCTCATCGTCGCCTGAGCAGAGCTCGTACGCAATCTCAGGGGAAACCTGCGTGCCACCGACCTCGCTCGCGTGGATGCTGCAGGAGATCATCACCACCGCCTTGCCTGCAGCGGCCAGACGGTCGGCCTCCGCCGGGTCGAGACCGCGCGGGTCCGCCAGCCGGCAGTGGATCTCGCGGAGCTCCTCGAGCCGGGCCATATTGGCCTCGCTCGTGATCACCCCGCTGATGAACGGCCGCCCTTCGGTGGTCTCTCCCAACGTCTCGACCTTGATCCGGCCTGAGGCCGCCGCCAGCTTCTCGAAGTAGCCGACGATTTGCGGCCAGCGGGCGAGAGTCCGATCTTGTCCCGGGGGGAAACCGAAATGCTCATGTGGCGTGGGTAGGGGCAATTGCGCAACCTCCTCTTAGAACAACCATTTGCAGCCTCCCGAGGCAATCTATAGATTGCCCGGTGATCTGAGGTTCGCGCCACGTATGAGCGTTTCCTATGGGCCGCGAAACACCAAAGGCAAAAGAAAACCAGCCTGCCGGGAACAGCTCCTCGTCGCCATCTCCCGTCAGGCCGGTCCGTAGCTCAGGCTATTTGGCTAGGCGCTGCCTCGCGCATCTAGTACTGGAGGTCGGGGTACAGCGGGAACCGGCTCAACAGCGCCGCGACCGCCGCGTGGATCTCCTGCTCAGGCTGACCGCGCAGCGCGCCGGCGATGATCCGGGCGATCTCCGCCATCTCGGGCTCGCCCATGCCGCGTGTCGTCACAGCCGGGGTCCCCAACCGCAGGCCACTGGTGCGCAGCGGCGGCTCCGGGTCAAACGGGATGGTGTTTTTGTTGACCGTCACGGACCGCTCGTCAAGGAGCTTCTCGGCCTGGCGGCCGTTCATGCCGCTCCCGCGCAGGTCAACCAGCATCAGGTGGTTGTCGGTGCCGCCGGAGACGATGCGCAGGCCCTCGCCGGCCAACGCCGCAGCCAGCGCCGCAGCATTCTTGATCACCTGCTCCTGGTAGGCCTTGAACTCAGGCAACAGCGCCTCCCGGAAGGCTACCGCCTTGGCGGCGATAATGTGCATCAGCGGCCCGCCCTGCAGGCCCGGGAACACCGCGCGGTCGATCTCCTTGGCGTACTGCTCCCGGCACAGGATCATTCCACCGCGGGGGCCGCGCAGGGTCTTGTGGGTGGTCGTGGTGACAAAGTCCGCGTGCGGCACCGGGCTTGGATGCAGGCCTGCAGCAACCAAACCGGCGATATGCGCCATGTCTACCATCAGCATTGCGCCGACGCTCTTGGCGATCGCGGCCATGCGCTCAAAGTCGATAAACCTAGGATAAGCGCTCGCACCGACGACGACCATCTTGGGCTTGTGTTGCTCGGCAAGGACTGCCAACGCGTCGTAATCGATGCGCTCGGTGTCCTGGCGGACGCCGTATGGCACGAAGTTGAAGTAAATCCCCGAGTAGTTGAGCGGGTGGCCGTGCGTCAGGTGGCCGCCATGGCTGAGGTCCATGCCGAGGACGGTGTCGCCGGGCTTGAGGAAGGCAAGGTAGACGGCACTGTTGGCCGGTGCTCCGGCGTGCGGCTGAACATTGACATGCTCAGCGCCAAACAGCTCCTTGGCGCGGGCGATCGCCAACCGCTCCGCGACATCGACCCACTCGCAGCCGCCGTAGTACCGTCGGCCTGGGTAACCCTCGGCGTACTTGTTGGTGAGCACTGAGCCCTGAGCCTCAAGCACAGCCCGGCTCACGAAGTTCTCAGAGGCGATCAACTCAATCTTGTCCCGCTGCCGGCCGAGCTCGCCGACCAGGGCCTCGGTTAGTTCTGGATCAACTCGCCGTACGTTCTCAAGCAATGTCGAAACCTCCATCCGGGTTTAACTAACGCCCAACCAAGATACTTCGCCGCTGGTAGCTAATGTCCTACCTCGTCCGCGCCCAGTGCCGGCAGGACATCAGCCGGCACAAGACGAAGGGCGCTGGGCCGATTATAGGATGCTCGATCCGGGGGTGCACCCATTGCCTGGCACTGAAAGCTCAGAGATACGGGACGTTCGCGCTAGCCTCGCCGCCACGGCCAGAGAGCTCTACATGGGCGGCGTTTTGACCGCGCTGGGCGGCAATCTCAGCGCCAGGGTACCCGGGATGGACTGCATCTGGATCACCCCGAGCGGCGTGTACAAAGGTGGCTTATCGCCCGAGGACATGCTGCGCATCGACTTTACCGGCAAGGTGCTCGGTGGTCCGCTCGGTATGGTACCGTCGGTCGAGGCGGCCGTCCACGCGGGCATCTACCGGGCGAGGCCGGATGCGACCGCGGTGATCCACGCGCACTCGCCGTACACCACCGTTATGGCCACCCTTGAGCTTGATCTCACTCCAGTGACCGAGGAGGCCATACACTACGCCGGCGTGCCCCGGCTGCGGTTCAAGCCGTCCGGGTCGCCAGAGCTGGTAGATGGCGTGGCTGGTGCCCTGTCCTCGACGGACCAGGTTGTGATTGCCAACCACGGCGTATTTGCTTGCGGTCCCTCACTGCGCGCGGTGGCAAACGATATCCTCTCCCTAGAGGCAGCCTGCCGCCTTTATCTGCTGCTCAGGCAACACGGCGAGGGCCTCGTTCCGACGATCACAGACTTGTAGCCGCTACCTCCTGCTGCCAGACCACGCAGCGGTTCTTGCCCATGCGCTTGGCCATCGCGCTGGCTGTCGTTGCCGCGCCGACAAGCTCAGTGGTGGTCGCGCCGTGCTCTGGGCATGCCGAGATGCCGATCGAGACCGTGACTGGCATCTCCCACCCGGCAAACGCTGCCACCACGGCGTGCCGTAGCCGCTCGCCGACCTGGTGTGCGTCTTGCGAGTTGACCCCCGGCAACAGAGCCAGGAACTCATCTCCCGACAGCCACCTGCTCACAAAGTCGCCGTCCCGCAGGTGCTCGGCCAGCGTACGGCCGAGCGCCCGGATCATTTCGTTACCGAAGTCATAGCCGAGGTGCTCGTTGTACGGCTTAAGGTTATCGCCATCGATGAACAGCACGGCAAAGCCTGCTCCTGAGGCATCGTGCGCCTGTAAGAGCTCGGCGATGCGGCGCTCGGCGGCGCGGTGGTTGGGCAGGCCGGAGATCGGATCTGTCATTGCCAGCTCGTGCGTGGCGCGCAAGGCGTCGACGGACTCGGTGAGGCGGTCGATGAACCAGCCCAGCTGCCCCTCAACCCAGCGGCTCGGTGACCTGGTCCGGATCACGGGCGAATCGGGCAACCTACGATTGAGCTGCGGGAGGAGAGCCGCGAGGGTTTCCCCGTCCGCGGGATAGTGAACCACTGAGTATCGGAAGTCGGTCTGCGGGAGGCGCTGCCCGGCCAGGCGCTGGTGAAGACCACGGCGCAGGTCGGCCATTGAGCCCCGGACATTGCGCCGACCGCCACCCGCGAGATGCAGCAAGAACTCATCCCCGCCAATGCGGTAGACTTGGTTGTCGTGCTCCAGGCGGGCGCATAGCTCAGCCAGCAGCTCACCCAAGAGCCTGATCACTTGATCGCCGGCGCCCATGCCGTGGAGCTCGTTGATGCTCTTGAGGCCGTTGATGTCCATCAGCACCATCGTGCCGCCCTCGGCGGGCATCTGCCGCAGCCGATCGGTCATTGCAATTAGGTTGGGCAGGCCGGTCAGGCTGTCGCCCAGCAAGGCCTCGGTCAATGCGGACACCCCTTTCTTGGCAGGGGAAGCGGGCTATGGGGGTAAACTTGGCTTAGAGACCTATACCATTAATCGGCGGCCCACGCGGGCGCCAACATACTCAACTTAGGAGAGGTGTAGCGTATGGCGGTTGATCTTAACGGCAAGGACCTCCTTACCCTGCGCGACTGGACGGCGGAGCAGATCTGGCAAGTCCTGCGGACTGCTGAGCATCTCAAGATGATGCACCTGACGGGTCAGCCCTGCCGGCCACTGGCAGGCAAGACATTGGCGATGATCTTCACCAAGCCCTCCACGCGGACTAGGGTTTCCTTTGAGGTAGGTATGTACCAGCTCGGCGGCCACGCCCTGTACCTGTCGGCCAACGACCTTCAGTTGGGGCGAGGCGAGACCGTCGCAGACACCGGCGCAGTCCTGTCCCGCTATGTCGACGGGATCATGATCCGCACCTACAAGCAGAGCGATGTTGAGGAGTTAGCTGGCGGCGCGTCCATCCCGGTGATCAACGGCCTGACGGACGACTACCATCCCTGTCAGGTGCTCGCCGACCTGCTGACCGTGTACGAGAAGTTTGGGCGGATCGCCGGCCTCAAGCTCGCCTACGTCGGCGACGGCAACAACATGACCCACTCGCTGATGATCGGCGGGGCCAAGTTGGGTATGAGCGTGGTTTCGGCGAGCCCGAGCGGTTTTGTGCCCAACCCTGAGATCGTCGCCTATGCCCAGGCTGAGGGGCGGATCACCGGGGCCTCGATCGGCGTAGTCGATTCGGCCCAAGACGCGGTGCGGGGGGCCGACGTGGTGTACACCGATGTGTTTGTGAGCATGGGCCAGGATAAGGACAAGGAGCGCAAGCTCCAGGCCTTGGCCCCATACCGGGTGACGCCGGAGTTGATGGCCATGGCCAACCCGACCGCGATCTTCATGCACTGCCTGCCTGCTCACCGCGGCGAAGAGGTCGACGCGAGCGTTATCGACGGGCCGCAGTCAGTGGTGTTCGATGAGGCTGAGAACAGGCTGCACGCGCAAAAGGGCCTGATGGCCCTGGTGATGTAGGGCGCACCGCGCCCTGGGGGTGGAGGTGGGTTGATGCACGGCGGCAACACCGGCCGGATCCTGTTCGTTGACCTCGGGACCGGCACGATCAGACAGGAGCGGCCGGATCCGTCGCTATACCGCGACTATCTTGGCGGCTACGGCCTCGGCGCGGCGATCATCTACGCCAACCAGCCGGCTGGGGTCGACCCGCTGGGTCCGGATAACATGCTTGGCTTTACCACCGGCCCCCTTGTGGGCACGCCGGCAATCACCGGCTGCCGGTTCACGGTGTGCGGCAAGTCGCCGCTGACCGGAACGTGGGGCGACTCCAACTGCGGAGGGTTCTTCGGGCCGGCGCTCAAGATGGCCGGGTACGACGGGGTATTTTTCACCGGCATCTCCCGGGAGCCCGTTTACCTTTACGTCGGGCCCGAAGGGCCGGCTCTCCGCCCGGCCGCGGAGCTCTGGGGGCTGGACACCTTCGACACCGAGGACCGACTCCGGCAGTGCCATGGCGAGGGGACCCAAGTGGCATGCATCGGTGTCGCCGGAGAGCGCGGCAGCCTGATCGCAGCCATCATCAACGACTATGGGCGCGCCGCAGGGAGGTCCGGCCTTGGGGCCGTGATGGGTGCCAAGCGGCTCAAGGCCATCGCGGCCCGTGGTCAGGGAGCGGTTTCGCTGGCCGATCCGGAGGCTGCTACTCGTCTGCGGCGCAAGTACGTCAGCGAGATGGCGGCAAGCCCGCGGGTGAGGCACTTCACCAAGTACGGCACCATCGACCATGTGGCCAGCTCGTGCTTTAGCAACGACTCTCCGGTCCGCAACTGGGCCTGGGCCGGCGTCGACTTTCCCGAGGCCACAGCCATCAGCGATGATGCCTTGCTGGCCTATGAGTACCGCAAGTACGGCTGCTGGCACTGCAACATCGTGTGCGGCGGGCACTACCGGGTCAAAGAGGGCCGGTACCGGACGGACAACGCGCATAAGCCCGAGTATGAGACGTGCGCCATGTTTGGCAACAACCTGCTCAACAGCAACCCGGAGTCGCTGATCAAGATCAACGACATCTGCAACCGCGCCGGCCTGGACACGATCTCGGCTGGAGCTACCGTTGGCTGGGCAATCGAGTGCTACGAGCGCGGCATCCTCACGGATGAGGATACCGGGGGCCGTCCGCTGCGTTGGGGTGACAACGAGGCTATCGTCGACCTGACCGAGGCCTTGGCTCGGGGCGAGGGATTTGGGCGGCTTGGAGCGTTGTTGGCCAAGGGGTCCGCTGCGGCCGCCGCCGAAGTGGGGCAGGGCAGCGGCGACTTCGCCATCCACGTCGGCGGCCAGGAGTTGCCGGCGCACGACCCGCGCTACGCACCAAGCTGGGGCACCTACTATGTCGGCGACGCGACCCCGGGCCGGCACACTCAGTTGGGCCTGGTAACCTACGAGAACGGCCCGGGCCTGCCGGGGCTGGAGTTGCCGGTCAAAATCGAGCGTCACGCCTACGCTGGCAAGGGCGAGTACGCTGCCCGCGTCCAGAACATCATGCACGCCGCCTACTGCTGCGGTGTGTGCATGTTCGCCGTCCAGCGTATGAATGTCCACGGTTGGCCGGAGTTCCTCACCGCCATCTCAGGCGAGGAGTTCACCATCCATGACTTCGAGAGCATCGGCAGACGAGTTGCCGCGTTGCGCGGGGCGTTTAACATGCGCGAAGGCGTCGCTCCCAAGACCCATTTCCGCCTGCCAAAGCGGGCACTGGGTGATCCTCCGTTGGACAAGGGGCCGCTCGAGGGCGTAACCATCGATATCGAAACCCTGACCCGCGAGTACTTTGCCGCTCAGGGTTGGGACCAGCTCGGCCGCCCGACTGAGGCCACCCTGAGGGAGATGGGCCTAGAAGACGCGGCCGACGAGCTATACGTCGCCAGGCCGCCACAATAGGTCTGCGGTGCAGGACTGTCGACAGCTCGTTATCAACCTGACCGGGGAACTGGTAACGATCACCGGGCGGCGGGAGGCGCGCCTGGCGCTCTCCGCGGCCCGGACCATGACCTGGCGTGACGCCTTCGCTCAGCTGGGGCAAACGGAGCACGAGTGGTTTGGCCTGCTGGCCGTATCGGAGGACGGCCGCCTTTCGGGGCTCGGCCAAGTGCTGCTACTGCACAACGGCCGGATGCTCTCCTGGCCCCACGACTTGACCGGGCGGGCGGAGGCGGGCAGCCTGTACATCATTCCTCCGATTCCGGGCGGCTAGGGCTCCCTGCTGGTGGGCCCGGAAGGTATCCAACGCCGTCTGTGGAAGCCTGCGGCGTGCTAGCATCGGCAACTCTAGTGTGACCACGGCAAAAGACCCGCCGGGAGGGAAGGCAAAGTGAGCGCAACCGCCCAGAGACCCAAGGTTACTATCCATACGCTGCTCGAGAAGATGGAGCGTGGTGAGCAGATCACCATGCTCACCGCCTACGATTATCCCATCGCCCTGCTGGAGGAGAGGGCCGGCATCGACATCATCCTGGTCGGCGACTCGCTGGGCATGACGGTACTCGGCTACGAGACCACGTTGCCGGTTTCCATGGATGAGATGATCAACCACGCAGCCGCGGTGCGGCGCGCCGCGCCCACCGCCTACCTGGTGGGCGACATGCCCTATATGAGCTATCAACCCAGCGTCGAGACGGCGATCCGCAACGCCGGACGCTTCATGGCCGAGGCCGGCTGCGACTGCGTCAAGCTTGAGGGCGGCGCCAACGTGGCTGATGTCGTCAGCGGCCTGGTTAAGGCAACCATCCCGGTGATGGGTCATATCGGCCTGACGCCTCAGTCGCTGGCGCAGCTGGGCGGGTTTAAATCGCAGGGCCGCTCCGCTGAGACTGCCAAGCGGCTGATCGAGGACGCCCGCGCGCTGGAGGAGGCTGGAGCCTCTCTGTTGCTCGTGGAGGCCGTGCCCGAGGCCGTCACGGAGATCATGGCCAAACGGAGCCGCATCCCCGTAATCAGCATCGGATCGGGAGGCAAGTGCCACGGCAACCTGCTGATCGTCCATGACCTGTTGGGTTTCTTCGACCGCTTCACCCCGCGGTTTGTCAAGAAGTACGCGGACCTCAACCGGGTCATCCTCGACGCCATCAGCGCCTACCGCGATGAGGTCGTCTCCGGTGCCTTCCCGGCCAAGGAGCACTGCTACCCGATGCCTGGCGTTGAGCTGCGCAAGCTGCGCGACATGATGGCGGCATCGTCAGACCAACCCGAATAGCGCGGGGCCGGGGGGTATTGTCAATGGAGGAGATAATCGTCCGGCCGGGGGTCGGAGTGCTGCACGGACTGGTCAATGCTGGTTTTGTGGCCGGGTCTGAGGGTGTGGTCATCATCGACACCATGAACTCGCCGGCCGACGGCCGGGAGATCTCCGCCTTCATGCGCAAGCACACCCCCAGTGCCTCGGTGACTGCTGTGATCAACACGCATCACCACTCGGATCATGTCTTTGGTAATCAGGTTTTTGGTGCGCCGGTGATTGCCAGCGAGACCTGCCGGCAGGTGATGGCGGACAATCTGGTCAACGAGTGGTCTCCCGAGCGGCTCGGGGAGTGGCGGCGAGCGATCGGCGGCGATCGCCTGCAGGGCCTGCGGATCACGCTGCCCACCTTTACTTACTCCCGCGGCTGCAACCTCCATTTGGGCAAGCTGCCGGGTGGAGGCGAGGCGAGGGTCGAGGCGCTCAGCACGGGCGGTCATGCGCCAGGCCACTCCATCGTCCTGGTTCCAGAGTACGGGATAGTGTTCGGTGGCGATCTCTTCTTTGTCGGCCGCTACCCCTTTGCGCGTCAGGCGCACACCCCAACGTGGATTGCGGCGCTGGAGAGGATCAAGCGCATGGCACCGGAGGTGCTCGTTCCAGGCCATGGCCCGGTGTGCGACGGGGCGATGGCTTTGCGGGAGGCCGACCGGCACATCGCGTACCTGCGTGAGACGCGCGGCCAAGTTGAGGCCATGCTGGATCAGGGGCTTACCCGGGACGAGATCCTGGCGAGGGCCAGCGAGTTTCCCAAGGCGGCGGAGGCGGGCTACGAGCGACTGCATGTGCCCAACCTTGGCGCGATAGTCGCCGAGGTCGAGGCCGCCAGGCGGGCGGGGGGGCAATGAGGCCGGACGAGTTGGTGATGGTCGTACCGCGGGACGTGCTGTGGGGCAGCGTTCCCGCCTTTCAGGGCTTCGCCCCGGACTCGGAGGCATGCCTGGATGTAGCCTTGCGGGAGTACCTGTTCATGCCAAGGCGTCGCGCGGAGTCCAACGAGCGCTACAAGCAGATCATCCCGTATGTGGTCATCCGGGTTGCGTCGGCTAATGCCCCTCGGTCCCACTACCTCATGTTTCAGCGCGCCGCGGGAGGCGACCCGCGCCTCGGCCGGCTGTACTCCATCGGCTTGGGCGGGCACGTCAACAGCACCGATGTCCTCCTGCCGCCGGTCGTGTGGCCAGGGACGACCGCCGCGGGCAGGCGCAGGGCAGCTCAAGCCCAGCATGCGGCGGCGCCTGCAGGGATGCCGGCCGGCCGCGGCGCACCAGGTTCTCCGGCGGCGGAGGGCCTGCCGCCGGGAGCAAGGGGCCTCGTCAGTAGCCCGGCCCGTCTCCTGGCGGCCGCGGCTGCGGCTGCGGCTGCCGCCGCGTCCAAGGCCGCTCCCACAGCGGATGAGAGTGGCGCGGATGACCGGGGCCAGGCGCGTCGACCGCGAAGGCTCATCAGGCGCATCACCCTGGCTCCCGAGCTGCGTGCTCTAGTCGGGCCGCTGCTCGGCATCAGCGCAAATGACCATCCCATCTTCCGCGGCCTGCGCCGCGAGTTGCGCGAGGAAGTTGTCTTCCCCGCCGGGGCTACCCTCCGGTACTTGGGGGCCATCAACGATGACGGCACCCCGGTTGGCCGGGTGCACATCGGGTTGGCCTTTCTGCTTGAGGTGCCGCCGGGGCCGACCGCCCCGCGGTCCGGCCGCCGCCGAAGGGCGACGCGGGGGCCGCGAGCTGTGGCGTTTAGATCGCAGATCCGCCGCGGCGGTCGCCGCATCAGGGTCCGCCTGCGGCGAGAGCCGGGCAGCGTGCAGATCGGTGCGTTGTTTGCGTTGGACGACATCATGGCGTACCGCCGCGCCATGGAGACATGGTCAGTCCTGTTGTTGGACGCCGGCGTGTTACCCAGGCAACCGGCGGCAGAAGCTCCCACCCCAGGCTAGCGCACTACTCTAAAGGAGAGGTCCCACGATGCATACCGGCATCAAGACTGACTCGCGCCACTTCGCTGATGTGCTCTTCCGGGGCGGCCCGGTATACACCATGGACACCGCAGGCACTGTGGCCGGGGCCTGTGCCGTCAGAGGAGACCGGATCATTGGCACCGGCAGTCCAGCTGAGCTGCTCCATCTCGTCGGCCCTGAGACGCGGGTAGTTGACCTGGACGGCAGATGCCTCGTGCCTGGGCTGATTGACGCTCACAGTCACATCGTGGGGCAGGGCTTCCTGCTGACCGCGATCGACTGCAAGCACGGCGTTGCGTCCATTGATGACATCATCGCCCGCGTGCGGGCAGCAGCCGCCGGGCGGCCGCCCGGCCAGTGGATCCTGGGCCGTGGCTATGACCAAAACAAGCTGCGCGAAGGTCGGCACCCGGATCGCGGCGACCTGGACCGCGCCGCTCCCGATCATCCGGTGGTCCTGACGCGGACCTGCGGGCACATTGCTGCGTGCAACTCGCTGGCCCTCAAGATGGCCGGGATCACCAGCGGCACCGCCGACCCGCCTGGCGGCGAGATCGTGCGGGATGTTGCAGGCACGCCCACAGGCGTGCTCAAGGAGTCGGCCTGCGCCCCGGTCAACCAGTTGACGAGACCTTCGCTCGATGCCTATAAGCAAGCCTATCTGGCCGCGTGCCGTGAGTACCACAGCTACGGCATCACCACCTCGCACGATGCGAGCGGGGCGGACGCGCTACAGGTGAGGGCAATGATCGAGTGCCAACGCGAAGGCCAGGCCAAGCTCCGCACGTACATGATGCTGCGGACGGGCCATGGTGCTGCGTTCGCCGGCGACGCCGCGATCGCGGCGGGGATGGTCACCGGGCTTGGCGGTCCTGGCCTTAGGGTAGGGCCCCTTAAGGTCATGCTCGATGGCTCGTCAAGCGGGCCGACCGCGGCGACGCGCCGGCCCTACGAGAGCCAGCCAGGCGAGTGCGGCATCCTGTACTTTAACGGGCCAGATCTCGATCAGCTGGTCGCGCGGGGCGCCGGCGCGGGGTTTCAGATGACGTCCCACTCCGTCGGCGATCTCTCGGTAAGCATGATGCTGGATGCGTTGGAGCGTTCCGGGCCGACGCGACGCAGGAGGCACCGGATCGAGCACTGCGCCATGCTTGATGACGGGCTCGTCGGGCGGATCGCAAGCCTTGCCGTGCTCCCGGTGGCCAATCCGGTGTTTTTGTGGGAGTTCGGCGACGGCTATGTGCGCGACTACGGGATGGAGCGCGCGGCGCGCATGTTCCCGATGGCTTCACTGCTGAGCGCGGGAGTTCCCGTGGCCGCCGGTTCCGACGCCCCGGTTACGTACGTTGACCCTTTCCTGGGCATGTACTGCGCGATGACCCGCCGTACGATGTCGGGTGCTGTCGTTGGCCCGGAGCAATGCGTGAGCTTCGAGCAAGTTCTGAGGGCTTACACGAGCAATGGCGCCTACGCGAGTTTCGAGGAGGATCTCAAGGGGAGCGTCGAGCCGGGTAAGCTGGCCGACCTCGCGGTGATCGAGCCCGATCTGGGCAAGGCCGGTCCTGATGGGATCAAAGGGGCCCGCGCCCTGATGACTATGGTGGGCGGCGAGGCCGTCTTCGAGCGCTGATATCAGGTGATTGCCCGGTCGCTATCTGCCGTCAAGCCTCACCCGAGTCACATATGGCACGGTGACTTCGCCCAGGACCTGCAGGGCGAAGTTAAGGCTGTCCAGCGAGATCCGCTCGTCAACACCATGGATCGTGCTGTAATCCGTGTCCTCCAGCACCGGGAAGAAACCATACCCGACCGCCCCGCTTGCCCGCAGGAAGCGCAGGCCGCCGCCGGCGGCGCTGATGATCGGCGCGAGATGGGCCGACGGACGGCGCGATTTGAGCGCCCGGGACATCAGGCGCGAGATATCCGTATGCGGCGGCGACTCGGACGGCTCAACCTCGGGATGCGCCTCAATGACCAGGCCCCATTCGCGGTCTTTGCCCGCAAAGGGTAGCCCGTGCCGCCCCAGGACCGCCTCGAGCTCGTTACGGACAGTGTCCGCCGTCTGTCCGGGCAAGATGCGGCAATCAAGCACGGCCTCGGCGGTATCCGGGGCGACCCAGCCCTGCAGCCCGGCCCGCAACGATGTCGGCGTGAAGGTGTTACGCGCGAATGCCATCAACAGGTCCCTCTGCCCCTCATCGGCCGCAACCCGGCTGGCCGCCTCCGCGGTCAGCAGTGGGCTGAGCAGGCTACGGATTTGAGAGGACGCCGGCCCAGTCTGCGTGGCGGCCAACTCCTCCACGAACCCCTGGAAGCTGGGCGTGACATGAATGGGCAGCTCCGCCTCGGCGAGCGTCGCTAGGGCTCTGCTTAGCAGGACGATTGAGTTACGGCTGTTGGGTCTGCCACCATGCCCCGGCTGACCGTGAGCCACGATGCGCACCCAAGCCGAGCCTTTGTCGGCGGCCTGGTAGCCAAAATACGCCTTGCCGAGCACCTCGATCGGCCACCCGCCGCCCTGAGCTAAGGCTGCGTCCGCCTGGATCTCCTCGGGATGATGGCGGGCCAACCATCCCATCCCCAGCCGTCCCGCCGACTCTCCATCCGCCGTCGCGACCAGGACAACATCACGGTACCGGGGCAGGCCGGAACGCTGGAGGTGGATCAGGAGCGCCGCAAACACGGCGGCCGGACCCTTGCAGTCGAGGGTGCCTCGGCCCCAGACCGCTCCGTCCCTGATCACCCCGCCAAACGGGTCCACCCGCCAGCGGCTTGGGTCGGCCGCGACGACATCAAGGTGAGAGAGCAGGACGAGTGGTCCCGAGCGGCCCCTCAGATTGCCCAGGCGATTGGCGCCAGCGGGCTCGGTGGCGCTGAGGCGCGCGATGAGGTTGCCCCGGCCGGGCTCGGGCTCATAGATGCGGCTGGTGATCCCTTCGCGCGATAGCTCAGCCTGCAGGTAACGCGCCGCGGCCGTCTCGTGCCCCGGCGGGTTGGTCGTGTCGATGCGGACCAGCTCACACAGGTAACGCAGGACCAGGGGGAAGAGATCATTGACCGGCTCCCGCACGCGCCTCGCGGCTCCCTTCGGCGTAGGTGTCCCGGGTGCAAATCAGCGGCACATGTGCTTCGTAGTTGTCGGTCACGCCGCTGCTTTCCTGCCACAGCATTGCCAGAGGGGTACCGAGGCCCGCAGGGATGGCCGTGCCCAGGACAGAAATCGCATCAAATCGATATCCTCAAGACGCAGGGGAGTGTCACCGTTGAATAGTTCCGAGGTCGCCGGCAACCCCAACCTACTCCCTTCGCGGGGCCGGGTAACCCCCGCGGTAGTGGAGAGCCTGAGGCGGCTGGCCGCGCCTGAGCGTGTGCTCGTCCGGCAGCAGGAGCTGCTGGCCTACTCCTATGATGCGTCGTTCCTGACCAGGCTTCACCCTTCGGCGCCCGAAGCCGTCGTGCAGCCGGTTAGCACGGCTGAGGTCGCGGCTTTGGTTAGCCTGGCCGCAGAGCACGGGATTCCCGTGGTGGCGCGCGGCGCAGGGACATCGCAGACGGGTGGGGCGGTCCCGGTCGCAGGCGGCATTGTGCTAGACCTCGCCAGGATGGACAACATCCTGGAGCTGGACCTGGACAACCTCCAGGTGTCGGTGGAGCCCGGGGTAATCCACGCCCACCTCAACGCGGCTCTGGCCCCCCATGGTTTCTACTTCCCGCCGGACCCAGGGTCAAGCGAGATGTGCACCCTGGCGGGGATGGTGGCCAATAACGCCAGCGGCATGCGGGCAGTCAAGTACGGCGCCACCGGCGAGTACGTGTTGGGCCTCGAAGTTGTCCTGGCTGACGGTACGGTGATCGTCACGGGCGGAGCCAACTCGCGCTCGCTCAAGTGCGTGTCCGGCTACGACCTAACCAGGCTGTTTGTGGGCAGCGAGGGGACCCTGGGCGTTATCACCCGGTTGCGGCTCAAGGTGTTGCCGTTGCCCGAGCGGCGGGGAGTGGTGATGGCCGCGTTCGATGAGCTGACCTTGGCTGGTGAAACCGTCGTGGACATCTTTCGCGCCCGGCTGAGGCCTGCCGCCGCCGAAATCATGGACCGGTCGGCGTGCCGCGCTGCCATGCTGCACGTGCCGGGCCTAAGCCTGCCTGATGGCGAAGCGGTGCTGTTTTTCCAGGTCGACGGTGCTCCCCCAGCGGTAACGTACGAGGCCGAGCGCATCGCCGAGGTCTGCCGGCAACGCGCCACGCATGTGGAGTGGGCCGAGGATCCCCAGCGGGTCGCCGCCCTGTGGCAGGCGCGGAGCGTCGTCGGCGCGGCGACAGGGCGGATCCGTGACGGAGCCACACGGGTCTGTGCGGGGGAGGACATCTGCGTGCCGATCGTGCGCGTGCCGGAGGCGTTGGCAGGGGTCCAGGCGATCGCTAGGCGCCATGGGTTTCCGATTGTCACCTACGGGCACATCGGCGACGGCAACCTGCACTCGGCCCCGCTAATCGACATGCGCGATCCAGAGGAGGTCGAGCGGGCGCACCGCGCGATCGACGAGATCCACCGCCTGGCGCTCCGGCTGTCCGGTACGACCACGGGTGAGCACGGCGTGGGCGTGGTCCGTCAGGAGTACCTCCCCGAGGAGCACGGTCCCGCTCTTCTGGTGATGCGGCGCATCAAGCAAGCCCTCGATCCGGCGGGGATCCTCAACCCGGGCAAGATGCTGCTGCAGGCGGGGGAAGAGGCATGACCGTGGCTGGGCGGACTAGCGATGGCGCAGCGGGCCGCAATGTCTTCGCCGAGCGGACGCGGCGGGCCGGAGAGGACTTCGAGCGGTACCTGGCCGAGTTGCAGAAGTGCATGCGGTGCGGGCAGTGCCGCACCAACTGCCCCGTATTTAGGGCTTATGGGACGGAGACCGACGTTGCCCGGGGCAAACTGGCGCTGCTGGCCCACTACTTGCGTGAGGAAGAGCGGCCGGACCGGGAGCTCTACGGGCGACTGACGCGCTGCGTCAACTGCGGGCGGTGCAGGTTGGAGTGCCCGAGCGGCACAGACACCGGCTATGCGCTGCTCGAGGGGCGCCGGCGGCTGCTGGAGCGCGTCGGAATGCCCCCGGTCAAGTCAATGGCAGTGCGTGGCCTGTTCGGCCACTACGGCCGCCTGCGAGCTGGGGCGCGGTTGCTTGCCCTAATCCAGCCGCTGGCCTTCCGGCCCAGGCCGGCCGATCCAAGGCACGTCCGCAGCATTTGGCGGCTGCCTGTGTTGGGGCAAAAAGTCCTGCTGCCACGCATGCGGGCGGCAGGTCGGCGCCGGACCGTCTCGGGCGCAGGGCCAGGACGGGCCGGCGGCCATGCCGTGTCAACGCCGCACCGCGGCCGGGCCGTCCTCTATCCCGGATGCCTGGCAGACTTGGGGTATCCGGAACTCATCGACAGCACCGTCAGAATGGCAGAGGCGCTCGGCTACGAGGTGGTCATCCCCGACGGCCTGGTGTGTTGCGGGGCGCCCGCGGCATATGCAGGGGACAACGAGACGGCGCGACGGCTCGCCGCGGCCAACATCAAGGCGATCCTCCCGCACTTGGCGGCCGATCCTGCGGCCAAGCTCTTGTTTGTATGTCCGTCGTGCGCCACGGCTTTCGGCCATGATTACCCCGAGTACATCTTCGGCAAGATGACCGGAGCGGACAGCGCCGCGGCGGACCTCGGGATCGACCGGGGCGCTGTCGAGTTAGTCGCGGGGCGAGTCCAAGACGCCACCGCTTGGGCCTGGCGGGAGGGAGCAGCGGAGCACATGCGGGCTGCCCCCGGGGCGGTGCAATTGACGGTAACCTACCACGACCCCTGCCACCTTCGCCGGCTGTTGGGGGTCATCGCTGAGCCGCGGGAGGTACTGCGGCACCTGGCGGGAGCTGGTTTCCGGCAAGCTCCGGACGCCGATGCCTGCTGCGGATTTGGCGGGACGTTTGCCATGGAGCACGCCCAGGCCAGCGCCTCCATGCTTGAGGCGCGCTGCCGCCAATTGCAATCGACAGGGGCGGAGGTCATTGCCACAGCGTGTCCGGGTTGCATGGCTTGGCTCGCCAACGGCCTTGATCGGCTCGGCGCGGATGCCAGGCCGGTGCATCTGATCGAGATGATGGCCGACGCGCTTACAGAGCGGAGCACATCTGGCGGAAATGGGGGTGCGGTGGGCGGCCCGCGCTAACCTAAGCGCCTGTGCCCACCAACGACTCCAGGTAGCTGATGACGGTGGGGCCGACCAAGTCGTGTTTGAGGGCTGCCAGCCCGGACTCGAGGTCGGTCCATCCCCAGTCCGAACCGCCCGGCGGCGCCTGGAGCCCCGCCGGTACGCTGGAGCCGTCGCCAGGAAGGCTGCGGCCCGCGGCTGTGCCATCCGTGCAGGCCTCTAGCGGCAACAGGCGCGACGGCGTGTCGGCGGCCGGTCGGCAGAGGAAGTAGAGGTGCAGCAGCGGTCCGGGCTTGCCCGTGACCGGATCGGCACCGCGCCGCGCCAGAGCATCGATGCAGCCGGCGATATCCACATCCAGGCCTGACCGCAGCTTGACCAGCCGTTGGGCGGCTTTTTGCGGGCTCTCCGCCTCCAGCACCTCGCCGCCAGGGAGGTGCCAGCGCCCTGGCGAGGGTGACCGTCTACCCGGCCCCTCGCGCACAAGCAGCAGGTGCCGTCCGTAGACGACCACAGCCCGGGGAATCAGCAAATAGCGTCGTCCAGTAGCCATGCTCATAGCTTAACGCAGCCGGAGGGGCGGGGGAAGCCCAGGGGTGGCGGAAGTCCAAGGCCTTACTGCCTGGCGCCGGCAAACCTGGAAAGCGGGTCGAAGAGACTCGGCTCGTTGCGCCTCTGCTCTGGGCCGATCCAATACACGCGGCCTCCCGCACGCTCAAACGCAGCCATACGCGGGTTAGCTGTGACCAGGATGGCGCCGCCCTGCTGTGCGGCCACGGCCGCCGCAGCCTCGGGCATCTCCAGGCCCCACGCCAAGCAGGCCAGGGCGGCATCCAGCGCCGCCGCGAAGTCCATCGCTAGTGGCTCGACCGGCAGTTGCTCGATTGCTGCCCGGAAGTCATCCACCCGATCCAGGCCAAGGCCCGGGGCGGCGATGACGAGACCCTCTCCGAGGCACAGCGCTGGGCAGACCACCTGCACCTGACGCTTGGCGGCTGCTCCCAGGATTGACTCGACCACGCTTGCCCCAGGCTCATCCGCGAGGTAAGCCAGCAGGGCAGAGGAGTCCAGAACCACGGTTGTGGGCTCAGGCAGCATCGGCATCACAGGTCCTCCTCTCCTGCCCCTCCGCGGCGCGTGCCGAGCCACGGGCTATCAGGCGGGGGCCGCTAACGGGCGGTCAAGTGGTCCGACGGGTCGAACAGCGTTGGGAGCACAGTCTGTTGCAGCGATGGGCTGGCGAGCGGTCTCTGTTGCTGGTCCTGCAGGGTCCTGGCTGTGCGAGGTCGATTGCGGTCCCGAGCGTGGAGCGCTTGCTTATCCCGCAGCAGCTCCCGCACCAAGGAGCGGGACTCCTGCGGCGGCCGGAGCAGTCCTCGCGCCGCCCCGATGGGGTCGGCCGGCAGGGGGTGGAGGGTCAGATACCCAGGACCTTCGCGCAACTCGAGCTCAGTGCCAGTATCAATGCCGTAGCGCGCACGAACCTCAACGGGGATAACAACCTGGCCTTTGGATGATACCTTGATCTTGATCATCTTGGCGCCACTCCCGTCACCGCTTAGTTGGTAAGCAGAGGGCTAATTCGAGCTTACCACATCGCGCCTCTGTGGACAAACTCCCCCTCAGAAACCAGGTGCTGGGGTGGCTGCGGTAGCGACACTACCGACCAGATCCCGGCTCCTCCCACTCCGCCCGCGATCCCTACCCAAATACCATCAACCCGCATACTCAAAACCCCAGCTAAGTTACGGTTATTCCCCCCCAACCATAGGATGAAGCGTACTCATAACGCTCTCCCGGGCCCGGGAACAGGGGGGAACCGCTCTTGGGCACTGGCTATCCGCGACCGATGTCCAAACCGGAGCAAGACCGGTGCATTCAGCTAGCAAGGGCAGGCGACGCCGAGGCTCGCCATACCTTAATCTCACGCAACATGCGTCTGGTTGCTCATAAGACCAAGCAGTTCCGGGGCAAGGTCCGAGACATGGAGGACTTACTGTCGGTGGGCATGGTTGGCCTAATCAAGGCCGTCGACAGCTTCGACCCATCGCGCCAGACCCCGTTTGCGAATTACGCCTGCCAGTGCATCGAGAACGAAGTCCGCATGTATCTGCGGCGCGACCAGCGCCACCGGGCGGAGAGCTCGCTTGACGTTCCGGTCAGCGCCGACGCAGGTGACCGAACAATCCTCGACGTTCTAGTCGAAACCGACGATCTAGCCACCAACGTCGCCCGCCGTCTACAGGCCATCGAAGCCAAGCGGCTGGTCGACCTGCTGACACCGCTGGAGCGTGAAGTCATCGAGTTGCGCTACGGCCTCACCGGCGAGCCGCCCCTCACGCAACGTGAGGTAGCTGCCCGCCGCAGAGTGTCGCGCCCCTACATCTCGCGAATCGAGCGGCGCGCCCTTGATCGCCTGTGCCGGTGGCTCAGCGGCGAGCCGCCGGGCTGCTAACGACATCCGCTCGCAAAAGGGACTCCGCCCTCCCTAGCCGAAACCTGACCCTAAGTGGTGGATACCAGGGTTTCGGGGGAGGAGTGAGCGCAGTGAAGGTGTTTATCTCTGCGGACATGGAAGGCGCGACCGGCGTCGCCGTCGGGCCGCATGTGGGTGGCGACGCGGTTGAGTACGGTAGGATGCGCAAGCTGCTAACGCAGGACATCAACGCGGCGATCCGCGGCGCAGTCGCGGCCGGGGCCGAGGAGTGCCTGGTCACGGACGCACACGGCAAGATGACCAACATCCTGATTGAGGAGATTGACTCGCGAGCCAGGCTGATTTCCGGCTCCAACAAGCAGTTGATGCAGGTGGAGGGCATCGGCCCGGAGTTTGCGGCTGCCATGTTCGTGGCGTACCACGCCCGCGAGGGCACCCAAGACGGGCTGCTCAATCACACTCTGCTGGGCGGGACTGTCGCTGAGCTGCGGTGTAACGGCAGGGCATTCGGCGAAACCGCCCTCAACGCCGCCGTCGCCGGACACTTCGGCGTGCCCGTCTGTATGGTGGCCGGTGACGACAAGGTCTGCCGGGAGGCCCAGGACCTGCTCGGCGATATCGAGATCGCCGTGGTCAAGGTAGCCCGCGAGCGGCTCGTGGCAGACCTGCTGCCGCCCGCCCGCAGCCATCCCCTGATCGAGGCCAAGGCCAAGGCAGGCGTCGAGCGCGCGTTGCGGGGCGAGATCCGGCCGTTCGTTGTCCCGGGACCAGTGGTGTTTGAGGCCGACTTCAAGTCCACCGCCGGTCTCGGCATGGCCTGCCTGTTTCCGTCCGTCGAGTACCTCGGTCCCAAGACCCTGCGGGTCCGCGGTAGTGACTATTTGGCGGCATTCAAGGTGCTTATCGGCACGCTATTCATGGTCCGGGCAGCTCAATCGGGCATCATTTGACAACCACAGGTCTCTAGGCCATTATCCGCGCGGCCAGCAAGCCTCCCCGGCGCCTGCTGGCCGCGCGCCCCATCCCTCCTGTGCTGGACTATTCTGATAATCTGCGCAGACATGCACTTGTTCCCACTCCCGCCCCTGCCCAGCGAGATCAGCACTTGCGCCTTCGAGGTTTCTGCTGTATGTTTATGCAATACCCCCAAGGCCAGAGGGAGCAGCCGTTACCCGTAGAATCCCTTCTTACGCACTTGGACACGGCGTATCTGCTGAGAAAGCGAGCGCGCAGCGGTCCTATGCCGCATCCGCCCGTCCTCGGCGGTACGACCTGATCGGTGCATGTTTTTGAGCTTAGGGAGTATTTTCACTCAGGGCCTCAGACAGGCCACCACCGGCGACAGGCCGGACACTAGCAGGGGGGAAGGATAAGAGATGAAGAGAGCCAGGCTATTGGCGGCGCTCGTCCTCGTGACGGTCCTCTTTGGACTGCTCGCGAGCTGCACGCCCAAGCAGGAAGAGACGACGGCCAAGCCGCCGGACCCGCGCGCTTCGATCAACGCGATCTTGGCCAAGAAGAAGCTCGTCATCGGCACGTCATCAGGCTACTTCCCGTTTGAGATGGTCAACAAGGAAGGTAAGCTAATTGGTTTCGATGTTGACATGGGTAATAAGATCGGTGAGGCCCTAGGCGTCGCAGTCGAGTGGAAGGACATGGCTGAGTTCTCGGCCCTGATCCCCGCCCTGCAGGCCGGCCAGCTCGACATCGTCATCGCGGGCATGACGATCCGCGCTAAGCGCGCGGTGTCCGTGGACTTCACCATCCCGTACTTCACCACCGGGCAGGGCGTGCTGATCAGCAAGGCCAAGGCGCCAAACGCCAAGACGATCGAGGACCTCGACAAACCCGGCAATATCATCGCGGTCTCCAACGGGACCACCGGTCACAATGCCGCCGAGCGTCTCTTCAAGAAGGCCACGGTCAAGCCCATGGACGGCTCGACGACAGCTGGCCTTGAGGTTCTCGCCGGCAACGCCACTGCGATGGTCTTCGACCTCGACTGGATCTTCATCTATCACAGCGACAACAAGGACAAGACCAACGCCATCCTTGAGCCGATCACTGTCGAGTACCTCGGCATCGCCGTGCGCCCCGGCCAGTCGGACTTCCTATATTGGCTCAACACCTTCCTCACCGAGTTCGTCGGCAATGAGGAGTACCACGCCATGTACGAGTACTACTTCAAAGACATGCCGTGGAAGCTGGAGATGCCCAGCGGCACCTAGACCTAGGGTGACATGGAACCCAGCCTAGCAGCAAGTTGAGGCACCTCTCCGGGCTAGCGGCGGGGCGGTCAAGCCGGGGACGTCCGACCGACGGTCTTCCGGTTGCCGCTCCCGCCGCGCGCCGAGAGGGGGTGGCCTCCCTGGGCGGCCCAAGCAGCCAAAACCGAAAGGCGGGAGCCGCGTGCTCAGAGACATCGGCCTGTTCGATCCCCTGCGGTGGCAGAGGGTCTGGCCCTACATGCCAAACTACATCCAAGGTCTGGGGACAACCCTGGTCCTCTCGATTGCCGCGCTACTACTGGCCACCGCGATCGGCATCATCGCTGGGGTGATGCGCCTCTCCAAGCGTCCATACGTCTCGGCGATCGCCACTGTCTACGTGGAGGTTATCCGCAATACCCCGCTCCTGGTGCAGTTGTTTATCGTGTACTTCGGCTTTGCGCCGCTGTGGAAGGGCAACTCCTTTCTGCCGATGGCCGTGGGCTTGTCTATGTTTGCCGGCGCCTACGTGGCCGAGATCGTCCGCGCCGGGATCCAGTCGATCTCCAAGGGCCAGACCGAAGCCGCCCTGTCCTGTGGACTGACCTCAGCCCAGGCGATGATGTTGGTTGTGCTGCCCCAGGCCCTGCGGCGCATTGCGCCGGCGCTGGCCGGGCAGTTCATCAGCCTGATCAAGGACTCATCGCTGGTAGCCGTGTTTGGCTACACGGAGTTGACGTTCGCGGCCCGCAAGGTCACCGCGGCGACTTTCCTCGGGCTGCACCCCTACATGCTGGCAGCAGTGTTCTACTTGCTGCTGTGCTACCCGCTGTCTCTGGTCGTGCGGGCCATCGAGAGGAGGACCAGGCGCATTGGTTAAGGTAGTCGATCTTCACAAGTCGTTCGGCGCCCTCCAAGTCCTCAACGGCCTCAGTTTTGAGGTGGCCAAGGGTGAGGTGCTGGTGATCATCGGGGCCAGCGGCTCCGGTAAGAGCACGCTGCTGCGGTGCATCAACGCCCTCGAGCCGGTACAGGCGGGCGAGGTATACATCAATGGCGAGGACATCCACAAGGCAAGGGGCAAGGATCTCTCGCGCATCCGCTCGGAGATCGGCATGGTGTTCCAGCACTTCGAGCTGTTTAGCCACAAGACCGCGCTGGAGAACGTCACCCTGGCGCCGATCCACGTGCGTAAGCTGAGCCGCCAAGATGCCGATGCTCGTGGCATGCGCCTGCTTGAGCGCGTGGGCCTACCCGAGAAGGCGCACGCCTACCCGTCAGAGCTATCCGGCGGCCAGCGCCAGCGGGTGGCAATCGCCCGCGCCCTTGCCATGGAGCCGATGGTGATGATGTTCGATGAGCCCACCTCGGCGCTCGACCCCGAGATGATCAAAGAGGTGCTCGACGTAATGCTCGACCTCGCCCGCAGCGGCATGACCATGCTGTGCGTGACCCACGAGATGGGCTTTGCCCGTGAAGTCGCTAACCGCGTGATGTTTATCGATGAGGGCAAGGTTGTCGAGACGGGCGAGCCTGATCAGGTGTTCTTCCGGCCGGAGCACCCGCGGACCAAGACCTTTTTGAGCAAGATCCTGATCTAGCCTTGGGGGGCCCTGCCTGGACTTTGGTCGAGGGGGGCGGCCATGGGGAGATCTGCGGGGGGCCTGTTGTCCGATTTGAGCAGGCGCGGCAGCGGTAGTTGCTCAATCCAGACAAGTACCGGGCCTCGGGTTGCTCGCATCGAGCAACCGCCCACCGCACCGGGGTCTGGAGGGGGCCCGATGTCCGATTTGAGCAGGCGCGGCAGCGGTGGTTGCTCAATCCAGACAAGTACCGTGCCTTGGGCTGCTCGCATCGAGCAACCGCCCACCGCACCGAAGGTCTGGAGGGGGTCCGTTGTCCGATTTGAGCAGGCGCGGCAGCGGTAGTTGCTCAATCCAGACAAGTACCGGGCCTTGGGTTGCTCGCATCGAGCAACCGCCCACCGCACCGGGGTCTGGAGGGGGCCCGATGTCCGATTTGAGCAGGCGCGGCAGCGGTAGTTGCTCAATCCAGCCAAGTACCGGGCCTCGGGTTGCTCACATCGAGCAACTCCCCATCGGCCAAGCCCAACAGAGGCGTAGAGACAGAGCTAAAGCAGAGGTCCTAGATAAGCTTATTGTTGCGCGCAGGGCCATTACCGCTGACATCGGCAAAGAGGTCCAGGAGGTCCGGCAGGGCGCACGAGATCGTGTCCGGCAGGGCAGCCTGGATCTTGGCTAGCGCCCGCCGAGCCGCGCCGCCGTCATCCCGGCTCACGACCCTGCTCGCCAGAGCGGCACCGATTGCCAGGCTAACTGCCTCGTCAAGCTCCAGGTGGACGTTGCGGGCCGCGCCTGTGCTAAACATCGCATAGCCGCCATTGGGACCGGGGATCGCCGCCAGCGGGAACCCCTGATCGGCCAGCCGCTGCATGTCGCGGTACACGGTGCGCTCGCTGATCGCAAAGCGCTGCGCCAGATCGGCAGCGCGCAGGCGCTGTCCGGCGGAGAGCATGATCGCAATTGTTGCCAGACGATTCTCTCGAGACATACGGCCCTTATACTCCGTGGCCATGGTTTGGTTCCTGCCTCCTCGACATGGTTCGACAAATCCTTGACATCCGGCCGTGCCGCCGTCTGTCTTGGCGCCGCCTTCCTGCCGCCCGTGGTCGTCTACCAACCGGACCACATCGGCAAGGTGCGCCGTGGAAACCTCGGCCACCAACGTGTCGGTGATCGCCACCAGCCGGTGCGGCGAGTGCGCGGGGATGCTGACGGCGGCGCCCGGCACCAGCCGGTGGAGCTGGCGTCCGGCGTACAACAGCGCGTCTCCAGCGAGGCAGAGCATGGTTTCTGACTTAATGCGGTGGTACTGCAGGCTCAGGGCCCGCCCCGCATAGACCCACAGGAGCTTGGCGGCGTAGCCGGACTCGTGGGCCCACACGGCCTCCTGGCCCCAGGGACGAGGCTGCGGCATCAAGGTTATGGGCGACGTGCTTTGGCTAGGTGTTGGGTTTGCGGGCAGAGGGGGGCACCTCCAGGCCGCCGGTGCGACCGGTTTGCCCTATGGTATGCTCCGGAGGCCGGAGCGGTACGGAGATACCATACCCCCCCGGCCTCGTGATTGCTCCCGGGGCCTCAGTCGGCCTTACGGCTGAGCACGCTCTTGACCTGGGGTGATGCCTCGATCGTGCCGTACCACCGCACCCGGCCAAAGACCCACTCCACCAGGGACGGGGGCACGTCAGCCTCGATGATCAGGCTGCCGAGGCCGTAAAGGTCACGTTTGGCCGAGCCCCGGGCAAACTCCTCGAGGTCCTGACGGCTGAGGCGCAGCACCCCGGCATGCCACGGATCAAAACGACTGATGCGGGCGGCCAGCGCCTGCTCTTGGCCGTCGAGCTCGCGGCGAATCGCCGCTCGGATGAAGTCGCTGCGGTTTTGGTAGTACCCTTCCTCGACCAATAGGTCGATGCGGCCGAGGTCAACGGGGGTCAGGTTGATGGTGATCTTCTCCATGTCGGCCATAGGCGCACCTCCGAAGGACTCCGCGCTGCTCGCACGGTCGCGGCTGCTCGCTGGATGGCGTGGGGATGGTGACAGCCCCTAGCCAGAGGGTAAGCCCTGGTTAGGGGAGCGGTCAAGGGCAAGACGAGCGGCGGCGGCCGTTCGTGCGCGCCAGGCGCCGAGCGGCTCGACTTCAGAGACGATCATGCCTAAGACGACAAGCGCGCCGCCGGCAACACCGCGTACGCCGAGCACCTCACCGGCGATGACCCAGGCCGTCAGTGCGGCGAACACCGGCTCAGAGGCCAGGAAGAGCGCCGTGCGCGTTGGGGTGGTGTGCCGCTGGGCGATGTTCTGGATCAGGAACGCTCCAGCGGTGGCCAGCAAGGCCGTTACCAGCATCGCGCTCCAGGCACGCGCCGGTATAGCGGCAAGCGTCCCAAGCTCGAGCCAGTATCCCCGCTCAAAGGCTGCGGTCGCGCCCCACGCCAGTAGTGAGGTTGTCCCGATCTGTACCGTCGCGAGCGCTCCGGCGCTGCTTCGTGGATCGGAGTTGTAGTGGCCGACCGCCAGGATGTGAAGCGCAAACGAGACCGCGCACATCAACACCAGCAGGTCGCCGGTGTTGGGCCGCAGGGAGTCCTTGAGAGTCAGGATTGCCAGGCCCGCTGTGGCCAGCGCGACTCCAACCAGGCTGTCGGCCTGCGGCCGCCTACGCAGCAGAAACGTCGAGAACAGCGGTACAAGCACAACCGCCAGCCCGGTAATGAAGCCCGCTTTGCTTGCCGTGGTCAGCTCCAGGCCGAGCGTCTGCGTCGAGTAGCCCAGGAAGAGAAACACGCCGATCGCCGCACCCCGCCAGACCTGCGCCATGCCCCCGCGCACTATCTCACGCCAGTAGAACGCCGCCAGCAGCGCGCAAGCCACGGCGAACCGAATGGCCAGAAAGGCGAAGGGGCGAATGTCGGCTAGCGCTTCTTTGACCACGACGAACGTCGCGCCCCAGACAAGGCACACCAACAGCAGCGCCGTGTCCGCCAGCAGCATGCGCCGCTTACCGGTGATCGGTTGACTCATGGCTCTTATAGTAGCACAAGCTGTGTCCCCTGAGCGCATATAGCAGGCATCCAGGAGTCATCGCGGCCGCTGGGCGATGAGAGCGCGGCGCGGCGGGGCAACAATACACCTGAGCGCGCACAGCTGCTGCCGCGGGCTGCCCAGAAGGATAGGAATGATCATGCAAGAATGCATAAACCTGACGGGAGAGTTGGTAATTGGGCGATATTCGCGTAGTTCACTGGGGGCTCGGCGCGATGGGCGCCGGGATGGCCCGCCTGTGCGGTGAGCGGCCGGGCCTCGTGTCCGTCGGCGCCATCGAGCATGCGCCATCCCGCCTGGGACGCGATCTGGCGGACGTTGTGGGCCAGCCGGCCGACCAGGGTGTGACCGTTGAGGGCTCCTTGGCTGAGGCTCTGGCCGCAACCGATGGCGCCGACGTAGTCCTGCTGGCCACCGCCTCATTCACGAGCCAGGTGGCCCCGGACGTCTTGGCGGCGGTTGAGGCAGGCCTCAACGTCATCACGATCGCCGAGGAGATGGCATATCCCTGGCACCTTGAGCCCGAGCTGGCGGCACGCATCGACGAGGCGGCTCGGCGGCGCGGGGTGACCGTCCTGGGCACCGGCGTCAACCCTGGTTTTGTGCTGGACACGCTGCTCATCGGCTTGACGGGGGCGTGCGAGCGCGTCGACAAGATCAGGGCCGCCCGCATCAACGACCTCTCGCCGTTCGGGCCGACGGTGATGCGCACGCAGGGCGTTGGCACCACGCCGGAGCAGTTCGCGGAGGGCGTGGCCGCGGGCACCATTGTGGGCCATGTCGGTTTCGGCGAGTCAATGGCCATGATCGCCCGGGCGCTAGGCTGGCGGCTCGCCAAGATCGAGGAGGACCGCAGCCCGATCATCGCCAGGGTACGGCGCGAGACCGCCCATGTCCAGGTTGAGCCGGGCATGGTTGCAGGTTGCCGGCACACCGCCACCGCCTTCGCGGAGGACGGGCGGGTGCTGATCGAGCTGGAGCATCCCCAGCAAGTGCACCCCCACCTTGAGGGCGTGGACACGGGCGACTACATCTGGATCGAGGGCGTACCGCCGGTCAACCTGGCGATCAAGCCGGAGATCCCCGGGGGCCGAGGGACCATAGCTGTGGCGGTCAACATGATCCCGGCCGTGGTGGCGGCGCGCCCAGGCCTCCTGGACATGACGGAGCTTCCCGTCCCGCGCTCGTGGCGGACGACCGCCAACCTGCCGCGGGGGCCGGCCCGCTCGGCGGGAGCAGGAGGTATTGAGCTTGTCCACTGACGGGCCGGCGCGCGCCGGCGATTGGGTGGAGATCCACCAGGTGCTGCTGCAGCCGGGCGAGCGGGCACCGCAGGTACCCGCGGAGACGCAGGCCGTACCCCTGGAGATGTGGGTCAAGGGCTTTCTCATCGACGACCAGGCCGCGCGCGGCGACGAGGTAGAGATCGAGACGGTGATCGGCAGGCGGCATCGCGGCGCCCTTGCCCGGGTCAACCCTGCCTACGCGCACGGTTTCGGCGAGCCGACCCCAGAGCTCGTGACCATCGGCTCTGAGCTGCGCCAGATCCTGGGCCTACCGCACCCCGCATCGACCTTGGCGGCCCTTGCCGAGCGGAGGGGGAGCCCGAGTGAGTAGCCCCAACAGCTACGGCGAGGTCATGGCCATGCGTGCCGAGATCATGCGGCGCTCGGTCGGCATCGACTACGAGCAGTTTGAGCGTTCACCTCTCGCGTTTGATTACGAGGAGATGATGTCGCGCACGGGTTACTCGCTAGAGGAAACCATCACCATCCAGCGGCAGGCCGGCGTCGGACACACCCCGCTCCTGGAGTTGCGGCAAATCACGGCACTGGTGCGCGCCATTGCTCCGCCTGGCAAGGGAGCGCGCATCTTCCTCAAGGACGAGGCCGCCAACCCGTCCGGCAGCTTCAAGGACCGGCGTGCGGCCTTGTCCATCCATCACGCGGCGCGGCTGGGCTTCCCCGGGGTCGCGGCTGCCACCAGCGGCAACTATGGGGCGGCAGTTGCGTCGCAGGCCTGCATGCGCGGATTGGGATGCCTCATCGTGCAAGAGGTGTTCGACGGCAGGGGCTTGGGGCAGCCGGAGATCCTGGAGAAGGGCCGCAAGTGCGAGGCCTACGGTGCCGAGGTGCTGCAGTTGACAGTCGGCCCGGAGCTGTTTTACGTGTTCCTGCGGGCCCTGGTTGAGACCGGCTATTTCAACGCCTCCCTATATACCCCGTTTGGCGTGGCCGGCATCGAAACCATCGGCACTGAAATCGCCGCGGGAGTGCGATCGGCAGCCGGGCGTGACCCGGATATGGTGGTCGTGACCCATGCCGGTGGTGGCAACATCACCGGAACGGCCCGAGGACTGCGCCGCGCCGGGTGCCGCGCGACCGAGATCGTCGCGGCCAGTGTGGATCTAAGCGGTCTGCACATGGCCTCGGACCGTGACTTCAACCGCAAGTCCTTCACTACTGGGCACACCGGCTTCGGCGTGCCCTTTGCCACCTTTCCGGACCGGGCCGATGTGCCACGCAATGCCGCGCGCCCTCTGCGCTATATGGACCGGTACGTACTCGTTAGTCAGGGTGAGGTCTTCTATACGACTGAGATGCTGGCCCAACTCGAGGGGCTGGAGCGTGGTCCGGCCGGCAACACCTCACTCGCCGCCGCGGTCAGCCTGGCGAGGGAGCTGGACCAGAACCAAGTGGTCGTGGTCCAGGAGACCGAGTACACCGGGGCCGGCAAGCACCCGTACGCGCAGCTGGCGTTCGCACGGCGCAACGGCATTAGCATCCTGCGCGGTGATCCCGCGGACTTGGACAGGCCTGGCCGTACGATCGTCATCCCCGAGCACCCCCGGCAGGTTAGGGCGCGGCCGGTGGACCTCGATGTCCTGCGGCGTTCGCTCGTCCGCAACGCGGTGGGCCACGCCGGCATTACCCAGGCAAATCAGATAGACGTGGGTTTTTTGATGGCAGAGACCCGGGCCCCCGAGCGTTTCATCTTGGAACAGCTTGCTGAGCTCGGCGTGGAGGTAGTGCGGGGAGGATCCGGGAGGACTGACAGTTGAGCCTGGATCAACGGGACCACACAGAGGACTTCGGGTCACGCCGCGCCCATCTGGCGGACATGACCTTGAGCCAGCTTGACGAGCGTTTTTGGGCACTGGCACACCAGGTTGCCGCTCCACTGATCGAGCTGGCCGCTGGACACACGTCACCCTCTATCGAGCGCTCGGTGCTCCTTCGCATGGGCCTGGACAGCCTCGAGGCGCGGGCTGTGGCGGAGCAGTGCTCTGAGGCCGGGATGCTCGGGCACGGCGCCGGCAACTGCCTGCTCCGCCTGGCCATGGCCAAGGGGTGCAGCCTCGACGAAGCGATTGAGCTGCTCGCTGACGGCCGGGGCTGGGACGACGTGCGAGCTGCCCTGCGCGAGCCCCTGTTAGCAGGGGCATCAATCTCGGGCCGTGCCGCCCAAGGCGCCACCGGAGACGCCAGTGATGCCGGTAGCGCCGGCAAACCGGGACTAGACCCCGAGCGCAAGCTTGACCTCGAGCAGGTGCTTGCCGGCCTGGCCGATTACCATCCCCAAAGGCGAGGTTGGGTCTGGCGCGAGCGGCCCTTACCGGCGGGTCCGGACGGTAGCGGAGGCGATGCAGGGGAGCTCCGCGCCGGGCCGTTCACCTACCGGCAGGCGGCGGAGCCGCTGGAGCGCTCGATTGCGCTGCCCGCAGCGAAGTACTTCGGGGGCATCGATCCCCAGCCTGACTGCGTGGTGACTACCGAGATTGCCTCCGGCCGCTTCGAGGACGACCTGCGGCGGATGCGCATGGCTGCCTGGCATGGCGCCGACCACATCATGGTGATCCGCACGGCCGGCCAGAGCCACTACGACGGGCTGATCGAAGGGACTCCCGAGGGCGTTGGAGGCGTGCCCATCAGCCGTAAGCAGGTGCGAGCCACGCGGCGGGCCTTGGACTGGGTTGAGCGAGAGGTCGGCCGGCCGATCAACTTCCACAGCTACGTCAGCGGCGTGGCAGGGCCGGAGATCGCGGTGATGTTCGCGGAGGAAGGCGTCAACGGCGCCCACCAGGACCCTCAGTACAACGTGCTGTACCGCAACGTCAACATGCTTCGCTCCATGGTCGACGCCGCCTGCGCCAAGCGCCTGATGGCCTGGGCGGGGATGCTGCAGATCGATGGGGCTCACAATGCCAACGCCACCGCCCGCGAGGCGTGGCAGGTGATGCCGGAGCTTCTCGTCCAGCACGCCATCAACTGCGCCTACTCGGTCGCGGCCGGAATGGAGCCGGCCCAGGTCGCGCTATCTACCGTGCCGCCGACCGCGCCGCCGGCGCCGGCGCTGCGAATGGATCTGCCGTACGCGGTGACGCTCCGGCGTCTGTTCCGGGGCTACCGGTTCCGAGCCCACCAGAACACGCGGTACATCGAATCCGACGAGCGTGAGGCAACCGTAACCCACGTCCTCAATCTCCTGATCAGCCGGCTGACAAGCGTTGATGTGCAGAGCACCATCACGCCGGACGAAGGCCGCAATGTACCCTGGCACTACAACAATGTACGGGCGCTTGACACGGCCAAGCAGGCCCTGGTGGGCCTTGACGGGCTACTGGATCAAGTTGCCCTGCGTTACGACGGCGAGCTGGGCGTTCGAGCACGTGAGCTCACGGAGCGGGCCGTGCTGTTTCTGGAGGAGATCCTGGCGGTGGGTGGCTACTTCCGCGCTGTAGAGCAGGGATTCTTTGTGGACTCCGGGCTCTATCCAGTCCGCCGCGGGGACGGGATCAAGCGGCAGATCGACGGTGGCGTCGGTGCCGGGTCGATCGTCCCTCGCGCCGGCGACTACCTGGCGCCGGTCTGCGCGCACTATGGCATCAATCACCTGCCTTCCGCAGCGGCGAGCCGGCCCTGCTCGCTAATCGGCGGGTGCACGCTGTGCCGTCCCGAGTTGATCCGGTGGATCGACGAGCTCGACGAGGAGGACAACGTCGGCCGCCGGCTGGCAGCCGCGGTTCCTTGGCTGGGTGAGCAGGGGCTGCTGCGCCCGGAGGTGCAGTGGGCGGGCGATGGGGTCGCCTTGTTGACGCTGTTTTTTCCCACTACACCAGAGCGGGCTGAGGCCGCTGCCCTGGCGACCGCGATGCGCCTCGGGATGAGCGACGCGCAAGTGGTCCACCGGCTCGTCGCGCACCCCGCGGAGGGGACGCTCTGCGAGGTGCGGGGGTTGCTGGACATTGACATCCATCCTGCCGATTTGGTCATCCCCGAGCGGCGCAAGACGCTCGATGACGATGCAATCCGCGCCTACGTGGAAAGCCACGGGCTGACCGTCGTGGCCGCGACGGTCGGCGAGGACGAGCACTCGGTGGGCATGCGGGAGATCATCGACATCAAGCATGGCGGTCTCGAGAAGTGGGGCGTCAGGTGCCACTACCTCGGGACCTCGGTCCCGCCATCCAAGGTGCTAGATGCAGCCATTGAGCTCGACGCCGATGCGGTGCTGATCAGTACGATCATCACCCATGCCGAGGTCCACCGGGTCAACATGCGCCGGTTGGCCGACCTGGCCCGTGAGCGCGGGGTCCGAGACCGCCTGCTGCTGGTGGGCGGGGGCACACAGGTTACCGATGAGGAGGCCCGCGCGTGCGGGCTCGACGCAGGTTTCGGCCGGGGCGCACGGGGCGTAGACGTTGCGAGTTTCCTGGTCGAGAGCCTGAGCAGCCGCTGATGCCGGTGAGCTACCGTGACGGGCAAAGGGAGCGCCACGTTGACCTCGTCTTTGCCGAGATCGGCAGCACAACGACGGTCGTCTCAGCGTACGACGGTGTCGCTAGGGGGGCAGGTCGGGAGCCGGATGACTCCGGGCCGGAGCCGGAGCGCTCTCACCCCAGCACAGTTCAGCCCAGCCTAATCGGTATGGGCGCCGCGCCCACGACTGTCGCCGCCGGCAACGTGACCGACGGCCTGCGCCGGGCCCTGGCTGATCTAGCGCGGCGGATGGACCCCGCCGATCCGCCGGTGCTCCGCTGGCGGCGGATGCTGGCGTCGTCCAGCGCTGCTGGTGGCCTGAGGATGTCAGTTCACGGCCTCGTGCACGACATGACCGTGCGGGCGGCTAAGGAGGCGGCGTTGGGAGCCGGTGCGGTGGTGCATATGGTCACGGCCGGTTTGCTCAGCGGCAGCGAGGTTGCCCGGTTGCAGGCGCTGCGGCCCAACATCATCCTGTTGGCGGGGGGCGTGGACTGGGGCGAGCGGGACACCGTGTTGGCCAACGCCCGAACGATTGCCGAGGCCATCCGGCCGCCGGTGCCCGTGGTCTACGCCGGTAACGCGGCTGCAGCCCCCGAGGCACAGGAAACGCTGGCCGCGGCGGGATTCGAGGTGCGGGTGGTGCCCAACGTTTACCCGCGCATCGATGACCTGGATGTGCGGCCGGCGCGGCGGGCTATCCAGGAGGTCTTCGAGGAACACATCGTTGAGGCGCCCGGCATGGGCCGCATCCGAGAGCTCGTGGACGGGCGGATCGTGCCCACCCCCGGGGCAGTGATGTCGGCGGCCGAGATGCTGTACGAGTCCCTCGGCGACCTAATGGTCGTTGACGTCGGTGGAGCAACGACTGATGTGCATTCGGTGACCCCGGGCTCCGAGGAGATCGCGCGTTTGACGGTTTCCCCTGAGCCGGTCGCCAAGCGGACGGTTGAGGGAGATCTCGGCGTCTACCGGAACGCCGCCCGGGCGCGTGAGCTCCTGCCGGCCGGGTACCTGGAGCAAGTACTCGGGGCCACGGCGCCCGAGGTCGAAGCCATGCTGGCGCGCATCGCGCCTGTGCCTGCGGACGCCCAGGAAGCGGCGCTGGTGAGCGAGTTAGCCAAGGCAGCGGCCGGAGCCGCGGTCGGTAGGCATGCCGGGCGCCTGCGCCACCTCTACGGCCCAGGCGGGAGGACGACCGTGGCTGAGGGCAAGGACCTGACCCGGGTGCGGTGGATCATCGGCACCGGAGGGGCCCTGACCCGGTTGCCGGGCGGGCATGCTGCCCTAGAGTCGCTGCGGGACGGGAGGCCGGGCCGCGAGATGTGGCCGAGCCGTGATGCCGAGACGCTGTTGGACCGCCACTACGTCATGGCGGCCTGCGGGGTGATCCTTAGTGAGGACCGGCAGGCGGCATTGCGGCTGCTAGTGCGTAGCCTGGGTGTTGAGGGAACAGAGGGGTGAGAGGGATGCATCAAGAGGGACCGGGCACCGTGGTGGTGGCCCTTGGGGGCAACGCCATCCTGCAGAGAGGTCAAAAAGGCACTGCCGACGAGCAGTTTGAGAACATCCGTGTGACGAGCTGGCACATTGCCCAGATGGTCGACGCCGGATGGCGGGTGATCGTGGCCCATGGCAACGGGCCGCAGGTGGGCAACATCCTGCTGCAAAACGAAGAGGGCCGCCATGTTGTGCCGGCGATGCCGCTCGATGTATGCGGGGCGCAGAGCCAGGGCCAGATCGGGTACATGCTGGTCCAGGCGCTGCGCAACGAGTTGCGGGCCAAAGGTATCCGACGCGACCCGGTGGCTTTGGTTACGCAGGTAATCGTGGACCCGGAGGATTCTGCCTTCCGGCAGCCGACCAAGCCGGTGGGACCTTTCTACACCGAGGCGCAGGCGAAGAAGCTTGCGCAGACCAAAGGTTACCGGGTGGTCGACACCGGGCCAAAAGGTTGGCGCCGGGTCGTCCCGTCGCCGGATCCGAGCGGCATTGTGGAGATCGAGGCGATCCGGCAATTGGTGGCCGCTGGGATGATCGTGGTCTCGTGCGGCGGCGGTGGAGTGCCGGTGGCGCGCGGGGCGGGGGGGCAGCTCTACGGGGTTGAGGCCGTGATTGACAAGGACTTGGCTTCTGAGCGTTTGGCGACCGAGCTGCATGCCGACGTGATGATGATCCTGACTGATGTCGAGCAGGTGCTTCTCGACTACGGCAAGCCGACGGCGCGGGCGGTAGGCAGGCTGACCGTGGCGGAGGGGCGCAAGCTGATGGCCGAGGGGCAGTTTCCTCCCGGCAGCATGGGGCCTAAAGTCGAGGCGTGCCTGCGGTTTGTCGAGCATGGCGGTGGGCGGTCGGTTGTCGCCAACCTCGGCCATGCGGTGGCCGCCCTTCGCGGCCAAACCGGGACGGAGTTCGTCGCCGGCTAGGCCGGCGGTTTCGATAGAGGCTCGGAACGCATCAACCAAATACGTGAGGTGACGGCACATGGACCGGACAAGGATCGTGATCATGGGGGCAGCGGGGCGCGATTTCCACAACTTTAATGTGTTTTTCCGCGACAACCCTGCCTATGAGGTCGTAGCGTTCACGGCAACGCAGATTCCGGACATCGAAGGGCGGGTCTACCCGGCGGAGCTGGCCGGCAGCAGGTACCCTGACGGCATCCAGATCATCGCCGAGGCTGATCTGGGTGACTTCGTCGCCAAGGTGCCGGTCGACCAGGCCGTCTTCGCTTACAGCGATGTACCGCACGTGTACGTGATGAGCCGGGCAAGTTGGGTCATCAGCCTCGGGCTGGACTTTGTGCTCCTGGGGTCAAAGCGTACGATGCTCGAGTCGACCAAGCCAGTGGTTGCCGTCTGCGCGGTGCGCACGGGTGCCGGTAAGAGCCCGACCACACGGCGGGTGACCGAGATCATCAGCGAGGCCGGACTGCAGCCCGCCGTGATCAGGCACCCTATGCCGTATGGCGACCTGACCCGCCAGATCGTCCAGCGGTTTGCGAGCTATGAAGACCTCGATTACCACGAGTGCACGATTGAGGAGCGCGAGGAGTACGAGCCGCACATCGATCGCGGTACCCTGGTGTTCGCCGGCGTCGATTACGAGAAGATCCTGCGGGCCGCCGAGAAGGAAGCCGATGTGGTCGTGTGGGACGGCGGCAACAATGACATGCCGTTTTACCGGCCTGATGTCTTTCTGACCGTTGTCGATCCCCACCGGCCCGGGCATGAAGCGTTGTATCACCCAGGCGAGGTCAACTTCCGCATGGCGGACTGCCTGATTATTAACAAGATCGACACCGCGGAGCCGGCAGGCGTGCAGCAGGTGCGGGACTCGGCCGCCCGGTACAACCCGCGAGCCCAGATCATCGACGCTGCCGCTCCTATCTTCATCGACGAGCCGGAGATGATCCGGGGCCGGCGCGTGCTGGTGATCGAGGACGGACCAACGTTGACCCACGGCGAGATGACCTACGGGGCGGGCGTGGTCGTGGCGCGCCGCTACGGAGCCGCGGAACTGATCGACCCCCGGCCATACGCGGTGGGCACGATCCAGCGCACCTTCGAGCGGTATCCAAACGTCGGACCGCTGCTGCCGGCGATGGGCTATGGCGCTCGGCAAATCGCCGATCTCAAGGAAACCATCTCCCGCACCCCCGCGGATCTGGTGCTGATCGCGACGCCCATCGACCTGCGGCGGTTGATCGATATCCCGCAGCCCAGTGCCCGGGTTCGCTACGAGATGCAGGAGATCGGCAGGCCGACGCTGCACGACGTCTTGGCTCCAGTGTTGGCCAAGGCAAAAGCCCAAGGCAGGTAGGTTAGGCGGCAGGTCAAGGCCCGTACACCGCGAAAAACGATGTTAATCACGGTCTCGAGATCGCCGAATGGGGTGTACGGGCCACTTGTCGGAGCTAATCCAGGCCAAACTGGATGTGCCCTTGGCCGACCGTGCCTATAAGCGCGAGCGCCTGTTGCAGACGCTCGCGCTTGCTCATGCCGCCCGCCTAGTCTGCTTACGCGCCGGTCCGGGGTTTGGCAAGACGTTCTTGGTTGCCGACTACCTCCGCCGGCAGGAAGTGACCGCAGCCTGGGTGCAGGTGGACCGGGCCGATCAAGACCCCGCTCGACTGTCGAGCTATATTTGGGCTGCTCTAGAGCGCGCCGCCGCCCGCGTGGGCTGCCGATTACCCCGCGGCCGCAGTGGCGCAGAGGCTTTAGGTAGCGGTGAGTATTCAGTCGCCCAGATTCTCGGCGCCGTGGAGACCCTCGTCGCGGGGCTCGCGAGTCCTCCCCTGGTCATTGTCCTTAACGACCTCGACCTGGCAGCCAGCGAGGCAATATGCGACTTCGTGAGCCAGCTCGTCGAGTACCTCCCGGCGGGGGCCACCCTCTGGTTTACTTGCCGCAACCTGCCTCAAGCGATCGCGTTGCCGCGCCTGCGAAGCCTACGGCTGGCGGTCGAGATCGGGCCGGATGAGCTGTCGCTAACCCCTTCTGAGGTGCCCGGCTTCTGCCGTGAGGTCCTCGGCGTCGAGCTGGACCCGTGGGCTCGCGACCTCGTGTACCAGGCGACGTCTGGCTGGATTGCCGGGCTGATCTTGCTCGGAGATTGGGCGGCGCAGAGCGGCCAAACGCTGGAGGCGGGGGCCTCACGCGTCCTCTCCCGCATCGGGAGGGGAGGGGATGGCGGAGACTCTCGTGGCCCGCATGTCGCTACGTCGGCCATGCTCCGAGGCGCGGCGCAAGCTAGGCTGCAGCCGGGCGGACCTCTCCAGTTGGTGCTTGACTATATCGCCAGCGAGATCCTGGTCCGCCAAGATGTCGAGCTGACTCAGCTGCTCAGTGCAACCGCCGTGCTGCCGTTTGTCTCCGTGGACGCCGCAGCCGGGGTCACGGGCTTAGCAGACCGCGAAGAGATCAGCCGAGGGCTGTCGCGGATTGCCCAGGAGATCCCTCTGGTATCGCGCCTGGATCACGGCAGGCTATCGTACCACCCGATGCTGCGCGCGGCTCTGCTTGACCGCATCGCAACTCACGAGGGCGAGGCCAAACTCAAGCAGTACCATCTGGCTGCCGGGTCTTATCTGCGGGATCACGGCTGGCCTGAGGGAGCAGTCGACTGCTTTATCCAAGCCGGCGCTGACGAGCAGGCCGTGGCGTTGCTGCGGCAGTGGGCTTTCCCGATGGCCCTCGAAGGACGCGTCGCTTCGGTGACGGGCTGGCTGGATGCTTTGACCCCTGCGGTCATCGAACGTGAGCCCCGCCTGCTGGCGGCGCTGGGGGTTGCCCGGCAAGTCAAGGGAATGCTGGACGAGGCGCTGTCTTTGTGGCAGCGCGCCCTTGTACTGCTGGAGGCGCCGGTCGATAGTGCGGCCGGCGAGAGCTATGAAGTGATCGCGATGTGCCGCGCGCTTATGGCCGACGTCCTAGCCCAGCGGGGCCGCGCCCGGGAGGGGCTGCTCGCTCTGGCTCCAGCACTCGCGCTGCCCGAGTCCGCTTTGCCCGCAAGGCGGCGGGCGAGGCTCCTTGATGCCTTGGCCTACTGCCAGTGGCTGAGCGAGGACTGGGATCAGGCTTGGCGCACCGTCGAGCAGGCGGGCTCGTGGTACGCCAGAGCCGGCGACGCATTCGGCCAGGCAACCGCGCTCAACATCCTGGCCGGCACGTATCATGAGCCTCGCGGCGAGCTCAACGACGCCTTGGCGTGCTTTGAGCGGGCTATCGCGCTGGTTTCGCCGTACGGGACGACACCGCAACGGCTGTTGTACACGGTCAACCGGGGCAACATCCTAACCTGCCTTGGGCGCCTCCGGGAGGCGGTCGGGGTCTTGGAGAGCGCGGTCCAAGCGGCCGGACGGGCGGGCACCCAGCGCCCGTTGATGCTGGGATTGCTGTTCCTGTGTATTGTCTATCTCGATCTTGGGCGGATTACCGAGAGCCGTCAGGCCGGTGAGCAGTGCCTCGCGATCGCCAGGGATATGGGCGATAAACTGCGGATCGGCGGGGCCAAGTTCGTACTGGCCAACGTCCACCGTACCCGTGGCGAGCTGGATATGGCCCTGCAGCTCGCCACGGAGGATCTGGACCTGATGCGCGAGCTCGGCAACAGCCACTTCCTGCTGCAGTCGCTCGTCAACACCGCCTTCGTGCACCTCCACCGCGACGAGCCGGCCGAGGCAGAGGCGATGCTGCTCGAGGCCGATCAGTCCGCAGCAGGGCGCGTCCTCGGCATCGAGGGCTTTGGTCTGTACCTCGCGCTTGCCGCTGCCAGGCTGGGCCGTGACCCGGCAGGGTGCAGGGATGCCGTCGAGCGCTGCCTCGGCATCGCCCAGGGTCGTTCGGTCACGATGGTGTTGCGCCGCGAGGCTGAGGTGGGCCTGGCGGTGCTCAGGTGGGCGCGTGGTCAGGGCATCCGGTCACGAGAAGTCACCGCGCTGCTTGATGAGCTGGTTGAGCAGGAGCGGACCATCGCTTACGGTGATCCAGCTCATGGTGTGCGAGTTGACACCGTTACCGGGGAAACCAACCCAGACAGGGACTCCGCGGCCCGTGTCGATGCCGCGTTAATCGCTGTGCCCGGTCCGGGGCCGCTGCCGCCGGACGCCCGCTCAGGCCTGGCTGTCAGGTGCCTCGGGCAGTTCGGCGCCTGGGTTGATGGTCGCGAGGTCGCCGTAACGGCCTGGCATAAGTCCAAAGCGCTGCGCTTGTTCAAGCTGCTGCTGACTTACCGTGAGCGTTGGCTGCCGGTAGAGCAGGTCCTGGAGATGCTTTGGCCGGAGATGGACGCTGAGTCGGGGCTGGCCAACTTCAGGGTCACCCTCCACTACGCCCGGCGGGCCCTTCGCTCAAGCGACACGTTGACCCGCGCTCGGCAGTTCATCCTGTACGAGCACCGCCGGTGCCGGGTCAACCCCCGCCTCCTGAGCTGGGTTGATGCGGATGAGTTCTCCACGCTGGCGCGCGCTGGCGCCGACCGAGCCGCAGCAGGTGACGTGACCGGGGCTATGGAGGCATACGTTCGCGCTGCGGAGCTCTACCGGGGCGACTTCCTGCCCGACGACGTGTACGAGGACTGGGCGCAGCCGACAAGAGAGCATCTGCGCCGCCAAGTGGTCGGTATACACGAATGGTTGGCCACGCGGCACGCTGGACAGGGCAATCACCGGGATGCGGCTGGGTACCTGCGTCAGGCGGTTGCTTTGGATCCATACCGCGAGGACCTGCACCGGGAGCTGATGCTAGAGCTCGCGGCGGACGGCCGGATCGTCGAGGCCTTACAGCAGTTCCGGCGGTGCGAGCAAGCCTTAGTCAAGGAGCTGGGCATTGGCCCGGCGGCTGAGACGTTGGACCTCTATCGACGGCTGATGAGGGAGCAGCCGGCCAGTGCCGGCTCAGCCGGCGCTGGTACGCTCTAGCGCCGCGCTAGACCGGGTGATGCGCCCGGCAGGCGTGGCGACCCCAACCGTGATGGCCAGCCACGATGCGCCCAAGATCACGAACCCCGCCCGGACCCCAGTGAGCTCAGCGATCAACCCCATGAGTATCGGTACCAGCCAAAGGGCGACCGAGTAGAACATCCCGGTAAAGGCCATGGCCTGCGCGCGGTTTCCACTGTGCGAGGCCCTCGACGTAAGCGACATCGATAGCACTTGTAGCAGCCCAGAAGACAGGCCCAACAAAGCAATGGCGATTGCCAGGCCCGCGAACGAGCTGAGGTACGGTGTCGCTCCGATACCCACGGCGCACAACGAAGCTCCGAGGAGCCAGCTTGCCTTGCCGGAGGCCGTGATCCGGGCCCCGGCCATGCCGGCGGCGAGGCTGCTCAAGGTGGCGGTGACAGCGCGGCACGAGGTCAACAGCCCGATCGCGTCCGGGCGCATTCCCATATCGGCCAGGTAGACAGGGTAGAACGAGCCAAGCAGGGCGAGCGGTATGCCCGACCCCGCCATGCATAGCCCCGCCAGGAGCAATGCGCGAGAGCCCATCATCTCGCGCAAGTTTGCGAGCAGGCTTGAGGCGGAGGAGCCAGGAGCGTCCGGAGCCGTGGTACGCCCGGCTGCGGGCCCGGCCGCGGGCCCGGCGGTGGGCCTGGTGGTAGGCCGGTTGAGCTGCAAGGAGATGGCCAGACCCAGGAAGGCGCCGGCGGCGACCAGGCCAAAGCCAGCCCCAAAGCCTCGCCAGGCCAGCAGGGCTCCTGCCAGCGGCCCCCCAACGATGGCGCCGGTGTGCCCAACACTGGTGAACACCCCAAGGGAGCGCGTCAGGTCGGCCTTGGTCCAGCGGCTGGTATAGCTTTGCGCGGCAGGCCAGTACACCGCACGGGAGACGCCGGAAACCACTAATGCCAGCGCCACGATGACCGTGGTCAAGGCCGTTGCACCGCCGGGTGCGGCAACCAGGAACGCAGCGGAAAGGAGCATCGTGCCGGCCGAGAACAGCAGCACCGTACGCTCGCCGACCCGGTCGGTGACTGAGCCGCCGGGCAGACGTAGGAGCAGTTGCACGAGCGGCGGGAGAGAAGCGGCCAGTCCCAAGACGAACGGCGCCACGCCGAGATCGCGAAGGTAGAGTGGCATGACCATCAAGATGGCCGCCAACGAGATGTTATACGCGAAGTTGACCATAAAGACCTTAACCGGCAATTGGCACACCGCCATCTTGTGTCGTCAGGCTGGGTTGCTTCGATAAGCGTGAGAAATGTTCCTGTTCTGGCGTGACGCGAGCGCCGTGGCGTGGTGCGCCGACGCCGGAGGGGCGCGGCGAGGCCGGCCGCCACGGAGGATAAGCAGTCGCGCGGGTGGTATCCATTACTCCAGTGCCAATGTCCCAAGTAGCTGCAGTTGTTGCCGCCGTGCGCCTATTGGACGCGCGGACCCAAGGCCGAAAGGAGCCTTACATATGGGTTTTGATTTGATCATCCGCGGGGGCCGCGTCTTCGACGGCGCGGGCAATCCGTGGGTAGTGGCGGACATCGGTGTCCGGGGGGACCGGATCGAGGCGATCGGAGACCTTAGCGCGGCAGCACCGTCCGCGTCCGCGTGCCAGGTCATTGACGCAGCGGGTTTGGCGGTGACGCCTGGTTTCATCGATATGCACAGCCACTCCGACCTCGCGTTCCTGATCAACCCGGTCGTTGAGCCCAAGATCAGGCAGGGGATCACGACCGAGGTAGTGGGCCAGGACGGGATCGCCGCCGCGCCAATGGCTCCGGAGCATGTGCATCGCTGGCGCCGGCACCTCGCCGGGCTCAACGGCGACCCGGAGGTCAGCTGGGCGTGGCGCTCGATGGGGGATTACCTTGACGAGCTTGAGCGCGCCGGCGTCGGGCACAACGTGGCGACCTACGTGCCGCACGGTAACATCAGGCTCGTGGTGATGGGACCGGATGACCGCCCCGCGAGCGACGATGAGCTACGGCAGATGCAGGACATGGTGCGGCGTTCACATGAGGAGGGCGCGTTTGCCCTCTCGACAGGTCTGATCTACCCGCCGTGCTGTTATGCGGATGAGCGCGAGTTGGCCGCTATGGCTGAGGCGACGGCGGCGGCCAACGGGTTCTTCGTCAGCCACCAGCGCAACGAGGGGTTTCGCGTGTTGGAGTCGATGGCCGAGATGATCGGGGCCGGCAAGCCATCGGGTTGCCCGGTACACTTTTCGCACTTCAAGGCTGCCGGCGAGGCCAACTGGGGTAAGCTGCCGCGCATGTTTGAGCTACTCCGAGAGGCCCGCCGTGACGGTCTGGACGTAACCTTTGATCAGTACCCGTATATCGCCGGCTCGACCATGCTCTCATCGCTGTTGCCGCCGTTCGCGCACGCCGGGGGCACCGACATGCTGTTGCGGCGACTAGATGATCGCTCGCAACGGGCGGAGATGCGGCGCGGGATGTTGGAGCCACAGGGCGGCTGGGAGAGCATGGCCCGCAATACGACTTGGGACAAGATCCTGATCTCCTCGGTCGCATCGGAGCGAAACGCCGACCTCGTAGGCAAGAATATCGAGGAGGCATCGGGGATCCGTGGCACCGATCCGTTCGAGACGGTGTTCAACGTCATCGCCGAGGAGCACAATGCGGTGGGGATGGTCTCTTTTACCATGAGCGAGGATAACGTCCGCGAGATCATGCGGCACCCCTATCATATGGCCTGCACGGACGGCCTGCTCGGTGGCACCCCGCACCCGCGCGTGTACGGGTCTTACCCGCGGATTCTTGGGCGCTACGTGCGGGAGCAGGGAGCCTTGGAGCTTGCGGACGCGATCAGGCGCATGACTTCGCACCCCGCGCAACGTCTTGGCCTGCGCGACCGCGGCCTGCTCCGGCCGGGTTACTTTGCGGACATCACGGTCTTCGATCCCGACACGGTGATCGATCGGGCCACTTACCAGGCTCCGCGCCAGTTCCCGGTAGGCATCCGGCACGTGGTCGTCAACGGCACCCCCGTGGTCACGGATGAGCGGGCCACCGGCGCTGTGGCTGGGCGGGTGCTGCGCAAGGGAAGGGACGGTTAGCAGATGACTCAGAGTTACGAGGCGCGTTACGGGACCGGGCTTGCCGACCCCGAGATTGGCCGCGGTAGGACCTGGTTGGAGATAGACTTGGGCGCAATCGGCGCCAATATCGCTACCATCCGCAAGGCGATCGGACCGCGTTTGTTTATGGGCGTGGTCAAAGCCAACGCGTATGGCCACGGAATGGTGCCGGTAGCAAGGGCTGCCCGCAGGTTGGGGGCGGATGCCCTGGGCACCGCCACCCCCGAAGAAGCGCTCGCCCTACGCGCCGCTATGGTGGACGGACCGGTGCTCGTCATGGGCCACAGCCATCCAGACCACGCACCGGCGCTGGTGCGGGCAGATGTCACGGTCGCCGCCTATACCATCGAAACCGCCCGGGCCCTCGCCGCCGCCGCCACCGCGCTCGGCCGGCGCGCCAAGGTCCACCTCAAGATCGACACCGGCCTTTGCCGGGTGGGCGTGGCGCCGCAGGATGCTGTGGCGTTTGCAGCCGCCCTGCGCGATTTGCCGTCCTTGGATGTCGAGGGAGTGTTTACCCACTTTAGCTGCGCTGACGACGGCGACGTGGAGCGGACGCGCGAGGAGTATCAGCTTTTCCAGGGTACCCTCGCCCGGCTCGAAGCCGCCGGGCACCGCTACCGCATCAAGCACGCCGCCGCGACCGCGGCATTCCTCGAGTCCCCCGAGACCTGGCTCGACATGGTCCGCATCGGCATCGGCATGTACGGCCACTACCCGTACCGTGGCTGCCGGCAGACAGTGCCGCTCCGGCCGGCCCTCGCGCTCAAGACCCGCATCTCGCGGCTGCGCCGCGTGCCGGCGGGCACCGGGGTCGGCTATGGGCTGACGTACAAGGCGCCGCAGGACACGACGATCGGCACCCTCCCGGTGGGCTACGCCGACGGCCTCGACAAGCATTTGGGCAATCGCGGGTCGGTCCTCGTGCGCGGCCACCGCGTGCCGCGGGCGGGTACGATAGCGATGGACCTGTCCATGATTGATGTCGGAGAGCTCGAAGCGGTCGAGATCGGCGACGAGGTCGTGATCATCGGGCAACAGGGCCGCGAGTCGATCACGCTGGAGGAGGTCGCCGAGTGCGCCGGTACCTCGGTTGAGCACATCTTGACGCTGCTGTCAGGGCGGCCGAGCAGGGTCTACATCCAGGAGCGCCAGTAGTGGCGTTAGGATTCGGGGCAGGGGAGAGGGCTTAGGCCTGGGCCTGAGCCGGGCCCTGTTAGAGCTGGTGCAGGGTAGCGAGCGGGCGCCCGGGGCATGGTGCTTCGATCACGGCAAAGCACTTGTCCCGCACTGACCCGCAGCAGACCACCGTCGTTGCCCCGACCTCTGTGATGCTGCGGCCTTCGTGGATATGCCCGCAGATCAGCAGGTGCGGCTGGTAGGTGTCCATCGCCTGCCGCAGTGCCGGGCTACCAGGCAACTCGGCGCGGCCGGAGGGCGTCTCGGCGATGACACCCGATGGCGGCGTGTGCGTCAGCAGGATGCGGGTGCCGGCTAGAGCGATCTCCCTGAGTCCGGCACCGGCTAGTAGGCCGATCTCACTGTCAATGGTGTGCCAGGAGTAGGTTACATATGGCGGTGCACCGGCGGCTCCGGCGAGGCCGATGGCAGCCTCATTACCGGCGCCAGGCGCACCAGGCAACAGGCATCCGCGGCCGGAGATATTCCAGCCTTCCTGCGTTAGGAGGGACTCGACCCGCGGACCGTCGCAGTTGCCGGCGACGGCGACCACCGCAATGCCTGTCTCGCGGAGGAGGGCGGCGACGCCGGCAAACCCGGCCGGATTGAGAAAACGCACGATATCGCCCGCCACAGCTATTAGGTCGGCGGAGCGTGCCTCAGGGTGGGCGAGGACCTCCGTGAGCTGCCTCGTGCCGCCGTGGATATCGGCTAGAGCAAGTATCCGCAGACGTGGTCCGCGCTCGGTCAATTCCTGAGTCCCCAGCGGAGTATGCGTAAGACGATGGCTATCGGGGCTACGACAAACACTGCCGCTAGTGCGACCACGATGGCCGCAGGCACCACCACCGCGAGGACGGTCACGAGCAGCGCTATACCACCGAGCACCGCGACGGTTATGAGCAGGGCAACGAGCAGTGGCAACGGGATCATCCTCCTTGGCTGGGTATCTGTCTCAGTCACATTGTAGTCTAGAACATAGACGCGGGAGCGCGAGCGGGGCTTTCAGGGGGGCGGAGTCAGTGCTGCGGCGCGTGAAAATCGCGCGCAGGGCGGCCAACGGTGCTTGATCCTCACGCCCTGAGGCCAGGTTCGAGCCCTCATGCCGAGAAGACGCGCCTAGACTCGCGAGCAGCGCGTGATTTTTCCGCGCAGCCGCGCTCGCCACACCGCAGAAACGCGCGCACCCCCGCCACAGCCGTCGCCGCGCCCACGCGCCCGTCTACCGCCCGGGCATCCGCGCCAGCTCCGCGCCCTGCCTGCGGCAGTAGCCTTCGGACCATGCTTCCGCTAGGGCCGACGAGGGGCTGGTCAGGAAGCTAGTTAGCTACCATCGCCTCTCCCAGCATGAGCCCGTGCAGCAGCTCCCACAGCGCCTCGTCCTCCAGCCCCAGCCGCCACAGCGCGACGCCACCCAGCTCCAACTCATGCACCAGATCGAGCTTGTAGGCGTAAGAGCGAGCATCCTCGTACCACACCTGCCGCCTGGTGCCGGAGGACGGCTCCAGATAATCAAAATAGGGCGACTTGGCTTCCTCATCCCACCTGAGCGCCGCGCCGTTCCCCTCAGCAGTGGCCATTGCGCGCGCGTACGAGGTGTACGCCGGGAAGCGCTCGCCCTCTCGCCAGTCAAACACGTGGCCGGCCAGGCCGAGCAGGACCTTCTCCGGCGGGGCGACCGAGACCGCGTACTCGAGCGCAGCTCGCACAAAACCGATGCTGGCGACCGGGCCGGCGGTGGTGACCCACCCGTGCTCGTCGTAAGCCATGATGGCGATGTAGTCGAGGTGCGGCGCCAGCGCAGCCAAATCAAAACCGCCCGACCAGCCGTGCATAGGGTCGTCTCCCAGCTGTGCCGGGAGATCCGCCGTAACGAGCAGGCCGCGCGGCCTCAGCTCCGCAGCCAGCTCAGCCACAAACGCGGTAAAGAGGTGCCGGTCCGCCGGGTAGAGGTGCTCGGTGTCGAGGTTGACCCCGTCGTAGCCCTCCTGCTCCAGCAGAGCCACGATGTTGCCTACCAGGGTCGTGCGGCGCGCCGGATCCGACAGGATGGTGTGGAATATGGCCCGCATATCGTGACCAGCTCCGAGGCGCATGTTGTGGATCAGCGCAAGGACCCGGACCCCCGCCTCCTGCAGCTCCCTTGTCACCGCCCGCGCGTGCTCAGCGTCAAACCAGTCGGCGTAGGGAATGATCGCACCATCGGCCGCGAAGCCGATACGATACCAAAACGGGCAGACGAAGGTGAGCTGCTCGCTGCGGGCGCGAGCGGTCCCGAGCGAGCCGGGCAGCCCCGGTTCCGGGTCGGTATAGAAACCCATCACGACCGCCCGCGGCCGCTGAGATGCTCCCGGTGCCGCTCCGGGGTCGTGAGCGGCGTCGCGTGGCAAAATCGCCGCGCTCAGCACCGCCAGCAGCAGTATCACGGCGGTCAACGCCGCCACTGTGCCGATGCCTCGCCGGCGGCGAACGACTGACCCGGGATTGATAGGATGTAGACTCATGCGGCGTTGATTGGCCAGGCAAGGGCGGTTTTCCTGGTGGCCGCGCAAATAAAACCCCAGCTTGAAGCCTTTTGAGTCTCGAGCCTCGTCAGACCTGGACCTGCTGCCAGCTGCCCCGCCTGAACACGACATAGACCCAGCCCGCCCGAACGACCCAATCAGCCGTCATTGCCCACCACGCCCAATCGACCGGCCAGCCGAGAACGACAATCGCGGCGTAGGTTATGGCCGTCCTGACCAGCCACGACGAGACTCCGCCCGCAATCATCGGCGACCTGGTGTCACCGGCCCCGCGCAGCGCCCCGGTGTACACTCCGCCCAACGCTACGAACGGCTGCGCGATGCCGGCGATGCGCAGCAGGCGCGCCGCGATCAAGCTAACCGCTGGATCGGGCGTGAAGACGCGCACGATCGGGCCGGGGGCAAGCACAAACAGCCCCGCCATGCCCAGGCCAAAGCCGACGGCGATCCGTAGCGCCTCGCCTACGGCCGCACGGGCGCGCTCGGGCTCGCCTCGGCCGAGGTTTTGGCCGACGACAATGCTGCTCGCGACCGCAAACCCCCAGCCCGGCATGAACGAGAGGGACTCGGCCGCGGCAGTGACCTCATGGCCGGCCAGCGCCACCGAGCCCAGCTGCGCGATGATGAACACGCCCACGGTGCGCGCCATGTCCGTCAGCAGGTGCTCCCCAGACGCGGGCAAGGCCAGCCGGGTAGCGGTACCGAGCACTGGACGCTCGAAGGAGAAGGCTCGGCGCAGGTCGATGCGGGCCGGGGTCAGCCGCAGGGCCAAAGCAGCCAGGATCAATCCAGCACCCAAGACGTGCGCGAGGCTGCTCGCAATTGCCGCACCGGCCACGCCGAGCGCAGGCAGGCCCAACCTGCCGTTGATCAGCGCCCAGTCACCAACGACGTTAAACAGCCCGGCAAGTCCCGCAACGATCATTGGGCTGCGCGTGTCGCCAAAGCCGTGCATCACGCCGGCGAGCACGCCCCGCAGCAGGAACATCGGCGCGCCGAGGGCGAGGATGCGCTGGTATGCTATGCCCGGTCCGGCGACCCCCGGCCCGAGCCCAGTGGCGGCGAATATCGCGGGCGATAGCCGCCAGACCAGCCCCATGACCACAAAGCCCAACATCAGCCCAATCGCCGAGAGCTGGCCCCCGATCCGTGCCGCCTCCTGCTGATGGCCAGCACCTACCCGGCGGGATACCATGGCGGTAGCAGCCGTGCCGACCGAGCCGAAGAGAAACAGCACGAAGAAGTAGGTCTGCCCGGCGATGCCGGTCGCGCTCAGTGCATCTGCGCCAAGGCGCCCGATGAACGCCACATCGCACAGCCATACCAAAGTGTGCAGGCTGTACTCAAGTATCGCCGGCCAGGCTAGCTGCAGGATCTCCAAGCGCAGTTGCCGCCGCAGCGCCGTGTGCGGAGCCCCGCCCGCAACACGTGTCGCCCCCGCTGCGAGCGGGGCCGCGAGACTGGGATCAAGACCGTCTTTGCTCATCCCTGGATAATACGGGCCGGCGGGCGGCATTCCTTCCGATACCTGCATCTGGTGCCGGTGGGACTTGGGACCGGGTGGCGCGCATTGCGGCAGCGTTTGCAGCCGGGCGCGAGGCACCTCATTGATGATGCAGCTTGACGCGAACATATCGGTAGAGTCAAGCTATAAGACGGGGGTTTGACTGAGCATGAGGGACAGCGAAGGCCCAATCGATAGCTATCTGCATCCGCACAAGGGCATCTTGCGCCTGACGTGGGATGATGTTTTTAGGCTGTGCCGCACGCTGGCGGAGACGATCCAGGCTGAGTACGACCCGGACATCATCGTCGGAATTGCCAAGGCGGGCTTGATCCCGGCCACCATCCTTGCGTCCGTTTTGCGCCGCGATCTGTATCCCATCCGCTTGTCCAGGCGTCGCCGCGACATAGTCGTCCTGCAAAAGCCCGCCTGGGTCGTGCCGTTATCAGACGAGGTTGCCGGTAAGTCGGTGTTGATCGTGGACGAGATCAGCGCGACCGGCGAAACCCTCCGCGAAGCCCACAAGGAAGCCGGGCGCAAAGGGGCGCGCAAAGTGCGCACTTGCACGCTGTATGTGCACAGTGACAGCTTCCGCCCCAACTACTACGCCCTTGAGACCGACGCGCTGATCATCCAGCCGTGGGACTTCGAGGTTCTGGAGCGCGGCAAATGGGTTATCCATCCCGAGTATCAGGAGGAAATCGACCTCCTTGACCGGGAAGAGCGTTAGGACCGACAAACGTGCGGCGGTAGAGACAAAGACGGAGGGACTATGGGCATAGAAGCTTGGACCGAGCTGTTTACTCCTGAGCGTCTGCTGGCCATGGGCCAGACCGCCCTGCGGGTGCTCCTGATTTTGGTCTTCCTGCGCCTGGGGATCGGTCTGACCGGGTTTACCGTTGACAGATTCATGAGCGGGTACAAGCGGGGACCCCTGGCACGCGGCAACGGCGCCCGCGTGGACACAGTCGGCACGTTGCTCAAGAGCGTCGGGCGATACACCATTTACCTGGTGGGTTTCATCTGGATGCTCGATGCCGTCGGTATCCCCGCGGCGTCCATCATTGCAGCAGCTGGTGTCGGCGGCTTGGCCATCGGCTTCGGAGCGCAAAACCTGGTCCGCGACTTCATCAGCGGGTTTTTCATCCTGCTTGAGGACCAGTATGAGGTCGGCGAGTTCGTGACCATCGACGGGCTGACCGGCGTGATTGGTGAGGTCGGCCTGCGGAGCACCAGGATTGACGCGTTCTCTGGCGATATCATCTACGTTGCCAACGGCAGCATCAAGGTCGTGACCAACCACTCCCGGGCAGATATGCGCGCGCTCGTGGACGTCTCCATCGCGTACAGCGAGGACCACAACCGGGCCATCGCCGTCGCGACTGAGGCGCTAGAGCAGCTCAAAGCGCAGGTCGACTACATCGTGGACGGCCCCAAGGTCATGGGCATCGCCAATCTTGCGGAGAGCGGTGTTGTGCTGCGGATCTGGGCCAAGGCCAAGAACATGAGCCAGTGGGCCCTGGAGCGTGAGATGCGGCGGGTGGTCAAAGAGGCGTTCGACCGTGAGGGCATCGAGATCCCGTTCCCGCAGCGCGTCGTGCACCATCGTTACCCCGACGGTCAGCCCCCCAGGCTTGAGCCTTGAGCCAGGCTGACCCGGAGCACGCTACATCCGCCGAGCACGAGCTGCTCTGCCGCGTCTACGGCGACGCCCCGCTGGTGCGCCACCGTCTGGACCCGTCCGTCAGCGATTTCGCTTTCTGGGCCGGGCGCATGGACGACAGGAGGGGCGAGGTCGTGTTCGGCCTGCCGATGCACGATCCCAAGCGCGGGAGGGTGCTTGTGCTCACCCGCCAAGCCAGCTACCCGCCTCAGGTGTGGCGGGTGCCGAGCGGCGGCATCGAGCACGGCGAGGCGGCCTCCGATGCGGTGCTGCGTGAGTCCCGCGAAGAGCTGGGCCTGGGTGTAATGATCACCGACTACGCGGGGTGCATCCTGTTCGAGTTTGCCGTCGGCGGCGCTCCGATCATCTTCCCGTCGTTCTGTTTCCTCGTGCAGCCAATACCCGCTGCCGAAACCACTCTGCCCTGCGCCGGCGTCACCGACGGCGAGATCAATGCCTGGCAGGCCGCGGCCACTGAAGACCTCCCAGTCGTCCTCGAGCGGCTCAGCCAGCTCGCTCAGCCTTGGAAGGACTGGGGGCACTATCGCGCCGCTTCGACCGCGCTGGCCGCGAGTTGCTGTTGGCCTGCCGCGGCCGGACCCGTGGAGAGCGGACCCGAGTCGTGGCCGCTCGACGTAACCTTGCCCCTGTCGCCCACGACAGCTGTGTATCCGGGTGACGTTGCCCTAGAAGTGTCGCGGACGCTGGAGCGTGCGCCGGGGGCCCAAACGGGTTGGCAGGTCTCTGCACTGCATCTTGGAGCCCACTGCGGGACTCACGTTGATGCGCCGGCACATTGGTTGAGGGGCGGGGGCGGTGTCGCCGACATACCCTGGTCGCGGCTCTGCGGGCCGGCGCTAGTGATCGATGGCCGCCACGCAACGGCTGCCCGGCGACCCGTGACCGCGAGCGACATCCGGCCGTGGCTGGCAGCGTATGGAGTAGAGGCGCCCGCGCCGCCCGTCATCGTGATCCGCCAGGGCTTGGGTGAAGAGCACGCCGTGGGCCGAATACCGCCGGAGCACTGCGGCCTGGCCCCGGATGCCGCGGAACTGCTCGCCGCCCTTGGCGTTGCGGCGCTCGGGCTCGAAGGCCTCAGCGTGGACCCGCCGGATAGTGAGCAGGCGCACCGGATCTTGCTCGCGGCGGGTATCCCCCTCATCGAGGGCCTGCTTTTGAGTGGTGTGGCTCCCGGCCGTTACTGGTTGATTGCTGCGCCGCTGCGGCTCATCGGCGCAGAGGCTGCTCCGTGCCGGGTACTGCTCTGGCCGGCAGCTTGGCCGTGGGCGTGATATCCCGCCCCCCGGCGATCCCGCCGCGCCGACCGGTTATCGGCCCGGTGGATCTGGCCTTGGTTGCCGTAACGCTTGTGTGGGGACTCAACAACGTGGCGCTCAAGCGGGCGCTCACGCAATTCCTGCCGCTGAGCTTTAACGCCGTTAGGTTCACCATTGCCACTGTGCTGATCTTTGGATTGCTGCTGCTGACCGAGCGGCGGATCTCAGTGCCGCGCGCTCATTTACCGCAGTTACTGGTGGCTGGGCTGCTTGGCAATGCCGTCTACCAGGTTGGCTTTATCAAGGGCCTTTCGCTGTCCACCGCCGGGAATGTGTCGTTCGTGCTCGCCACGATGCCGGCAAGCACCGCGCTGATCAGCCACCTGCTCGGCATCGAGCGGTTACCGTGGCGCGGTTGGCTTGGCTTTGGGGTGACTCTGTCGGGTTGCGCGCTGATCATCCTCAGCGGCGGAGGCACGGTCTCGTTTGGTAGTCAGACCGTACGCGGCGACCTGCTAGTCCTGTTGGCAACGCTCGGCTGGTGCTGCTATACGATCATGTCCAAGCGCCTGGTGGAGTCGTTCTCGCCGCTCGCGCTGACGGCCTGGACCATGGGGCTCGGGGCCGTGGGCTTAGTGGTGCTGTCGATCCCTGATCTCCTCCGCCAGGACTGGACCCAGCCTGATGCCCTGAGCTGGCTGGCATTGGTGGGCTCAGCCGTCCTAGCCCTGGTCTTTTGCTACGTGGTTTGGAACTGGGGCCTCCGCGTCATCGGCACCGCGCGCACCGCCATCTACGGCAACCTTTCGCCGCTCTGGACAGGCTTCTTTGGGTGGCTCCTGCTCCACGAAACCTGGGGGCCCGCCCGCGTCGCCGGCGCCGCGCTCATCCTCGCCGGCGTCGCGACCGTGCGGCGCGCGGCAGCCAGCCGGTCGGAGCAGCGCGAGAGAGGCTAGCCCTCCCAGAACACCCTGTACTTGCGCCAGTCACCCTCCAGCCTCGCCAGGGCGGCAACGGTCCGATCCGGCGCACGCTGGCCGAGCACGGTGAGGATGGCGTTGATCAGGCTCAGGGGTGCCGTGAACGAATCCACGTAACTATCGATCGCCGACCGGGCCGTCAGGACCACAGTCGCGTGCTTGGCCAGCGGCGACATCACGCTGTCGGTGATCGCCAACACAGGTGCTCCGCGCGTCGCCGCAAACTCGGCCATCTCCACGGTCTTGCGGGTATAACGTGGGAAGCTAATGGCGATGAGCAGGTCGTTGTGACTGAGGCCTGCCAACTGCTCAAGCCAATCCTCCACTCCTGAGACTAACGCCTGCGTGTTGCCCATGGTCCAGTTGAGGGAGATGGCCAAGAACATTGCCAGCGATGAGGCGCTGCGCAAGCCGGTGACGTGAATGCGGCGCGCGTTGAGGATCAGCTCAATGGCCTGCTCGAAGCTGTCCAGAGAGGTCTCCTGCAGGGTGTGGCGGATGTTGTCGATGTCCTGCTGCATCACTTTGCCGAGGGCGCTCTCATGCTCCTCAAGCCCGTCAACTGAGCCGAGCAGGCGATCAACGGTGGTCAGCTTGCTGCGCACCATGTCCTGCAGGATCTGCTGCATCTCCGGGTAGCCCTCGTATCCGAGCGCCATTGCGAACCGGACGACAGTGGACTCGCTGACGCCTACCTTGGCGCCAAGGCGCGCCGCCGTCAGAAAGGCCGCCTTCTCGTACTCATGCAGGATGTAGTCCGCCACAGCCTTTTGGCCCTCGCTGAGCCCTCCGGCGCGGGATCTGATCCGCTCGCCGAGATTGCGCATCGGCCCGCCCAACGTCTGTGCAGCGCTGCTCGACACCTTATGACCGCCCCCTTGGCAGGACCAGCGCCACAACTCCCAGACCCGCGGCGCGCCCCAGGATATTGGCTTTTTCTTGTTTCTTGCTCTGGTTTCCTCTCCAAGTGCGAAGCTATCAAGCCGCTAGGGGGAAAACTTGGAACAACGCCGGGATCTCCGGCGTCTATGAAACCAGACATTGCTGGGCCACGTAGAGCCCGGCCCTGGGAGGAATAGACGAGGCATGAGGACTGGCACAAAAGGCATCGTAGTGGTAGGCCTGTTGCTGTGTGCGTTCGTCGCCGGCTTGGTGATCAACGGCAACCTTAGCGGGCCGTTGCCCGTTTCTGCGGCGACCACGGACGACCCCAATCACCGCACCATTAGCGTCACCGGCACGGGCGAGATTACCGTAGCCCCGACGATCTGCCGCATGACAATCGGCGTGACCACCGACGGCAAGACGGCCGGGGAGGCACAGGGCGCCAATAACACTGCGGCACAGGCGATTGCTGCGGCCTTGGCTGGGCTCAAGATCAAGACCTCCGATATCCAGACCGTCGGTTTCAACCTCTACCCGCTGTACGATGACCGGAGCGTCAAGAGCGACTACCCGACGGCACCGGTCGTTGTTGGCTACCGGGCAGCGCACCGCATGCAGGTTACGGTCCGCGATCTGACCAAGGTGGGCCAGGTTATTGACGCAGCTGTCAAGGCCGGCGCCAACACCGCCGACGACATCACCTATGCCGTCGAGGAGACCGCTACCTTAAGGCAGCAAGCACTGACCCTTGCCGTCAAGCAGGCTAAGGCCAAGGCGGATGCCATCGCCGCTGCTGCAGGCCTGGCGATTACCGAGATCAAGACGATCCAGGAGCACTACGTGGACTACGGCTACTACCGCGCCCCCTACGCCTACGACAAGGCCATGGGCATGGGTGAGGCAGTTCCCATGCCGGTCCTGCCGGGCGAGATCATGATCAGAGCGTCGGTGGGGATGGTCGTCAGGTTCTAGCTGCTAGCTAGCAGCTGGAGTACGTCGGCACCAAAGGCTCATATTGACAGTCGAGGCGCCGCCGCAGGCGCCGCGGAAGCCGCAGCCCTACCTGGGTGCGCCGGCCCCGCGGCGCCTTTTTGCTGGGCATAGACTAGAGCCGAGCAGGTGGGGAAGGTTCCGGTCTGGAAGTAATACTAGAACCAGATCAGCAGAGCCACATCCCGGTGAGAGATGCCGTGAGGAGGTAGATGGGACATTGGGTCGGATGGACTTTCTGCGTGAAGAGCTAGACGCAATCGAGGAGCAAGGCCTTCGGACCACGATCCGCACGATCGAGAGCCCGCAGGGCGCATGGTTCGTGGTCGACGGCAAGCGGGTGCTCAACCTGTGCTCCAATAACTACCTTGGATTTGCCAACGAGCCGGTGATGAAGCAAGCGGCTAAGCAAGCGATCGATGATTTCGGGGTCGGGCCGGGCGCGGTGCGGACCATTTCCGGCACACAGACGCTGCACAATCGCCTGGAGGAGCGTCTAGCCGAGTTCAAGGGCACAGAGGCGGCCATCCTATTCCAGTCGGGTTTCGTGGCCAATGCCGCGGTCATCCCGGTTGTCGCCGGGGACGGCGACCTGATCTTCTCGGACGAGCTCAACCACGCCAGCATCATCGACGGATGCCGGCTCTCCAAGGCCCGGGTCGTCCGTTATGCCCACAACGACCCGGCCGACCTCGACCGCAAGATCATCGAGGCCGGTGACTGCCGGCGCCGGCTGATCATTACCGACGGCGTCTTTAGCATGGATGGCGACATCGCACCGTTGCCGGGCATCGTTGAGGTGGCTCGCAAGCACGGGTGCCTGACGATGGTCGACGACGCCCACGGTGAGGGCGTGCTCGGCGACCACGGCAAGGGTGTTGTGGACCACTTCGGGCTGGTCGGTGAAGTGGACGTCGAGATCGGTACGCTGTCCAAGGCCTTCGGGGTCATGGGAGGCTTCGTTGCCGGGAGCACGGTGCTCATTGAGTACCTCAAGCAGCGTGGGCGCCCGTTCCTGTTTAGCACCGGCATGACCCCGGCCGACGTCGCCGCGTGCCTGGCGGCCGTGGACTTGCTCGATGCGAGCGATGAGCGGGTCCGCCAGCTCTGGGACAACGCCAGGTACTTCCGCGGGCGGATGAACGAAGCAGGCTTCGACACCGGCCACACCGAGACGCCAATCACCCCGGTGATGATCGGAGATGCCGCAATGGCCGGCCGCCTCAGCCGTGGGCTCTTCGAGCAGGGCGTCTTCGCCCAGTCCATCGGCTTCCCGACGGTGCCCCGCGGCAAGGCCAGGATCCGGGTGATGATCTCCGCCGTGCACTCGCGTGAGGACCTGGATTACGGCGTGGAGAAGTTCGTTAGCGTCGCTCGGGAGCTCGGTATCATCTAGGCCCCGGCTCTCGATCAGTACCACACATAAGCCGCAGGCCATCTAAGCAGATGGCCTGCGGCTTATGTGTGGCGTGTGTCTGCTCCTTGGCGGGACGCGCGGCGCACCCGCCCTGCATCGCCGGAGTCTCTCCCCGCTCACCTCCGGGTTGGCTCGGTCATAGAGTGGCTGTGACCGCCCACAGGTATGGCGGCCGGGAGGGAAGGGGACCAGTTGAGCGAGAGGCGTGGCGAGATCAGGCGGGTGTTTCCGGGTAATAACACTGCCGACGGTTTCTACTCCTTTTACGATCACGTTATCACCGCGGACGCGAGGCGGGTGTTCGTGATCAAGGGCGGCCCCGGCGTGGGCAAGTCGACCTTTATCAAGCGCATGGCCGAGGACCTGGGCAAGCGAGGGTATGACGTCGAGTATCACCACTGCTCGGGCGATCCTGACTCGATGGACGCGGTGGTGTTCCCCGGCATCGGGGTGGCGATCATCGACGGTACCGCTCCGCACGTGGTTGACCCTAAGAACCCTGGGGCGGTGGACGAGGTCCTTAACTTTGGCGACTACTGGTCCGAGAGCGGCATACGGGGCCACCGCAGCAAGATCCTGCAGCTCAACGGAGAGATCAGCCGGCACTACCAGCGCGCCTACCGCTTCCTACGGGCGGCCAAAGCCATCTACGACGACATCGAGAGCATCAACATGGAGGGCATGAACTTCGGCCTGGCCAATAAGATCGCGGATCACCTGCTAACTGAGCTGTTTACGGGTATCCACATCTCACCGATCATGGGCCGCACCCGCCATCTCTTTGCGTCGGCCAACACCCATAAGGGGGCAATTGACTTCCTCCCAACGATCCTTGGGCCGGTCAAGCACCGTTACGTGGTAGAGGGCGATCCAGGCACCGGCAAGAGCACGCTGCTGCTCAAAGTGGCCACCGCCGCCGTGGAGCGGGGCTACTTTGTGGAAACCTACCACTGTGCCCTCAATCCGCAGAAGGTCGAGCACGTGGTGGTGCCGGGAATGAGCCTGGCCCTGACCAAATCAATCGAGCCGCACACCACTCGCCCCGGCCCCGGGGACAGGGTCATCGACATGAACGAATGTGTCAACGCCACGGCGGTGTCCCGCCATGCCGAGCTGCTGCGTGACAGTGCCGGACTCTATAACCAACTGCTCAAGCGGGCCTCTGCGGCTCTCTACCAGGCCAAGCACAGTCATGACATCCTGGAGTCCTACTATGTGCCGCACATGGATTGGGAAGGTCTAGATGGGCTGTGGCAACGGACCCGTGACCGCATCCTTGATTATGCGGCGGAGGCACGGGCTTCGGTGGTCCGTTCGCTTGGTCAGTAACGGCAAGTGCACCTGAGGGCGCTCTAGTCGGACCATCTCCGGTAGGAGACGGCGGCCTTGGCTAGGGCGCCCAGACCAACCAGGTAATAGGCCCATTCGCGGTTGTAGATGCCGTAGAACAGCGAAATGGCGGCCAGGAAGAGGCCGAAGACCAACGAATGGTACTTGGTCTTGCCGCGGGGCCCAGACAAGATGTACATGATCGTTACCGCGCTGAGCATGACGCCCGTGATGTCCAAATGACACACCCCTTTAGCCTACTGGCTGCGCTCTGTCCAGCGACACCGGACCGCTTAGTCGGTTCCTCTTGCCCCGCTCGTGCTCCTGCCTGGGTCGGCGGACGAGCGGACCCGCTCACAGTCGGACCCGCAGGCCGTACTCCGAGAGCCACAGGTCGGTCTGGGCTAGATAAGCCAGGAACTGAGGCGTCGCCATCAGCTGGCCAAACCAACGTGCGCCGGAGGGACCCATGGCATCGCCGGTAGTAGGGTTGAGCAGCAGATTTAGTCTCTCGCTGCTGAGCAGCGGCCGAAGCGGGGAAGCCGGATCCAGGAGCCGCTCCCGGAGCCAGCGCCCGGCCTCGCGCGCATACGCTGGGTCGTGGGTCTTGGGGTAGGGACTCTTGCGGCGCTGGATGACGGCATCCGGCAGCAGCCCGTCCGCAGCCAGCCGCAACAGCCCTTTTTCGCGGCCGTTGGCGAACTTGTGGCCAGGCGGCAGGTTCCAGGCGTACTCGACCAGCCGGTGATCGCAAAAGGGCACCCGGACCTCGAGGCCCGTCGCCATGCTCATGCGATCCTTGCGGTCCAGCAGCGTGGGCATGAACCGGGTGATGTTGAGGTAGAAAAGCTCACGCAGGCGAGCCTCTCCCGGCTCCTCTCCCGGAAGGCGCGGTACCTCAGCTAGGGCCTCGCTGTACCGGTCGCTCACATACCCGACGGGATCGATGGCCTGACAGAGGTCGGGCGCCAGCAACTCCGCCCGCTCCCGGGCCCGCAGCGCCCACGGGAAGGTGGTAGCGGATAGAGCATCGGGAGTGCGGAACCACGGGTACCCACCGAAGATCTCATCCGCCGCTTCGCCGGACAGCGCAACAGTCACGTGACGCTTGATCTCCCGGCAAAACAAGAGCAGCGAGGAGTCGATGTCCGCCATGCCGGGCAGGTCGTTGGCCCGCATGCTGTCACCGAGGGCTGCTGCGAGGCTTGTGGTATCCAACACGATGTGAGTGTGCTTGGTCGCCACATACCGGGACACCATTGCCACCCACTCCGCGTCGTCGTCAGGCTGCCAGGTGCTGCTCTGGAAATGGTCGGCCTGGTCCGCGTAATCCACAGAGAAGGTCATCAGCTGACCACGGCCATCCGCCTGGAGGGTGTCGGCGGCCAGGGCCGTGAGCACGCTGGAATCAAGCCCGCCGGAGAGCAGTGTTGCCACCGGCACGTCGGAGACGAGTTGGCGGGAGACAGTGTCTCGTAGCAACTCGCGGACCTTAGCTGCCGCCGCCGTGAGGTCGTCTGGGCACGGGGCGCTAGCGAGGCTCCAGTACCGGCCGACATGCAGGCCGGCGCGATCGTAGCGCAAGAAACAACCCGGCCGCAGGTCGCTGATCCCGCGTAGGACGCCGCATCCCGGGGTACGGGCCGGCCCCATAACCAGCACCTCACAGAGCCCCTCGGCGCCGACTTCCCGGGGGACCATCGGGTGGGCAAGCAGCGCCTTGATTTCCGAGCCAAAGACGAGCCCGGTCTCGAGGCGCGTGTAGAACAGCGGCTTGACGCCCAGGCGGTCCCGCGCCATGAACAGCTCCTCCTGGTCCGGATCCCACACCGCGAAGGCGAATATCCCGTTAAGCCTGGGCAGGCACTCGGCGCCCCACGCCATGTACGCCGCAAGCAAGACCTCTGTATCGGAGTAGCCCCGAAAGACAAACCCTTTGGCGAGCAACTCCGCGCGGAGATCCTCGGTGTTGTAAAGCTCTCCGTTGTAGGTCAGGACGAGTGTCCTTCCCTGATGCTGCATAACCATCGGCTGCGCGCCGCCCGCCGGATCTACCACAGTCAGTCGCCGGTGCAGCAAGGCGGCCCGCTGACTGACCCAAGCACCCTGATCATCCGGCCCCCGGTGAGCCAGGGAGTCACGCATCTTCGCCAAGAGCAACTGGTCGGCCGAGACATCGCGCTGCCAGTCGATCCAACCGCTAATCCCGCACATGAAACCATCTCCTCCCCACCACTGCCCTCAGGGTACGCAGGCCCTAGGCTGCTCGTGAGCGTTATGTCACAGAAGGTGACACGCGTGTGACATGGGATGCACAGGCCAGGGAGCGGTACGCATACCCTGCAGGCAAAGGCGCCCAGGGTGGGCGCCGGCAGGGGTAGGGAGGTTTCCCCGGATGGAGGACGGCGATCCATGGACGCGCGAGGGCTCTCGCCTAGTGACCACGAGCCGTTGTATCCAATGGCTGTGGCCGAGCGGCTGACCGGCCTCAGCCGCCGGCAGATCCGCTACTACGAGCAGCATGGGTTGCTCCGCCCGCACCGGACCGGCGGCGGGCAACGGCTGTTCTCGCCGTCGGAGATCCGGACTCTGCTTCGGATCAAGCAGTTGATGGCAAAGGGGTACGCAACGATGGAGGCTCTCGGTAACGCTTGGCGGGTGGTATCACAACGATCTGAGGCGCCGGGCGGTGACGTGAGGCTGCCGCCGCGCCTGCATCCGGCTGCGAGGCCACCGGGCCCTCCGGTATCAGCTGCTACCATCGTGCTCGGCTCAAGGACCGGAAAGGAGTGATCAGGAGTGGGCAATGAATCGAGTCACGCGCCACAGTCGCCACCGCTGGATCGCGATGGTGTTCTGGCGCAGGCGGAGAGGGATCTTGTCAGGTTTGTCTACCTGCAGTTCACCGACATCCTGGGGGTAACCAAGAACGTCCTGGTCCCCGCTGAGAGGCTGGAGTCGGCGCTGGATGGCAGGATCATGTTTGATGGCTCATCGGTGCATGGGTTCGTGAGGATCCAGGAGTCCGACATGCTGCTGCAGGCTGATCCCACAACGTACGCGGTGTTGCCATGGCTCCAGAACGGCAGCGGCAACACCGCTAGGCTGATCTGTGACATCAACACGCCAGAGGGACGACCGTTTCCCGGTTGCCCTCGCAACGTCCTCAAGGGAGCGGTCGCCCGCGCCGCGGCCGATGGCTACGGTCTATATGCAGGCCCCGAAGCCGAGTTCTTTCTGTTCCACCAGGATGCCAACGGTCGGCCATCGCTGATGACGCACGACAGCGGGAGCTACTTCGACCTCTCCCCGGTGGACAAGGCGGAGCAGGCCCGTCAGGAGATGGTTTCGACACTGCAGGCCGTTGGCTTCCACGTGGAGGCTGCCCACCACGAGGTGGGACCCGCCCAGCACGAGATCGGTTTCCGGTACGACGATGCCCTGCGTACGGCGGATAATGTGCTCACGTTTAAGCTCGTTGTGCGCACCGTGGCCTGGCGCCAAGGCCTCTGGGCGACATTTATGCCCAAGCCAATCCACGGTATCGCCGGATCGGGAATGCACATCCACCAGTCCCTGCACCGGGACGGCCGCAATGCCTTCTGGGACCAGGACGACCCGCAGGGGCTCAGCCGCGTCTGCCGCAGCTACTTGGCCGGGTTGCTGGCCCACGCCCGCGGTTTTTGTGCGGTCACCAACCCTCTCGTCAACAGCTACAAGCGGCTGGTCGCCGGGTACGAAGCTCCGGTCTACGTGGCGTGGTCCGAAGCCAACCGCAGCCCGTTGGTGCGGGTGCCTTCGCAGCGCGGCGAGGGAACCCGGCTTGAGCTGCGGAGCCCGGATCCTTCGTGCAACCCGTACTTGGCCCTAGCAGTAACCCTCGAAGCAGGCATGGACGGCGTCAGGCGGGGGCTGGAGCCGCCCCCTCCCGTCAACCGCAACATTTACGCATTGGATGAAACCGAGCGGTTGCACTTGGGGATTCCGAGCCTGCCCGGCAGCTTAGAAGAGGCGCTGGACGAGCTGCTGGCAGATGAGGTGATCACGCGTGCGCTCGGTAGTCACATCTTGGAGCGGTTTGTCGAGGCCAAGCGGCTGGAGGCGGAGGCGTATCGGACCGCGGTCCACCAGTGGGAGCTCGACCAGTATCTCGGGGTGTTCTGAGCGCCTGTGCAGCGTCGCCTGTCCGCGGCAGGATCCGGCGCCTCAGTGTCCGATCGAGCGAAAGCGGCGCTTATAGGCGCCCTCTCGCGACGAGACACTAAGCACGAGTCTGACTCTGTCACGGAGGTGCACCCGAGGATGTCCGAAAAGAACCGCATCAAGTGCTATGTGGACAGTTGTGAGTACTGGGATAACGGCAACGTATGCGCGGCCGACCGGATCGAGGTTGACAGCATGAACCGCCGCGCTCCCGGCAAGGGCGATATGGAAATCGGCCGGCTGGGCACAGGATACGGCGAGGCGAGGACTACGGACGACACCTGTTGCGAGACGTTCAAGCCGCGCGGGGGCGAGAGGCAGCGTCGGTAGCGGTCAACTTCATACCTGCCGACGGCAACTCGCGGAGCAAGCGCAACCGGGCCGCCACCGATGTGGCGGCCCGGTTGCGGGCGTAATACTCAGCCTCAGCTCTCCTAGGGCGCTGCCCTAGAACTTGAGGATGTGCAGCGTATCCGATAGCCAGTCCTTGAGCAGGAACTGCAACCTCCCAAGCAGGAGCGAGATACGGCCCTGCACGGTGTTGCCGTAGGAAGCGCCCAAGGCCATGACGATGGTGAAGCGGCCAAGCGTACCCAGCCACTGCATCGGCAAGTACTTGTCGCGCGAGATCGTGAAGAAGAAGTACAGCACCGCGGACATCGACAACACGAAGAAGAGGATGTTGTTGATAGTGGCGCCGGTCGTCTTGCCCGAGAACTTGATGAAGTTGTCTGTTACCTGCCGCAAGAAGGGCAGGGGCTCGTACGACAGAACATAGCCGACGCCGTAGCCAACTGTCATCGATATCGGTATGCGGGCCACCCAGCTAATCCCTTTGCTGTACCGCGTGTACACCAGCAGGCCAAGTAGGAAGGGAATCACCAGGCTGTACGATCCTTTGGCAATTTCGTCGCGCCAAATCGGGCGGATGTAGTTGTCGATGTTCATGATCACGACGTGAGCGGCCGACAGGCCAATGAAAGCGTGCTCCACAGCCCGGTATACCGGATTCTCCTTGTAGAGGAAGGAGAACAAGGCGAGCGTACCTAACGCCGCGATCCATATCTGAGTCGAACTCATCTTACGGTCACCTCCTTTTGGCCTGCGCTACGTCTTACGTGCAGCTAGAAATGCAATGTTACCCAGCACAATGAACCCGAGAATCACGATGTGCGCCAGTGATTGGGCGTCCATCAATCCCGCGGCCTTGCCGGGGAACCCAGTCAGATTCTCGTACTCTGCTGCGCCGCCCATTCCTGGGATCATGCCTGCCAGCTGACCCGAACGGATCAGAGGCACACGCGCGGGGACCTGCACGGCGACTTGCCCGGTGAAGAGGGGAATGCCTGAGGGATCGGTGACAACGGCCATATAGTCGCCATCACCAGGGCTACCAGAGCTAAAGCAGACGATGGCGTCAATGTCAGGTGGGTATAGCTTCTTGATATTGGCCATCATCGGCGATTCGTTAAGCGGGCGATCGTAACCATCGATGTTGAGCAGGGCGCCCCACAGGTCGTTGGACATCTCGCGGATCTTGATGTTGCCGCCCGGACGGTAGCCGAGGAAGATCCAATCGACGCCGTGGGTCTTGTTCATGCTCTTGGAAACCTGCTCCGCAATGTCTCGAGCCAGCATCGCTCCTTGCTCCCACAGAGCAAAGACCATGACCTTGTAGTTATTGCGGAAGGCATGCTTGATTACCGCCTCAAACTGAGGGTTGCACTCCGCCGAGGAGCCGGGGCTGTAGTCCGCAGACATCAGCACGACGCTACCCGGGGCTAGCTTGTCAAAGGCATCATAGAAGCGCTGGGACTCCTCGCCGATGGGGATAGGCAGGCCCATTGGCTTGAACAGCGGGATCATCAGCGCGATGACAAAGAACAAGTAAATCACTCGGCGATCAAGAGTCTGCAGCTTTTCCCACATGTCATTGCACCTCCTGACCGTCTACTGCCCGCTGCCGAGGTGCGCGCGCTCAAGCCCAAGCGCGATACGCATCGCGGCTGCGAACGATCCGATGTTAATGCCGATGCGGATGGCACGGAACCCCGCCCCGTTCGGCACATTCATCAACCAGGATCTGGCCTCGGGGAACCAACCGGAGATCACTGAGCCGATCGGAACGTTGCCGAGCATAACCAGGGCGGCAACGATGCCGAGCGCCGCAGCCTCGAGGGTCCGGATGCGGAACGCCCGGTAAGCCGCCGACGCGATGAAGAAGGCGATGATGGAGAACATCGTCGCCTCGAAAGGCACAACCGTCGCGTCGTAGACCCACCGGTAGTTGACATGCTTATTGGTGTAGTACAGCCCCATGGCCAGGAAGCCCCAGAGGCAGGCCAGCAGGATTATCGAGTTGTGGTAGCCTGAACGGCGACGCTGAATGTGCGTCGTGTGAATCCGGGTAAGGTTGACGACACCAATAAAGGTCATTGTGGCGATAACGATGTTGTACCACTTGTCTGTGGTCGTCATCGCTCCGGTCGCGTTGAATACGTGGATGTACTTGCACAGCACGAACCATAGGGCGGCGATGCCCGTCAGCAGTAGAGGCAGCTGTTTGCGCATGTCGACACCCCCTCTACTTCTTAAGCAGGAGGTCCTTGAGCCACGTGGCCTGTGCTGCAGCCACGTTGGCCAGGACGCATCCCACCAGCATGAGTAGGAATGTTGCGATACGACCCCAGTCCTGCCCGACAACCGTGCCGATCAGGTTTGGCTCTTTGGACAGATAGGCTCCTGCCGCGTAGATCTCCTCACCCAGCAGGGTGTAGTCGCATGCCGCAAGGAAGAACGGCAACTGCACTGTATTGGTCGTGCCCGCGATCTGGATGGCGCCGATGTTGGCCCCGCCCTCGGCGAACAGCATGGACTCTGCGAAGAAGTAGCCGACCATGATATTGGCTGCGGGCCGCTCACGCTGCATGATGCCGAGGTAGCCGGCAGCGTATCCAAACTGCGAGCCGGTCAGATACCTGACATCGTCGGAGTTGAACGCGTCCGGTCGTCCGGCCTCAAGGTAAGCTTGGCGGATGAGTTCTTCGCAAATGGCGTGCACGAGATAGTCCCGGTCGACATGAATGAGCCTGGTGTCGTACCGGGCACAGAGCTTGGCCACGTGACCAAGGAACGCCCACGCGGCAAAGGTCGCCGGCTGGGTGATGCCCGAGATGCCGGGCGAGAAGAGCACTGGGCGTCCCATCTCGGTGGCTCGTCCAATCGCCTCATCCACGGCCTCAAGGCCGGGGATCTTGCGAATCGGCGGAACCGGCATACCTGCGCGGGTGCGCATAATCATCACGTACACGAAGGCGCAAAGGAGTAGCATAACAAAGAACTGGGACGCTGTGCCGGCAACGAAGATCCCCAACGTAGGATCAGCGGCGAGATTAAGTGCCAAAGCGGATGTCACCTCCTCAATAGTTACCGTTGGTTGACGAGACAATGGCAGCTTGCCGATCTCGGAACCAGTGGCACCCCTCCCTCCGGCGCGAAAGGTGAAAGGTGAGAAGGTGTGTCTAGTGCATCATATGGCGCCGGCCCACAGCTAGAATTGCGGTGAAGTGAGTGCGTCTTGTACGATGGCCTGCACCGGGCATGTTCACGGGTGCGACGAGGTACGTCAGATATGTCTGGAGTTCGTTGGCCCGCAGGCCACATCCTGCCTGGGGGCTTTATGTATTTGTAGTCCCAAAGTGTCGGTCGCTCTAGCGCCGGTACAGCAGCCTTGATAACAGAGGCCGTTTGATCGTGACCGCTCCGCGCGGACACAGCTCCTGGCAGCAGTAGCAGCGGATACACTCGGAAAGCTTGACTGCTGGCTGCCGACCCCGGACAACCAACGCCTTGGCGGGACAACTCCGTGCGCAGGTGCCGCAACCGTTGCAGATCGTCGTGTCAAATGCCGGCCGGCTCCGCAGCATGGGCTGGACAAGCCGCAGCATGGCGCGCAGGCTACCGCGGCCCTGCAGTGAGGCGAGGCTCTCCGGAGCGAGCAGCTCAAAACGGGGCGGTCGCATGTCGGCAAGGGCGGCGGCCGCGCTCTGGCCACAGAGCGTCACGGTCTCATCTTCCTCAGCGACCACCAGCTCCAACTCGCCCGCGGTCTGCGGGCCGTACCCGCGGCTCTGGGCAGCAGCCAACGTGGTAAAGCCGTCTGGACCCACACCCAACAGCAGAGCGATAGCGTAGTCGAGGGCAAACGGGTCATCTGCAGCTAAGAGCAGGCCGAGGCGGCGCGGCTTGCCGTGGGACGGGCCGGCGCCCTCCATGCCGATGATTGCGTCGCAGATGCTTAGACCCGGCGATAGGTGGCGCGCCAGATCCACCAGCATCTCGCTAAAGGAATCAACCGTGGGCTGCGTCATGTGGTACTCCGTCTTGTGAAGGCCCGGTATGCAGCCAAAGAGGTTCTTGACCGCGGCCGTGATCCCAGTCAGCCCGTGGGTCTTTAGCTTGCACACATTGACCAGCAGGTCTGCGGTAACGGCCGGCGTGCACAGCATGAACCGCCTCGCCACGGGGACGCCGCGAGCCTCATGCTCATCGCTGTCTGTATCGTAGTTGAGCTTGGCGCCGCTCTCGGCAGCAGCGGCGGTCATTCCCGTCTGATCATAAAGCCGCCGCAGTAACGGCTCAGTGTAAGGGCCTCCGGGGCTGTCGCCGATCGTCACGTCGAAACCGCCATCTGCCAGCCAACGGGCCGCCGCCCCGATCACCGCTGGATGCGTGGTGACGCATTGCTCGGGCAGCCGCGGCATTAGCAGGTTGGGCTTAAGGAACGCCGTCGGTGGGGCGCCGCCGGCGCGCGGGTGGCCGACCCCAGACCAGTCCAAAGCAGCCATGAGCCGGCTCACGGCTAGGTTGACGTTGCTTTGCTCGTAATCGGCGCATCGCGTGACGGCCACTCGGAACTGGGTCAGCTTGGATTCGCCTCCGCATCGTTAAGGTGCCTGGTTTGGCCGGCATTAGCCGGGGTTGTTTTAGCTTAGACCGCGCCGAGGGGCGAACGCCAGACCATGTTGTACTTCATCAGGTACAGCAGCTCGCAACGAGGTTGGCCGGCCACGCTGACTGTCAGGATGAAGTGGCGCATCGCCTGCTGCATCATCCGGAAGACGGTGGCGCTGTCAGACTCAACCGTGCTGCAGGCATATACCGCCTCGGTGAGGTGGCCGGGCTTGAGGCGCACGCTTACTGAAGCCAACACCGCCTCCTTGGGACGCTCAGGGTGCGGATCCACGCTTACCTTGATCGCGACATCGCCGACAGAGAACGTCAGGTCGTCCGGGCGCATGGTCCGGTCGCCGTTTTGTAGCTCGATGAGCAATCTGGCCAGGCGCTCGGCGGATGGCTCGTCAGGGCAGTCGAGACAGACCACGGGAGTGACGTTTTGGTCATCGCCAAATTGGATGACGCCCAGAGCGATACCCGGCATGTGTGGAGCAGCCTCCCCGATAGAAGTTCCGGCCGCTATCCTTTAGCACCGAGCGTAACAGTTCCTTCCCGAACATCAGTTCGCATATTTCTTGACACCTTCCCCGCCCTCAGAATATACTCATTCATGCGAACAGATGTTCGGGAAGGTGGGTAACATGGCAGCGTTAGGCTATCTCTACCTGCGGGGAGTTCCCTTTTCCCTGCCCCAGGCAATGTTGCCATCAGATGGCCAGCTTACCAAGGCAACGCCACAGGCGATCGTGCGGCGAGGTCTGATTTTTGACCTCAACGCACCTGCCGCAGCGGCGGGCATCATGCTGGACAGCCCTGTCAACCAAGCCCGCCAAACGTGCCCCGACCTAGGCAGCGTACCATTTGTCGAGGCTGCATACGAGGAGCGGATGAGGATTTTCACGAGCGCCCTCCGCCGCGAGACCAGCCGATTTGAGTTTGATGCTCCCAATAGCCTGTTTATTGATTTTGCCGGCAGCGGTGAGCCCGCAGGCGTTCTTGAGCGGTTGTGCAGCGCCTGCCCAGGCTTTGAGGTGGTCGCCGGCCTCGCGCCGAGTAAGTTCACCGCTCGCGCGGCCGTGTTAGCCGCTCTTGCGACAGAGACGTACCACCGGCATGCGATGTACCTTCCCAAGCCGCAGCCCCCAAAGCAATGCTTGACCCCGCCCGGGCGGCCGGGGACGAGCTTGCGGGTTGTCGACCTGTTGACGGGCGATGACGGGCAGGCTTGCCGTGCATTCCTGAGTGCATTGCCGGTGGGGTACTTATGGGCGGTGGGGGAGGAGCGCCGGGAGAGGATCTACCGCTTGGGGCTCAAGACCTGCGGCGACCTTGCAGCAATGGACCGGCGGGAGCTCAGCCGGGCTTTGGGCCGTGATGCCGATCATCTGCTTGACCTGGCATCAGGCCGCGATAGACAGGGGGTTTTACCGTCGTACACGCCCGAGGAGGTCGTCCGTCGCCTTGACTTTGAGGAGCCCGTTACCGGCAAGCTCACCCTTAAGCGGTCACTAGGCATTCTTGGGGAAGATCTCGGCCGGGCGCTGACCGATGAGGGGCTCGGGTGCCGATCGTTATCCCTGACCTTGCATTGGAGCAATGGCGAGTCCACGACCGTAAGCCGCTCGTTCAATCGGCCGCGCGCTGAGCCAGGAGCTTTGGGACTGGTGGCCTTAGCTTTGTTTGATAGGGCGATAACCGAGACCGAGGTGCTAGGGATCGAGGTAACGGCCAGGGGGATCGAGCGTGCCGCAGGGGAGCAGATCAGCTTTCTGGCCCGCGCAGTAGGCCAGCCCCAGCAGCAGGACAGTTTGTTGCAGACGCTGTCCTTTCTGGAGCGCCGTTTCCCGGGGGGTACCGTGCGCCTGGGATCACCGCCGCCAAGCCGCCGGGAGTTGATGCTTCGGTTGGTTGACCCCATGCGGCAGTTGGAGTACCGGTCCCAGGAGGGCGTCCGACCCGTGTGACCAGATTAGTTGAGCAATCTGTACGAGTGTGCAGCGATCCGGAGGGAGGTCCCAAGCGGTTTAAGTGGAGCGGTCAGTGGTATGAGGTCCAGCGGATGCTCGACCTCTGGACCGAGGCAGGGGCGTGGTGGGAGGGCCAGCGTGAGGTCACTTTTTTCCGCGTGTTGACCACTAGGGGGGCGGTATGCGAGTTGATCCGCGACCACCAGGGCGGGTGGTGGTTGTATCGCGTATACGACTGAGGTTATGGGGCTGACCCAACCTTCATTAACTCAACCCCAGGAGGAGCCGAGGGAGCAGGCGATCCGATGCCAGATCATGATTTTGTCCACCTACACGTTCATTCGCCCTTCTCCTTCCTGGACGGAGCCAGTGAGCTGCGCGATCTGCTGACTCGTGCGGCAGAGTTGGGGATGCCGGCCATGGCGCTTACCGATCACCACAACGTCTCTGCCGCGGTGGAGTTTCACCAGGTAGCCACGGAGCTTGGCGTCAAACCAATCCAAGGAGCGGAGGTCACCCTCAAAGGAGGCGGGCATCTCACCCTGCTGGCACGAGGGCCTCGTGGTTATGCCGCATTATGCCGGATTCTGACCGCCGCGCACCTCAGCAACCGCCGTTTGCATCCGGAGCTGGCCTTAGAGGACATCACGCTCGACGCCAAGGGCGAGGTCGTAGCGCTGACTGGCTGCCGTCGCGGCCGCATCGCTCAGAGGATCCTGGCCGGCGATTACCCCAGCGCGGTGGATGGGGCGTATCAATTGCTGGACGTCTTTGGCCGGGACTCCCTCTTTGTCGAGTTGGAGGGTACCAGGCTCCCCGGCAGCTACCACCTCAACGCCAGGCTCGTGGACCTCGCGACGGAGCTGGGGCTGGGTTACGTTGTAACCAACAACGTGCACTATACCGACCCGGGGCGCTTCCCTGTACACGACTTGCTGACCTGCGTTCGCACACTATCGCGATTGGATCAGGTGCACCCGGAGCGCCGGCTCAATGCCGACAACTATCTTAAGACCGGCGCTGAGATGGCCGGCGCATTGAGCAGCTTGCCGGGGCCGGTGATACAGCGCGCGATTCACACGACCTTGGACCTGGCGGCGGCCTGCGATCCGGCCCTGGAGTTCGGCAGGCGCCGGTACCCGAGCTTTGACGCAGGCACGGGTGAGCCGTCGGCGACCGCCCTGCGCAGGCTGACTTACGAGGGGGCCCAGCGGCGTTACGGCAAGGTGACCGCCGCTGTTAGGGCTCGACTCGACCACGAGCTAGACATCATCTGCAAGCTAGGTTACGAGGAGTACTTCCTCCTCGTTTGGGACGTCGTAGCTTACGCGCGCCGCCGCGGGATCCGCTGCGCGGGGCGGGGTTCGGCGGCGGATTCGGCTGTGGCGTACTGCCTCCACATCACTGATGTGGATTCGATCCGGCGTGGCCTCCTTTTCGAGCGGTTTATGAGCCTCGAGCGTGCGGAGCTGCCCGATATCGACGTGGACTTTGACGCCCGGTACCGCGACGATGTTACGGCGTACGTCTACGAGCGCTACGGCCGCGACCACGTTGCCACGGTTGCCACGTACAACACTTTTCACGCCCGCTCTGCGGTGCGCGACCTTGGTCGTGCCATGGGCTTTGACCCGGCCAATCTTGACGCTGTGGCCAAGCGATTGCCCTGGATGCAGGCCTCCCGGCTGCCTGACGCGTTTGCGGAGGTCCCGGAGTTGCGGGATAGCGGGCTCGACCGGATCAAGTTCGAGCGGTTGTGCGCGGCAGCCGCGGCGGTGGCTGGTTTCCCCCGGCACCTAAGTACGCATCTCGGAGGTGTGGTGATCAGCCGCGACCCCCTGACCCAGATCACGCCGCTGCAGATGGCAGCCAAGGGAGTAGTCGTGACCCAGTTCGACAAGATCGGAGTAGAGGATCTCGGCCTGGTCAAGTTGGACCTGCTTAGCCTGCGTACCCTTGGAGCAGTCGAGGATACGCTGGCCGGGATCAACCGGCATGCTGGGCGGCAGGCCCTGAGTTACGAGGGCATCCCGCCTGACGACCAGAGTACTTACGGCATGCTCGGGAGGGGCGAGACGATCGGCTCGTTTCAGCTGGAGTCGCCGGCCCAGCGGGCGCTGCAGGCCCGCTTGGGCGCCGACAGGTTTGAGGATTTGGTGGCCAGCGTGGCTTTGATCCGCCCCGGACCGATCAAAGGCAACATGGTGGAGCCGTTCATCGCGCGGCGCAAGGGTCAGGAGGAGGTCACTCACCTCCATCCGGACCTTGAGCCGATCCTCGGTAAGACCTATGGAGTGGTGCTGTTTCAGGAGCAGGTGATTGAGATTGCCATGAAGATCGCCGGCTTCACGGCGGGGGAGGCCGACCGCCTGCGCCGCGTGATGACCCATGGCCGCTCCCGCGAGGATATGGCCGATATCGGCCGGCATTTTGTGGCCAAGGCTGTGGCCCGCGGCATTGAGCCTGAGGTAGCAGAGACCCTCTTCAGTTACGTCGCAGGGTACGCAAGCTACGGTTTCTGCGAGGCCCACGCGGCGGCCTTCGCGGATATCGCCTACAAGACGGCATACCTGCTCAACCACCACCCGGCCCACTTCCTCGCCGCGATCCTGAGCCACCAGCCAATGGGCTACTACCCGCCGCACGTGTTGTGCGTGGAGGCGCGGCGGCGCGGCATCACCGTGCTGGAGCCGGATGTCAACTTGAGCGCCGCCGCCTTTACCGTGGAGAGTATTGCCCCCAGCCGGGACTGCTCCCAGGCGGGCGGCGGGGGGCGCCAGGATCGGCAGGGCGAGCGGCTTGCGATCCGCGTCGGCCTCGCGCGGGTCAAATCCCTATCTGCCGCCGGCCTAGAGGCGATACTTGCGTCGCGCGTGGACGGCCCTTACCGCAGCCTGCCTGATTTGCTGCACCGCGCAGTTCCGCTCGGGCTCGACGCCGCCGGCGTGGACAGCCTGATCATGGCCGGAGCGTGCGATGGCTTGGCCCAGCCGCCCAACCGCCGCCAGCTGCTCTGGCAGGCGACTCGACAGATCGAGATCGCCCGCGCCGGCGAGTTGCCGCTGTATCAGAGGCTGGAGGGAGCAGGAGAGGGCGCAAGAGGCAGTGATGGCATTCGGGCGGTTGCTGGTGCTGCTGATACCGCGGGCACCGCCGGTATCGCCGGCGGCGTTGCGGACTTCGGGCCGTGGGATAAGCTGATGCGTCAGTATGAGGTGCTCGGCTTCACCACGGGGCCACACCCGATGTCCTTTTACCGCCGGCGCCTGGCTGCCCTGGGGTACCTGGATAGCCGCCGGCTCACCGGCCGTGCCGTCGCGCAGGGGGCCAGGGTGCGTATTGCCGGAATGTTGGTGCGTCCACACCGGCCGCCGACGCGCAGCGGCCGGACGATCGTGTTCTTATCGCTCGAAGATGAGTTTGGCCTGACGGATGCCTCGCTGTTCGAGGACGTCTACGATCGCTATGGCAAACTCATCTTCCGGGATGTCGTGCCGCCCTTGGCCATCCACGGCCGCCTCGACCGGCGGGGTAGGGGTGTCAGCGTACGGGCCGAGGCGGTCTATCCGCTCGATGAGGTGCTCAAGCTGGCGGGGAGCGAGCCCAAGCGCAGAGGAGCAGGCGCCGGCGCTGCCGAAGGTTCGAGGAACGAAATCCCTAAAGGGGGCCAACGCTGATGAAGCACATCGACCTGCTTCTGCGGGCCAAGGCACTGCTTCCCGAGATGATCGGCTACCGGCGCCAGTTCCACCAGCATCCCGAGCTGGGGATGGAGGAGTTCGAGACCGCGGCCAAGGTGGCTGAGGTGCTGCGATCGCTGGGCCTCGAGCCGCGCGAGCGCGTCGGCGGCACCGGCGTGGTGGTCACGATCCCGGGCCGCGGACCGGGCAAGACGATCGCCATCCGGGCCGACATGGATGCGCTGCCGGTCGCCGAGGAGAATGACAAACCGTACGCATCAAAAGTCCCCGGCAAAATGCACGCCTGCGGGCACGACGGACACACCGCCGGCCTGCTCGGTGTCGCCCACCTGTTGTCGGAGATGCGGGACAAGTTTGACGGACAGGTCAAGCTGCTGTTCCAGCCGGCCGAGGAGGGCCCAGGCGGCGCCGAGCCGATGATCCGTGATGGAGCCATGAAGGATCCCGATGTTGACGCAGTGATCGGTCTGCACCTCAACACGGAGATCCCGACCGGGCAGATCGGGCTCGTACGCGGCATAGTGAGCGCGGCCCCGGACGGCTTCATGATTACCATCAAGGGCGTCGGCGGACACGGCGCACATCCCCACCGCTCGGTTGACGCAATCGCCGTGGCGGCGCAGGTCGTCACCGCCTTACAGACCATCCCCAGCCGCGAAGTTGATCCCGTCAACCCGATTGTGATTACCGTGGGCACAATTAACGGCGGTTTCCGCGGCAACGTCATCGCGCCGAGCGTCACCATGACGGGCACCGTGCGCACGCTCGATCCAGATCTGCGCGCGACGGTCGAGGAGCGCATGCGTCGCCTCGTAGGAGGCATCTGCCAGGCCATGCGGGCGGAGTACGAGATGGGCTATAGCTACGGCTATCCGTCGGTGGTTAATGATAATGACATCACTAACCTGGTCGAGACCGCCGCCGCAGGCATCTTGGGCGACGAGAACGTCCTGCGGATCCCGACGCCCAGCATGGGCGGCGAGGACTTTGCCCACTTTGCGCAGGAGGCGCCGGGCTGCTTTGTCCGCCTGGGAGCGCGCAACGAGGCCAAGGGCACGGTCTTTCCCGGGCATCACCCGCGGTACGACTTTGACGAGGACGCCATGGCCGTTGGGGCGGCAGTGATGGTCCAGGCCGCCTTGGATTTCCTGGCGCAGTAGCGAGGTAAGAGCGTAATGGATAACCGTTGGTACAGACCTTTACGCCGCAGCGATCGAGGGTTGAGCAAGGACGATGCCCTGGTCCTGGTTGATCGAGCTGCCTATGGGGTGCTCGCGCTGGCCTGGCCGGACGGTCGCCCTTACCCGATCCCGATGAACCACGGACGCAACGGAGCGACCCTGTATATGCACTGCGCCGTGACAGGGCAGAAGCTGGAGATGATCGAGGCCAACCCGCAGGCGGCGTTTTGCGTGAGCGAGATGAGGCAACTGCTGACCGGCGAGACGCCGTGCGATGCAAGCGCCAGCTTTGCCAGTACGCTGCTGTTTGGCCGCATCCGCCTAGTCAGTGACCAGGCGGAGAAGATCGAGGGGCTGGCGATCATCTGCCGGGCCCTGGGCGTCGAGGTGCCTGAGGCTGGCCCTGGGCGGGAGGCGCTGCTCAAGCGCGCCGACGGCACGGCAGTGCTGGCCCTCGACATCGAGCACGTATCCGGCAAGGCAAGAGCCTAGCGGCAAGCCTAAGCGCACGGCGAGTATCCGCAGCAACGACAGAGCATGCAGCCCTCGGTGCGGACGAGGGCTGCTCCGCACTCTGGGCACGACCGCCCGGCGCCGGGCAGGCCGGCGGAGCCAGCCCCAGGGTGGCCGAGTTGAGGCGCGCTCCTGCCTGTGACGGCGCTGACCTGGTACAGGCAACTGAGAGCCTCGGTCCTGGGCAGGGTGACCAGACCCCTTGGCGATCCTTGGTCGAGCGACATAACGGGCAACCTCCCGAACAAGTGTTCTTACCAGAACATATGTTCGTTGGCGAGTGCCCGGTTCCTGCCGTCCGATCCTAATGATTAGGTCTGAGCCAGCCCGATCATCCCGCGCAGCGCGATGAAGGCCCGAGAGGCATCGGTGTCCGTGTACTCCAGGGTCACGGGGTCGATCACGACCGAGCCAGGGATGCGTACGGCGGCGTCGGCCATGCCGCTGTCCTTGAACTGGATCCGGAACGTTACCGGTCGTACGGCCTCGTAGGGGGTCAGTGCCTTGGCCCCCGCCACCACGTCTGCCGCCGCTGCCCGGATCAGTTCGCGCGCCTTGCTGGGATGCAGGCATCGCGCCGAATAGCGCGTAATCGCCTGCTTGACCTCCACCGCCCGAACCGTCGGTAGCAGGGCTTTCGCCTCGGCAGCAAGGTGCTGATCACCGGTGACCAGCCCCACGGGCACGCCAAACTGCCCCGCCAGAACGGCATTGATGCCGGTTTCGCCTACAACGATGCCGTTGATCCAGATGTTGGCCACGGTGCCCCCGGAGATCGTGTGCGACAGGATCCCTTGGGAGCCCATGCGGGCGTGGTAACCGACGAACAGAGCGACGTCAAATCCTGCGTCAATGCCCTCCATCTGGGTCAAGGGCTTTGGCGATCCGAGCACGACCTCGGCCGCAGGGTCGAGGTCCTCAAGGATCAGGTTGGCCATCGAGCCGTGGCCGTCATTGACCACGATGAATCCGGCTCCAGCCCCACGTGCGCCGACGATCGCCGCGTTGACATCCGCCGTCATCGCACGCCGGGCTCTCTCATACTCGCGCCCTTGCGGGCTGGTCTGGTCGCGACTGACCACGCCGCAAATCCCCTCGAGGTCGGCCGAGATGTACACCCTTGGTGCCGCCACAACAACACCTCCCGATCAAGCGGCAACCCGCGCTGGGTTGCCTGTTGCGTGTGATTTGGCCTCACGGCGGAAACCCTCCTGCCGGGGATGAACCACACTCGAACCAAAAAGGATGCCCCCGGCGCTCCGCCGAATGGGGAGAAACCGCCCCAGCACGAAGGCAGGGATGGTCGGTATGGGTACACCGCCAGACCAGGTCGCGAGAGTCGTTCCTCTGGGAGACGACCGGGTCAACGCGGCCAAGCTAGTGCAGCATTACGAGCGTGAGGCATCGGCAAGGTATGGCTCATTCATCCGTTCGCTGATGCGTCCGATGTACTACGCCCTCAGGGCTGGAGTGGTCGAGGGATACGCCGGACTCTCTGGGCGGCGCACCGTTGGAGCAGTGTTCTTCGCGCGGTACGGCGGCCTCGGAAGGATTACATTCCTTCACGTACTCGACGACCTTCGCGGACAGGGCCTCGAGGAAGAGCTCCTCGCCTGGGCGCTGGACGACCTAATGGCAGAGCCCGGCTCGGTCCAGAGGATCGTCGCTGAGCCGATGATCACGAGCCATGCCCGGCCTGAGCTGGCCTTCGAGGCTAGGGGGATGGCAACCGTGGAGCGGGAGATCATGCTGGCCAGTACCAATGGCAACGAGCCTCGCGGGCAGCGCATCTGGCCCCCTGTGCGGGGCCGGTCCATCGGTCGCGGGGAGGCTGCTCTCACCCGGCGAGGGAGCCTGCTGGTGCTGCGCGGTTTCAAGCCCGGTGATGCGACCGGGTCCGCGGCCGTCCTTCGCCTCGCCAACCAGGGTTCGGTTGACGGCCTGATCTATCCCGAGCTGCTTGACGAGCGCCAGGTCCTCGCCGCGGTCAAGGGGATCTGCGGCGGTAGCTGCGGCCGGTTTGACGCGCGGGCTTCGGGTGTGGTGGTTTCGCCGGAGGATGGGATCTGCGCGGTGGCGCTGGTTGCGCGCTATCCGGCATCGGACGCGTTCGTGGCCGAGGTAGCGGTCGTGCCGGATTGGCAGGGGCAAGGGCTAGGGTCGGCGCTCCTCGACCGGGCCCTGGGCACGTTGGCGGCTACCGGCTGTGAGCATGCCGCACTAGGGGTGACCACCGGTAACTTGCGCGCCCGGCAGCTCTACCTGAGCCGGGGCTTCAGACGTGTAGACACCTTCGTGTCGCACTACTGGCCCGCATAACACAAGGGGGAGATTGAGTGTACAGTGGACGCCTGCGAGATATCGCCGGTCTAGATGAGCTTTTCCAGGCTATCTTATCGCTTAAGGACACGGACGAGTGCTTCATGCTCTTTGACGACCTCTGCACGGTTGGCGAGCTCAAGGCGCTGAGCCAGCGGTTCCAGGTGGCCAGTCTCCTCGCTCAGGGTGCCAGGTATGAGGATATCGAGAAGCGCACTGGCGCGAGCAGTGCCACGATCAGCCGGGTCAAGCGGTTCGTGGACTACGGGGCCGGCGGGTACAAGCTAGCCCTGGAGCGGCGCAACCAGCCGGAGTAGCTTTGGCTCACGTATATACACGGATGCACGATTTCGGTCACCCGCGTCCCCCCGCGGGACCGGCTAGCCGTGACCTGAGGCTGGAGATCCGCTAACCCTTCCTGCCCCCAATGGCTATTGACGCATTCCTTCTGCGGTGGTAGACTGCATTTGGCTGTTTCGTTATCATGCTATCACATCATCTAGATAAAGAAATCCGAGCCAGGCAGGGATCTGATCCACCGCGGGGGGGAGTCCAGTGATGTCACGCTTTGCGCGGTCTACCGATGGCGCGCGGGAGCTACTATCCGGAGAGGCGGAGCGTCTTGAGGCCCTCTCTTTTCGGATCAGCAGGCTCTTTGCGTCTTGGGGCTATCGCTTGGTGGAGCCGCCGCAACTCGATCGGGCTGAGGTCTACGGGGAGCGGGCTGGAGGTCCCCGCGCTCCCGGGCTAGCCGGGTCGGCAGATCAAGAGCATCTGTACCGACTGCTGGATAGTGACGGTCAACTCCTAGCGCTACGTCCTGACCTAACCACCGGGGTAGCTCGCCTGGCTGCAGGGCTGCTAGGCGATACACAGGTCCCAGATTGCACACAAGCCGGTTGCGCTGACGCCGGTGCCCCCTTCGCACCTGCAGCGGATCTGCCGCTGCGGTTGCGCTACGAGGGAGACGTATTCCGGCGGTCTGCGAGCGGGAGCGGCCATGCCCGCTCGCAGCGTCAAGCAGGCGTAGAGATCATCGGCAGCGCCGAGCCTGAGGCTGACGCGGAGATCATCGCCCTTGCTTATGCCGCCGCTAGGGCAGCCGGCCTGGGCGAGCCACGGCTGGTGATCGGGCATGCCGGGCTGATTCATGGCGTAATAGCAGGGCTCGACTGCGCCGACGGCAAGCAAACAGGCAGTACCAGCAGGCGATGGCTACGTGATGCCCTCCAGAGGCGCGACCTGGTGGCCCTGGAGCGTGCCGCAGGCCCAGAACTGGCTGGGCTGTTCGCCGGAGGACCGTATCGTCCCGCGGATTCCGCAGCGATACTGGGCAAGCTGGCGGACCACTGCCGTGGTACTGAGGCGGCCGCCGCCGTAGACAACTTGCTGACCCTAGAGCGGCTGCTGGCGGCCTACGGCGTGCCGCAACCGTACTTGGACCTAGCTCTCCTGCGAGACCTGGACTACTACACGGGCATGGTCTTCGAGGTGCTGTCTCCAGCCGTTCCGAGCGCTATCGCCGGAGGAGGCAGGTACGATGGCTTACTGGCGCGCTTTGGCCGGCCCCTACCGGCGACGGGGTTTGCGCTAAGCCTCTGCACCGTCGCTCCATATGCCGTGGCTGCCCAGCGCTCTGCCGAGCGTCCCCGCCGCAATCTCGTAGCTTGGCTGGACCGTACCCGGGACGTAGCTCGTGGCCTGTCACTGGCAGCGGCCCTCCGCGCCGAGGGTGAAATCGTCGAGACGATGGCCGGTGCGCGCGACTTGTCCTCCGCCGTGGCCACCGCGGCCGCCCGCGCCGTCGATCGCCTGCTGCTGGTGGAGGGTGGCGGCTATCGCGAGGTCCGCCTCGGACGTGGAGCATCGCCGGCCAGCCGCGCCGCAGCCCAGGCGGCCGGACTAGGCACAGGCCTCGGCATCCACTAGCGCCTACGTCGGGAGGATCGCATGTTGCAGACCCAATATCCCAGCTTGGCTCTGCCCCGCGGACGCCTGTTCTCCGCATTACACGGCCTGTTAGCGGGCTCTGGTGCGCCCGTCGAGCCCGAGGACGGCGAAGCGCGAACTTTGGTCATCGAGCGCGCCGGATGGCGCCTGCTATTCGCCCGGCCGGGGGACGTCTCGTTGCTTGTAGAGCGCGGCGTGGCGGATTACGGGTGCACCGGCAAAGACCGCCTGCTCGAGCAACCAAGCGACGTGGTTGAGCTATTAGACCTTGGAGTGGCGAGGTGCCGCTTGGTGCTCGCGGTTCCTGTCGACCATCCGGCCGCGCACGCAGCAGTCAACCCCGGCCGCCAGGGAACGATTCGCAGCATCGCCACCAAGTACCCCCGCCTGGCACGGCGGTATCTAGAGGGTCTCAGGCTGCCGGCAGAGGTGGTCGTGATGCATGGGGCCGTCGAGAGCGCGCCCGCTTTGGGCCTGGCGGAGGCGATCGTCGACCTGGTGCAGACCGGGGCTACGCTCAAGGCCAACGGACTAGTGGAGGTGGACACGATTCTCGAATCGACCGCACGCCTGATCGCCAACCCTGCCGCCTATCGCCTGCGGCCGCCGGCCGTCGACGAGTGGCTTCGAGCGCTGCGGCGGGCCACGGAGGGCCAGGTACATGAGAACTGAGCAGACTAGCGGCGAGATCATCTGGTGCGGCACGGCGGAGGAGTACATTGCATCGGGCGCGGTCCTTCCCGGAGATCACGAAGCGGAGGCCGGAGTGGCGCGGTCCGTGGCCGAAATCATCGCGGATGTTCGCCGGCGCGGGCAACCGGCATTGCGGGAGTGGACCCGCCGCCTGGACGGAGCCGACTTGGCGCGCTTCGAGCTCACTCGGAGCGAGCTGACCGGGATGGCAGCAGGGGTTTCGGCTGAGTTGAGGGACGCCATGGCCGCCGCCGCCGCGCGGATTAGATCCTTTGCGCTTATCGGTCTTGGCTGCCTCCGCCCACTTCTGGGCGTAGATGCTGTGACAAGGACGATCACCGGCAGGCTGGCAGCGACGGAGTTCTGGTGTCCAGTGGGCCGGGCCGGGGTCTACGTGCCGGGCGGTAGGGCACCGTACGTTTCCTCGGTGCTGATGACCGCCATCCCGGCCAAGGTAGCGGGCGTGGACGAAGTGGTCATGTGCACCCCGCCGGGCGTCGACGGCGGCATCGCGCCGCAGATGGCAGTTGCTGCGGAGCTGGCCGGCGTGGACCGGGTGTTTAGGTTAGGCGGCGCGCAGGCGGTCGCGGCTATGGCGCTTGGCGCCGGGGAGGTGCCGCGGGTGGATAAGCTCGCCGGGCCCGGCAACGCCTATGTGACGGAAGCCAAGCGGCAGCTCTTCGGAGAGGTGGGCCTGGATGGCTTGGCGGGCCCGTCCGAAGTGGTCGCGGTCAGTGGACGGCCCGGCGGGGAGCGGTCTCTGGCGGATCAATTGCTTGCTCAGGCAGAGCACGACCCGTGGGCGTGCGCGGTAGGCGTGCTGTTGCCAGGAACCGACGCGGGAGGCGTGCTCCGAGAGCTGGCACAGGGTCTAGCTGATTTGCCGGAGAATCGAGCCGTGGTGGCTCGGGAATCGTTGTTGCGGCGCGGCGCCCTGATCCGTGCGGCGTGCCTGCCGGCGGCGGCCGCGATCGTCAAGCGCCTTTGCCCCGAGCACCTATGGGTGGACCTTGGCCGCCCCGACCTTGATGCCGTGTTTGCGGCCGAGGGAGCAAGGTGGGCAGGCGCCGTGTTCGTGGGCCCGCGCACATCGGTGGCCTACGGCGACTACATCGCCGGTCCGAGCCATGTCCTGCCGACCGGGCGCTCCGCGCGGTGGGGCTCGCCCTTGGGGCCGGTCGACTTCATGCGGCGCGTTAGCGTGGTCTCGTTGGACGGCCAGATGGCTGACGAGCTTCGCGGAGCGGCAACCGCAATTGCCTGGGCCGAGGGTTTCCATGCGCACGCGCGGTCCATGCGTGCGATGTCCGATGATGAGGAGAGGTGACGCCCCAGTGGTGAACGGAGACGCAAATCGCCAGGGCCAGTCCAACAACCGCGACAATCGCCTGGAACAGTCCAGCTGGGCCGCAGCGGCCAAGGAGGCGTGGCGCTCGGCTCTCGGCCCGGATAGGGTCCGCCAGCACGCCAACGAGAGCCCTTGGGAACTGCCCGCCGAACTCAAGGCGGAGGTACTGGACGTGCTGGCAGAGATGCCCTTCGGCCGGTACGACTTCGCCCTGAGGCCGTTGCTCTTGGAGGCTCTGGCGGGCTATACCGGCGTGCCGGCGGCGCAGATCATCCCAGGCAACGGTGCCGACGAGCTGATCCAGTTGTGCATGATGGCGCTTCCGGCGCCGGAAGGCCGGGTCGTCATCACCAACCCGACGTTCTTCGTATACCCATACACCGCCGGCGCGCTGGGGCGGACGGTCGTCGACGTGCCCTTGCTGCGGCCGGGTTTCACCCTCGACCTTGAGGGGCTCCGGCAGGCGGCGCGCCCGGGCGACCTCGTGTTTGTCTGCCGTCCCAACAATCCGACGGGCAACGTCTTTGCCGAAACCGGCGTCCGCTCCCTACTGGACCAGTGGGACGGACAGGGCGTCCGCGTGGTCATCGACGAGGCTTACTACGAGTTCTGCGGGAGCACTCTGGTCGACGAGGTCACCAGCGGCCGCCGGCGCGGCGTGGTCATCCTGCGCACGCTATCCAAAGCCTTCCGGCTGGCAGGGCTGCGCATCGGTTACGCGCTGAGCTGTCCCGAGTTGGTGCCCCTGCTTGAGCGCGCGCGGCTGACCTACAACCTCAGCGCTGCATCCATCGCCGGGGCGCTCGGCGTCCTCTCCCGGCCCGACCTAGCCCGCGAGACGGCTGCGCTGGTCGCCGGCGTGCGGCCGGCCTTCGAGAATGCTCTGACTACCATCCCCGGGGTCACCGTGTATCCGAGCGAGACCAACTTCATATTGGTCGACCTCCCATGCGCCGCCGCGCCGGTGCAGGAGCAGCTCGCGGCCAAAGGCATATTGCTGCGCAACTTCCCGGGAGACGAGGCGCTCTCCCGCAACCTGCGCATCACGGTCGGGGAGGCGGCGGCCAACGACAAGGTCGTCAGCGCTCTCGCCGCGGCTGTGGGCGGTTGCCCGCAGTGAGCACGCCGTCCCTAGAAGCAAACCGGGCAGAGGCCAGGCGCCGTACGTCTGAGACCGAGGTCTTGGTCCGCATAACTGTGCGCCAGGCTGGTCCATGCCTCATCGATACCGGGCACGGCATGCTTGACCATCTGCTATCTGCGCTGGCCCGCTTCGCGGGTTGGGGCCTCGGGATCGAGGCGCGTTCCGACTGTCACCTTACGGGCCCCCATCACCTGGCTGAGGATGTGGGCATCGCCCTGGGCGAGGCGCTCAGTACCCTGGTTTGGGGCCAAGGCCGCGTGCCGGTTGGGTCGGCCGCCCCGCTGGTCAGGCGCTTTGGGCAGGCGATCGTCCCCATGGACGAGGCTCTCGTGATTGCGGCAGTGGATCTTTCCGGGCGCCCCGGCTGCCACCTATACGGCATTGAGGAGCCGTTCTGGCTCGCCCTATGCCAGGGTTTGGCCAGCGCCGGCAGGATGACGCTACACCTGCGCAAGCTCGCGGGCGAGGATGACCATCACCTGATCGAGGCCTCGGCCAAGGCCCTCGGCACCGCGTTGGCGCAGGCGCTGGAGCCGGCCCCAGCAGATAATGATGTCGACGGCACCGTGCGATCAACCAAGGGGCGCGTAAATTTGGAGGTGCAGGTCGGTGTTTGAGGTCATCCCCGCAATCGACCTTCTGGGCGGCGACGTTGTCCGGTTGCGCAAGGGAGACCCAGGGGCGGCGACCATCTACCCCAGCGACCCTGTCCGGCTGGCCCAGGACTTCCGCGCCGCCGGCGCACGCCGCCTGCACCTCGTGGACCTAGATGCGGCGCTCGGCCGCGGGCCGCAGGCCCTCGGCCTGCTGGAGCGCATCGTGGCCCTGGGAAATCTGGACGTCCAGTACGGAGGCGGGATCCGTTCCTGCGCCCTGGCCCAGCAGGCTCTGTCCGCCGGCGCAAGCCGCGTGATCGCCGGTACCGCCGCCATGGAGCACGCTGGTTTCCTGGACGACCTTGCAGCCAGCTGCGGCGCGGAGCGGGTCGTGCTTGCCGTCGATGTCCGGGGTGGACGCCTACTTGTCCGGGGGTGGCAGGCGGATTCCGGTCGTGCGCTCGGCGACGCCTTAGAGCTCGCCAGGCGGGCCGGAGTGACGCGGCTGATGATCACCGACACAGCGGCCGACGGCACGCTCGGCGGCATCGACCCGTCGACCTGGGAGCAGGCCCTGGATCAGGGGTTTAGAATCATTGCCGCCGGTGGGGTCGGTAGCCTCGACGACATCAAGCGGCTAGCCGGCATGGCTCCTCGCGGGATCGAGGGCGTGGTGGTCGGCAAGGCGCTGCTCGATGGCATCTTCACTTTGGGCGAGGCCCAGGAGGCGGCGGCGGACACGAGGTTTGCCGCGCTGCACGGGGAGCGGGGACGATGAACGCCGGCAAGCGCTCTTTGGTCCCGGTCATCACGCAGGATGCCGTTGGCAAGGAAGTGCTCATGCTGGCGTGGGCGGATCGCGAGGCACTGAGCCGCACGATCACCGAAGGCACGGCGTGGTACTGGAGCCGCAGCCGTGGTGAGCTCTGGCACAAGGGTGAGACATCCGGCAATATCCAAAATGTGCGCGCCGCCTATGCCGACTGCGACGGCGATGCGGTCTTATTGCTGGTGGACTCTCCGGGTCCCGCATGCCATACGGGCAAACGATCCTGCTTCTTTCGCCCTCTTGACTTGGCCGCGGTATCGGGCCTGGCATGGTCTCCAGGCGATGCCCAAGACGACTCCCAAGATGACCTGGACGGGCAGGGGGGCTTGGGTTTTCTGGGCGAGCTACTGCGGGTGATCGCCGCAAGGGCGGCCTCGGGTGGGCCAGAGTCCTACGTCGCATCGCTGGTGCACGCGGCCGACCCAAGCCGCACGTTGCAGAAAGTCGGCGAGGAGGCCGTGGAGTTCGTGCTTGCCGCTACGGGCGCCGACCGCCGGCGTACGGTATCAGAAGCGGCGGACCTGCTGTTTCACCTGCTGGTAGCGCTGGAGTCACGTCAGATCAACTTGGCGGAGGTAATCGCCGAGCTGGAAGTCCGTCACCGCAGAGGTAATCGGTAGCGCGAGAAACTTCTTCTGCCTGCTGGACGTAGAGGTATAGCACAGAGGCAAGTAATTCCTCGTGGGTCCGACCGGCGGGACGCTCTGACGAGACGCGGTCCATTTCTCGCCCAATTAGCGGCAGAGCAGTCTGTGTGTCGATTCCCTGGGGAAGGCTACTTCGAGGGGTCGAGACGATGCCATTCGTGATATTCCTTATCGCCATCGTGCTGTTCGCGAGTTGGCGATTGAGCACGCGCTACCAGTACACCCGGAAGGCGCAGACCGTGTTACAGTGGTCAGCCGCAGGGTCTCTCGTTGCGGCGCTTGCTTTCTGCATGCTGCTCTTTCCCGGATTAAACCTGCTCTATCTGGCCCTCGCGGTCACAGGAGTGTTCTTGCCCCTCTACTCGCTTGTTGCCCTTGCCATCGTAGAGACATGGCGCAAGCGTCGGCAGGCCAAGTATGACGAAAACATCAAGGCGTTGCGGGACCAGGAAGAGGGCATCCTGGAGGAGATCACGCGCAGCCATCAGCAGATCGCCTTGGCCGAGCACAAACGCCAGACCCTGGAGGAGATCCACCGCGAGCGCCTTGGCGACCAGCGCCGGGTCCGTGAGTTTCTGGACCAGTGGGAGCGGGGCGAGGGACTGGCGAGGATCCGCTCGATCAAGGTTCAGGAGTGGCAGGAGGGCTTCTCAGGGCTGTCCCAGTCCGAGATTGACGCTAAGCGTCAGTCGCTACGCGCACAGCTTGAGGAGTTAGAGGCCAGCCGTTCCGGCGGCGGGGATCAGGAACGCATCGACCAACTGCGTGCGCAGCTCAGCGTGGCCAGCCTGGTAAGCTTGGGCGCGGTGCTTGGTAAGCCCAATGCCGAGCTATCGGAGCTGGAGAAAAAAACTGACGAGGCCAAGCAGCTCAAGGGCGATGCCGAGCGTCGCCTGGAGGCGCTGCGATATGAGTTGTCCGAGTGGGAGCGGCACCGCAACGAGTTCCTTGCGGACCGGATCGTGCTGGGCGCTTAGTCTATCGAGCCCGCGGCTTGGCCTGACGGGAGGTACCTCGATGAGCATTATCAGCTCCTACTCAACCAAGATCAAGGTGGCCCCTCGCGCGTCGCGCGGGGCTGGCAATAAGGGCGATCAGACGTGGCAGTTGCTTCACGAGGCGGTTATTGCTGCCGCGGAGGAGCTGTCCGGAGAGGTCCGTTCGGAGATCGCCGACTACAACGGCACCACCCGCCAGGTTGACTTCGCCATCGCCACGCCGGAGTTCCCCCGGGGCGTGGGCATCGTGGTTTCGCCCAGCGGCGAGGTGCGCTTCATGTACGATCACTACGGCGGGTATAAGCGCCAAGCCGAGAAGATCAGCGAGTTGGTCACGCAGCACTACACCACTTTGGCTGTCACCCGTGCCCTCCGGGCCCTTAACTACGATGTCGAGATACAGGAGCGCGGCCAGGGGACCGAGCGCCGCGTGCTGGTGCAAGGGGTGATGTAGGCGTGAGCAAGCGCATTGACGTTCAGATCAGCAAGGACGGGACCTTCCGGGCTGAGTTCTCCGGCTTCGCAGGCGATGATTGCATCGACCACGCCGAGCGGCTCCGTTCGGTGCTGGCTGGCTACGGCCTGATCGTCGACCCCATCGCGGTACAGCGCAAGGATCCGGCAGAGATAGCCGCGGAGATCGGCGAGGACGAGCAGGAGCCGGGTGAGGTGCGCCAGGAGGTGCGCCGTCCGAGGTGAGCCAGGCCAATCATCAGGCAATGGAGAGTCAGGTCACCGATAGGGCGACGGGCAGTGTCATGCTGGTGAGGATCTTTGGCGACCGGATCGAGATCACCGAGCAGGTGAGCGATGACCGCACGGATGCCTTTATTACGGAGTTGCGCCGGTTAGGCCTCGACGGCACAGTCGCCTTTAACACGCCCTGCGGTTAGCATGGAGGTGCGCCATTGTCCTGGTTGACCCAGATGGATACCAAATGGATCGAGGAAGGTCTGCTCAAGAGACGCAGCAACTACTCGCCGGTCATCTGTTTTGAAACCACCGATCCCAAACGCCTGCAGCAACTGCGGAGCTACATCGGCGCCGACCAGGAACTGCGCAGGTTTGATTACCTCTACGTGTACGACCAGTGGAACGGCCTCTTCAGGTTGTCGCCCTCGGGCCAAGGCCTTGCCGAGGAGCCCTACAAGAAGGCTCCCGGCGGCTCCGCGTTAATGCAGCGCTTGGGCGAGGACGGAGGCCCCATGACTCAGTTTAAGGCGGTGCTCAAAGAGGTCGATCCGTTTCTCAAGAAGCACCGTTCGATCTTTCTGATTCAGAATGTGGCCGAGCACCGCGAGGCTGAGACCGGCCTGCAGTCTGCGCTCCGCTCTTGGGCAATCGATCCGACGGTGATCAGCCGGGGGTCGATGATCTTCCTCGTGACCGCCGATGTCGACCGAATTCTTGACAGCTTCACCCGTGAGCTCGTCGTGATTGTCTCGGTGGACCCGTCGTCCCGCAACGAGCGCGAGCACATCACCACCGCGACCGCGCGTGAGCTTGAGGTGCAGTTGGACGAGGAGCAGCAGGCCGAGTTGGTCTTGGCGACTGCAGGGCTTAACTTGCACCAGATGGAGAGCATCCTGCTGGAGGCGTATTACACCACCAAGGGGTTTCCGCTGTTCGCGATCAAGAACCTCAAGTCGGGCCTGGTCAAGCGGTCGGGTGTCCTGGAGGTCAAGGACCCGGAGCTTGGGTTTGCGGATATCGGCGGCTATCACGTGGTCAAAGAGTTTATCCAGAAGTATGTGATCAACGTCTTGCGCTTCGCCGACCGCGCCAAGCGTTTTGCCCTACCGTTACCCCGGGGCATCCTGCTATTCGGTCCGCCCGGCACCGGCAAGAGCTTGTTTGCCAATGCATTGGCCCGCGAGGTCAACCTGCCGTTTATCAACCTGGTGACGGAGAACATCTACTCCAAGTGGCTGGGTGAGTCGGGGCAGAACCTCAAAAACGCGATCACACTGGCCGAGAAGATGTCGCCGGCCATTGTGTTCATTGACGAGATCGATCGGTTTGGCAAGCGCGGCGTGTCCTCCGACTCCGCCGGCGAGGAGACCAAGAGGGTCTTCTCGCAGTTCTTAGAGTGGCTTGGGCGTACGGACCGGCAATCGATCATCGTGGGGACTACCAACGTCCCGGATCACCTGGACGAGGCCTTCCTGCGTACCGGCCGCTTTGATTACAAGATCCCGTTCCTCTACCCCGGCGACGCCGCCCGACTGGACATCCTGCTGGTGCACTTGGGGATTAAGGGTGGCCATCGCGCCCGCGCCCCGGTCAGTATCAGCGACGAAGAGCTCCAGCGATTCATGGTGGAGGATGTGGTTCCCGTCACCCGGAACTTCTCCGGGGCAGAGCTTGAGGAGTTGGTGGTGCGCGCCAAGCGGCACGCCTTCGACCGTGCGGCGACCGGACTCGGACCGGGCGACTTCATCTCAGCTGCCCGTACGTTCCGAGTTGACGAGCGCCAGCGGCGAGACACCATTGAGACTTGCCTTGAGCAGGCTCGCAGGTTTACTGACGATCAGAGCTTCCTGGATAACCTGGAGAAGGAGATGGGCCTGGACCTCGAGGACAGCCGCTAGCCTGGCGCGAGCTCCCAACTGTGGGCGTGGGAGACGCATCCTGATGTGTCGAAGCGTGTCGAACAGGGGGGTGCGATCCCCAAAGGCAGGGGCAGGATGCTGGACGCCCTCGTCCGAAGACTGCAACACAACCCGACAATGGCAGGGTTGACCAGGGATGGTCAGCCAGCAGTCGGTGCAGGCGGGTCCCGGGACCTTCCGTCCGAGTCCCGGCACGGGACCGGACAATGGTGTAACACTAGCGGAGCCAAGCCGATCACTTCTCTTCCTGGTGAGGGTGTGAAGCATTGGTCTACGACGGCACTAACGGTCCTGCGGCGGGGCCGACCGCGCAGTCTCTCGAGCCGCAGGCACACGATCATCATCGCACGATGCAGGCGGAGAAGCTGGCCCACGACCTCGGCAATTACCTCACCGCCATCAGTGGTCTTGCTCAGGTGGGGCGGCTGCTCAAAGTGGCCGAGGCAAAAGACGCCTACCTTATGCGTATCGAGTCAGCCGTTGAAGACATGGCCCGCATGATCCGTGAGATCCTTGCCAGCCGTCCCACAGACCTCCGCGAGCTTACCGACGCCCAGGGCCTTCGCGATCTCGTGCAGGAAATCGCCGGCCTCCTGCAGCCCCAGTTTGCCGCCAAGGGCGTTACACTGCTTGTCCAGGTAGGGCGCGGCATCCCGCCGTGCCGGCTAGCGCGGACACCGTTTAAGCAGGTCCTGGTCAATCTGATGGACAACGCGCTGCGAGCCACGCCGGCTGGCGGCAGGGTCACGCTCAAGGTTGGCCCCGCAAAGTCGCCCGCAGGAGCACACATCAGGGTAGAGGACACCGGCGTAGGCATACCTAAGCAACAGCTGAGCCAGGTGTGCAAGCCGGGCTATACCACCAGGGCTGATGGGTACGGTCTGGGATTGAGCGTCACCCAGGAGATCGTGGAGATCATGCATGGCGGCAGGCTGTGCCTGCGCAGCCGCACTGGCGCCGGCACGACGGTACACATCTACTTGCCCTGCTAGCTAGGGGGACCCACCTCTCAATGTCTTCACTCGATCTGCTTGATTTGCTTGGTCAATCTGAGGCCTATTTGGCTCGCGCGCAGCGCGGCTATGGCGCAGGCATCTGGCGGGCCGTCAAAGGTGGCTCCCCTCCAGATGAGGGTGCGCATCATGACAGGATCGAGCGGATCCTGGCGGACGACACTGTTCTGGTCAGGCTGGAGGCGGCGTACCGGCGCGAGGGGATAGATGCCCTAGTAAGGCGGCGGGCGGCGCGCTGGCTGTCGGCGGCTCTGGTCAGCCAGATTGACTCCCAAACGGGAGCCCTAGCACGACGTCGCCAGACAGCCGCCTTGTTGGGGTCGTTTTCGGGCGCAGTCGGGCGGGAGAGGCTTGATGTGGACGGCCTGCGGGTGACCCTTGCCCGAGACAATGACCGTGGACGACGTGAGCAGGCATACCGTGCGCTGACTGGACTAGCGCAAAGCTTGCTTCCCATTGTCCACGAGGGCGTCGCCCTCGCTGCCGGTGCATGGTCCAAGGACCGGCCCGGTCGAGATACGACCTTCTGGCGTCAGCCGCTGTCCCCGTTTGCCCTGGATTGGCCAGAGATGGACCTGCCGGGGATGGTCGCCAGTTTCTTGGCTCAGACGGAGCCGTTGCTGGAGAGGTTTCACCACCTGGGCACCAGAGGCGGCGGCGTCAGGAGCCTTCAGCCGTGGGATTGGGAGCACGCCGTATTGCAGCTGGCGGCGCCGTACGAGCGGTATTTCCCGCCGGCCGATCACGCAGCGTCGTTGGCGAGGGCAACACGTGCCTGCGGGCTGATCATTGACACTCAGCCGCTGTCATTGGAGCTCGCGCCCAAATGGCTGCCGCAGGCCAACTCTGGATGGCCGGCGACGGATTGGCTGGCGGTTGGGATGTCGCGTGAGTCGAGAGCCGGCTCAGGTATCGAGGCGAGCCGCCTGCTTCGCCCGGAGCTCGGGTTGGCCGTTGACGGACGGCTCGGGAGCCAAGCCTCACTGGGGTCGCTGGCGCGCGCCACTGGCACGGCCCTCGGCGTCCTGCTCTGCCGCGCGGGATACCTTGCAGAGCGGCGCATCGCCGGCGGCATCGACCCAGCTGCCGTGACACTCGCGGCTCTCCTGACCGAGCCCAACTTCTTGGCGGGCCAGACAAGCATGCCCCGCAGCGAGATCAGCAGCTACTTGGCCGTCGGCAGCCTGGAGGCAGGAGTATTGAGGGCCGTTAGGTTGCGCAGGATCGCGGCCCTTGCCGCGGCCGCCTGGCAGGTCGTCCTGGCGCCCGGCACGGACCCGGGCCCTGTCGCGGCTCACTGGCTACGGGAGGCTACCGGCGTTACCTGGGACGGCGGAGTGGCCGGGCTGGACCTGGCTACTCTGGTCGATCTCGCGTACTGGCCTGCCACTTTCCTGGCGGAGTTGGCGAGAGGGCAGATCGTTGGCTATCTCAGGCGCGAACATGGCAGGCTCATGGGTGAGCGGCGCACTGGCGAGTGCCTGGTGGAGTGCTTCTGGCGCTATGGCGGGTTGGCGACCTCGACCCGTGCCATTGAGCTGGCCACTGGTCATGCGCTGGATGGGACGGCCGAGGCGGAGACACTGCTCCGTGAGGCAGGTATGTAAACATCGGTGCCGAACCTGCCGATGAGCGGGAATGTGTCGAATTAGTGGCGAATTGGCATAGGTCCGGCGGACAAGCCCGGACCGAGCAAAATACACCGAAGGGTTAGGTGGAAGATGGGCGAGCTTACTTCACTATTCAGGCCAAAATCTGTCGCTGTGGTTGGGGCGTCCAAGACCCCGGGCAAGATCGGCCACTCCGTTCTTGCCAACATCATCGCCAGTGGTTACCAAGGTGAGCTCTACCCGATAAACCCCCGCGAGACGGAGATCGCCGGCATCCGGTGCTACCCCGATATCGCCTCCCTCAAGGATAAGGTTGAGGTTGCTGCGATTGCGGTTCCGCCTGCGGCGGTCATCGACATCGCTGAGGAGTGCGGGCAAGCGGGCGTCAAGTTTCTGATCGTAATCACTGCCGGGTTCAAAGAGTCGGGAGCGGCCGGCGCCGAGCTTGAGAAGCAGCTGGTCGGCGTGTGCCGTAAGCACGGCATGCGCATGGTCGGGCCCAACTGCCTCGGCCTGATGGACAGCCATACCCCGTACAATGCGTCGTTTTCCAAGGACTCACCACTCAAAGGCGAGATCTCGTTCCTGTCGCAGAGTGGCGCACTCTGTCTGGCCATCCTCGACTGGAGTTTCGCTGAGGGGCTCGGCTTTAGCAGGTTCGTCAGCCTCGGCAACAAGGCCGACTTGACGGAGGCCGACTTCATCCTTGACGCGGCAGAGGACGACTACAGCCGGGTCGTGCTCGCGTACTTGGAGGATATCGTCGACGGCCGGCGGTTCCTGGAGATCGTGGGCGACGCCACCCGCAAGGCTCCCGTGGTGATCCTCAAGGCAGGCGTAAGCCAGTCTGGCGCGCAGGCCGCATCGTCGCACACGGGTGCGCTCGCCGGCAGCGACCGGGCGTATGATCTGGCCTTCCGCCAGTCGGGCGTCGTCCGGGCAAAGACGATGGAAGAGCTGTTTGATCTGGCGATGATCTTCACCACTCAGCCGCTGCCGAGGGGCTCCAGGGTCGCGATCGTGACCAACTCCGGCGGGCCAGGCATCGTAACGACCGACGCCATTGAGGGTCTCGGCCTGACCATGGCGCGTTTTGCGCCGGAGACCATCGAGTCGCTGCGGCCGGGGTTGCCGGTGACAGCTAACCTCTACAACCCGGTCGATGTCATCGGGGACGCCGACTGGAAGCGTTATGCCTACGCCGTAGAGCGCGTCCTGGCCGACCCCAATGTCGACGCCCTGATCGTGCTGCTCACGCCAACCGCAGTGATCGACATTCCGGAGTTGTCGCGCTTCCTAGTCACGCAGCGGGCCCAGCACCCGGACATCCCGATCATCACCAGCTTCATCGGCGGCCGCGGCATCACCGAGGGCGCCAAGATCCTATCGGCCGGCGGCATCCCCAACTACGTGTTCCCGGAGCGCGCCATTGCAGCGCTGCGCGGGCTGGTGGAGTACGCCGACGCCATCAAGCGGCCGCACTACATGGGCACGACCGACGCGCCCGGCAAGAAGCCCGCCGTGGTCAGGGCGATCTTCGACGCGGTCCGCGCCGATGGCCGCACGGCGCTCCTCGGTTCCGAGTCCGCAGCCGTCGCGGCGGCATATGGCATCCCGGTACCAGTGCTCAAGCTGGCTAAGACAGCTGATGAGGCAGTCAGGTACGCCGATGAGGCCGGCTACCCGGTGGTCCTCAAGGTGGCTTCGCCGCAGATCCTGCACAAGACCGACGTCGGCGGGATCAAGGTCGGCGTCAAGTCGGCGGACGAGGTCCGCGAGGTCTTCGCGGCGATCATGAGCAGCGTAGCCGAGAAGGCGCCCGACGCGAAGGTCTACGGCATTGAGGTGCAAAACATGCTCCCAGCCGGCCGGGAGGTCATCATCGGTCTATCGCGCGACGCGACCTTCGGGCCGATGATCATGTTCGGCATGGGCGGCATTCTGGTCAACTTGATTCAGGACGTCTCCTTCCGGCTGGTGACCGGGCTGACCCGTGAGGAGGCCCACAAGATGGTTACCGAGACCAAGGCCTACACCTTGCTCAAGGGCTTCCGCGGTGAGGCTCCCGGCGACATCGAGGGCACGGTCGACACCATCTGCCGCATCGCCGCGCTGGTGTCCGACTTCCCTGAGATCAGCGAGCTCGACATCAACCCGCTGTTCGTGTACAACGACAGCGTCAACGCGCTGGACTGCAAGATCACGCTGGAGTAGCACAAGTATTAGCACCTAGAGTAGCAGCGAGGGGACCTGCTCCGAGGAGGAGCAGGTCCCCTGTGTTTGACAGCCGGAGCCTCGCTCACCTAGCTAACTGCTATCCCCGGCGGGCGGGGCAACGCCTCAACGTGGCGCTATCCCTAGAGCGGCGCGAGCCTCGGAGCCTACTGCAGCCATTGCCTCGTCGAGCTTGGCCGGATCTCCCCCGCCGCCCTGGGCGAGCTTGGGAGAGCCGCCGCCCCTTGCGCCAAGGATCTCCGCTGCCTGCCGCAGCAGCCTCCCCGCGTCGACGGAGGCCACATTTTCTGATCGGGCGAACACCAGCCGTGGCACTGCGCCTCCCACAGCAAGTAACGCGACCATGCCCGGCTGCCGGCAAATTGCGTTTGCGAGTATCTTAAGCTCGTCTGGGCCGAGGTCGGGCCGGATGGCAACCACTAGGCTGCCCTGCGGCAGCGTCTCGGCCGCCGCCGCCAGCGCTTGCGCCTGGTAGTCAAGCAACTCAGCCCTGGCTGCGGACAGCTCCCGGCGCAGGGCATCGCCATCCGCCAGCTTTCGGAGAGCTTGGTCTACCGCTTCGCGCTCGTGGGCGGTCAGGTAAAGGGCGAGGCGGCGGAGGTCGTCGTGGCGGCGGCGTGCGGCCGACAGCGCCCGGTATCCGCAGGCAAACTCAAGCCTGATGCTGTCGCGGATCTTCTCCCACCGGCTGATGGTAATCATCCCGACCTGGCCCGTCCGAGAGACATGCGTCCCGCCGCAGGGGGATAGATCGAGCCCTGCGATATCGATGACGCGCCAAGTCTCGCCGCCCTTGGGTGCCGGGCCGCGCTGGCGTACCCGCAAGCCCATGCCTTGGGCAGGGTCAGCGCTGTCGGTGCTGTCGCCGCCTGCAGGGACAAGCCGGATCTCGACCGCCCGGTCGGCAAACACCTCAGTGTTGGCTAGGCGCTCAAGCCGCCCGGCGTAGAGTTCCATCGCCTCCGCGGTCGCGAGGTGTACGGGGTCGGCCTGCAGGTCGACCGTGGCGGTCTCTTCTCCGAGGTGGAAACCAGTGGTCGCTGCCCCGAAGTCCCTCATCGCTACCGCCGACAGGATGTGCTGCCCAGTGTGCTGTTGCATCAGGTCGAAGCGGTGGTCCCAGTCCAGTGCGCACCGGACTCGCTGCCCTCGCAAGAGCGGCGGCGCTGCGTCAGCATCAGAGCCACGGTCATCTCCGCCCAGATAGTGCAGCACGACTCCTGTACTCCGGGCGGCTTGCCCGGCAGCCAATACCGGCAGGCCGGCCAGGGTGCCGCTGTCCGGGGGTTGCCCGCCGCCGCCCGGATAGAATGCAGTCTGATCGAGCTCCACCGCCCACACGGTCCCAGGCGGGGGGGCGTCGTCGTTGCCTTGGCCCGGCCACGTGCCGGAATCGTCAACTCCGCCGCCATGTGGCTCCGGCTCTCCGGCCCGAGTGACACGGCTGATCGCCAGCACCTCAGCCTCGAAATCCTTGACTGTTGCGTCCTCGAAGTAGAGCAGGCGGGTGGGGCGGAGGCGGAGGGTCTCCCCACCGCCTGCGGCACCACCCATTACCGTGGCCTCCAGACGGCGCGCGAGCTGCGCCTGGCCGAGCCCAAGCCGCCTACGACGACCGCTAAGCCCACGCTGGGCACCGCTGCAAAGCCGGCGCCTGCAGCCGTCAGCAGGTAGACCAGGGCCTTGAAGCCGGCGCGGAGATCTGGCAGGTAATCAGGGTAGCTCAGCCCTTGCTGGTAGTAGAACCATGCCATGTACAGCCCAAGTCCGTACATCACCAGCGTCGCCGTCCATAGGGCACCGAGGCCGGCGGTCGTCCGCAGGCCGATATCGAGGTCCCGGCAAATCCAGGCCCCGACGAGCCCGGCGACGGTGACGAGGGCGGCCCCCTCAAGCAGCCGCATCGTGATAAACGCCTTGATCTGGTACTCGGAGTTAAACGCGGAGAACGAGTAGCTGAGGCCTCGGGCCCAGCTGTACACCCCATAGAACAGGACGAAGAAAAGCGCCGCACCAAGTACCGGTCCCCAGAGGCGTGGCGGCTTGGCCATCAGTGCTAGCAGCAGCAGCGGCAGCAACGCATACGCCGCGGCTTTGGCTAGGCGCCCGGCGCGCCGGGAAGCCAGCCCAGCCGACTGAGCGCGCTCCCGCTCGGCGCGCTCCTCCTGCATGAACCCATCTGCCATTTGGCGGGCCTCGTCGTACCGCCCTGCCTCAAGCCGCTCCCGTGCCGTGGTCACGGCGGCGGGCAGCGTGTCGGCCCCACGGCCGAGACCGGTAAGCAACGGCGAGAGGCGGGCCCGCGCGGCGGCCGCGGCAACTGCCCGCGCCGCCTGCCACGCCGCCGTAGCCTGCAACCAGTCGGCTAGGTGGGTCCCGAGGGCGTGCGTCGGAACCCCAGCGCCCAGCAGAGCCGTGATCGTGGGTGCAACATCCATCTGCCTTACGATGGGCCAGTCCCCGTCGGCGGCTCCAGTCCCGCCTGCAGCCGGGCGCACGATCCCCCTACCGGCCAGAACCAGCGGGATCTCTAACACAGCCGGCTCCCAGCCGCCGTGCCCGCCCGCGTCGACGTGGCCGTGGTCGGCGGTCACGAGGACGGTGGTGTAGGTTAGATCCAGCAGCGAGAGCAGCTCACCGAGGTATCCGTCGACAATGAGGGTTTCCGCAAGGTACTCGGGGCTCGCTCCGCCGAAGGCATGTCCCTTGTCGTCGGTGCCCGAGAAGTACACCACGGTCAGGCCTGCTGGACGCCCGCCGGCCGCAAGCAGATGTTCCCGCGCCAGGTCGCGCACCGCGAGATCGTGCACCCCCGCGGCGTCTTTATCGGCTGCGGGTGCGGCGCTGCGGTCAAGATGGGCGCCGTACAGACCGGTCCACCCGTCCCAGCCAAAGAAGGCCGTCGGAACCCCTGCGCGACGCGCCGCGGCGAACATGCTGTCGATGGCGATGGGTCCCTCATACCAGTTGGTCGTCACTCCGTGCACTACCGGGGGTGCGCCGGTGCCGAGCACGGCCCCGCCAGGTAGAGATAACGACGGCTGCTCCGCCAGCGCGATCAGGTTGGTCGCACCGTCGCGCAGGGAGCTAAGGTTGGGCATCCCGCGCGAAGCGTCCACCCGCAGACCGTCGACTACGAAAAGCACGACGGACTCGGACAGGGCGGGCACGGCGATATCTCCGAACGGCAGGGGCCTAGTGTAGGGACTGCTGTAGCCAACCACGCGATCCCAGACCTTGTACAGCAGTGACTGGGCGCCATAGCCGCAACCGGCGAGCAGCGCCAGGACCAGCACAAACGTCATGCCAACGTGCAGTGGCCCTGGGCCGCGGGCGCGGCCGGGCATGTATGTGTACCTATGGGGACGTGCGTTGCGCAAGTTCACGAGACGCCGGCCTCCTCGGGACGAGTACTAGAACCACGGACCTTTGGGCTTGGCACTGGGCTTGGGCAACGGCCGTCCCTCGTGCCGTGGGATGTACACCCGGCCATCTTTGACCACCAGATGCCCGTCGCGCCAGACCATGCTCACCTTGAGCAGGTCGTTGAGGTCCTCGTCGGGGCGCCCGTCAACCACAAGCACATCGGCCAGCTTGCCGGGCTCCAGCGTGCCGAGCAGGTTGCCCATGTCGAGGATACCGGCGTTGACCCGCGTGGCTGCCTCAAGCGCCTCGGTAGTCGTGAAGCCGGCCTCGGTCAGGAGGCGAAGCTCCTCAACGTAGGCCTCAGGCAGGTACCGGAACCAATCCATCACGATATCCGTGCCGACACCAATGAGCACCCCTGCCTGCTTCATGCGCCGGACCACCTCGAGGTTGGCTTCCTTGGAGAACGTGAAGCGGCGTGAGGTCGACCCGAAGTACCCGCCAAACAGGTCAAAGATAATCGTGTAGGGGATCAGCGTCGGCACGGCCTGGATGCCCCGCTCCGCCATCTTGCGGATTGCCTCATCGGTGCGGGGCAGCGGGTGCTCAATCGTGTCGACCCCCGCATCCACCGCCCAGTCGATGTAGAACGTCTCCGCGTCGCACATCACCTTGAGGCCGAGCGTGTGTGCCTCGTCGACTGCGGCGGCGAGCTCCTCGCGCGAGAAGTGGCTGGCGACCTTGATCACGTCCGCGCCCCGCTTGACCATCTGGCGGACGGCGTCACGCCACTCGTCCGGCCCAGAAACCTCCATGATCTCGCCGACGCCTGTCGCTACCGGGCTCAGGCGCTCCGCCCCATGGCCTCCGGTACCGGTGATCAGGTTGCCGCAGGCAAAAACCCGTGGCAGCGGCAGCCGGTTGTCGGCAATCCAGGCCTTAAGCCGGAAGGGGATGTCATCCCTGGAGGCTGCATCGCGGACGCTAGTGATGCCCGTCTCGACCATGTACCGCAGGCGCTCGATCGCCCGCAGGGTAGCGTCGCCGTGGCTCTGGGCCACCTCCATCGGCAGCCCCGGCTCGGTGTAGGTTAGGTGCGTGTGGGCGTCGATGAGGCCGGGCATCACGGTGTGTCCAGTCACATCGTGGACAACAGCATCGTCGGGCCAGGTCTGATTGCCAGGAGGCAGGACGGCCTCTATTTGGTTGCCCCGGATGATGACGGTGCCGTCGCGCGCAGGCTCGCCGGTTGCGGTGAACACCCGGCCGCCCGCCAGTGCGATGGTTTGATCGTTGGCGGTATCCCTGGCGGCCCTGGGCAAGCGGCGCGGGTCGTCAGACACGGGTGTGCTTTGCGCTATCCACTTATCTCGCTCGCGGAATGAAATGCCGTCGGAGTCCATAATGTCCCTCCCGAACCATATCACTAGCTGAGGTTGCGCTCACCAGTATGTGCAGATTCGGGACCAGGACCGAGCGAACCTCCCCAGAGCGGTCGGTGGGGTTGGCGCCAAGGAGCTACGGGCCCGCGGGGCGCCCCGCAGGAATCGGATTTCCCCTTAACGAAGGGGCGGATGCAATCATGTGGGCAGGTTACCCAGAGTTACTTAGTGTCGTTAGTGTCGTTCCAGCAAAGGGGGGGACCGTTTGCAGACCAAGGAGTTCCTACGCCGACTGACGGAGGGTGTTGGAGTCTCCGGGCACGAGCATCACCTAAGCAGTGTGGTGCTCGAGGCTCTGGGGCCATACGCTCACCGGGTTGAGGTCGACGCGCTGGGCAACTGTATCGCAGTGCGCCAGGGCGAGGCTCGGGGCGAGGGCGGAGGAGAGGCAGCCGGCGAGCGCGTCAAGATCATGCTCGCGGGACACGTGGACGAGATCGGACTAATGATCACCAAAATCGATGAGCATGGTTTCTTGCGCATCGCTCAGGTCGGAGGGTTTGACCCGCGCACTCTGGTGGGTCAAGAGGTCACGGTGCACGGCCGCCGGGCGTTGCCGGGGATTATCGGTATCAAGCCGCCGCACATCATGTCGGAGGACGAGCGCCGTAAGGCAGCCAAGCTCGAAGAGTTGTTCGTTGACATCGGCATGGACGCCGCCGCGGCCGGCGAGGTTGTGTCGGTCGGCGATATCATCACCCTCAGCCGCAGGTTCATCGAGCTGCACGGCGACGTCGTGGCCGCCAAGGCCATGGACGACCGTGCGGGGGTGGCGGTGCTACTGGAGTGCCTCCGGCGCCTCTCCCAGATGCGCCACGAGGCAGACGTCTACGCGGTGGCGACCGTGCAGGAAGAGACTAGCTTCGGCGGCGCAATCACCGGGGCATGGGCGATCCAACCGGACATCGGCATCGCCATCGATGTCGGGCACGCAGGCCCCGGCCTACCCGGTCCCGATGCGATGGAGCTGGGCAAGGGGCCGGCGATTGCCATGGGCGCCAACATCCACCCGCGGATCCACGAGCTGTTGACCCGCACCGCGCGCGAGTGCGGCGTTGCCTACCAGGACGATGTGGAGCCGGCCGCTACGGGCACCGATGCCTGGCCGATGCAGATCAGCCGGGCGGGCGTGGCGACGGGGCTCATCTCCATCCCATTGCGGTACATGCACACCTCGGTCGAAACCGGCAACATGCGCGACATCACCGAGGCCGGGCGGCTGCTGGCCGAGTTTTGTGCCCGCGTCGACCGCGCCTTCGTGGAGGGATTGCGATGGAGCTAGACATCAAGCGGCTGGCGGACATCCGCGGGGTATCCGGGCAGGAGCAGGACGTGCGGGCGTACTGCAGGGATCTGGTTTCCGGGCACGCGGATGAGATCTTCTCGGACACCATCGGCAACCTCTACGCCTACCGGCGGGGCACTCAGGACGGGCCCGTAGTGATGATTGCGGCGCACATGGACGAGGTCGGTTTCCTGGTGCGCGGCGTCGACAAGGAGGGCATGGTCCACTTCGCCAACGTCGGTGGCATTGTGCCTGCTCAGCTTCCCGCCAAGGTCGTCCGGATTGGCCCCAGCGCAGTCCCGGGTGTGATCGGCACCAAGGCCGTGCACCTACAGCAACCGGACGAGCGGACCAAGCCCTTCGACCCCAAGAATCTGGTGATCGACATCGGCGCCAAGAGCAAGGAAGAGGCGCTCAAGCTAGTCAAGCTCGGCGATCAAATCACTTGGGATGTGGAGTTCGGGCCGTTCGGCAACGGGCTCTGGAAGGGCCGCGCCCTCGACGACCGCGTCGGATGCGGCGTGCTTGCGGAGGTAATCCGGTCCGGCGACTACGCCTGCCCGGTGTACGGCGTGTTTACCGTGCAGGAGGAGATCGGGTTGCGTGGCGCAAGGATCGCCGCCAACCGGATCATGCCGCAGATCGGCATTGCCCTAGAGGGCACTGTCTGCGCCGATATACCCGGCGTCGAGACCCACGGGCAAGTTACGCGCGTTGGGCGCGGGCCGGCGGTCAGCTTCATGGACGGTGGGACGATCCATCACCCGGCGTTGCGGCGCCTCATCGTCGCCGTCGCCGAGCGCGAGGGCATCCCCTATCAGTGGCGCGAGGCCACCGGCGGCGCCAATGATGCGGCTGCGATGAGCCTGGCGGGGGCGGGCGCGATGGCGTGCGCGGTGTCCGTGCCGTGCCGGTACATTCATTCGCCGGTAGCGGTGTGCAGCGAGAGCGATTTCCGTGGTGCGGTCCGGTTGGTCCGCGCTTTGGTCGAGAGCATCGGCAGAGGGGAGCTGAAGGTATGAAAGAGCTTATCCGCAACTTCACCCAGGCCTATGGGCCGGCGGGACACGAGACACAGGTATGCGAGGTCATCCGCCAGGCTGTAGCAGGGTATTGTGACCGGACCAGCACGGATGCGCTGGGCAATCTGATCGCCTTCCGGGCTGGCACCGGCGAAGCCGGCGGGGGCAAGCGCCACCGGGTAATGCTGGCCGGGCACATGGATGAGATCGGCGTGGTCGTCACGCACATCGACGAGCATGGCTTCCTGCGGTTCACCAACGTCGGCGGCGTCTCCCCGCACGTCCTGCTTGGCCAACGCGTGGAGTTTGGCAACGGCCGCGTCGGCTCGATTGGCACCGAGCGCGTGGATGAGATCAAAGACCTCAAGCACGACAAGATGTTCATCGACGTGGGGGCCAAGTCGCGGTCAGAGGCTGAGGAGTGGGTCTCGGTCGGCGATGTGGCGACTTACCAGCGGGGGTTGGTGGAGATGGGCACCAGGCTCAGCTCCAAGGCGATGGATGACCGCATCGGTTGTGTGATCATCGCCGAGACGCTGCGCAGGCTCAAGTCGTGCCCGCACGACGTCTACGCGGTGTTCACGACGCAAGAGGAGGTCGGTCTGCGCGGTGCGCGGGTCTCGGCCTACGGCATCGACCCGACCTTCGGTATCGCCTTCGACGTCACCGGGATGAACGATACCCCTAACCTCAAGAACATCCTCAACATGAAGCTCGGTGGCGGAGCGTCGATCAAGGCCAAGGACGCCTCGGTCGTGGTGCCGCCCAAAGTCCGGGATCTGATGGTACGCACCGCGCGCGAGAATGATATCCCATACCAGCTCGAAGTGCTGCCCTCGGGCGGTACAGATACTGGCGCGATATTGCTGACGCGGGCCGGAGTGCCGGCAGGCTGCATCAGCGTGCCGACCCGGTACATCCACACCCCAGTGGAAACCATCGAGACCAGCGACGTCGAGGCCTGCGTCCAGCTCGCAACCAAGCTCCTCGAGGGGCCGCTGGAGCTGTAGCAGGCGGAGATCAGAGGCGATAGTTGTGGACCAAATAAGCTTAGGTGTTTGCGGTCCTGGGGGCGGCTCTGCCCCCAGGATCATCGTAATCGGTGCCGGCGGGGCCGGGCTGTGCGCAGCCCTCGCCGCGCGCGAGGGTGGCGCCGAGGTGCTGCTCCTGGCCAAGGCGCCCTTGGGTATGGCAAACTGTACGGCCTACGCCGGCGGCGGGTTCACGGGCCCGATCGACGGGCTCACGCCTGAGGAACACATAGCCATGACCCGCGAGGTTGGGCGTGGCCTGAGCGAGCCGCACATGCACGAGGCGGTCAGCGAGGGCGCCGCCGAGGCGTTTATCAAGCTGCGCGCGTGGGGCGTCCGCTATGACACGCGTCGAGGCGGGCTTTCTGTGTCGCGGTACTCCCGCGGCGGCCTGCTGGGCGGCACCGGCATGACCCTGCCCCTGCGCGACCGGGCCATCGCAATGGGCGTCGAGGCGCGAGTCGGCCCGGTCGTCACGGCGATCCTACGGGCGGACGGCGGGCACGGCCCTGTAGCCGGAGTGGAGTTGTACGACCCTGCGACGGGCGAGGTCAGCCGCGAAGCGGCGGATGGTGTGATCGTGGCGACCGGCGGGGGCGGCGCGGCGTTTCCGCGCAGCGACAACCCCGCGCGCATCACCGGCGACGGCTACCGTTTGCTGTGGGATGCCGGCGTTGAGCTTTACGACATGGAGTTCGTTCAGTGGTACCCGCTTGGCTACGCGGAGCGCGGCTTCCCGGTGTGGATGATCGGCCTACCGATCGTGGACCATGTGCCTCTGGAGAACAGCGACGGGGACAGGTTTTATGAGCGGCTGCTCACCGAGTGGTCACTGCGGGGCGGCGCCCAGGCCAACCTCTTTGCCCGCGACCGCTCGGCGGTCGCCATTGCCCGCGAGTGGCGGGCGGGGCGCGAGGTCGTGCTGCGCTACGACTTAGCGGACCGGGACAAGTTGAGTCAGATTGACCCTCTGGCCGCCACGCGCTTCTCGGCGGCGGGCGGGGCCGGGCCTCGTCCAGTGCGCGTCGCACCCTTGGTCCATTACTTCTGCGGCGGTGCCGTGGCGTCGCCGGACGGCCGGACGGCCGTGCCTGGCCTGTATGCTTGCGGCGAGGTGGTTGGCGGCTTCGACGGCGCCAACCGCATGGGTGGCAACGCTCTGACTGCCGTGACCGTGCTGTCACAGCTGACCGGCAGGCGTGCGGCCGCTGACCTGCGGCGCGCGGTCACCGCGGGCTCTACCTCCCGTCCGGCCGACGCAGCCACCGCCGCAGGCACGATTGCCTGCGGCAGCGTGGCCAAGCTAGCCGCGATCTGGGCCGACAACGCGGCTGAGCGCGCTGTACCGGCGCCGAGCGGGGCGCAGTTGCGCCAGCGCATCCAGGCGGCAATCGGGGCCGGGCTCGGCGTGGTTCGCACGGCGGAGGAGCTTCGCGACTGCCTTGCTGCGCTGGGCAGCGCGCGTGAGCTGCTAGCGGATGCGACTCCAGTGACGGCCGCAGATCGTCTGGCGGCAGTAGAGTGCCTCGCAGTGCTCCTGACGGGCGAGATGGTTGCCGTGGCGGCGCGGCAGCGCCAGGAGAGCCGCGGCGGTCACTTCCGTGAGGATTACCCCCAGGAGGACGCGGCGTGGACCAAGCACATCGTGTTGACGCCTTCAGGCGTGAGCGGGGACGCCCTGGAGCCGGCGGGGCTGGAAATGCGCGAGGCGCTAGTTGGCGACGTTGCGCCGCCGGTCGGTGTATAATAGGACACGCTATGCGGTGATGATGACGTCCTTGAGGAGGCTTGGCAGTTGAAGGAACAAGTGCAAGAGGTACTCAACACGATCCGGCCGCGGCTTCAGGCTGACGGCGGCGATGTCGAGTTGGTTTCGGTTGACGAGGGTATCGTCAAAGTGCGCCTGACCGGCGCTTGCGGCGGCTGTCCGTTTGCGACGATGACTCTTAAAAACGGCATTGAGGCCGTGCTCAAGCGCGAGATTCCCGAGGTTCGGTCGGTCCAGCAGGTCGGCTAAGCTGGGGAAGAGACATCGAGCAACGGGGCGGGCCAGGCGGCCCGCCCCGTTGCCTTGACCATTGTGACTTACCCCGATTTTGCGGTTGCGTTTGCGTCGCGCCGGGCCAAGGCTTATAATTGCTGTTGATGCTGCGCCTGTAGCTCAGTGGATAGAGCACCGGCCTCCGGAGCCGGGAGCGTAGGTTCGATCCCTACCAGGCGCGCCATTTTTATGCCCTTTTTTGCGCCCTAGCAAGCAAGCTCCGGAGCGCCACTTCCAACAAGACGCTCGGCGGCCTTGGTCAGCCCTCTAGCCTAATCTCCCGCATCCGCTCCGCCGCCTGGCGCATCACGCCGGCCTCGACCGTAAGCGCAAAGCGCACGTAGCCCTCACCATAGTCACCAAAGGCGCTGCCGGGCATGCAGATCACGTGGGCCTGCCGCAGCAGCTTCGAGGCAAAGCCTGCTGAGGTTTCACCTTGCGGCACGCGGCACCAGACGTAAAAAGTGCCCAGAGTCTTGGCCGGTTGGAGTCCCAACGAAAGCAGCCCCCCGACCAGCGCATCGCGGCGCTCGGTATACATCTCATTCATGCGGCCGACAAACTCCAGAGGCGCCTGCTGCAGGGCCGCCACTCCTGCCATCTGTACCGCGGTAAACTGGCCAGAGTCAGTGTTGTTTTTGATCTGCTTGAGCGCGTCGATGGCCGCCGCGTTGCCCACCATCGCCCCGATACGCCAGCCAGTCATGTTAAACGGCTTGGAGAGCGAGTAAGCCTCGACCGCGACCTCCGCAGCCCCGTCCACCTCGAGGATGCTCGGTGCGACGTAGCCGTCGTAAGTCATCTCCACGTACGCGGCGTCATGGCAGATAAGGATGCCGCGCCGCCGCCCGTACTCCACGGCCTCACGGAAGAACTCCAGCGAGGCAACGCCCGCCGTCGGGTTGTTGGGGTAGTTGAGGAACATCAGCTTGGCCCGAGCCGCCACGTCGTCCGGGATGGCCCCGAGGTCCGGCAGGAACCCGTGATCCGCCCGCAGCGGCATCAGATACGGGCTGCCCCCCGCCAGCAGGGTCTGCGACTTGTACACGGGGTACGCCGGATCGGGCACAAGGACGATGTCGCCGGGGTCGACGACCGCCCATATCAGGTGGCTGAGCCCTTCCTTGGAGCCGATCAACGCGACGCATTCGCGGTCGGCGTCGACGTTGACTCCAAAGCGGCTACGGTAGTACGCAGAGACCGCTGCCCTAAACTGCGGCGCCCCCTCGTAATCCGGATACCGGTGGTTGACCGGCCGGCCTGCCTCGGCGGCCAGCGCTCTGATCACGTGCTCAGGCGTGGGCTGGTCAGGGTCGCCGACCCCGAGGTCGATGAGGTCGGCGCCTTGCCGCTGCAGCTCGCGTTTGGCTGCGCCAAGCTCGGCGAATGCGTACGGCGGTATCCGTGACAGTCTCTCGGCTGCGATTTTCATCGGTTTCCCCCCTTGCGGTAATGGGCGGCAGCTGCGCCGCCTGGTCCTGACAGCCTCATCCCACCACCCGTTGCGAAGCACAGGCATCGAGACTAAACGCCGTGTGCAGGGCCCGCACTGCCGGCCCCACTTGGTCCTGATCAACCAGGCACGAAATGGTCATCAACGAGTCGGACGTCCCTAGTATGCTGACTCCAGCGCCGCGCATCGCTTGGGATACCCGCGCCATGACGCCGGGGGTGTCGCGCATGCCCCTGCCGACCACCGAGACCTTGGCCAGCCCGCACCGTACCTCCGCAGCCACGCCTTTTGCTGCCAGCGCCTGCCTCGCATGCGCCGCCGCCGGCTCTGGGATCACGAACGAGCAGTGTTGGGGAGAAACCGCGATCATATCGACGTTGATGCCTAGATCCGCAAGAACACCGAAACTCAGCGCATATGGCGGCGAGTCGCCGCCGCTGCCGCTATCGAAGGATACGTGCGCCAGCGGCAGGGTGTGCGTGACCCCTGTAACCGGCCAGGTGTAGCAGGGCGGTCCCCACGGGCTCTCCCCGCCGGCTCCGGTGACCAGTGTGCCCAGCGCGTCGGAGAAGGTCGAGCGGATGCGCACCGGCAGATTGAAGCGCGCCGCCATTTCGGCCGCGCGCGGGTGGAGAACCCTGGCGCCTTCGTGCGCCATCTGAGAGGTCTCGTCATAGGTCATCTGGATGATGGTGTGCGCTTGGGGTACCAGCCGCGGGTCTGCGGTCTGGATTCCGTCGACGTCCGTGTAGATCTCCACAAGCTCAGCGCCAATGGCGCCGCCAATTGCCACAGCGGTGATGTCGCTGCCGCCCCGGCCGAGCGTCGTTACCGCGCCTGCCGGCGTCGCTCCCTGGAAACCCGCGACCACCACAACCTGTCCCAGCCCGAGGTAGTGGCGGATCCGGTCCGGCCGCACCTCGACGATCGCCGCGTTGGCGTGCGCGTCGTTGGTGAGGATGCCGGCCTCGCCGCCCGTGAGCGTCACCGCGTTGACTCCGGCCCGGCGAAGCTCGGCGGCGATCGTAACCGACGAGATGACCTCGCCGCAGCTCAAGAGCAGGTCATGCTCCCGGGCAGGCAGGAGGGGGAGGGGCTTGTCCGCGGAGGGAGCTGAGGTTGGGTGGGCAGGAGCGACCGCAGGGGACTCGCCGGCAGTACCCGGCCCGCGGTTGACCAGGGAGAGCAGGGTGTCCGTGGCGTACGGCGCCCCAGCCCGGCCCATCGCTGAGACCACCACGATAACTGCCCAGCCGGCCGCCGCAGCGTCCCGGACCCGCTCGGCCACGCGCCGCCTTGACTCGTCGTTGGCAACTGACGTGCCACCGTACTTCTGCACCAGAATCCGCATGAGCTTTGTCTCCCCCGTCTTGGATGGTGGCTGCCCTCGGACCCGCAGTCATGGCGCTGGAGTGCCCTGACAACGCAAAGCGGCCAGACAGACCGTCACGTCTGGCCGCCCATATCCGCGGCCGGCCCATCCTCCGCCCCTTCGTTGTGAGATAGCGCTCCGCAGCGGACCCAAGGGGTGTGTCCGCGCGACAGTGCTGCACCTATTTGATGCAACCCCAGCAACCGCCATCTGGCATGCCGGTCGCTTCGGCGGCGGCCCCTTTGGCGCCCATCAACGATGCCACTCTCCGGGCGTTACTCATGGCCGGCCGCGCCTCTACCTCACTCCCACGCGGGAGGTGAGGCGTCTCGCTCTAGTTTTCGGTTTGGTATGCACTCTAACACAACACTAGGCGGGCATCAAGCTCCTGCTAGCAGCCCCGCATCGCTCATCGTCGCCCGTAGCACGCCCATCTCCTCCGGGGTCAGCTCGCATAGCGGTGGCCGGCAACGCCCAACATTGATCCCGACGAGGCCGACCGCCGCCTTGACGGGAATGGGGCTGGCCGTCATGAACAGCGCCCGGACCACCGGCAGCAGCCAGCGGTGGAGCTCAGCCGCACGCCCCACATTGCCGGTGACGTACGACTCTAGCATCTCCTTGATCTGCCTGCCGGCGACGTGGGCGGCCACGCTCACGATGCCCTGGCCGCCGGCGCTCATCACCGGAAGGGTCAGACTGTCGTCGCCGCTGTAGACCAGGAAATCGCGCGGTACACGGCGCAGGATCTCGGTGATCTGGTCGAGATTGCCACTGGCCTCCTTGACGGCCACGATGTTATCGACCTCGGCCAGCTTGGCAACTGTCGCCGGCAACATGTTGACGCTGGTGCGGCCGGGCACGTTGTACATCATGACGGGAAGCCTTGTGGCGGCGGCGATTTGCCGGAAGTGGTCTACAAGGCCGGCCTGCGGCGGCTTGTTGTAGTAAGGCGTCACGAGCATGATGCCATGAGCGCCTGTAACCTCAGCCTCGCGGGTCAGCTCGATGCTTGCAGCGGTGCTGTTGGTGCCCGTGCCGGCGATGACCTTGGCGCGGCCTCCGACAGCGTCCAGGACCGTCTCCAGAATCCTCAGCCGCTCGCTGCGGGTGATCGTCGGCGACTCGCCGGTCGTCCCGCCGACGAGTATCGTGTCCGTGCCGGTGTTGACGAGATGTGCGGCAAGCTCCCTTGCTGCCTGGTAGTTGACATCAAGCCGCTCGTCCATCGGCGTGAGCATCGCCGTGATCAGGCGGCCCCAACCGGCAGGTCTCATGTTTTATCCTCCTCGTGGCCGGGCCGTCCCGGCGTGGGTTGCTCAGGCGAGCGCGGCGAGATGCGTTGGTGCTGCGCCCGCCCTTTGGCAAAGGATACGTCGGCAACTCTAAAGGTGTGCTTGGCGCCTGCTGCCTAACCGGGCTTGGTGCGTGAAATCAGCACCGGCTGGAGCTGCTTGCCGGCGAGCGCGGCCAAGGCGGCCGGAAGTAGTAGCTCAAGGTCGGCGTCTAGGGAGTTGGGTTTGTCCGCCGGGTTGTCCTGGCCAAATGGCACGAAGTACATGTGCCTGGTGTTGAGCAGGGTCCCGAGGTTGCGGGCGTTGAGTCCCAGGCCGTCGTTGGTTGAGATGCTTAGCAGTACCGGACGTTGATTGCGTAAGTGGGCCTTGACAGCCATCGTGACAGGGCCGTCGGTGATAGCGTTGGCGATGCGGGCGAGTGTGTTGCCTGTGCACGGCGCCACGACCACCAGGTCAAACAGGCGGCCGGGACCTGTCCGCTCGGCCTCGGACACGGTAGTCCAGGGGCCGCGGCCGCAGATCCCCGCGATCCTGGTGTTGAGCTCATCGAGCCGGTTAGCGCGGCCGGCGATCTCCAGCGTCATGGGCGAGGCAACCACGGTCACCTTAGCGCCCAACTGCTGGGCGGCCAGCGCGACATCCAGCGCTGCCCCAACCTTGTGGTAGGCGGCAGTAAGACAATAGCCAATGCTAATTCCTTGTAAATCCATGCGCATCATGTTCCCTTCCGCCCGGCATAATCCTGCACCCCGGCTGGTACTAACGTTTATAGCTTCCCCGGCAGCCGATGGCAAGAGCGGGATTCATGGCGCGAGGCAGAGATCTGCCTGCTAGGTTATCACCGTGGTGCCTCAAGCTGGCTCTCGGTCCTGCCGGCATCCGCAAGGTACAGCGGCCCGCCCATTCGGCCGGCCCCATACTCCCGGATGATTTCCTGCGCTTGGTCGGATAGCAGGAAGTCGGCAAACGCGCGCGCACCTTGAGCGTTGATCCCCGGGAACGTGTCCGGATCGATCTCCAGGACGTGATAGGGATTGAGCAGTACCGGGTCACCCTCCACCAGCACCTCTAGCTGCAGCTCACCCCTAAGCGCCAGGTAGGTGCCACGGTCGGTCAGCGTGTACCCACCCTTGCTGGAGGCGATGCGCAGGGTCTCGGCCATGCCCGAGCCAGTCTCCTCGTACCAGGGCGCTGCGGTAGAAACCCCAGTCGCCTGCCACAGGGAGCGCTCCATCCGGTGCGTCCCGGAATCGTCGCCGCGGGAGACGAACGGCGCCCCACGCCCTGCGATCCTGACCAACGCCTCGGTGGTCAGGGCAACTCCCCTGATCCCTGCCGGGTCGGCAGGCGGGCCGGCGAGGATGAAATCGTTGTGCATCACCAGCCGGCGGCGCAGGACTGTACCATCGGTGACGAGAGGTTTCTCGGCCTCGGGCGCGTGGGTCAGCAGCAGGTCGGCCTCGCCGCGCCGGCCGAGCTCCAACGCCTGGCCGGTGCCAACTGCGGCGATGGTGAGGGTGTACGGGTGCCGGCTCTCGAACGCCGCCTGGAGTGCGTCGAGCAGCCCTGTATCGCTTACGCTTGTCGTGGTCGCCAGAATGATCTCCCGGTCCGAACGCCTCGCCGGCGACGGACGCATGCCCGGCCCAGTGCTGTGTGCTGGCATCATAGAGCACCTCCGCAGCTATGGTGCTCCAGTGGCGGTAGCTTGACTCAGATGCCGGCCAGGTGGCGCTGGGCAAGCTGCGCCGCGATTTGGTGCAGCTCGTCCTCGATCCTGGCGAATCGGGTCAGCAGTCCCGAGGCGAACTCGGTGAGCCGCGCGCCGCCGCCGCCCCGTCCACCCGCGTGCCGGATCAACAGGGGCCGGTCGAGGCGTTGCTCGGCATCGCGAACCCGGCCCCATGCCTCCCGGTAGGACATGCTCATGGAGTTGGCGGCTGCCGACAGCGAGCCGAGCTCCTCGACCTTGCGCAGCAACTCCAGGAGCCCCTCGCCGAACACCGCGCGCCCGTCCTGCTCAAGCCACGCTTTGACTCGAAGCTGCATACCTAGACCTCCCGTCGGCCGTGTGCCCAGTCTGCCTGGTTCTTGGCCCTAATCCGCAAACCGCCGGACCACCAGATCCACGAACGACTGCACCACTGCCGGGCGTGGCTCGGCCGAGCGCCGCAGAATCAGGCTGGTGGTTCGTTCCATCACCGGCCAGTCGCGGAGGGGCAGGCTGACCAGAGTACCTGCGGCCAGCTCGTTGCGGACCGTGACCTCGGGGACGACAGAGATACCCAGTCCGGCCAGTACCATCTCCTTGATTGCCTCAATACTGTCGAGCTCCATATCTGGGTGTAGCAACTGTCCTTTGGACTCGAATACTTCTTCGAGGTAGGTGCGGAAACCTGACCCGCGCTCGAACAAATTCAGGCGGTGCGGTCCGAGGGCCGCCGCATCCACCGGTGAAGCCGCCTCCGCCAAGGGGTGGTCCGCCCGGGCAACGACAACCATGCGGTCGCGGTAGAGGGGGATGGTTTCCACGGTGCGGTGCCGGACCGGTGAAGTGACCAGGCCGAGATCGATCTGCTGGTCGAGCAGAAGCTGCAGGATCTCGCGAGTGCGGCCGCTACGCACGTGCAGCTCCACCCCAGGATGCAGGCTCCGGTACTCGGCGAGCACCGCGGGGAGCGTAAAGATGCAGATCGTGAGGCCGGCGCCGACCGATAGACGGCCTACCGAGCCTGACCGCATCTCGTCGAGCTCCTGGCGCAACTCCGCCACTGCCGCCTGAATGCGGCGGTGGCAGGTCATCAGCCGCTCGCCCTCGGTCGTCAAACGCACTTCGCGGCCGAGGCGCTCAAACAGCCGGCAGCCGAGTTGCTCCTCGAGGGCGGCAATGTGCTGGGTGACGGCAGGCTGCGAGAGGTGCAGGGCAGTGGCCGCGCGCGTGAAGCTGCGGTGTTGCGCGACCGTCGCAAAGGTCTCGAGGTGGGACAGCATCATCTGGGCGACGCTCCTTGCTTTGCCGGGCTTGTCGTCTTGTATCATATGGACTTATGGCGAGCATATCAACCATCAATTTGATTTATGCGGCCTCCGGGAGTTAAGCTAGCGATGGAGTTTTGAGTCCCGACCTACAAAGGGGGAGTCCGATTGTCGGCTACAGTGGTCGTTGGTACGCAGTGGGGCGACGAGGGCAAAGGCAAGGTCGTTGACTATCTCGCCGGACGGTCCGACGCGGTCGTCCGCTTCCAGGGCGGCGCCAATGCCGGCCATACCATCATCAACGAGTTTGGCGAGTTCCGGTTGCACCTAGTGCCTTCGGGGATTTTCCGGCCGGGCGTGGCCAACCTGCTGGGCACCGGCACGGTAGTTGACACTTCGGCCCTGATCGAGGAGTTGCGCGATCTGGAGGCCCGCGGGGTGTCGGTCGATGGTTTCCGCATCTCCGACCGCGCTCAGGTCGTCGTGCCGCTCCACGTCCGGGTGGAGGCGGCGGAGGAGCGGCTGCGCGGCGGGCGTGAGATCGGCACAACGGGGCGCGGCATCGGTCCTGCTTACGCCACCAAGGCGGCCCGCTTTGGCATTCAGGTCGGCGACTTGCTCGACAGCCGGCGCCTGCGCGAGGCCACGGACCTGCTGATGGCCAGGTACGAGTCGTGGGTCGGTTTCTCGGCTGCCGAGACCAGGGCAGAGGCCGACGGGCTGTTTAAGCTGCTGTCCCGCAACGCGGAGACTCTGCGTCCGTACGTCGTTGACGCTGCCGTGATGATCCGGGAGTGGGTGCGTGGGCGGAGCTCGGTGATACTTGAGGGGCAGCTGGGCATCATGCGCGACCTGGACTGGGGGATCTACCCGTTCGTCACTTCGTCCAACCCGACGGCGGGCGGCGCGGCGGCGGCAGGCGGGATCCCGCCGCAGTTTGTGGGTCAGGTGATCGGCGTGGTCAAGGCCTACACGACGGCCGTGGGCGCCGGGCCGGTGCCGACCGAGGACACCGGCGAGCTGGGCGAGCTGCTGCGCCAGCGCGGCGGTGAGTTCGGGGCGACGACGGGGCGGCCGCGGCGTTGCGGCTGGCTCGATCTGGTCGCTGTGCGCTATGCATGCCTGCTCAACGGCATCGACCGCGTAGCCGTAACCAAGCTTGACGTGCTGGACGAGCTGGAGGAAATCAAGATCTGCGTGCGTTACCGCAGCCCGGAGGGTGAGCACGATCTGGTGCCCCAGGCGCGATACTACGACAAGCTTGAGCCGGTGTACGTAACGATGCCGGGGTGGCGGCGCTCTACGCGCGAGGCGCGCCGGGTCGAGGACTTGCCGCGGGAGGCGCGGGCTTACGTTGACTTTATCTGTGAGCAGGCAGAGGTGGAGCCTGCCGTGATCTCAGTCGGGCCGCACCGCGAGCACACCATCTACACGGAGGAGTTGTGAGCGAGGGCACCGGGTTGCCTCGCACCGGGTTACCTCGCATCGGGATCACGCTCGGCGATCCGGCCGGCATTGGTCCCGAGGTGGTGGCACGGGCGCTCGGTAACCCGCGGGTGCTGGCCCGCTGCCGGCCGGTAGTGTATGGGACTGGTGCGGTGGTCGAGGCCGCGAGAGCTCTAGTTGGTTCTTCTGATCCCGAGGGGGCCGAGTCTGGCTTTGAGGTGCGTGAGGTCGCCGGGCCGGCTCCTGGCGGCTTTGCGCCGGGGCGGATCGCAGCTGAGTGCGGGGCGGCCGCGTTTGCGTACCTGGAGGCTGCCGCGCAGGACGCGTTGGCGGGGCGGATCGACGCCCTCGCGACGGCCCCGCTGCACAAGGAAGCCACTGCGCTGGCCGGATATCTCGACATCGGGCATCTGGAGTTTTTGGCTCGGTTAACGGGGTCAGAGCAGACGGCGACGGTGCTGGTTGCGGGGCGCCTGCGATGCCTGCACCTCACCACCCACAAGTCGCTCGGGGACGCGGTGCGCGCGGTGCGGTGCGACCTGGTGCTGGCCAGGTTGCGGCTGGCGCACCGGGAGCTGGTGCGGCGTTTCGGGATGAGTAAGCCGCGGATCGCTGTGTGCGCGCTCAACCCGCACGGGGGCGAGGGCGGGCTCTTCGGGCGCGAGGAGCTGGAGGAGATCGCGCCGGCGGTGGCGGCGGCGGTGGGCGAGGGGATCGACGCCCATGGCCCGATCGCAGCGGACAGTCTGCTGGCGTTGGCCACGGCGGGCGGCTGGGACATGATCCTGGTGATGTACCACGATCAGGGGCACATCGCGGTCAAGGTGCACGATTTCCATCACAGCTACACGGTCGCGTTGGGGCTGCCGATGTTGCGGACGTCGGTGGACCACGGCACCGCGTTTGACCTGGCGTGGCAGGGGAAAGCCGACGCGCGCAGTATGGTAGCCGCTGTCCTGGCAGCCGCGGCGATGGCCAGTGGGCGGTGGCCGGGGCCAGATGAGGTTAGGGGTTAGGTGAGCCTGGTGAGCGAGGAAGGTATGGGCAACGAACTCAAGAGCGGCAAGCTCGCTTCGGCCTTGCTGCAGTCGGCGATCCTGTCGCGCACGGGGCGGCGGCGGCCAGAGGTGCTGGTGCGGGCGGGCGTTGGCCTCGATTCGGCGGCGATGGACTTCGGGGGCGACCTTCTGGTGCTGTCGACCGACCCGATCACAGGCGCGGCCGGGGATGCAGGCTATTGGGCCGTGCACATCTGCTGCAACGACATCGCGGTCTACGGGGCGGAGCCGGTAGCGCTGTTGTTGACTGTGCTGCTGCCGGAGGGCTCCACGGAGGCGGACCTGCGGGCGCTGGCCGAGTCGGCGCACCGGGCGGCCGAGGAGCTGGGCATCGAGATCGCGGGCGGCCATACGGAGATCACCCCGGCGGTGCGGACGACAGTGCTGTCGGCGACGGCGTTGGGGAGGGTGTCGCCGGAGAGGCTGATTACGCCGGCCGGGGCGCGGGCCAGCGATGTGCTGATCCTGACCAAGGGTGCCGGGATCGAGGGGACGTCGATTCTGGCGGAGACGTTTGGCGAGCGCCTGCGGGCGGGCGGCGTGAGCGAGGAGCTCATCGCGCGCGCCATGGACCTGCGTTGGCAGCTCAGCGTCGTGCCCGATGCGCGGGCGGCACGCGGGGCCGGCGTGACGGCCATGCACGACCCGACGGAGGGCGGTGTGCTCGGGGCGGCCTATGAGATGGCTGAGGCTTCGGGGCTAGGCTTTGTGGTGCGCGAGGCCGATGTGCCGGTGCGCCAGGAGACTAGGGCGCTGGCGCAGGTGTTGGGCTTTGATGCGCTGCGGCTGATTTCGAGCGGGGCGCTGATGATGACGGCGCCGGCGGAGGCCGCGGAGCGTGTGTTGCGGGCGCTGGCGGAGGCCGGGATCGAGGCGGCTGTGATCGGCGAGATGCTGGAGGCGAGCGAGGGCCGGAGCGTGGTGCGGGGCGCGGTGGGGGCGAGCAGGGCTGGGGCTGTAGCTGGAGGGCCTGGCGCCGCGGCGCCGAAGGTCGCGGCCGAGCTGGAGGCTGTGGAGGACACGCCGCGCGACGAGTTGTGGAGGTTGTTGCACGGGGAGTAGGCTTGGGTCATTTGGCCCGATGACTCACATATGCGGCATACGGGCACCGCGACCGCCAAACAGCACAGCGCGGAGCAGATCAGGTCACGCGCCACCCCAGATCTTCGAGCTGCCTAAACACTGCGTACCAGCCGCGTTGCCGAGTTAACTCGCCTGGGGCTCCAGATTGGACCACCCGCCCGTTTGCCAGGATGAACACGAGATCGGCATCGATGATCCCGGAGACGCGGTGGCTGATGGTGATGATCGTGCGGTGGCGACTGGCGGATCTGAGCGCCTCAAAAACACGCTCCTCAGTTGCGGTGTCCATGCCCGAGGTCGGCTCGTCCAACAGGAGTACCGGGGGATCGGTGACAATCGACCGGGCGATGGACAGCAGCTGGTTTTGCCCGTGCGACAGGCGCAAGCCGCCTGCGCCGAGCACCGTTTGATAGCCCTGCGGCAGGCGCTCGACGTGCTCATCGAGGCCCACGAGCCGGCAGGCCTCGATCACCGCCTCGGAGGTTATCGACCCATCGCGCAGGGTCACATTGTCGTGGACTGTACCCTCGAACACTGCCGCGCTCTGAGGCACCACGCCGATCAGCCGGCGGCGGTCTGATGGGTCGAGCGCATGCGGGTCGACGCCGCAGATGCTGGCCGCACCAGTCCAAGGGGCATACAGACCTGCAGCAAGCCCCATGAGCGTGGTCTTGCCGGCGCCGGTCCTACCGATCATCGCGGCTCTCGTGCCGCGCGGCACCTCAAGCGATACGCCGCGGACTACGGGGGTGCCGCGTTGGTAGCCAAAGCTGACGTCTTCGAGCACGATCGCCCGGGGGGTAGCCTGCCAGCCCTCATGGTCGGCCAGGGAGACGGACTTGGCGCGGACCTCCGGCGGCTCCGACATCAGCTCGGACAGCCGCGATAGCCCGGCCATGGCTTGCTGTAGCACCTGAACCTCATTGGCGATTGCCTCCACCGGGTCCAACAGCCGGCCCAGCAGGTCGACCATAGCTGCAAGCCCGCCAATGGAGATCGCCAGCGTGTCCGTGACCGATGTCCTCGCTCCGGCCCATACGACCGCCGCGATGATCGCCGCCCGCAGTAGCTGGGTCACGCATGGAAAAGCCGAGACGTAAAAAGCTGCAGTGTTGCTTACGGCTACGTTGCGGCGCAGCGGCAGATCGAAGCTTGCCGCGTAATCTGTCTCGCGTCCGAAGGCCTTGATGACGCGCATGCCACTGAGGGTCTCCTGGATGAAGGAGTTTAGCTCGCCTACTGACCGCCGGATGGTGACTTCGGCGACATACATCCGGCGCCGGAACCAATCGGACACGTAGTAGATCGCCGGTACGACGACCAGGGTGAGCAGCAGCAGCCTTGGGCTGATTAAGTACATGCCCAGGAGCACCCCGCCGATACGGAAGAGCTCCGTAATCGAGTTGAGCAGGCCGCTGGAGAACAGGTTGCTCACGGCATCAACGTCGGCGGTCACGCGGCTGATGGTGTCTCCGACCGGCGTCTGGCCGTAGAAGCTCATGGGCAGGCTGGTCAGGTGGTGGGCCGCCAGCATACGAAACTCAAGCAGCAGGCGTTGGCCAAGTACCGAGGTTACCGTGCTCTGGGCGAAACCGACCACGCTTGTCGCCAGGTACGCCATGAGGTACAGCCCGGCGAGCCGCCACAGCCCGTCGGACAGTCTGGCCTGCAGGTGATCGTCGATCAGGCTCCGCAGCAGCAGCGGGGGAACCACGGACAGAGCAAACCCAGCCACCGCCAGGACGGCGATCGCAGGCAGGGCCCACCACGCCTTGGGCGCTGCCCGTCTCAGTGCTTGGATCAGGAGATGCCATGGGGGCAGCCTGCTCCTAGCGCTCATCGGCCGTGTCACGCTCCATCCAGGTCTGGGCTGTGTAGATGCGCTGATAGATTCCGTCTACCGCGGCGAGCTCGGCGTGAGTCCCTTGCTGGTCCAGGCGCCCGCGATCCAGGACCAGCACGTAGTCGGCCAATGAGAAGGTATTGAGCCGGTGCGAAAAGATCAGCGCGGTCACACCATGCAGTCCCTCGCGCAGCCGCTCGATGATCCGCCGCTCTGTGCCGATGTCGACCGCCGAGAATGGATCGTCCAGTATCAGTAGCGGGCAGGCGCCGTACAGTGCGCGGGCCAGCGCGATGCGCTGTCGCTGACCACCCGAGACGCGCACGCCGCGCTCGCCGATGAGGGTGGCGGTGCCCGCCGGAAACAGCTCTAGGTCATCGGCCAAGGCCGACAGCCACAGCGCGTGACGCAGCCGCTCATCATCCACGCTGCGGCCGAAGACGATGTTGTCCTCGATGGTGCCCGAGAACAGGAACGCATCCTGGCCAGCATACCCGATAAGCGACTTGCGCGCGGCAGGCGACAACTCGCGGAGCTCAAAGCCTCCGATACTGACGCTCCCCGCGTAGGGATACATGCCTGTGAACACGGTGGCGAGGGCGCTCTTGCCTGCGCCGACCGGGCCGGTAACCCCGACGATGCTGCCCAGGGGAGCGACGAACTCCAGCTCCTGGAGAACCCTGCCGCCACCCCCGGGGTACTCAAACGACAGGCGGCGCACGACGATGTCGCCACCCAGAGGAGCCGCAGGGCAAGCCGTGCCACCAACAGCCTCCTCGCCGGAGTCGCCTGCCGCCAGCTTGTCCCGGATGCGGTCCCATGAGGCGCGGGCCGCATGCCAGCGGTTGAACACCCTCGCCGCGACCCACGTGCGCCTGGTCATGGCCAGGAACATGGACAGGTACGCGGTGAACCGGCCGACCGTCCACACCCCCGAGATGACCTGCTCGCCGCCGAGGCCCAGCACCCCGACGATTCCGAGAGAGGCAAGCGCTGCGTACACGGGCATCATCCCCGTCTGCAGCAGCGCCGTCCGGACTGACCAGCCCATCTGCTCCCGGGCGTAGCCTTCGAGCCGCTGCACCTCTGCCTGCTCGCGTCCGAACAGCCGCAGCAAAGCGATGTTATTAAGCGAGCTGTGCAGGTGTGACGTGACCTGGCTCGCCGCCTGCCGGGCTTTGACTGAGTAACGGTACAGTGGGTGGCGGACGGCCTCAGCGACATACAAGGCCAACGGCACCGGGAGCGAGCAGAGCAGGGTGATCCGCGGGCTGTACCAGAGCAGCGCCGCGAGGTAAGCGAGCATCAAGAGCCAGGTATCCCACGCCTCGTTGATCGTGGTCTCGACGGTCGATACGACCTGCTCGACGTCGCCGATTGTCCGGGAAATCAGATCGCCTACCGACTCCCGCTCCAGCGCGGCTGCGGGCCGCTGGAGCGTGCGCTGCAAGAGGCCGGCCCGCATGTCGGCCCGGATGCGAAAGCACATATCGCGGATATACTTGCGTTTTATGTATCGCGCATACTGAAAGAAGCCTGTCAAGCCCACGAGTAGCAGGCAAAAGAGAGCCAGGCGGCGGGCATTGTGGCTTGACGGATCGGCATATGTGGCCGTGGCAGCGTCGATTGCCATCCCGAGCACGATCGGCCCCGAGACAATGATGGTGTTGTAGATGATACCACCCGCCGCCTCCAGCCAGAACAGGCCCTTGTGGCGCCGAATGTACGATAGCAGGCTGTACGGTGACTCCGGTAGGCGGAAGACCATGCTACTGCTCCTGCCTCGTGTTTGGCTCTCTGTACGGCCCGCGCTGCTCGAAGATCGTCTCCTCACTGACGTTGGCCAGAGCCTTAGCAAGCAGCCGCTCCAACTCGACGCTCTCGTCGGGTGGCAGACTCGCGAAGAGATTGTCGGCAAAGGCCTGATCCTCCGCGGTGTGCCTCTCCAGGAGCTCGCGGCCTGCCGCGGTCAGCCCTACCTTAACCACCCGCTTGTCGGACCGGTCGCGGCGGCGCCGGACCAAGCCCGCCTGCTGCAGACGGTCGAGGATAGCGACGGCGGTGGCGGGCGCTAGCCCGCCACCGCCTGGCCAGCTCCAGGGTTTGCGCTGGCTCGCCAGACCCGAGCCGCTCCAGGAGCTGCATGTCCTGGAGGCGGAGGCCGCAGGTCTCGGTTTGATAGGCGGCCTTATATGCAAACAGGTCGATGAGCGCGTGAAGGATTGATTGGCGCTGATTGGGCAAGGTAATTCACCGCCGGAATCATTTATGACATGAATGAAGTGTACAGACGAAGTGCCTGTGGTGTCAAGGCTCGATTTGTGCCGGTGCCGTAGGCGCTGGGCTGCCTCGTACGTCGAGGCGATGCCACTCCGGAAGCGGGGCGATGCCGCACCGGGCGC